>JACCDO010055502.1_pt1 | contig 48354 bp, 54 predicted proteins | sample 7446101 | NCBI WGS metagenome assembly JACCDO01 (sample SAMN15323440, study PRJNA562643) | freshwater metagenome | isolation source: river surface water | place: USA:Blue River Watershed | collected 2017-08-16 | reverse complement strand
TTTATTTCTTAAAATAGTTTCGAATTCAATGTGTGGATTAACAAAAGAAGAAACTAACAAAAATTTTAATAAAATTATATCAAAAGTATCCAAAAAAGTTACTATTTCTGACCAGAAAAATTGAATGTGTTAAATTATATTATAAATTTAGACCAAAAGGTGGAATCCTCGTAAATGGACAATTTCCTATTTTGGAAACACATTTAACGAGAAGAGTTACTCGTAAATGGACAATTTCCTATTTTGGAAACATATTTAACGAGGATGAACATCCTAGCAAAATTGAATAATTTAAAAACCAAAATTTTTAAATCATTTACAGTAACAAAAATATTCATCAAATTTCGTCGATGTTTTTCAGTGTTAGAAATTTTTCTAAAAGTATTTTCAGTTTTCAATTTTGGACATTTTTAAAAATGTCCATTTTTCAAAACCTAAAGGATTTTTTGAAAAAAATGCGTTTGTGACTGACATCATCACAATTATTTTTTTTGTGAGTAAATTTGTGACGATATTTTTTTTGCGTTAATAATCCCGGAACTTTTTTCTTTAGCCATATTAAGGAAGAAATGGCTAATTTAAAAAGTTCCGAAAGTTCCGAGATTTTTGATTCAAATATTGAACCTAGTATGATGTGTAAATTATCAAATGATAATAGTATTTTAGACGATAATGAAAAATGGCTAATTGAGGCTAATTTAAAAGTTCCAAAAAGTTCCTTATTTTCTTGTGAAATTTGTGGTTACAGTACCGTCAGACACAGTCAATATATAAGACACCTCTCAACCGATAAACATAAGCTCAGTCAGGGATGGCTAACAGTGGCTAATGAAAAAGTTCAAGACGAAGTATCGTTTGAATGTACTATATGTGGTAAACAATATAAGCACAGCTCAAGTTTAAGTAAACATAAGAAGAAATGTTTTAAAAAAGAAGACGATAGTGACAGCGAAATTAAACTAGAAGAATTGACAAATGTTAACTACAATTATAAATATAATGATGATAAATCTGATATACAAGATTTATTAAATATGAACGGAAAAGACCTTATAATGACATTATTAAATGAAAACAAAGATTTTAAAAATATGATTATTGAACAATCAAAAACAATGATAGAACAAAATAAAATAATACAAGATTTAGCGTGTAGAGTTGGTAACAATAATAATAATATTAATTCACATAATAATAATACATTTAATTTACAAGTATTTTTAAATGAGACGTGTAAAGATGCAATTAATTTATCTGATTTTGTTGAAAACATTAAATTATCTATTAAAGACCTAGAAACAACTGGTAGAGTAGGATATGTTGAAGGAATATCTAATATAATAATAAATAATTTAAACGATATGTCGGAACACACACGCCCCATACATTGCGCTGACCTTAAACGGCAAGTTTTGTACGTTAAAAATGAAGACCAATGGATTAAAGAAACTGAAGATAATCCTATTTTAGCAAAAGCAATTAAAATGATTGCAAATGAAAACAGCAAGAATATCTCAGTTTGGAGAGATATGAATCCCGGATGCACTGATGCTGATTCAAAGAAAAATACCACCTATTTAAATATTGTTAGTAATTCAATGCCTGGTATTACGAAAGAAGAGTGTAGTAAAAATATCGGTAAAATTATATCTCGTGTTGCTAAAGAAGTTACCATCAATAAAAAGTCTCAGGGGGGTCCCTGAGAAAAAAATTGAATTTTATTTAAAACAATATAAAAACAACATAATAATATTATATACACAATGAGCGCTACAAACGACAATACCGAATTATATTTTGACGTCCAGCAGAAGACCGATAAACAACATATATTAGATAATCCTGATACCTATATTGGTTCTGTTGAAACAGTCGATTCTGATATGTGGATTATGAATGAAACAGGAGATAAAATTATTGAGAAAAATATATCTTATATTCCTGGTTTATTCAAATTATTTGATGAAGGTATAGTTAATTGTAGGGATCACGTTGTCAGAATGCAAACCAAAATTGATGCAAATGTACCTAATTCCGTACCTGTATCTTATATTGATATTGGTATTTCTGAAGATGGAACAATTACAATGATTAATGATGGTAATGGAATTGATGTTGTAGAGCATCCTGAATATAAAACTTGGGTTCCTGAATTAATATTTGGTCATCTTAGAACTTCAACAAATTATAATAAAGATGAGAAAAAGATTGTTGGTGGTAAGAATGGATTTGGTTTCAAATTAGTGTTAATTTGGTCGACGTATGGTTATATTGAAACTGTAGATCATATTCGAGGTCTAAAATATTGTCAAGAATTCAAGAATAATTTAGATGAAATTTGCAAACCAAAAATAACAAAGGCAGCTAAAGCTAAACCATATACTAAAATTGTATTTAAACCAGATTATGCGCGTTTAAAAATTGCCGGATTATCTAGTGATATAATCGCTCTTTTAAAGAAACGTGTATATGATATTAGTGCTGTGACAGACAAGACAATTAAAGTGAAGTATAATTCTGCTATCATTCCTACCAAAAATTTCGAACAATATATTAGTTTATATATTGGTGACAAATCGGATTCTCCAAGAGTTTATGAAGAAAATGGTGTAAGATGGGAATATGCAGTGGCTTTAAGTCCTTTAAAAGAATTTACTCAAGTTTCGTTTGTTAATGGTATTTATACTTCTAAAGGTGGTAAGCACGTTGAATATATATTAAATCAAATTATTAAGAAATTGACTGAATATATTGAACTTAAGAAGAAGGTAAAAGTAAATCCCAGTTCAATTAAAGAACAATTAATTTTGTTTCTGCGTTGTGATATTGAAAATCCGGTATTTGATAGTCAAACAAAAGATTATATGAATACTCCTTCTTCTAAATTTGGTTCTAAATGTGAAGTCAGTGACAAATTTATAGAAAAAGTCGCTAAATTGGGTGTAATGAATTCTGCGTTAGAATTAACTGAAATTAAGGAAAATAAAGCAGCAAAGAAAACGGATGGGTCAAAGTCACGTTCAGTAAAAGGAATTCCAAAATTAGATGACGCAAATTGGGCTGGAACAGAAAAATCAAAAGAATGTATGATTATATTTTGTGAGGGAGATTCAGCCAAAACTGGTGTCATTTCTGGTTTATCTTCTGAAGATAGAAATACAATTGGTGTGTATCCTTTAAAGGGTAAAGTAATGAATGTAAGAGGAGAAACGGTGAAGAAGATATCGGAAAATAAGGAAATTGCAGAAATTAAGAAGATTCTTGGTTTAGAAACGGGAAAACAATATAATAGTATTGCTGATGTTCATAAAAATTTAAGATATAGTAAAGTTGTATTTATGACGGATCAGGATTTAGATGGTTCTCATATTAAGGGATTATGTATTAATTTATTTCAAAATGAATGGGCTTCTTTAACTAAAATACCGGGATTCATTGGATTTATGAATACTCCTATTTTAAAGGCAAAAAAGGGAAATCAAGAATTAAAGTTTTATAATGAAGGTGAATATGAATTATGGAAGAATTCTATTACGGAAGGCACAAAGGGATGGAATATTAAATATTACAAAGGTTTAGGTACTTCTACTAAAACTGAATTCAAAGAATATTTCCAAGAAAAGAAATTTGTTGGATTTCAACATACTGGCGAAACCAGTGATAATGCAATTGATTTAGTATTTAATAAGAAACGTGCAGATGATAGAAAACAATGGTTAGAAACAGTTTATGACAGAAATAGTTATGCAGATACCAGTAAGCAAATGATTCCTTATGAAGAATTTATTAATAAGGAATTTATTCATTTCTCTAAATATGATTGTGACCGTAGTATTCCAAATTTAATGGATGGACTTAAAACTAGTTTACGTAAGATATTATATACAACTTTTAAGCGTAATTTAACGAAGGAAATAAAAGTAGCACAATTATCAGCATCTGTATCTGAAACATCATGTTATCATCACGGTGAAGAAAGTTTAAATAAAGCTATTGTTGGTTTAGCTCAGAATTTCGTGGGTTCAAATAATATTAATTTATTATTTCCTTCTGGTCAATTTGGTTCAAGAATTAAGGGAGGTCAAGATGCAGCAAGTCCAAGATATATATTTACTCGTTTAGAAAAGATTACTAGATGTATCTTTCCAGAACAAGATGACAATATATTAAAATATTTAAATGATGATGGAACTCCAGTTGAACCACAGTTTTATGTTCCAATTATTCCGATGGCATTAGTTAATGGTGCTAAGGGTATTGGTACTGGATTTAGTACTGAAATAATGTGTTATAATCCTAGAGATATTATTGTGTATTTATTAAATAAATTACAAGGTAAGGAAGAACAAAATTCAGCAATTGAATTTATGCCGTATTATGAGGGATTTAATGGATTAATTGAAAAAATCAATGAAACCAAATATTTATTCAAAGGTTTGTATGAAAAGGTAAGCACAGATGTAATTAAAGTAACGGAATTACCAGTTGGTTATTGGACTGAAGATTTTAAGGAATTGTTAAATGATTTGCAAAATGATAAGGATAAAGATGGAAACAAAACGACGCCGATAATTAAGGAAGTATTTGAAAATTATACTGATAGTACAGTAGAATTCGTGATAACATTTGCAAAGGGAAAAGTAGATGAATTAATTGCTGCAAAAGGAGATCACGGATGTAATGGTTTGGAGAAGTTATTAAAATTATATAATACATCATCAACAACAAATATGAATTTATTTAATTCTGAAGACAAATTAAAGAAATACGATACGGTGTCAGAAATAATAGACGATTATTTTGATATTAGATTGGAATATTATGAAGACAGAAAAGAGGCATTAGTTGATGCGTTAGAAAGGGAATTATTAATATTATCAAATAAGGCGAAATATATTAAGGAAATATTGAATGATACAATTGATTTAAGAAAGAAGAAGAAGAGTGAAATAATTGATATGTTATCTGAAAAGGATTATGATGTAATTGATGATGATGAAGAATATAAATATTTAGTGAGAATGCCAATGGATTCAGTATCAGAGGAAAATGTGGCAAAAATATTGAAGGAATGTGAAAACAAGCAACAAGAATTAGACATAATTAAGAATACAACGATACAGCAAATGTGGATACAAGATTTAAATAAGTTACAAGAAGTATATAATGAATATGTAGAGGAACGTAGAATAGCAACAAATGGTGCATCAAATAACGGTATTAGTAATAACAAATCAACTGGAAAAAAGAAAAGTGTTAAAAAGATACAATTGGAAGTGGAAGGAGAGCAAGAAATAATTATTCCAAAGAAAAAATTTGTAAAGAAGAGCAATAAATAAATAGATAATTTTATTTTAAATTACACCATACTTTAATATTTGTAAGTTGTTCTAAATCAAAAAAATTTGATATAAATTCTTTTTTATATTTTTGAGAAAAGTGGGTTAAAATCCAGGTAGTATTTGGATTATTTTGAACGTATGGTTTTAAATTTAACCAATTCATGTGTTTTTTTGATTCCGCATTATGTAAATCTTCTTCACCAACAAATGAACATTCTATTATAATATTTGGATAACTTAAAATTTTTTGATTTAAAAATAATTCGTGGGTTGTATCACCTGAAAAGTAAAATTCAGGTTCATATATTTTTTCCGTTAATTCACATCCGTTCTTTTTAAGTTCTTTAATTTCATTTCCAGATAATCCAATATATTCTTTTTTTAATTTATTTTTAATTAATGTTATGCCATATCCTATACAAGGAATTGAATGATAACACTTGTAAAACTCTAAAAGATGAGGTTGTTTACCGATAGATATTTCTACTGGAGAAGTATTTTCATCTACACCAATAATTTGATAGCCGTGTGGTATCATTTCTTGGTCATTATCTGACATTTGAAACATACTAACAATATAATTATTTAATACTTTAACTATTTCTTTAGGACAAAATATTTTAATTGGTTCCGCATTAGGGTCACTATTATATAAATGAAATGGTAAAGATGCTGTATGATCTGAATGCCCGTGAGTAATTAATATTATTTTTGGAGAAAACGGTGATGATAAACCGGCATCTAACATTAAATCCGAACCAATCATAAAATTAGTTCTAAGACCAGCAATAGAATAACCTTGAAGTTTTTTTTGGGATTTATTTAGTTGAAATGGTTCGATTTCTGACCAAGGTTTCCATAATGTAATATAGTCTGACATGTGTATATTATACTTAAAATTATCTCTTTAATATAAAATATTTTTTATATTAAATCTACCAATTATTAATTATATTTTTATTAAAATTAAGGTACCTATAATTACTTGAATAATGGGTATAGCTCTACTAATATAATATAACTCTTCATTTACTTCTAATAATCTCTCATTTGCATATTCTAATTTATTTATTGTTTTATGCGTACTATCATTAATATCTTGACTAATGTGTTTAAGATATTTGTTAGTTTCCATTTGATGGCTAATCAATAAATTTAATTCTTTTTTATAACAGTTATTATTTGCATTGTTAATATTATTTGAGGTTAAAACCGGTTCTTCTACTTTTAAAGGAATATTATCTGTAGCTGATCTATATAAACGACATAAATTTATTTTATTTAGTTTAAATTTATTGACACGTGATAACATTGTATAAACATATATTTAAGAATATCTTTATATATATTTTATATATATTTTATATATATTTAAGTTTGTTTTAGTTCAATAATTCGTTTATTAATATACTCAAGAGTTTTTGGTGCATTAATATGTAATTTAGCTAAACCAGTTCCAAACCCATCTTCAGGTAAAATAATACCTTTATAATTATTTGATTTTTTTATAATATTATTAATTGCATTATCAATTTTAATAATATTCTCATTATATTCAGTATCATAATAAAATGAAGATGTTTTGTTATTTGGATATTTTTTTGTTGGAATTCCAATAGTATTTGGTTCATCTCTAATAATAGCTTGACCTCCTTTGCCTACTTTAATATCATTATCTCCAAAAACAAATAAATAATCAGACATATTTCTAACATCATTAATAGTCCAATAACCTTTAAATATTTTAACTATCATTTAATGTATTATGTCTTTTATATTTAAGTTGTTTTAAGTTTGTTTATTGTCGTTATTATTCTTTGTGATAAATTCATCAAGTTCTTTTTGTAAAGAATCATTAAAATTATTGGGTTTATCAGAAAATACTTCTTTTGCTTCTCCAATAATACTTGTTTTATAATAATTTTTATATATTATTGCCATTGCAAAGGCATCTGCTAAAATAATATACCAAAAATAATTAAACAAAGTAAATATAAACACATTATTTTCTTTATTAGTTGCTCCAAACCAAGCATAAATTAAAGTGTAAATAACAACTCCGATTAAAAATGTAAAAAGATTTTTATTTTGTTCGGAACCAAAAGGTAGTAATTGTACTAAATTATGAACTATATACCAAAGGATTTTTTCTATTTTCTTATACTTTTTTTGTTAGTTTAAACGCACTAAAATTAATATCCAGGATTCCAATATCCTCTATGAACTTTTTGGGTTAAATCATCACGAACTGGAACTTCACTATTATAGATGGGTAATCCAGTAATATGATTATAATCTATAATTTTTGATTGTTTTGGTGTAATAGGTCTTGTAATAGTTTCTTTTTTAGATGGTAACATTGTATTTGTATTTGTATTTGTATTTGTATTTGTATTTGTATTTGTATTTGTATTAATAAACGATAAAATTTCTTCATATACATCTTCATATATGTAAGCCTTTTCGTTTCCTGAATTTTTATATTCATTTATTTTACCTCTAATAAAATTTTGAACATCATTAATTGTTTTTGAGCCGCCCCTAAATTTCTTTTTGTTAGCTCTATTTTTTCTTGTTTTATTTGCCATAGTATATATTATTATGTATTTAGAAATTATTTATGTTAGTTTATGCCTAAATATTTATGATAAATAGTTTAAAGATATTACATCTTATTTTATAAATGAGCAAAGAGCTAGATTTTACTTTAAATTATAAAATAGATTTTAATAAATGTTATCCAACAAGTCCATGTAAACACGATGTTACTAAAATTAAAAAAGATGGAACTGAAGAAATTATTAAACATATGTGTTCTAAAGATATAATAGAATTAATAGTTAATACAAAATCAATAGTTGAATCAAAAAACTTTGAACATTTTAAACCTTTTTTTACAAAACCAGAACATAATCAATACTTAGACGTTCTTAAAAATTATGAGAAAGAAAATGAGGCATTCGCAATTTGTACTGATTCAAAAATAATACACGATACTTTACACCATCATCCAGAAATAACATATACTGCTAAAAGTATGAGAAGAGCAGATGCAGAGCACAAACATTTAATAAAATTAACAAGTTTTGGAGTTTATAGTTATGGATTAATTTGTTCTAAAATTAAAGAGCAAATACCGGAACATCATTTGTTTTTAAGTGATGTAATGTTTATTAAAAAAGGACAAAAACTATATCCGGATGATTTTGACATAATTTTAAAGGAAAAAAATATCCAATTTATTGGAAAATGTATGCCTCACTATAAAACAAGACATAATGAATTATTTAGTAATACAGCTTATATAGATGATGATATTGAGGTACAAATAAACAGTGAAGAAGTTGTTGATGAAGTATATTTTTCTATAATATCAATTCCATTTGGTAATAGTATGGTAGACATGAATATAAATAATCCCAATTATTGGTTTAGAAAAAGATTAATTATTTATTATCATAAACCAATATATGATTTAAATAATATAAACGGGTATTTTAGTGGATTATATTTGTATTCTTCACAATTTGATAATATAAAGTCCATCAGTTTAAGAAATAAAGATATAGTTTTATTAGATAAGGTATCTCCGGCAGTTTTAATGGTTGAAGTTTATTTATTATTTATTCAATTTAGTTTTGGAGATCATGGAATAAAAATAGATAAAGAAAGTAATTTTGAAATAAATTACGAATTATATGATGATTTAAGAGGATATGATATAAAGATGTATGGTGAACAATGCGGAATATTTGGTAAATACGTAATAAATAATGAAACTAATTTAAAAATATAAAATAAATATAATTGCGTTAAAAAAGGAAAATACCGGTCGGTGCCTCTTTAATTACCTTTTTTCCTTAAATATATTATTTTAAAATAATTTAAAGAGCTTTAAGTACTTTTTTAATATATATTATTTTTTTGTTAAAACCAAGTTGGCATTCTATAATTATTTTTGTCTTTTTGTACTTCCATTACAGGTAAAGCCATTGGTCTATATAATGTGCTGGCATCTTGTAAATATTTCATATAACCTTGTGCTTCTGAATATACGTGAAATACACAATAATCTAAAACCATTTTATTTAATTGTTCTATTTGTTGAGTTATGTTAGTTGGTTGATTAACAGAATTAGATAAAAATATGCTGCGCATAATGACTTTTAATGCGTCACAATCTTGTTCACCAATAGTATATTGACCATTTGATTTTTCATAGACTCCTGCACGAATACCATTTTGGAGTAATTTAATATTTTCTGAAGAAAAATATGCTTTAGATAGCGGAGTTTCATCCCATTGTCCTAAAGTTGGTTCTCTAAGTGTGGTACATTGATTTGCTGGTATTTTATCATACATAGAAAATATTTTAGATGAATGTGGTGGCTGAAGTCTATTTGCAATATCAACTCTTCCGTTTGAACTTTTAGTAGTATTCATTATATTACACGCCTAAAAAAATTATATAATTTATTTATATAGAAAATGAATTTTCAAAAAAGTATTTTATCTCTTGCAATTGTAATACTTATATTATTATTAACATTTATTGGCATTTCATTACATAATAGTGGTTCTGATGCAACTTGGCCTCCAATTATTGGCGATTGTCCAGATTATTGGGTCGATTTATCTGGAAACGGTGGTGCGTGCTTTAATTCACATAGTTTAGGAAAATGTAATTTACCTGGAAATGAAAACGAAAAAAATGTTAAAAACTTTGATACGGATCCTTATAATACAGCAAATGGCTTATGTGCTAAATATAAATGGGCACAAACTTGTGGAGTAACGTGGGACGGTATTACATCAGGTGTAAAAAATCCATGTGACACTACAACTACTACAAGTTAATAGTGTAACGGTAATAAAAATAAAAATACCTAAATAAAAATATATTAAAAAATTATTAATATATTTTAGTAATGGAATTAATAATAAAAGAAAAAAAACCTATTGGAGAAAAAGAATTGTTACAAAAAGTGGCGTTATTACCGGAAGATATTGTTAATATTATTTATGAATATTTAAGGGAAAAGGTAAAAATATTTTTAACAAAAAATATGTATATTTTTAATCATTATTTAATTCGTAGTTATATTAAAAAATCAAATATTGAAGAATATTTTAGAACAACCATAAGACAAGATAATGATTTCGTTTTTAAAATACTTTTATACGAAAATCATAGGAATTGGATTAATATTAAACAATATTATTACAAGGCTCAAGTATTTGCAAGTTATTTATATTTTATTAAAGCATATTGTTACGATAATTATGCGGAAAAATGTATAGAAGTAATTAATAATTTTTTTATAGAACAAGGTTTACAGAAAAACAAACATAAAAAGAAGACAATACAATATATAAAATGGACGGCATAAATATTAATAAATTATTAGGTAGGGAATCTGATGCTTTAAAAATGAAAGATATATTACTTAATTTTGAAAAGACCAAAAGTGATTTGGGAACTAAACGCGGTATATATATTTATGGAGAACCGGGAACGGGAAAAACTCAATTTGCCTTAAATATATTGAAAGAATTAAATTATGACGTAGTTAAATATGATGCAGGAGATATTAGAAATAAATCAATAATGGAGTCAATAACAAATCATAATATGTCAGATAAAAATATAATGTCGATGTTTTATAAAAAAATAAAGAAAATAGCAATAGTAATGGATGAAATCGATGGAATGAATAGTGGAGACAAAGGTGGTATTAATTCATTGATAAAGATAATTAGACCAAAAAAGACGAAAAAACAAAAACTAGAAGAACTAACAATGAATCCGATAATATGTATTGGAAATTATCATATAGATAAAAAAATAACTGAATTAATGAAAGTTTGTCACGTAATCGAATTAAAGGCTCCAACAGTAATCCAAATGTCGGAAATTATAACACAATTGATTCCAAATTTAGACATAAATGTAAAGACAAATGTAACACAATTTATTCAGGGAGACTTACGTAAATTAGTAACGATTTATAATTTATACAAAAGTAAAGAAAGTCTTTTAAATAATGATATAATACAAAACATATTTTTAATGAAATCTTATAATGATGATACGCGTAAAATAACTAAAAAGTTGATAAATGAAAAGTATTCGATAAATGATCATTTAACAATAATGAATGAAACGGATAGAACAATAGTGGGTTTATTATGGCATGAAAATATAATTGATGTTTTAGCTAAAGTACCAAAAGAACAATCTATACCGTTTTATTGTAATATTTTAGATAATATGTGTTTTGCAGATTATATAGACCGTATTACATTTCAAAAACAAATATGGCAATTTAATGAGATGAGTTCTTTGATGAAAACATTTAAGAATAATAAATTATATCACGAAACATTTACAAAGAAACAGAAATATAATCCACCCGAAGTAAGATTTACAAAAGTTTTGACAAAATATTCTACAGAATATAATAATTCATTATTTATTCAAAATTTATGTCAAGAATTGGGAATGGATAAATATGATATGTTTGCATTTTTCTTAGATTTGAAAAACAAAAATTTACTTAATGATACAAATATTTCCGCAATATTTGAAAACTATAATATAACTAAATTAGACATCAATCGCATTTATAGATATTTAGATAAATATATTAAAATTGATGCACCTGAAACTGTCGATATTGTTATTGATAATGATGAGGATTAGCTTTCTAATTTCTAATAATATATTTTAATTTTAAAAAAATATATTATTAAATAAGTTTTTATTTTTTTAAATAAAATTATATATATAATGAAGGTGTGTGTAGTTATGTTTTATGATGATGAAATAAAAAATTATGGTGAAATAAACTATAAAATTAATAAATTATATTGTGAAAAATATAATTTAAACATTATTTTATCAAATAAAAAAAAATTTAATGATAGACATTCTGCTTGGGAAAGATTACCGTTACTACTTGATAATATTTCAAAATTCGATTATTTAATTTGGATTGATGCAGATGCTTTTTTTTACAATGATGCAAATAATATTATTGATGTTATAAATAATAATTTAAATGTTAATTTTATCTTTAGTAATGATATTGGCAATAATAATATAAATACCGGTTTATTCATTGTAAAAAATAGTGCATATAGTGTGGAATTTTTAACTAGATGGGCTTTAGATGAGGAATTATATAAAAATAATCCTCACCCTTATTGGTGGGATCAAGGTGTATTAATTTATATGTTTAATAATAATTTATTAAATATAAAACAAAATTCTGTTCAATATAAATATGGTGATTTACAACATTTTTGTGAAAATGATAAATTAACCAATAAAACATATGTATTTCATTTAGCAGGAAGAAACAATACTATAAGATATGATACATCTAAAAAATACTTTGATAATCTGATGAACATAAAAAATAAATTTTAAATTTTATTCATTGTTTAAAACCTTTAATGCCTTTCTGTTTTTTTCAGACCAACTATTCTTTATGGCATTTGGAACAGTAGTATAACAATGCTTCTCATATTGCTCCGGCGAATCAAAATATAATGTTAATTGAGTTTGAGTTCCAGTTAATCCTCTTGCATCACTTACAACAAAATATAAGTCCTCATCTGAAGAACCAACTAAATGATTGGTCTTAAATCCAGTAATAGCGTGTCTAATCTTATGTCCAAATCCAAGACTGCCATATAAATCATAATATACCGATTTTTTAACAACAACTGTTTCCCCATTTTTCTTCGTAATTTCCTTTTTAAGCTCCTTTCTACAATGCGCAAAATTAAGGTCAGCATTTTTTTCTAATTTATTAGCTGTCTTTTGTTTATCTAATTCATCTAACTCATTAATATCATCATTGTAGGCAGGATTAAAACGGTCGTCTTCGTACATTTTTAATTTATATATTATTAGTATTATTATCTTTAAGTTGTTTTATAATTTATTTATTTTTACATTTATTTATTTTTAAGCTGATTATTTTCTTCTGTTAGTAATTTTATTTTCTTAAGTAGTTCATTTATTAAGAGATTTTTTTCTTCAAGTTTCTTTTCATACGTCTTTTTTAATTCATTACAATCATTTGTTAACACATTGTTGCCATTATATAAACTTTTAAAACTATCCAAAATCTTCTGTTTTTCCGTTAACTCTTTTATTTTCTTTTCTCTGGATTCTTCTATTCTTTTAATATCAGCCAACACTTCTGGCTTATTTTCTGGTCTTCCTGGTTCATAACTAACTAACAAATTATTCATATCATATTTATAAAATTGTAATAATTCTGTATCTAAAATAATGTTTTCAACTTTATAATTTGTTAGTTTCGTTTTATATTGAACTGGATTTTCTAATAATTTTTCTTTATTTAATGAATTATGCTTATGTGAAAATACTAATATTGATTTTAACGGGTCCAACTGTATTAACGGTATTGTGTAATCTTTTAAGAATTTTTTTTCTTCCATCATTGTTTCTTTTTCGTCATATTTCGTTTCTAATAATAATTCTTTTTTGAAAGCAAATGTTGCTGCTGTTGCGTGATTTTCCTTATAAGGTCCACAACAATATATTTTGTCTAAAGAATCATAATAAATTAACATTGCAGATGAACCGGCAATAAGATAAGATGGATTATTTAAAAGCGTTTGAACTGAATGCATTATTCTATCTGGTGGATAATAATCATCATCATCCATATACACAATAATATCACCTTTACATTTATTATGCATATAATTGCGTTTTTTACCTAATGGCATTTTATTTTCACAATAATAATATTTTATTTGAGGTACACCTGTTACTAAATCGGCAATAGGGTCAGTTCCATCATCAACTATTATCCATTCAATACGATCTTTTGGATAAATGAAATTATTAAAACATTTGATAGCAAATGGAATAAAGGGTCGACGATTAAATGTCGGAGTACATACACTAACAAATGGTAAATTGTCGTTCATTAAATATAATATGTATTATTGTATTTAATATTTAATTCAGTTATTTAATATTTATTATTAATATTAAGTTACTCTTATTTTTTTACCTCCAAAAAAAAACGTTGATGATACTTGTGATAAAATACCCGGAGTTTGACTATCATCATCTAAATTTATGAAACTTTTTAATGTATCAAATGAAAAAATAAATATGGCACAACAAAAAGCAAATAATGCCGCATATATTAAACCTAAATTAACTTGTGCATTTGCTAACATTGCAAATAAAAAGAAAACAGCCATAAATGTAGTTTTATATTTAAATAAATCTGTAAAGAAACGCTTAAAACTATTATTTCTTGTATCTCCTTGAATATTATAGGTTGAATAACCAAATGGTATAACTAACAAACTATAAATAACCGTAAATATAGATACTACTGATGCGATTATAGAAAATATTACAATTAGTGGTAAGCAAAATAATACTTCAATAAAGTAGCTAAATATATTTGGTATCCAAAAAGTGTTAGTTAATAATTCAGCAAATTCTATAAATTGATCTATAAATAAGAAAAACCAATTAAAAATGAAATATAAACTAACAATAAATGGATAAATCATTCCCGATAATAAAATAAGTATTGTTTCATTCCAGCCATTTAGTATATTACCAATACTATTTAGGAGTAAATTATTATAGGATAACATTTTGTCAATTAATGTGCCGAAAAATCCGCCACTACTAAATTCGGATATTCCCTTAAAAGTTGAGTTTATATTATTAAAAACTAACTTTTGTGACGTAGTTATTAAGGGATTAAAAATGTTTAGACCGTGATAAGAAAATTCTCTTAATATGTTTGTGTCCACTTTTTTAACGTTTGAACCAGATATTGATTCTGATGTAATAGTTGTTGGTAATACATTTGATGCGCCTAATTTAACGGTGTATAATAATAAGGAACCAATTATCATAATAATTAAAATGAATCCAATTATAATAGATGTACCAATAGCGAAGTTTGCCCAATATGGTTTTCCCTCTTCTTCTTTATCTAATTCTGTTTCTGACATTTATATTTAACTATATTATTTATAGATTATAATTTTTATCTAAACTAACAAATATAAGTTATATTTTAAAAATTAATAGTTACATATATATAAAATGAAAAATCAGGATTTTGGATTTATAATATTAAGACATGTGAATAATAAAATTACAAATAAATATTGGCAATATTGTTATGATTCTATTCGTAAGTATTATCCAGAACATTTAATTCTTATTATAGATGATAATAGTAATTATGAATATATAACTGACCATTTTTTATATAAAACTACTATTATTAATAGTGAGTATAAAGGGAGAGGAGAATTATTACCATATTATTATTATTTACATAATAAATTATTTGAAACTGCTGTTATAATTCATGATTCTGTATTTATAAACAAATATATTGATTTTACTGTTGATAAATATTCAATATTGTGGGATTTTGAGCATCATTGGGATCAAATAGAAGATGAAACTAGAATTATACAATCATTTAGAGATACTGAATTATATGAATTTTATACCAATAAGAAACTATGGACTGGATGTTTTGGAGGTATGTCAGTTATAACACATAATTATTTATTGGAAATTAATAATAAATATAATATTAGCATATTATTGGAGCTTATAATAACTAGATTTAATAGATGTTCATTTGAAAGAATAATTGCTTGTTTATTACAAAAAAATGAAAAAACAAATGTATTATTTGGTAATATACATAAATATTGTAATTGGGGAATAACATTTACTGAAAAAGATAATTATAATCATTTGCCATTAATTAAGGTATGGACTGGAAGATAATATTATTATTATATATATGGATCCGTATATAATAATTTATGCTATTTTTTCCATTTTGTTAGTTTATATCATTTTTGAAATGGCAAATAATATTGTTTATAACTGTAGTTGTTTAAAACGAGATTCTTTTGATTCAATGTATAATGTTCCTTATAGTTCCGAAAAATATAGTCACACTGTAAATTTACCTATTAATGACCCTATTAGTTGCTCCAATTTTTGTGGTCCTAACGGCAAATGTCTTAAAACAGGAGAACAATGTTTAACAGATTTAGATTGTACCGGTTGTAAACCAAGAACAACCCCTTTTCCAAATACTATTTATAATTTAAACGCACAAATGTCGGAAGCTAGCGGCAAATTAGGTCCTAATTTGACTTATAGTCCTTTAACAACTGGACTAACAAATGATGCGGATGAAGCTTATCCTGGCTCTTATAATACTGAAGTTGGAAGACCATATTTAGGGAAAGATAAATGGGAAAAGGATTTCAATCAAGGTTTAGCTTTGTATAATAAAAGACAAGACCATATATATCCTTTATCTGATTTTGAGAAATCTATTAAACCGGCTTATCCGGTGCAATTATCAATGACAGGATTATTTTATGAGACGACTCCATTACCGGGAAATATACCGACTAATATGGGTTAGTCGAATATTATAATATGATAAATATATATTAGCCTCATTTTGGAGGATAATAAAGAAAGGCCGTTTACGTTGCATACATCATACCTACATTTCCTCCTACGAAATGGACGACATTTATTCTTTCTTCAAATAAATGTAAATTAAAATTATAATCATAAATGCGCCACGTCGGTTTATTTACTCCAATTATTGTTCCTGTTTCCGGATCACATATTGTTAAACTTTGCGCCAATGGATCTAGTGGCGGTATAATTGTCGTAAATTCTAATTCTATTTGTGAAAATATACTCATATTTTGTGCTCCTGATGGCTGTAAATCTCCGTTATTTGAGTGCAAACAAAAATTATAACAATATAATCCCGTTGGAGCATTACCAGTTGTTCTAACATATTTTTCTATAAAATCATATACACCTGCGGGCTGTATATTTTCTCTATATGAACCATCTAATAATATTCCTAATGCAACCAATATATGTTTTTGATTTTGCGGATTATATGGTTGCGTTAAAACCAGACCAGTTAACGTTCCATCTGGATTTACACCAGGTCCTATTTGTACCGGCTCTAATCCGCTTGGACCACTTCTATAAATTAAATAAGTACCATATGTTGGCGCTTGTGTAACATTTATTGGTACATAATTATACGGCCAATTTGTGTAATTTGACCACTCATTACGTAAATTTGCATCACTACGTTGAAAATAAAATAACCAACTTGAAACCATACCTAACGAATCAATCGATATTTTATTCGGTCCTGTTACATTCATAAACACTTGTTCTCTTACCTGTTTAAATAAATATTTTTGCTCATATGCCGCAAATAATAATTGCTCCTCATTTGCTAAAAAACAATAAGTACAATTCAAATGTATATCAGCGTTCCATAATGTACGTTGGTCGTAATATGAATCGATTCCAATACATACGTCAGGTGGCGGTTGAAGAAAACGATAAAATTGTTGATACCATTGATTAAAGTTTGGAGCAATGTAAGGGTAATTGTTAGTTGCATCAAATACATCACGAATAACGAAAAGTTGATTTATTGGTCTTAAAGTAATATTTATATGTAATTCATTATATTGTAATGAAACAAGAGGAAATGCCATTTGTGATTTTAATGAAAACCAATTATTTAATGGAATATATAAAATACGTCCATTAATTGATGGTTCAGGTCCGGCTAAATCTGGAGTATAATATGCGTTCGGATAAGAATTGACACGACCATTTGCATTTCCAGGGTCTGTTAGTTCAGGTACTTGCCCAATCATCGAATTAAATAAATCTTTCTTTGTATTAGTAAAATCACGTTGCATAGCTGCTAATAAATAGTCGCCAGAATATTCTTGAAGGGTATAATTACCACAAGTTATAGATATTTTTGAAATCATTTTTGCTCCGATATTTTCTATCCATTTAAATTCATATGGAGCCCATTGTTCTATATTTCCTAATCCTTGAGCTGTTGTATCTGGTGTAATTTGCTGTGGAGGCAAAATGGGACTCCAAATATTTGGTAAAGCGACGGATAAATCACAATCCATAAGAAGATCAGCATAACGCGGAATCTTAAATGTAAATGTAGATTCTTCAGATAGTCTAAGTGTTTTTGCTCCTTCAAAATCAACGCGAAATTGTTGTTTGCCGAAGTTAGTATATTGGTGATATGTTGATTTAAAAAAAGATTTAGTTGGATTTCCATTTAGAATAATGTTTTGTTGTCCTTGTGAAACAAGATTTAATAATCCACCTGCCATAGTTATATATACATTGTATTATTTTTTTAACTTTTAAATTATTAAAACAATATATAAATAAAAATAAAATTTATTTATATATTATAGATATGTCTGAAATAAATCAAACACTTTTACAAATGAAAACAATGTCTTCTACATTTATCATAAGTATTTTAATTTTAGTTGTATTAGCAGTTACAATTTATTATGTAATATATTATAGAAATTTACAAAAAAATGAATGTAATAATATGACGGAATTATACGGCGATTTAAACGGAAAAATTATGTCTATTAGACCAAACGTACCAAATTTTCAATATACCCTAAAAGATTATTATATTAAAAGTGCTTATAATGCTTGCAGTGGCGGAAGTTATAAAAATGACTATGTTGATACGTGTATTTTAACTAATATTTTAAAACAAGGTGTAAGAGGCCTAGATTTCGAAATATTTTCTGTTGAAGATAATATTCCCGCAGTTGCTACTTCTGTTGGTGATAGTTATTTTATTAAGGAAACATTTAATTATATCAAATTTGCGGATATAATGCAAATGCTAAATAATTATGCATTCGCACAATCTACTGCACCAAATCCTAGAGATCCTATTATTCTTCATTTACGTTTTAAGAGTTCAAACCAAAGTATGTATAAAAATTTGGCAAAAATTTTAGAATCATATAGTTCAATACTTTTAGGAAAAGAATATAGTTATGAATATCACGGTAAAAATTTAGGTGACGTTAAATTACCAGAATTAATGGGTAAAATTATAATTGTTGTTGACAAAAATAACGACTCCTTTATGGAATCTCAAGAATTTTATGAATACGTTAATATGACAAGTAATTCAGTATTTATGCGTGCATTACATTACTATGATATTGCTTATACACCAGATATGAATGAGTTAATAGAATATAATAAATTAAATATGACAATTGGAATGCCGGATAAAGGTGCAAATCCATCTAATCCAAGTTCAGTTGTGATGCGAGAAATGGGGTGTCAAATGTTAGCAATGCGTTATCAAGAAATAGACCAAAATATTGAAGAAAATGATGTATTCTTTGATGAGGCAAATTGTGCGTTTGTTTTAAAACCAGAAAATCTACGTTATAAACCGGTTCAAATTGAATTGCCTGCACCACAAAATCCAGAATTATCTTATGCAACCAGAACAGTTCAATCTGATTTTTATAAATTTGATATTTAAAATAATATAAAAATATTTTCATATTATTTTGTAATAAAAATATGGAACAATTAATTTATAATCCTGTTGAAATATATGATCCAAAAATAACACTTTTTTTTTGTCATCCATTAAAACAGTTAGTTTGGTCATGTGATACACAGTTAGAAAACTATATGTATCCACAAATTAAAACAAATTATAGAAAATATATTAATCTAAATTATGATAAAACAACAATAATGTTGGAAACATTATGGCCCGAGGATAAACCTTGGCAAAGAGAATATTTTAAATAAAATATTATTTTTTACAATAATAATTTCTCCGGTTATTTATTTTTACTTGTTTTTTATTTATTTTTAGTTGTTGTTTATTTATTTTTTTTGATAAATTAATTACATATTTATCTCTACATTTATTTTTAAGTTTTTGGTTTTTAATTTCTTCTTTATCTGGATCTATATATGTAAAAGATATATTTGTATTTGGTACATCATATGTATACGTATACGTATATGTAACATGAAAATTTTTATAATTTCTTGTATTTTTAATATAATAATTATTATATAACATCATATAATTATTATATGATATAATCTCAAAAAAACCCACAGTCATTTAAAGATTTATATCAAATATTCTTTAATTGTATTTAAAAATATATTTATTTTAATTAACTTTCCAAAATGTTATTTGTGGACCTTTTAATTCATCTTTTTTTGAAATATTATCTATTAATGTGTCAATACATTTGTTAACATTATCGATTATTAAATTCAATGCATTGTCATCTATACCTAAAATATTATTTGAATGATTAAATCCATATCTATCTTTAGAAGTGAAAATAAAATTAAAATACTTCCTATTTGGTATAAATTTTATTCTTTTAGAAATGTAAGTTGCAATTTCTTTTTTAGTTGGTGGAGTAGATAAAAATATATCTTGAGCTCCATAAGCAACTAACTGCATTAAACCACCGATTGACGGCATTATTATAGGTATATTTATAACATAGTTTTTATATAGTTTTATATATTTAATTTGAAAATGCTAATCCTGCCATCCCTGACATAGGACGTAACACATTGTATGTTCCTAAGAACATTGTTATTTTTTTGGGAGAATAATATAAACAAATACAGTTATTATCATTAAAATAATCCAAAACAGTAATATCCATTGTTTCATTAATATTTATATTAAAATTAACATATTTTCTAGTCGGAATATATGATTTTATTAAATTTATTGTTTCATAAGAAGAACAATTAAAAACATTTTTTATAAAATTTTCATCCATTATTATTAACAAATTTTTATATTTATATTTATATTTATATTTATATTTATATCTATATTTAAATTAATAAATTATCAATAATTACCTCGACAATAAGGTATTCCAGACATTCCAGATGCTATTTTTTCTTTTTTGTATATCATAAATAATTGTTGTATACTTATCTTTTAAACATAATTTTATATTGATATAATATAGTATGAAAAAAAATAAAAGTATATGTAATGGACTAACATTTAATGATTGTGAATTAGCTATTCTTCGTCAAGCAGTAGATAAAGCCGAAGAGATTCAAGGAGAAAAAATCGTAAATTCACCTGAAATCAAAAAAATAATAAGTATTTTAGAGAATTTTATGCGTTTAAAAGGAGTTATAGCATACGGTGGAACAGCCATTAATTCCTTATTACCGAAAAGAGACCAATTTTATAATAAGGATATAGAAATACCTGACTATGATTTTTATACTCCGAATGCATTAAATGATGCCAAAGAGTTAGTTGATAACTATATAAAAGAAGGTTTTATTGAAGTTGAAGCGAAATCAGGTCAACATCACGGAACATATAAAGTATTTGTTAATTTTATACCTATAGCAGATATTACTTATATTCCTAAAGAATTATTTAACGCAGTAAAAAAGGATGCAGTGCGAGTTGGCGGAATACTTTATGCCCCTCCTAATTTATTAAGAATGGGAATGTATTTAGAATTGTCTAGACCTGCTGGTGACGTATCACGCTGGGAAAAAGTTTTAAAACGTTTAACTCTTTTAAATAAGAACTTTCCATTAGATGACTCAAATTGTTTTAAGGTGGATTTTCAACGTGCAATGTCTAATTCAGATGAGGCTTTAACAGATAAAATATATGAAAACATACAAAAAACATTAATAGATCAAGGTACGGTATTTTTTGGCGGATACGCTCTATCATTATATTCCCAATATATGCCAAAAAATCTACAAAAAAAATTACAAAAAATACCAGATTTTGATGTATTAACTGAAGAACCACTTATAACTGCAGAAATTGTAAAAGAAAGATTATCCGATATTGGCATTAAAGATGTAAAAATAATTAAAAGACCAGGAGTTGGTGAAATTATAGCGCCACATTATGAAATAAAAGTTGGAACTGATACTGTTGCGTTTATTTATGAACCATTAGCTTGTCATAGTTACAATGTTGTTAAAGAACACGGTTATGATATTAAGATCGCAACAATTGATACAATGTTATCATTTTATTTAGCATTTTTATATGCAGATAGACCTTATTATGATAAGGATCGTATATTATGTATGTCAAACTATTTATTTGAAGTTCAGGAAAAAAATAGATTGGCTCAAAAGGGATTATTAAAAAGATTCAGTTTAGAATGCATAGGACATCAAGAAACGGTAGAAGAAATGAGGGCAGAAAAGGCGAAAAAATATGCCGAATTAAAAGATAAACCAAATGATAAAGAATATGAAGAATGGTTTTTGCGTTATAGACCGACAGATAAACTAACAACTAAAAAAACAAGACGTAATTTACGTGCAAAAAAAAGAAAATCAAAAACTATTAAAAAAAAGAGTTTTTTCTTTTAAGAAAATAATTTTGTCTTTAAATTAATACTCATATCATTTTTTATAAACCATTCATTTTTGTTAGATTTAAACACCCACGAATATATTTCACCCGTATTATTATGTTTATAATGTACACACCCATCATTTGTAATAATATTATCTTTTTGTTTTTTAAGATCATTAAATGATATGTTTGGAAACTGTTCTAAAAGCTTATTTTGTCGTTGCTCATCTATTTTTCTGTTTTCTAATAATTTTTGTCTTTGTTGTTGTTCTAAAAATGTTTTTTCATAACTAGAAAAATTTGCATTAAAAGCATCAATATTCATTATTTATTTATATAATAAATTTGTTTTTAATATATAATTAATTTTTATATTTTTATTCCTAATCCGGTTTTAAAATAGTGTAAAAATGTTTTACGTTGAATATTCATTTTACATATTTGGGTGTCAGTAATAACATCAAACCAAGTAATTCCTCTTTTAAGTTTAAGAGTTTCTTTAATTTCGCCACCATATGCTATAAATCCAATAACTAACAAAAATAATATTACATAATATATCACCGTTTCAATTTGATTAATAATTTTAAAATCATTTGGAGAAACGCGTTTAATACGTATTTTAACTGGCCAATCAAATGTAATCCAATAACTGTTTTTATTATATATTTCTTGCTCTAAAGGGTCATCTATATTTTTTCCCCTATCTAAATAGAAATCTTTATTTAATTCCAAAAAATAAATGACAAATATTAATATAAGAGTTAATCCGGAGATTCTAATATCTAAACGCATTACAATTAAAAATAAAGTGAAATAAACTAACGAATAAACCAATTTTTCAATAGGAGGTATATATTCTAAGTTACCAGTATCAGATACAAGCGTAACTAAAAAATAAAATAAGAAAAAAGCAAAAATAAGTTGTAATCCCTTATGAGTTTTAATTAAATTTTCTTGATAACAAGTAAAAATACTATTACCTATATAATTGCCCACTAACAACAGATAAAATATAGCAAAAGATTTGATTAAATCTGCTTGCGTTTCAGAAATTTCGGAAAGTATGTTTAACATTATTTGTTATAATAATGTTAGATAATAATGTTAAAAGGTTTAAAATCTACTAAAATGTTTAACTGATTTAGATACGGAATAATAAATAGCAGCATATAATCCGCTCGCAAATATTAATCCATTTATGTTGTAATTTCCATCTTTAAAAAACAAAAATGGCAAATATTGATACAACACCTTTTTAAATATTGGTAATTGAAAAATAAAATACAACACGGCTAATAAAAGTGGCGTTTGAAATTCGTCATAAAACGCATCTAAAGAATTATCCATACGTTCTTTTCTTAAATAATTATTAATATCATCATCCGATTCGTGAATATAATCCTTTATTGTTGGAGGTGGAACATAATTTGGCTGCACTTGTTCATCTTTCATAATATTATCTGTCGTCATAGGTATATCTCTACTTGGAAGAGATGTGGCTCCATATAAACTTGCTTGTTGTAATCCATTTACAATTTGACTAATAGTGGATTGATCTAAAGACATTTGATTTTGTTGTTGTTGTTGCTGTTGTTGAGGTGCAGGTAATTCTTGTACCATCATTGAAATATTACCCCCCACACTACCCCCACCTGTTGGATCAGTAGGAAGGTCATTTATGCTTGTTGTATTAAGTTCTGCCATTTATATTTACTAAATATTGTGTAAAAATATTTTCTACGCAAATTTATTAAACTTTGTGTTAGTTAAAATTATCTATCTCTTTCATTATAACCACAATTATTTTTTTTATAAATATATACTACTAAATCAGCTAATCCCCATCCAATAGCAAAAGAAATAATATCAATCATTTCTATAATATTGTTAGTTTATCTTTAAGTAGATTTTAAAATTCTTTTTGTTTTATCACATTTAGTGGCAGTTTTTTCTAATTTATAGCATTTATCACCGTAGCGATAAATTTCGTCATCAATTTCTGTAAATGGCGGTGCTCTAACTATTTTACATTTGCTTCCTTTACAAGCAGCTCTAAAAAAAGTGGCTAATCCGATTCCGAGAATTATAGACATCAAATATTTACCAGTACTACTATTAACAAATTTTTCTAAATGCATATTAATATATATTAATATTAAAATGTATTAAAAATTTATTAATTAATGCGTTTGTTTTGTTAGTTTTGAAATGGATAAGATTTCGGTAAAATACCACATTCTGTTTCTGTTGGTTTAATTTCAAAACACTGTCCAGAATTATCTTTAAATAAATATTTATCCCAATTATCAGGATTTGGATACACATAAATAGTCTTAAAATCTGGTCCAAGAGTATAAACACAAAATAATCCAACGGCAAAACTAACTAAAAATACGGGTAATGAAACATATTTAGAAATCATTTATAATATATTTAGAAAATAAACTAGAAATCATAACCATTTTCTTCTTCCAAATCTTCTTTCTCTTCTTCGTCTTCTTTGTCTAACTCTTCTGATTCAGTACTCCTATTTTTTCTTGTTTTAGAATTAGAACTGGAATCTGAAGATTTAATAAGACTTGGTTTAATTTTTAATGTTTTAGAGAGGCTACTCTCAGGTGAATTTGTTGTTTTGCCTTTTAAACCCCTTACAAAATTAACGACTTTAGTTCCGGTATTAAAATTAAATTCCCCTTTGTCGAAACTATTTTTAAGTTGAATTAAGTGATATGTTGCATCTTGTTCTACGTATTCAATATAATTAATTTCATATTTAAGTTCTTGTATTTCTTTTAATTTAGGCAACATTTCATTTTTATAAAAAATGATTGCGTTATTAATAATGGCTTCATCATTTGTGCGTTTAAATTCTTGAATCATATCTTTAAAGGGTAGTAATAAACCTTGATTAAATTCGACTAAAGTTTCGTTTAAAATTTTAGTGCGAGCTGGATTTTCAGTTTTTAGTAAATTTTCTTCAACTATGGAACCAAAAAACTCAGCTTCTTCCTTAAGATTATTTGTTAGTTCTTCGAACTTTTGTAAGATGACTTCTGGATTTTTAAAAAATAACGCATTATTTTTTTGTTTTATAATATCAAATTTAATGTCTTCTATTTTTTTAGTATATTTATCTATTTTTTCTTTGGCATTATAAGTTACTGATTGATGTATTTCAATATTTAATGGACACGGATCTTGTACATCACCACATTTGGCTACATATTTTCTTATACCATCATCAGCATTAGTATCATAACTAACTTTAAATATAGAATTAACATTTCTTTTACAATTAATGCAAGGAAATTTTGGTAATTTAGAATAATCTGATTTCTTTTCTCTTTTTGAACCGGTGGATTTTAATATAGGTTTAATATATTTATTAAAATTAATAGTTTCATATTTGCTCTTAAGAGCGTAAAATTCATTTATTGCTTCTGGAACTGATAATGTTTTATCATTTGTTATTGGTGCTATATCTTCCTTTTTTTCTTTTGGTTTGGATTTAGGTTTAGCCTTAGTCTTTGGTTTTACAACTATCTCTATTTCTTCTTCATCATCTACATTAGCAAATGGGTCGGAATTAGTATAACTAACTGGTTTTAAAGAAGTAGGATTAGAAGTAGCAGTAGGAGTAAATGGGTCTTCTTTTTCTTCTATTTCTAATTCTGTATTTGATGATTTAGATTTAGCAAAAATATCTTCTTTTTCTTCATTATTTGTACTCATTATAAAATATACTTATATATTTATTCTATATTCTTAACTTTTTGTCATAAATAATATCAAATTCGTTATCCCAGTTTGGTAATCCAGTAATTAGTTTTTGTTGTGCTTCTGTTTTAGCTTGTTGATAATTTTTAATTTTTTCAAGAATATATCGTTTTTTTTCCATTTCTTTTTCTTCAATTTCTTCTGGTGTTAGTTTACCCTTATATTTATAAAATAATAATATTGCTAAACTTATTAAGAATATAACTAACAAGCCAATATTATAAATTGTGTTAATATACTTTTCCCTAAATTGATGACATTGTTTTAAAGTTTCATTTAAGAAATATTTAATACCTGGTTCTGTTAGAATCGGCCTATCCATACTAAATACTTTCAAAAAACAAAAATAAAATATACCAATTATCTATATGGATATATCATTTATTTCTTTAATTGTATTTACCATTTTAACAATAGTTTATTTTGCATTTCCGTCTACATCCGGTTTCCCCATAACAAAACCTTCGTTAACAATTGACGCATATACGGTTCCAGGAGTAATGCAAAATTGGTATTCTTCTTATACTGTTAGTTTAGGCATCTTTGTTTTAATAACATTATGTAGTCAATTTATAATCAATGTCGGTTATTTAAATTCTAAATGTGGTTCTAATCCGGCAAATACATTTTCTGCGTTTAAATATACATTTGTGCCTTGGTTATTTATATTTGGTGTTTTAATTGCGACACTTTTTATTTTTCCCGGTTTTAAAAGTGCATTTTCAGATGTAATAGGTTATTTTATTGTTGCCGGTAAAGCGAATGATATTTTTGCCGAGTTGTTAGTTAATACGGAAGCAAATACTCCCGAATTGGCATCTGCTGCTGAAGCAATTGTTAAAATATGTGGTAATAAATCGGTTTTAATAAATAAACTAAATATAGAAAATTTTGGAGATTTATGGAATATATTGAATCCATTAAAAAAGCCCGAATTTCAGGCAATAAATGGAATAGATCCTGATGCAGCTAAAAGTATAAAACAAGCTCTGTTAGATGTAGTCGTATTAAAAGATAATGTAGGAGAAGCATTATGGTATATATATTCAGCAATATTGATTTCTTCAATAGTGTATTACAATTTAGCTGTTAAAGGTTGCGTTCAAGATATAAATCAAATTAAACAACAACATGATGACTACATTAAACAACAAGAAGCCAACCAAAAACAGCAAGAAATTGCGTCACAAGTACAGTATACTAATCAGTAAAAAAGTTACAGACTCTTTTTAACAAAAAGCAGTACCTTTGATTAAAGAAAAATATTATTTATAATAAATAATATAATTATATTAAAAAAGTGATTTAAAAATAAGACACAAATATAATTATATTAGAATTATGGATAGAGAAACTGCAGCTAAAGGAGTAATTGGTCTTACTTATGACGACGCTATTACTTATTTTAAAAGTCTAAAATCACCTAAAATTAACTATTATTTACGTCCAATTAAAATTAATAATATGGTTTTATTAAAAGATAAATCAATTGATGAAAATCGTTGTAATGTTGTAATTGAAGGTGGAATTATTAAAGGAATTGATGGATGGTTTTAATTAAGTCGTGGATAAACTAAATAATATAAAACAAATAAATAAGATAATATTCCTAAAAGTATGGATAAAAGCCAAATGGGTAAAATCGTTTTATTTTTATATCCGACGCCAAATTGTCTTATAGAACCGTCATTATTATATAAAAATGCTGGACGAATCATGTGAATGAATCCAAATACAAATATAAATACAATTATTGCGGCAAATGTTGTATTATTTCTTGCAAAATTTCTTAACATTATACTTATATTATAATGTTAAAAAAAGACATTTATTAAAAACTTAAATCTTTAATTTTAATAGTAATCCTCATTATCAGCATCACGTTCATCACCCCAAGGATCCCCATCATCATAATCATCTGTTTGATTAAAATCTGCCGCCAAATCATTTGCTATATCTCTTTCTAAAGCTTCTTCATTTAATACTTCATCTATATCAAAATCACCATCTATAGTTATTTGTCCCTTTCTTTTTAATCTATTTTGTATTTCAGCAACCTTTTCAGCAACTTGTTTATCGTGTTCAAAATTATCTTGGTCATAATTTTTAATTCCCTTTGATAAGCCAATACTGTATAACGCACCTAATTTATGATGTTTTAAAATATTATCTACTTCACGTTTTTCTTCTGTTAACCCCTTAAGACGATCAGTAAAGTCATATTTTTCCGCTTCTTTTAATTTGAATACTCGGTCTTCTATATCGTTATAAGAAACATTAATAGTATCTTTACTTTTCATCATTATTGTTAAATATGCAACTAACAATTTAGCAGTTTCTATCTTTAATTTACTAACATCTCCTTCAATATATTCTTGTTCGCCTTCAGTAAAACGCATTTGTTGCTCTACTAAGAAATCTGTTTTAAATATCAATGACTCTGATTGGTCTTCAGCATTTGCTAAAACTTTAGTTACCATTGATACATCCTTTGTTAAACTAACATAATTAATTAATACATTAAGTAAATAATGTTCATATAATAAGATTACGGTACGATTTTCAAATACAGAATATACTTCTTTATCGCCAATTTTAATATTACTTAAAGCTGGTGTAGTTTTTGCTAATAATTCTAAACCTTTACATTTAGATTGAATTTCCATCAGAATATTATTTATTACAGTATTACCATAAAATTTATTTAATGGTTCATAAAAACTTCGCACCATTTCTTTGACATTTTCTTTATGTGATTTGGCTAATCCCCAATAAGCGGGTGGATCTATATTTTTCATATTTTGATTTTTAATCATTGTTGGAAATACAGAAGCAAATAAACTAACAAAATTTCTAAAAAAGAAAATAATGTTGTACATTGCATCGTTTGATATTTTTTGTGATGCGTTGCGTTCTGTATCATATTTCCATTCTGTTAATTCTTTTAAAAATTTTGTTAGTTTCTTTAATAATATTCCTGTTGCTTTAGATTTATCTTTAATAAAACTTATAATTTCTGTACGCATTGAATCATTTGCATCTTGTAAATAATCCTTTAAAGCACGCATTTCTTTTGTATCTTCTTGTACCGTTATGTCATAACTTTCAACTAATGTTTCTATTTTTCTTACAAGAGATGAAGCAATTCCATCATCATTTGTTTCGTCTATATATGTTAACGTGCGTTTTAAACTTTCGACACAAGATGGTTTATTAAATGATAATGACATTCTTATAATATTATTTCTACATACGATTTGAAACAAACGCAAGAATTGTTCTTTTGTATAATTTCTTCCGTCACGCTTTAATTTCGATATTTTTTCACCAATTGTTTCCGATTTTACCAAATAATTTGGCTTATCAACACAAATTGAGGCTAAATCTGGTGTTAATGGTAAAGTAGATTGAAAATTACAAAAGGTAATAAATGCGCGATAAATTGTTTCTTCATCAAATTCTGAAGAAACTTCCGGGAATATTCTTTTTGTATCGACTTCTGATAAAAATATAGCCGATTTTGTCAATGTTCTAACATCCCTTATAAATGTACCTAAAGCGTGTACTATTTGATTATATTGTAATATATTTGGTGATTCATTATTAAAATATTGTAACACAGTTCCTACATCGGACTTTTCATTACAACAAGCATTATCAACAAATGGTTGCCCAGCAGCTTTTAATAAAACATCCTTCTTTTCTACTATTTTTTGAATTTCTTCTTGAATCGCTAAAGAATATTGAATTATTTTTGATTCTATAACTAACAACTTTTCTAATTGTTTTGGACTACCTGAATTGATTTCTTGTTGTAACATATCAGTAAAACCTTCACTTATATTTTCTAAATGACCAATATGAAATTTCCTTAATGGCGGTAAAAAATTTGTCCACTTTAAAAGACTATATTCCTCCGGTATTATTTCTTCCGGATTCAATAATATATATTCCGTCTTATCCTTCATTTTTCTATCTACTGCACTAACAGGTAACAAATACTTGACGATAAATGCTTTTGTTAATGATGATATTTTTTCCTCATTTTTCGGTAATGCATTCCAAGGTATGGTGCCTGGGTCTCTATTTTTAAGTGCAACACACGATAAATAATTTAATCCACTATCATCTCCTTCTCCTTCAAGGGGGAATCCGCTAAATGAACGCACACAACCGGGAAATGTCTTTTTTGTTTTGACCGATGGGATACAAGTTTGAATTCCAATTAATATTGAACCCAATGTTAAATACATTAATGTTTGACTATATATGGAAACATATGATGGTATTTTTTTACCTTTTTTGGCGGCTTCTTGTTCTCTCTTTTTATAAGCTGGTTCCTTTTCAATAACTGAAGTATCATTCATTAATTCTACAACCGTTCCAATAATAAATGGACGTTGATTTTCAATATCAATTCCCATATTACTTGTTAAAGTTGTAATAATATTATTAACAATTTCACCTTCTGGGTCTAAACGCTTATCCTTCTTCGCCTTTTGTTCTTCAAGCATTACTTCGGCAGCATCTTTTTCCAAAATATCTCGTGTTTTTTCTTTAAATCCGTCTTTAAATCCTTCACTTACATCAGCATCAATTACCGTAATTACTTCACCACTGTTTACATCAACCCAAGCATCACCATTATCACTTAATTTACCGTATTTTTGAACATAAAAATCAATGCATCTTTGGTATTCTTCTGGTCCTTTAAAAAACGATGAAGCCATTGCGAATTTAAATTCAGGAACAAGTTTTACATTTGTTTTTTTACAATAGTACCAATTTGGGTCTTCCATTGTACCATCAACCACATTTGGAACAGATTCATCGCCCTTATAGCAATAGTTATTCATAAACATAATTAAATCACCATATTTCTTAACAATATCATTTTGACCATTAATTAAATCACGTAATCTAGTATAAGGAGATACAATCTTTTCTTTTAATTCTTCTTTCATTGTTAAACCTAAATTATATTGAAAATCATTTGCCTTTAAATATTTCTTTCGTTTTAAGTCTTGTAATCTATCAAATATATTTTTATAATATTCATTATGTTTTGTAATTCGATTATTCAACTCATCTTTAGATATATTATAATTCTTATCAAATTGATCTATTATTTCTTTTAATGCGTTATTTACAATATTATTTTTGGCAACTTCAGTTGATTCACATTTATCGTCTGGTTTGTTAGTTGAATTATAAATACAACTATATTCCATATTACATAATACATCCGTATTGGTTATAAATAATGCAGGGTCAATATCTGAATCTTCAATCCATTCGTCATTTTGTCTAACATAATATTTCATTTCTCTCGGATTGGTTGGTTCATTACGATATGTTATAGTACAAATAGCGTAATCACCTTCTCTAACTTTTTTTGCTTGATTTACTAATGTTTCTGCCATATATTCGGCTTCTAATTCCGGCATTTTCTTTTTTTCGTGTAAATCATTTGCTAAAAATAATTTAAATTCTTCAGAATCTAATGTATTTTTAGCTCGACTATATGCTGGATTTTCATTAATAATATCATAATTAGTTGTATCGAAATCCTTATCATAATATATGGTTTTATCATTATCTTCTTGAAGCTCTTTTTCACTATAATATTTTTTAGCAATTACATATGTAGTACATTTGTCCGAATTTTTATTTTTTTCCATAATAGCCTTCATTTTATCTTTATCATTTTCAAAAACTGATTTTAATTCATTTGGATACATTAAATCAATATTACCTAATGCAACTGTTGTATTGTAAAAATTACCAAAATCATCAATTATTATATTTTTTAAGAATTCGGAACCACTTATATTAATAGGTTCATTAGGATTAATACCATAAACATTAAATATTTCATCTCGAACTTGTTGATATTGAGTATATTTTGTATTATTGATTATAGTAAATAATGGATTTTTTGAGAAATTATAACGCCCACTTTTATTTTCTGGTTGTTGAGATTTAGAATACTTAATAGAAGAAAAAGCAACACTATATTCTTTATATAATCTATTATACTCGTTTATTTTTTCATATATAAATTTATTAATTTCTTTGTACTGAAAATATGTTAAATCAAAGGGATAAATTAAAAATGGTTCCAAATAATTAACAATATCAACTAAAGATAAACGTCCTTTAATATATTTTTTTACCAAATTAAATAATACTCTTATTTTAGGAATAATTATTTTTAAAAAATTTCTATAAATATCAATGTTAGTTAATGATTCCGGTTTTTCATATTGAGATAAATCTAATAAATATTGTTTAATATTATCTACAAAATTACTGTCATCATACTCTAATTCATTATCTAAACCATCAATAACTACTTGTGTTACCTCCGTTTTTTGTTTAAGTAATTGCCAATAATTTAAAAAATGAATATGTAAATTGGCTTTAACTAACAAATCAGTGCCAGGTAAATTAATTTGAGAAAATCTTACAGTTGGTTCTGGTAATGTAACCATTGAATTAATTGCCATTGAATCATTATTTGTTAGTTTAACTCTATGAGCTATTAGACTTTGTCCTTTTAAATTTTCTGCGTGTAAATGTTCTAATCCCAAATTGTATTTTTGTATGACAAATTTTCTAGATTTAATTTCATTATTTGATACAACAGTTGAATATAAATCAGATAAATTATCGACAATTGCGTTTATGTTAGTTTGTACATCTGATTCAACTATTACTCCATTTTGAGAATTAAATACTGTATTATTTTCTGTTGGTATAGGGAAAAATGGAGTCATATAGGAATCCAAAGAATAGTATAAATTATTGTATTTATTTTGTCCTTCAACATTTTTGCTTTCTCTAAAATTTTTGAATAATTTTTCCATTTGTAATAAATCAGTTGTTTGGTCTATATTATCAAAATCAGAAAATGTGCTACTAATAGATTTGTTTGATAAATAAACTTTTTTCATATTAGTTGCAACCATCATTATCCAGTATAAATTATTTTTAAATCCGGCTAAATATTCGGCAAGTGGTCTGTCTTCTGCAGTTATTTTAATTAACCCATTTACATTTTCATTTTCATCAAATGTTGATGCCATTTTTCTTAATTGTAAGAAACGTGTAATAAGAGTATGAATATTATTTAACACTTTGTTAGTTCGTTTAATACTTGGAACACCTGAAAGCATTTCTTCTAATAGATCATTTGTTTGTGCTTCAATATTATATCTATATTTTTCTTTATCTATATTCACATATTCTTCAATATTAATTGTTTCACCAAATTGTAAATCATCTGCTTCAAATAATAATTTTTGTACGCGTTCTTTTAATACTTTGGTTGGTACTTGTACCTGTGGTTTAATTTCTGTTTCTTCAACTTCATTTAAATCTTCTAATGCCTCTTCTTGAGTAACGACTTCTGGTTTGGTTTCAATAGGTGGTCTAATTTCAAATGTTTCAATGGGTAAATCCTCAGGAATACCTTGATAATTGAAATTGATAAATAATGTGTCATCATCTGTTGTTTTTATTTCAATCATATCTTCTTCTAAATTAACGATTTTACCCGTAATAATAACGGGAATATCTCCCCCAAAATAAATATTAACCCATTTACCAGGTAACAATTCATTTTGTCTGGCAAATCCTTCAACTGGGTTACTACTAATAACTTTAATAGAATCAATGGAGCCATCTCCTATAACTCCATCTTGAGAAATAGGTAGTACAGCTTTTTCAAAAGTTTCTGCATTGATTAGTTTTACTTTAGATGGGTCAATGTATTCAATTAAAAATACATTGTTATTTAGGATTTCATTATTGGAAGCAGTAATTAAAATGATATCTCCTAATTTAAGCATAACAGAATTACCGTCTTTAATAGTTAGGGGTGCGTTTGTTATAACTTGATCTTCATCTTCACCTTCTTCAACGTCTTTTTGTTCTTGTTCTTTAAGTTCATCTAAATTTACAATAGGTGGAAGAACCTTCTCCGAACCTTCTTCTAAATTTTTGTCTGTATTATTAATATCAGAATTTGGTTCAACATTTATATTAGAATTTGGATTTGGATTTGAAATTGGATTTGAAGAAGGATTTTGGATGTCTGGTGTTTTAATAACATTATTAGTATCGATATCAACATTATCTTGTGATTTTGAATTATTTTCTGTTAACTTTGTCTCTGACATCTTATATTGTATGTAGAAATTTTTATATATTATTTTATGTAAAATAATAAAATAATAAATGAATTGATTTAAAGATAAATTACCAAACTATGGTATATAAATGGAACAAGAAATAGTATATAATTTATCAGCTATACCTGGGTTTAATGAATGTATAAAAGATAAAAAGGTTTTAGAAGCTTATGAAAAATATTACACTATAAATGAATATTTTACTAAATCAAATGAGAAATATTATATTTTAAAATATTGTAAAGAATTTATGAATTCAGATATAATTAATAAATATGGTTTATTGCGTTCAGTTATATTATCTTCAACTGGTAAAGTATTATCATTTAGTCCACAGAAATCACAAAATCCGGAATATTTTGTAAATAATTATAATTCGTTATCAAAAGCTCCACTATATGCAGAAGAATTTATTGAAGGAACAATGATAAATGCATTTTTTAATAGTGAATGTGGAGTTTCTGGTTGTTGGCAAATTGCAACAAGAAATACGGTTGGTGCGGAAGTATCATACTTTAACTGGGATTCAAAATATACTTTTAATAAAATGTTTATGGAGGCTTGCACTGCTTGTAATTTTAATATAAATACATTAAATCCCGAATATTGTTATAGTTTTGTATTACAACATCCTAATAATCGTATTGTTGTTCCAATTAAAACTCCACAATTATATTTAGTTTCGGTATATAAGATTGAAAATAATGAAGCTGATAATGAAATAAAAGTAATACAACAACCATTACAAAAAGTAATAATAAATGGTATGTGGAATAAAACAAGTATTAAATTTCCCGCTAGTTATCCGTTTACAAGTTACACCGAATTAATTAAAGATTATGCATCTGCAAATACGTCATATAATATTGTTGGAATTATTGTAAAAAATGGTGAAACAGGAGAACGAACGAAATTTAGAAATCCCATATATGAAGAAGTAAAATATTTAAGAGGTAATCAGCCTAAGTTACAGTATCAATATTTGCATTTAAGAAAAGAGGGTAAATTGCCGGAATTTATAAAGTATTATCCGGAATTAAAGCCGGAGTTATCAAAGTTTAGGGATCAAGTTCATATGTTTACAAATACATTGCATCAAAATTATATTTCTTGTTATGTAAAAAAAGAGAAGCCATTGAACCAGTATCCAAATCAGTATAGAACACATATGTTTAAATTACACGAGATATATTTGAATGAATTAAAACCGAGTCAATTATTTGTAACAAATACTGTAGTGCAAAAGTATGTTAATAATTTACATCCGTCTTTATTGATGTATTGTTTGAATTATAATATGAGAAAAAAGGCAATAGATACTCTTAAAATACAGGAACAAGATACAACTTATACATTTTTCAATTAATTATACATTTGTATCATCTGCTATTTTATTATTTTTAATAATGTTATGATTATGTTTTTCTTCTTGATTGGGAACGATTGGTTCTAAATGAAGTTTATTAAATTTGTTTTTTACTTTTTTAGATAAAATACAAATAATATAAATAGCAACGGATATACCAATAGGCATATAAACGGCGTAAATAAGTATTTTACCTAGTTTAGATTCATCATCATTATTATCTAAAACTTCTATAATAGAAGAAGGAATATTACTTGTAATAGAGCTGGGACAGTTACTTAAATTTGTGGGATAATTTGTAGGAATCATTGACGTCATATATGTCGGGCCGTGTGTCGTCACAAATATCGGTAAAAGTGTAGATAAATTTGTCTGCATATTTGGTGCCAAAGTTGTCGGCAATTGTGATGGTATTTGTATTAACAATGATGGTGTATATGTTGGCATATTTGTCTGCAAATTTAGCTGCATACTTGGTCTCAAATTCGTCGGCAATGACGATGGATTTTGAGACGATATTGATGGTGTTAATGTTGGCATATTTGACGTCAAATTTGGATGCATACTTGGTCTCAAAGTTGCGTTAATTGATGTATAATTTTGAGACGGTAAAGTTGGCATAAATGTTGTCATATTAAATGTTAAATCAACTCCTAAAATTTGCATATTATTATTTGCTGCCGTTATTAAATTAGCATTCGCAAATTTCAACAAATTCAATATCATAGTTATGGTCTGTAAATATGTATTGAATGTATTACTAGTTACACCTAAATCTAAATTAGTTGATAATAAAGTAAATAACATTGTCGGATTCTTTATATAAGGACTATATACACCTGTTAAAGTTATATTTACTTGAATTACTATTCTTAATTTTACATTACTTTGTAATCGTAAATTTGTTTGCACTTCAGATTTCTCAAAATATGCATTTTTCCAATACAAATTTTCTTCACTTACATTCAATGTATGTGCCGTTGTTTTTATAATTGCATTTTTTTCCAATTCATTAAAATTATCTGTTTTTACACCATCCATTCTTAAATCCGTCTCAAAATTCAGTCGAGGAATTTCTACAGTTGGTTGTCTTGTTATTGGTTTCATTGTTGGATTTATGTAACTATAACTTTTGTAACTATAACTTTTATAACTATAACTAACACTATTTTGCCTTTGACTTATACTATTAATATTCATACTAGTTCTTTTGTCATAATTACTTTGTGAATATTGTTTATTTATACTTGTATGAATACTACTATACGACATAAAATTTGTCGATAATGAGTAAACATTATTATTCGTTAACTGTAATATTAATTGGATTATTAATAATAGATACATATTATTTATATATTTATTATTTTATATAATTACATTAAAAAAACTCAATTTTTTATAAAACTTATTATTTTATTTATTTTACTTCTTAAAATGTCCTTTAAATGTTTGTAACTTTCCAATTGCTGCACCAGTTATTGCCTTTAACATCATCTTTACATCTGATACTCCTTTGTTTGCATCTACAAATGATATGCGTAATATACTATCAGTATCGTGTGGATGCATTTTTTTAAATCCAACATAGTCCAACACTTTTGCAGTAGTATATGCCAAATCATATATGTCATTATTTAGTATATTTCCTATAGTATAATCTTCATTTTCTAATGTTATATCGTAACAATTTGGTAATGTTGTTTCTGCGGGTTTAATTATTATTTCGTCATTTTCTACAGAGGTTCTTAACATTTGAAATTTCTCAATTAAAACCCCCGCAGCTTTTGCCAATATTTCACTGTTTTCATATATTCCAACCGATTGTAAAACAAAATCAAATGAATTACTCTTTACATATCTTAAACCTTCTAATAACTTCCAATTTGCCGCCTCAAATGATATTTCCTTATCTGTCTTACCTTCATCCTTCCATTTTTGCTTCCTTATTTCTAATTGTTCTAACATCTTCTCTTGGTCAACCGTTGCGCCATAAGAACAAGTTCCAGTCACATTAAACATACTATCATCTCTTGCAGTTGATACACTAAATTCACAATTTAATTTGATTCTTTCGCCAGGTAATTCATCAGATAATTTAGGTCTTAATCTAACAAAATCAATATAATATTCACCCTTACCATTAGGAGGAATAAATGGAGGAAATATCTTTTTTGTGTCGGGTTCATCTAAATATGTATCATTGGTTAAATTTTTAATTTTAAAATCTTTAGTAGTAACATACATTACTGTATCTGTCTTATTTTCAACATCTAATTCAAGTAAATAATTTTTAACGGGAAAATCAATATCTGAAATACAAATAGGAATACAGCTTAAACGTTGCTTAATAATTTCATTATTAAGCCGAGTTGTATTAACTTGTATATTACATTTATTTTGTTCATATGGAGTAGTTTTAAATACAATAATAGGAATATCAGATAATATAGTTCTTCTAATAGCATTAGCATAAGCGACATTTATACCAGACAAAGTAAATGTCATAATACCATCTTCTTCTTTTAATTCACTGATTTTAGACATAGTTATGTAATAATATATAATTATATTTAATATTAAATATAATTAAATCAATTTTTTTATAATTTAGCAAAATAAGTTTAAAAATCAAAATATTTTGTAAAAACTAAATATAATTAAATGAGTAGTGTCTTATATTATAGCAATTTTTGTGAGCCATCTAAAAAATTATTACAAGCTATAGGTAAAATGCAAGTAAATGATATGCATTTTATATGCATCGATAATCGTGTCAAAGATTCGTCAGGTAAAATTTATATTCAACTTCAAAATGGACAAAAAATTATAATGCCAGAGCATATTACTGGAGTCCCAGCTTTAATGCTCCTAAATCAAAATTATAAAGTTATTTATGGAAATGATATTTATAATTATATTAAGCCAACTCAACAAACACAAGTTAAGCAAGCTACACAAAATAATATGGTACCAATGGCAGCTCAAGATGGTTTTGATAGTTTTGGTGGTTTTGGTGGAAATGGAATAGCATCAGATAATTATAGTTTTTTAGATCAAAATGATGAAGAATTAAGCGTAAAAGGAAATGGTGGATTAAGACAAATGCATAATTATGTTTCATTAAATGATTCAATGAATTTTAATTTTAATTTACAACAGCAAGACCCATCTCAAACAAAAGGTGCATCTAAATTAAAAGAAGGTGAAATGAGTATAGAAGCATTGCAAAGACAAAGAGACCAAGAATTATCTGGTTTAGGATTTAACAGAGCACCACCTGGTGCACAAACATTTAATAATGAACAATTTAATAAACAATTTGATCAACAATTTAGAAGATAAATATTAAAAATAATATATTTTATAAAAATATATTATTATGGAATTTGAATATCCAAAAGCCAATCAATATACATTATATAGTAAAAGTGGTTGTCCCAATTGTTTAAAAGCAAAAGATCTGTTAAAAGAAAACAAACTAACATTTAATGTTATTAATTGTGATGAATATTTATTAGAAGATAAACAGGGGTTTTTAGAACACATAAAATACATTTCCAATGGTGTATGTTCTAACGTATTTCCAATTATATTTTACAATGGGTTGTTAGTTGGTGGTTATAAAGATTTACAACAAAATATTAAGGAAAAAGAATTTAGTCTTAATGAAGATTTTTAATATATTTGATAAAAAACAATTTAAAGAAAATAATTTAAATTACTATAATATGGCATCAAATTTAGTAACCGTTTTTAACAATCACTTTGAAGAATTTATTAATGATATACAAGCTGTATTTCCTGAGGACCCAGATATTTTAACTGCTAAAAATGCTTTGGCAACGATGCGTAAGGCAAATCCGAAATTATTAAGTAAGATTTGGGTTGCATATGTTGTTAATCCTTATGCGGCACAAATAGAGGCTGGTGACATTTCATTTTTTATTGATAAGGATTATTCAAGTGACGTTTCAAAATCGGATAATTCGGAAAAAATAATGGAGGCAATTGATCGTTTGCGCGGGCCAATTAAGCAAATGTCGCCAGATAATCAAGAAAAAACGATGAAGTATATTCAAAATTTGACAAAGTTATCTCGTATGATTCAATAAATATTATAATAAAATAATTTAAACATTGTATTACATTATTTTGTAATATAATGTTAAACAAAACACCTGTAAAAAATTTGTGTAAAAATTGTAAATTCTATGTTCCTTATTTTCATAAAGGACAAGAATTAGAGAAGTTCTCAAAATGCTCTAAATTTATGAAAAATAACGATGTAACGACACTTGTATATTCAAATATAATGCGTAGTGTCGATTTTCATTGCGGGCCAAATGGTAAACACTATGTAAAGGCAGTTAAACCTTCTGTTGATTTATAGTTGATTTCTTATTTCTCCTGTTTCTTATTTCTCTAATCTATTTCCTATTTTATCTAACAAATCTTCGCTGTAAACCATTTTACCTGATGGTTTATATTTATTAATTGGAGTATATTTTTTACTATTACTTATTTGTTCTACAGGAGGTTGTTCATCTTCTTCATTTTCCTCAATAATTTGCCTGCCGTATTCATCAACTTGAATACCGGTTTTCTTTTTTATTTCATCACGAACATAAGTTGGGACCCAATGATGCCAAGAAATTAATAACAAATTTGGATGAAAATACCTCACCGCAAATCCATTTTTTTCCAGTGTATCAATTAAAAACGCAATACACCCGGCTTGATCATATTGACCAACACCAAATATAATTTCTGGTACAAGATACCAACAACACTTTTCATTTAATTTTTGTCTGGCAGTTGTTTTAATACGGACGTGAACTCGATTAAGAATCTTTCTGAAAAGTTGTAATTTTTCTAAATCGTGTTGTTTCTTTTTTTCGTATAATTCATCAATATTTATTTTCTCAGAAAAATCAGCAAAATTATCTAAAGTAAATAAATTTGTCATTTGTTCTTCCAAAAGAAAATATTTTTATTATTTATTTTTATAAAATACTTATTTTAAAACTATTTAAAGACTTTTTAACACATTAATATTAATGACCATTAAACACTTGATTATATCAGGCGGCGGCCCACTTGGATTAAGATTTTTAGGCGCATTAGAACACCTCGAAGAAAATAACATTTGGAAACTTGAAAATATTGAAAGCATTTACGCCACATCTATTGGTTCCATTATTGCCGTATTTATTTGTCTTGCATTTGATTGGGATACACTTAATAAATATATAATTGAACGACCATGGAAAGACGCATTTAAAGTGAATTTTAAACAAATTTTTCAAGCTTATGGTAACAAAGGTTTATTCGATAAAAATATTTGTGAAATTGTATTAAAACCATTATTAAAAGCTAAAGATTTACCTATTAACATTACTCTTCAACAATTTCACGATTTTTGTAAAATAGATTTACACTTTTTTGCATTTGATATCAACAAATTTGAAACAGTTGAAATCAATCATATTTCATATCCCGATATGTTGTTAGTTCAAGCTTTAACTATTTCTAGTTCTTTACCTGGAATTTTTATGCCAACAATTTTAGACGATAAATGTCTTATTGATGGCGGCGTTATGTGTAATTTTCCCATTAATGAATGTTTAAGAGACCATATTTTAGAAGAAGAAATATTAGCAATTAAAATTGACAGCAATAATGATAACGATAATGCTAATTTAAGTGTTAAAGAAGATTCTACTTTACTTGAATACACTATTTGCTTAACTATTAATTCTATGAACTACATAAGAAATAGCGTTAAGCTTCAATCCATTAAAAATACTGTGTTAGTTAGTAACATTCAAGGAAACCCGCTATCTCTTGATTCTATTAAAGAAACTATTAATAGTGCCGAAATTAGAAGGGAATTATTTTCACAAGGCATTGAAGATGCTAAAATATATTTATTAAAGAACAGTGTGTAAAAACTGCTCCATCGTTGATTTCGTTGGTTTTGCGTCATATTCTATAACCTGATTATCCTTTACTAATTTAATTGTTGGGTAACCTTCTATCTTATACTTATCCATTAATTCATCTATTTCTGCCGTCTCATTCGTACAATTGTACTCCGTAAATACTAAATTATAACCATTTATATTTTTTCCTTCATATTCTGATTTCAATTCCTCCCATTCTGGCTTTGCAGTTTTACAGTGAGGACACCAATCTACGTAAAATAACATCATATTTGCTGTTTTATTTGAATTTGCATTATCTTTACCATATTCTCTGTTTGCATTATAACTTGTTAATGACTCAGTATATGATTTATAACTACTATAACCGAACCATATGAAAAATATTACCGCTACAACAAATAAACCAATTGTTATCCAAGACATATTTGATGTTAAACCACGAATGCGTTGCATAATGGATGAAGTTGCTGAAGTTGGACTTAATTTATTGACGAATTGCTGAGATGATTGCATTTATATATAATAAATAAGAATAATTTAGAATATGTTTTAAACGAATATAAAGTTTATTTTACATAGATAACTAACAAATGTTAATTAGAAATAGCGACGGAAAAATTATAATTATTTTTCGTAAAGATTGCAAAAATGAAAGAGTATATAATCAAAAAATATATGATATTATTCAACACTATCATATTTCTCCTAAACTAACTAACACAAATATTTTATCTTCTAAATCTAAACAAAAGAAGGTTGTCGAATACAATTCTGACAGCGATTAGCTTAGTTATATTTTTTTCTTAATATATTATATAATAATATATTATGACCAATAAAACAAAAAAACACCGCATATTTTCTAAAAAAGATTTTTATTCTGGTGACGGCTTCGTCACATCTATTTGGGGTCCTACTCAATGGCATATGCTTCATACTATTAGCTTTAATTATCCCGTCAATCCTACTTTACAACAAAAACACCAATATCGTGATTATATTTTATCTTTGCAACACGTATTACCGTGCGGGGCTTGTAGGAAAAATTTAACTAACAACTTTAAAAAATTACCCTTAACTATGGCACATATGAAGTCCCGTGATACATTTTCACGTTATATTTATAATTTACACGAACACGTTAATAAAATGCTTAATAAAAAATCAAATTTAACTTATTGCGACGTCAGAGAACGCTACGAGCATTTTAGAGCTAGATGCACCGATCCTAAACCTAAAGTATTCAAAATATCCAATTTTAAACGCACCAAAAAGAACAAAAAAGAAAAAGGATGTACTGAACCGTTATATGGTAAGAAATCACGTTGTATTATAAATATTGTTCCACAAGAAGAAAAAGGGCAATCAATTCAAATTGATAAAAAATGTATCAAGTCTAAAAATGAAACAAACTAACAAATTTTATAATTGTTCTCTAAATTCATCTTTTTCTGTATGTAATTCTTTATCTAAATTTTTAATTCTTGCAATAGCATCTGTTAACAATTTATTATTTAATGACAGCCTATCTTTTCCATATATATCTGCTATTTCTGTATGAAGTGAAGTCAATATTGAAGTCGGAAATAAAGTAGAATAATCGTCATTTTTTCTATCTAAATTAATGTTTATTTTTTCTCTTATATATCGTTCTAATGAATGCATACGTATTTTCTTATTTGAATCTAAATAACTTTTATTTAAATCAGAACTATATATCTCAATACCGTATTTTGTAAATATTTGAGGATCTATTAGTATTAAATCATCTTCACTAGTTAACCATAATACTACGGCGTGCGATTTTTCCTTATTTTTAACGGGATATGTCATTGCTGTTATAACTGATTGATTTGGTCTATAACCATACTTTAAACGCATTGTTTTCATTGTATTTTTTAGTCTATCTATATAACTTTGAATGTACTCAGATTCATCCTCTAATTGAGGATTTGGATTTATTTCGGTCCATTCACCTTTGACATCTAATTCTTGATTCATATATTTTGTCATTTGTTCTTTATTAAAACCTGGTTTAAATTTCATCATATTGATAGATAATTCTTCAAAAGTTGGTATTTTAATTGTTTTTAAAAATAACATTGTATTTAAACTACAAGTTCCATAATAATTTCTGTAAATATCTTTTACTTCTCCTGATTGTTTAATTCTTTCGATAACTTCCGTATCAGTTGTGTTAGTTATTCCTTTAACGAAAACTAACAAAAGTCCAATTAAAAATATAATTAGTTGCGGATTTGCGCCACCTTTTTGCGACATTTTTCTTCTTTTATATTTTGTTAGTTTGTTTCTATATTTTCTTTTATTATTTTTAATTGTTTTTCTTTTTCTTTTTCCTCCTAATAATTGGTTATCTTTATTTATTTCTAAACCTTCTAAACCCATTTTTACAGCATTATAAACTAACATATTATTAAATTCACATTCTGTTTTTGGCATTTGCATTAATGTTTGATTTATTATTTGTTCAATTGGTATTTTTGTTTCTACTACCTTTGTATTTATATTGTCTTCCATATTATTAATAAGTATTTTAATATAATTAATAATTCGATAAAAATTATTCTTCAGTTGCATATCTAAATTGATAACCTGTCTTATTTTTAAAAGTTCGTCCAGAACAGCTAAAACTAATACATGACGCACTTACATTCATTTCTTTAGCACATTCCACTATTGAATCAAATTCCTTTATTTTATTCATATTATTATCATATTGAATTACTTTTTTAGTACAATTTGATAATCCCAATTTTATTTTATGTAAATTATTTTCACTACAAGTGCACCATTCTAAATTATTTAGTTCATTATTTAATTTATTTCCATCAATATGATTAACGTGTTCTTTATTTAACGGATTTTCTAAAAACGTAAATGCAACCAATCTATGAACCAAATAACATTTTTTATTAATTGTTATTCTTAAATAGTTTGCGGATATTCGTGGATTTTTTAATATATTTTTATTATTTTTAATTCTGCCATAATTTGAAACCCAATAATTATTTATTCCTAGTATATTAAAAGGTATTTCTTTCCAAATTTCGCCATCTATAATGTTTATTAAATCATCATTATATTTCCATTTATAACCATATGCACAAGTTCTAATATTATTTGCTACAGCACATATTTTACTACTAATTATACTTATTTTTAATTCATCTATGCTATTATAACCAGTTATTCCATTATTAAACAACATTATACTTGCTTCTTGAACCGAAGAATAATTATTTATAATTTCTTCGGAGATTGTTAATTGAGTTATTTTTCTTTTAAATGGATTTTGTTTTTTATTTTTTGCAGAATGAAAATTTTGTTCTGACATAGTAGCCCATTCTAAATTAGACAAATTATTATTACTTCTATTTCTATCAATATGATTTACAGTGGGTTTATTTTCTGGATTTGGAATAAATGCTTGTGCGATTAATCTATGTATTCTACATTTTTTTGTTTTTTTATTTATGCATAATGAAACCAAAACATATCCAGATGCGTCTAATGTCGGATTTAAAAAAATTCCTGTTTTTGTGTTTTTAATTCTTCCTAAATTACTAATTTGATAAGGACTACAATTTTCAATATCTTTCCAGATTTCTTCTTCCATTATTTTATATGAAGTTTTATGTTTAAATAGTTTTATGTAGAATTATTTAATTTATTCTTTCTATTCAAATAAGCAGTTCTCCTATATTCTTTTAGCTTTTCCGGATTTTCTTCTTTTAATTTCTTTAAATAATTTGCACCATTTTCCTTTATTTTATCTTTATTTTTTTCATAATATCTTTTACTGCTTTCACTATTTGTATATTTCTCTAATTTTTCTTCTAACTCCATAATCTTTTGTTTTAATATTATATTCTCTTGTTTAATAATATTAAATTCTTCTTCCATTGATATATTATAATATATAGTTGTTTTTAAATAGATTTGTTAGTGTATTTACATTCCAAATGTAGAGAAATCATTTAAAACCGGTATAGGCATTGTATCTGGATTAAATGCTTTGTAATTTGGTACCTTTTTGCAATCAAAACTTGGTTCCGGGCACCTCATTATAGGACAAGGACCACATTTTGATGAATCACCACTACTACTATCATCAGGAACTTTAATTACAAGAGGTGGTGTGCATACAGGTGGAACGACTTCTGACTTCAAAATATACAAGTCTTCTTGCCCGGCAGGTATCATACTCTTTGGAATACCTTGTGGCAATGAATTATAGTAAGCACTAGAGTCATATGTTGCTGCCGTATTTCCTGATGGACCTTGAATCATATTTGACGCAGCAGAATACAAATTTGAATAAGCATTTGTAAACGCATTATTATAATCGGAACCTTTTGAGACATTTCCTGAGTCGTATTGATTTATGGTATCGTCATCATTTGAGTAAGCGTAAATATTGTCAGCGTAATAAACAATTTTGTTACCATTTGGACCGACAATTTTAATTGCTTTTTTACCATTTAAATCAATTATAGTTGCTTTGCCACCGTTAGGACCAATAAATACTTTTACACTACTGCTGCTTGAATTAGTATCAATATAATACACATCAGTTGAACCATTTTTGTTAGTTACTACAATTAAATTATCGGTTGATGTACTAATAATACGAGCAGTGGCTCCATTTGGACCGTAAAAGATTGATGGATAAGATGATTGGTCGTAATGATTGTAATTATCATAATCTGTTCCACTATAAGATTGAGAACTAGAAGAGTCGGATTGAGAATTGGAAGAGTCGGAAGAAGAATTAGAAGAGTCGGAAGAAGAACTTGTATCTAATGTAAACTCAACTTGATTTGTTCCATCCGCATTTTTGGTATAAAAAACGGTATTACCATCACTACTTTTAGGTATGGTTATTAAAGCAGTATTACCATCAGAATCAGTATATAAAGTTGAATCAGCTATGGCAGTAGAACTAGTAGTAGTTTTATTATATGTTACTTTTTTATTATCGGGACTAGTTACAATAGCAGTTGAGTCAGTAACAATTGCTTTGGTTCCATCACTAGAAACAAAATGCATTATACTATCAAAACCTTCAATTCTAGTTCCTAAAAATTGGAATAAAATTAATCCAAATAATAAAATAAGGAAAACAATTAATAATTTATTGTACATCGTATAATTTATATAGTGAAAAAAGTTCATAAAAAATAATTGATTTCTTTTTAATTATAATTATAAACTAACATAATTTATATAAGATGACTACTAATGAAGACTGGATAAGTGCTACTATTATTGAAGATAGTGATGAAGAAATTATTAAAATTGTACCTAAACCTAAACCAAAAACTCGTAAAACAAAGGTGAATGCAAATATTGAATTAATTGAAGAACCAAAAGTTTTAAAAAAAACAGTTAGCACGAGTTTAAAACAATATTTTAATGAATCGTTATCTATTTATGAAATAGGAATAGATGAAGCAGGAAGAGGACCGATGTTTGGTAGAGTATATGCCGGTGCCGTTATTTTACCTAAAGATAATCCAAATTTTAAATTTGATTGGTTAAAAGATAGCAAAAAATTTCATTCAAAAAAGAAAATAGAGCAAGTTGCGGATTATATTAAAGAAAATGCTCTTGCTTGGGCTGTCGAATTTGAAGACGAACAAACTATTGATGAAATTAATATTTTACAAGCAACACAATCTGCAATGCATAAAGCAATTAAGAATGTTCTTGGTAAGCTAGATAACAATGTAATATTTGATAATATACTTTTGTTAGTTGATGGTAATTATTTTAAATCATATACAACCATTAATAAATCAAAGACAAAGTTAGAAACGATAAAGCATTTACTTGTGGAAGGAGGTGATAATAAATTTTGTGCTATTGCTGCGGCATCAATTTTAGCTAAAGTTGAACGCGACAAATATATAGAAGATTTATGTGTTCAAAATCCGGAATTAATTGAATATTATGGAATTGATTCAAATAAAGGATATGGTTCAAAGAAACATTTAGATGGAATTAAAGAACACGGAATAACAAAATGGCATCGTAAGACTTTTGGAATTTGTAAACAATATGCTTAACTAACAAATTAATAAATATATTTTTTTATACAGTTATATTAATGGCAAGAAAAAAGAAATCAAGTAGTAGTGAAATGAGCGATTCGTATGAATCAGAAGATGATGAAACTATGACTTTTTCTGATACTGAGGAAGATTCCACGAACTTTACGGAAACTCTTCCCGAAGATTCCAATATTGAATTTGGACGCCGCATTTCTGACATAAAAACTAACTTTAAACGCAGTGACTCTAAACGTAGTGACTCTAAACGTAGTGACTCTAAACGTAGTGACTCTAAACGTAGTGACTCTAAACGTAGTGACTCTAAACG
>JACCDO012056587.1_pt1 | contig 48480 bp, 54 predicted proteins | sample 7446101 | NCBI WGS metagenome assembly JACCDO01 (sample SAMN15323440, study PRJNA562643) | freshwater metagenome | isolation source: river surface water | place: USA:Blue River Watershed | collected 2017-08-16 | reverse complement strand
TAAGCCTAGTCGTGAAGTGCTCCAAGACTTTAATTTGCCCCACGTTGTGGTTGATGCGATTTCTGATGGAAGTGGCTTTTTAGGACAATTACTTGAATTGGCTCGTGCTGCTGAGTTGGGTGATGAAGATAAGATGCGCCTATTAGCGGTAGATGACCTAGAGCCATTAACAATGCAGGCTATTGCAGACGATTCCCTGCACGCTATTCGAAGCTTCGTTCAGCAGACACAAGAAGAGCCAGATGAAGACGAGTGGCCTGATGCAGAGGTTGAAGAGGCTGCAGACGAGCAGTCGAGTACATAATGCATGCTGTTGTCTTAATATAAAAAGGCTAGATCATGAGCTTTCGTAAAACATTACTGCTATTCCCTGTAGTTTTGGCCGCTTTAAGCTCAGGACTTGCCCTTTCCCACCCTATTGGGGGCGGTCCAGTTGGTGGGCCGCAAATGGGTGGCGGACAAGTAGGTAGAAACCCTAGCTATCCTGCCGATGTATATCCCATTGTCGCGCCTTATGCCTACCCTACGAATACTCCTGGTGCCTATGACCCTATTAATTCACCCGCTGTACAGGGTGGTAGCTCGGTCACTAACGGCAATCGAACGATTAATGCAAATGGCACAACCTGCACTGTGCAAGCTGATGGTAAAAAGATCTGCAATTGAGCATTTAAACCAATGATTTCAGGGGAAGATGTGCCCAAAAATGAGGCTCAAGCGCTCATTTCGCATCTGGAGCAGTTAATCCATGATCTGGGTCAGCCCCTTTTGGTGATCCGATTTGCTATCGAACTATTGTCATCTAAGTCTGAAATGATCTCTCAGGAGGATTTGGCCGCAAAAATTACCCTAATTAGCCAGGCTATCAGTGAATCTAGCGCGATTTCTAATGCTTTAAATGAGGATTTGCAAAAATTAAAGAAATTTCTTTGATATTCATTAAAGTTTCCGAAATGGATGTCGTAAAGAAACTCATGGGAAGTGTATTAAAAGTTAGTTTTTTGGCTTTTGTGCATTTTTAATATATTTAACGTAATTTAGGAGATATTCTTTAGTTAGAGGAGGTCATATGAATATGCAGATAAATTCAATTTCATCTTATGGTGGTTCACCTGACCCATCTACTCAAGATATTAGAAGTAGATATCTGGGTGCTTTAAGCGCAGCCTTGCGCAGCGGAGATATTGATGCAGCGCAACAAGCTCTATTAGGTTTTGTTGGAAGCGGCGGTATTATTTCACCGAGCACACTCTTTGAGAGGCTTGAGCGTTCCTTGAGTTCTGGTGATAAAACCCAAATGGATCAACTATCTAGAGATATTGCTAATTCCCAGGAAGCGCAGCAGCAGAATAAGGTAGCTGGGCCTAATAATCCGCATAGCTCTGGCAATCCTAGCAATCCTACGGTTGATCACACTGATCATTCTCTATTGGTTGGCGCTAGTTTGGGCTCCCTAATTAATACTTCCGCCTAAATCCTACCTAGGTAGTCTCAAAATAGAATAGAGTGCTATTTATGCCTCTATTCAGCGGATTGAATCCGTTTTCCCCACATTACATTGCTTATATCCTATGGTGATATCCAGGGGGTATTTATTCTTTTTTCGCGAAATGGGGACACATGATTCAGTCTGATCCGGTGCTGATGGATGCAAATTCTGCGGATATTTTTCTGGGTAGAAATCCGATCCTCGATATTCGTGGAAAAATCGTTGCCTACGAAATGCTATTTCGTTCTAAGGAAAGCTTAGACAATCATACTGACGATGATGATTTAGCGGTTAGTAGCAATATCATCATTAATGCAATGAGCCACTTTGGTCTTGAAAGTGTTCTTGGCGATGTAGATGGATTTATTCCTGTTTCTGAGAAGATGCTTGTTAGCAACACCATCGATTTATTACCTCCGCGAAGAATTGTTCTAGAGTTAATTGATTTCTCTCGCTTTGGTGAAGATGCTATTACGCGCCTTCAGTCTCTAAAAAGAAAAGGCTTTCGTTTCGCTGTTGAGTGGATCAACTTTTCTATGGCGAATGAAAAAATTGTTCCCTTACTTGACTATATTAAGGTCAATCTTGCGTTGACGATGGCAGATGGTAAGTCAGTAGTTTTAAATCAATTGTCGCAACCGAATTTCAAAGCGCTGGTCGCTGATATTCGGAAACAATCTCCAACACTTGCTATTTTTGCGTCACATGTTCAGACGGAAGCTGATTTTGATTTATGTAAAGACCTTGGTATTAAACTTTTCCAGGGAGAGTATTTCTCTCAGCCAACCCTACTCAAAGGCAAGAAACCAAAAGCCGAGCAATTAAGTCTTATTCAGGTCATTGGCTTGCTGTTTAAAGATTCAGACATTGCTGCAATAGAGCCGTATTTTAAAAATAGCCCAGACTTAACTTTGGGTTTGTTGCGTCTAGTCAACTCCGTTGGGATTGGCGGACATATGCAAATATCTAGTGTGCGTCAAGCTTTAGTAGTGCTAGGTCAAAAACAATTACTCCAATGGATGATGCTGTTGGTCTACACCCAATCAGGTTCAAAACTGAATACTGATTTACAGCAAAGGGTGGTTAACCGCGCTAAGTTCCTCGAGCTCTTGTCTCAGCAAAATGATATTGCCCAACCAGGCACTAGTGATCAGGCATTTATGGTGGGAATGCTCTCTCTAATCAATCAGGTAACTGATTTATCTCTTGAGGAAGTTTTGGCCCAAATTCCGTTGGCAGAGAAGTTGCAAAATGGATTACTCCATCGAGAGGGCTTGTTTGGTCAATTGCTTAACCTTGCAGACGCTATTGAAGCTGTCAACTTTGATGAAATGGAATCCATCAGAAAGACATTGGGCCTGACTGCTGAGCAAATCACCAATATCCAAATTCAGGCTATTCAGTGGAGTAATGAGCTTAATAGCCAAATCAACCGGGCAAAATCCTAGTTTTTTGGTATATTCAGTTAGCCGTTAATTTAACTGAATAGGATTTTCCCAGCATGACCCTAATGAGGCATATCCGCCTAGCTTTGGCTGATGATCATGTTGTATTGAGAGAAGGGCTTGCGCAAATTCTTGCCACCTATCCCGGCATAGAAATTGCAGCTCAATTGGGTTCAGCCAATGAGGTTATTAAATACGTCTCAAATCATCTGATTGATTGCTTGATACTGGATCTAGATCTGGAAGATAAAAGTGGAATTGATGTTATCAAGACCATTCGGCGCGATAACAAAAAGTTGCCAATTCTGGTGTTATCTATGCACCCAGAAAATCTCTATGCAGTCAGGGTCCTAAAAGCGGGCGCTTCTGGATATATTACAAAGTCTTCTTCAACCGCTGACCTAGTAGGTGCAATTCGGCAGGTTGCTTCTAATGCCAAATACGTTAGTGCCAATGTTGCCAATATCTTGGCAACCCAGGCCTATGAGAAGAGCTTTGAAGGGGACCCCCATCAATCCCTATCGGATCGTGAGTACCAATATCTGGTTATGGTTGCCTCTGGATTAACTCTGACTCAAATTGCGGATCGCATGAAGCTGTCTACCAAGACTATTAGCATGTACCGTTCCCGTGCATTAAAGAAAATGGGCATGACCAGTACGGCAGAATTAGCGCACTACGCTATCAGAAATAACATTGTTTCCTAGTAGCCTTTAAATTTAATTGGTAGAGGGCTTTTTATGCCCTTTTACAGGCTTTGGTTTTGGTTAATATCGGTATGATCTATTTATTGAAATTTACCCCTAAATCTTTTTAAGTCCTATCAAATTGATCTCCCCCCCAAGCGATATGCTTTCTCTTTATGAGGCTGTAACTGAAATTAGCAAACAAATGCTTGAGGCAGCGCGTCGGGAAGATTGGAAATGCTATGGCCAGCTAGAGTTGCTATGTAAGGGCTATATCCACCAAATACCCATGCACAATGGTAAGGTTCAGCTAAGCGCGGATGCCTTGCAAAGAAAAGTGGCCTGCCTCAAGACAATTTTATCGAACGATAAAGAAATCATGGATTTAATGCAGCCATGGATGCTTCGTTTATCCGACATCATGAGCAGTAGTGAAGGACCTAGAAAGTAGTCATCTCATTCAGTGACAATTAAGCCAATTTCCGGTGCTGAATTTAATGCACTCAAAGACCATACTACGCAAGCTACTCGGCTTGTGGTCGGAATGCAATACATTGGTCGGGTAGTAGGAATTGATTCCGAAAATATTACCTCAGTAGAAATTGGTGATCAGGTATTCAGGATGCAATTACCTGAGACCCACAAGCTTGGCGAAAGCATCAATTTACGTTATTTAGGCGCTGACCCAAAGCCTACCTTTATGGTGCTTCAGCCCAACCCCGCATCCGTTCTGCCCAGTAATGTTTTGTTGAGTGCTGCAGGAAAGGTGGTTCTAGAGGCCTTATCCGCAACTGCACAATTTGATAATCTCAACCAAATTGATGGATCAGATATGGCACCCTTATTGACATCTGCAGGCAAGCCACAGATGTCGGCAATGGAGCTCCAAAATGCATTACGTTTTAGCGGTTTATTTTACGAATCGCATATAGCGAATTTTATCCAGGGTAAAAGAACGATTGAGCAACTACGCAAAGAGATACAAAACCAAAAGGATGTTAATCGCTCTGCCATTATCAGCAAGCAATTAGATGTCTTAGAAAAGCAGCAAATTCAGTGGGCTGGCATGATTTGGCCAAAGCAATATATGCAATGGACTATTAGCAGGGATAGCGGTGAGTCAAGCCCTGAAGCGCCTGAAGAAAAATCCTGTAAGAGCACCTTAGCACTAGATCTTCCGAATCTTGGAAAAATCATTTTTCATATTGTGATGAATCGTGATCGCATTCATATTCAGATTGAAGTTGCAAGTCGACAGTCTAGGCAAGTAGTTGAAGGGGCAGTTCCAAAGTTACGCAATCATTTTGATTCCTATACCAATAAACTCGATCATATTAGTGTTCTGAAAAATGGATAAAAATAATCCCAAATCAGTACAGCAAGCTGTCGCTTTAGCTTATGAACACGGAGACTTTTCTCCAAAGGTGTTAGCTTCTGGTCGAGGTATTGTTGCAGAGCAAATTATTCATGCTGCAATGGAAAATGATATCTATATTCATGAGTCAAAAGAGCTTGTAAGCCTGCTGATGCAGGTTGATCTGGATGACTATGTGCCCGAAGAGATGTATCGGGCTATTGCAGAAATTTTAGCTTGGGTATACGAACTAGAGCAGGGGCAGTAAGAACTTAGATCTGCATGTTCATGATGTCATGGTAGGCGGACACTAGCTTATTTCGGACTTGGACTGTTGCCTGAAAAGAGATACTGGCTTTTTGGGATGCAACCATCACATCGGAGAGATTAACGCTATCGTCCCCCATGGCAAAACTTTTGCCGAGTTCCACTGCTTTTGACTGGCTATTATTGACCTGATCCAGGGACGCCTTCAGGGCCTCTGAAAAATTAACTTTAGTCTGATTATTGACGGATTGGGGTGGGGTAGGCTTGACGAGCCCATTGATGCCCCCCACCATTGGGGAGTTATTAGTGGGCTGATTTTGGGCCGCTGCCTTCAATTGCGAAAGCATGGCTTGAATCTTGCCCGAATCTATTGCGCCAATTGCCATAATCTGTCTACCATTTCTATAACCTGGATGGAGCTTAATGTAGCAGTATTGCCCCCATTCAGTTAGGTCAATAAGGCGGAAAAAAACCCTCTATTCCTTCAATTGAAAGAAAATAAAGATGCAGATAATATGTCCAAAGATAGGGCTACTGTTTATGAGGTGGCCACAGGAATTCAATAATTGGCTAAAAGGAATGCGCAGTGGAAAAATTAATGGGGCGAATGAGTCTGAATGGCGAAAATAGCGGAAAGATGCTATTGGCCTTTGGTATTGCTGCAATCGTTGCCATTATTAGTGTCGTTCTAATGTGGAGTATGGGTGGAAAGTATAAGGTCGTCTTCTCAAACTTCAATGATAAGGATGGGGGCGCAATCGTAGCCGCATTAGAGCAAATGAATGTACCTTATAAGCTTGCTGATGGCGGGGCATCAATTTTGGTGCCCGATGATCAGGTTTATCAAACCAGATTGAGGCTTGCAGCGATGGGCCTACCGAGAGCTGGAAATGTTGGATTTGAGCTCTTGGAAAATCAAAAATTTGGCGTGTCTCAGTTTGTAGAGCAGGTCAATTATCAGCGTGCCTTAGAGGGTGAGCTTGAGAGAAGCATTCAAGCTATCTCGGGTGTCGATAATGCACGCGTTCACCTCGCCATTCCAAAATCAACGGTCTTTATTCGCGAAGATCAAAAGCCTACTGCTTCAGTATTAGTCAAATTGGCACCGGGCCGCTCCTTAGAGCAGCGCCAAGTGAGTGCCATCGTGCATTTAGTCTCTAGTAGCGTTCCTAATTTATCTACATCAGGGGTGGATATCGTTGATAGCAGCGGTAATTTGTTATCCGATCAAGGCAAGAAGGGCGAAAAAACGCTTGATGCTAGCCAGATGAAATATGTCGATGAAATTCAACGTAACGTAGCTAAACGCGTTCAGTCAATCATCACACCGATTGTGGGTGCAAAAAATGTGAAAGCAGAAGCTAATGCTGAAATTGACTTCTCCACGATTGAAGAGGCGAATGAAATATTCAAGCCAAATCAGGATTTGAAGACAGCTGCCATTAGAAGTATGCAAACCTATGAGGCTAATCAGCCTGTTAGTGGTGCTAATTCAGGCGGCGGCACTGCTGGTGGAATACCTGGCGCTGCAAGCAATCAGCCAGCAGCAAATGCGAATGCGCCAATTGCCAATGCAAGAGCTGGAGCAGGGCCTGCTGGAGCGGCCGATGCCCCTACACCTCCGGTCATGGGTAGCGATAAGAAAACGCTCACCAATTACGAGATTAATAAGACTGTTACCTATGAGCAAAAATCGATGGGTGGTATTAAAAGACTATCTGTGGCAGTGGTTGTAAACAATAAGCAGGAAGTGGACAAGGATGGCAACATCACTAGCCGTCCTTTGAATGATGATGAAAAAGCTCAAATATCTGAGTTAGCTAAAAAGGCGATGGGCTTCAATGAGGAGCGCGGTGATAGCTTAACCGTAGTGAACACTCCATTTACTGACAATAAAATTAGCGATATTCCTGATCTACCCGTTTGGAAGAATCCGAGCTATCTAGATATGGCTAAAGAATCAGGTAAGATTATTCTGAGTATCATTATTGCTTTCCTGCTTTATAGAAAAGCGCTCAAGCCAATGATGTCTAAATGGGCTTCGGGTGAGAGCATATTCCCTGGGCGTGCCAAAGCAGCCCTCGCTTTTGAGGAAGATATGGACGATACGGGTATGCCAGTAATTAAGAAGTCGCCTTATCAGCGAGATATTGATAATGTGCAGTCTCTGGCCAAAGATAATCCAAAAGTTGTTGCTGACGTAGTATCTAACTGGGTGAGTGGAAATGCCTCCTCCTAATACAGACGGCCTTAGTAAAGCAGCGGTACTCATGCTCGCCCTTGGCGAGGAGGGTGCTTCTGAGGTAATGAAATACATCAGCCCAAGAGATGTTCAGCGCTTGGGTGGCATTATGGCGACCCTGAGAAGGGTAGAGCAAGCCGAAGTGGCTGCAACCTTGCGTGAGTTTTTTAGCGTAGCGGGTGAAGGCGCAGCATTAAACTTTGATACCGATGAATTTACTAGAAACGTATTAAGCAAGGCGCTCGGTAACGAGACCGCTAGTGGCTTGTTCCAACGAATCCTCGATAGTCGCGATTCAGAGGGTATTGAAAGTTTGAAGTGGATGGATGGAACTGCGGTTGCAGATTTAATCCGCTACGAACATCCGCAAATTATTGCAACCATCTTGGTGCATCTGGAGCCTGATCAGGCTTCACAGATCTTAACTTTATTTACAGAGGACTTGCGCAAGGATGTCATGCTTCGTATTGCCACTCTTGAGGAAATTAAGCCTGCTGCGCTCAAAGAGCTTAATGCAGTGTTAGGAAAATTACTTGCCACGAATCAAGCCGGTAGCAAAAAGCAGATTGGCGGAATACGTGCTGCCGCTGAAATTATGAACTTTATTACTGGCCCACAAGAAGTGATTTTGATGGATAGTTTTAAAGAGTATGACATCGATATGGCTCAAAAAATCATGGATGAGATGTTTGTATTTGACGACATCTTGGGCATTGATGACAAAGGCATTCAAACGATTCTTCGCGATGTTCAGTCTGAGGTATTGATTACTGCACTCAAGGGCACTGGCGCTGAGCTGAGAGAGAAAATCTTCAAAAATATGTCTACTCGTGCAGCAGACATGATGAGAGATGATTTGGAAAACAAAGGTCCAGTCAAATTGTCCGATGTCGAAGGGGCTCAAAAAGAAATCCTACAAATTGTTCGCACTCTATTTGAAGAGGGTCAAATCATGTTGAGCAATAAGGGTGATGAGTCTTATGTCTAATAGGGACAATAACTTAATATTTGTAGACCTTGTTCCACCAGGCTTTGCAAATCCAATGCCCAAGGAGGATCCGGATGCGGTTCCTCAGTTAACGGCTGAAGAAATTCAGGCGGTGATTGATAAAGCTTATGCCGAGGGGCATGATTCAGGGTTCAAAGATGGCTATTCCAAAGGAAAGTCTCTAGCGCATTCTGAGAATGCGGATGAAAGGCGTTCATTAGAGACTTTGGCCGGCACATTTAGTGCTGCTATTACAACTAAAAATATCGATATTTGTGATGATGTCTTAAATCTGTCCTTAGCTATTGCTAAATCAATGATTCAGACAGAAATCAAAATTAATCCTCTCGTAATTAAAGCGATTATTAGCGAAGCAACAAAAAAATTCATTGATGCCAATGAATTAAAACTTACAGTTCACCCTGATGATGCAACTATTGTTCGACAATATTTGCAAGAAGAGTTGGGTGCAATGCAATGGCAGCTGCTAGAAAATTCAGAAATTGATCGGGGTGGATGTGTTTTAGAGACGGCCCAAAATGCGATCGATGCAAGTAATGAAGTTCGCTGGAAGGCAATTACTGAATCGCTGGATAAGAATCTCGATTGGCATGAGGGAATGTAATGAAGCCCCATGTGAATCAGGATATTCAGCAAGATTTCACTGGCTTATTGTCCTGTTTTTTAAATAATTGCAATGAAGCACTCTCCAATGTAGAGACAATGCAGTTCGCTGGCCGTGTAGTAAAGGTAACTGGCTTGGTCATTGAAGTGTCAGGCATAGAGTTATCCGTCGGCAGCACTTGCGTCATTCCTTTGTCTGATAACAAATCAATTGAAGCAGAAGTTGTTGGTTTTGATAAGCAAAAACTTTTTTTAATGCCTCAAGGTAGTACTGAAGGCTTATCGCCCGGTACAAAAGTGTATTTGAAGAGCATGCCTGCAAAGTATGGACGCTTATTTGCAGATGCACAGAATGATAAAAATCCCCGTGAAGTAACGAATTCTTATAGTGCGCAATTACCAGTTGGCTCCCAATTATTAGGCAGAGTATTAGATGCCTCAGGGCGACCCATTGATGATCTTGGACCATTGAATGCCGAGCATTTCTCTTCGCTTCAATCCGAACCTATCAATCCTTTAAAGCGATCCCCGATCGATCATATTTTGGATGTTGGGGTACGAGCTATTAATGGATTACTGACGGTAGGCCGAGGCCAGCGTATGGGTTTATTTGCTGGATCTGGAGTCGGTAAAAGTATTTTGCTAGGGATGATGGCAAGGTATACCGATGCGGACATTATTGTTGTTGGTTTAATTGGTGAGCGCGGCCGCGAAGTAAAAGAATTTATTGAGAATATCTTAGGTGAAGATGGCTTAAAGAGATCAGTTGTGATCGCCTCTCCAGCAGATGAATCACCTTTAATGCGAGTTCAAGCTGCTAACTACTGTTCAAGTGTTGCTGAGTTCTTCCGTGATGAAGGCAAACATGTTTTGTTGATCATGGATTCGCTTACTAGATTTGCAATGGCACAACGTGAAATTGCCTTGGCTGTTGGAGAGCCTCCAGCAACCAAGGGTTATCCGCCGTCAGTATTTGCAAAGCTACCAAAATTAGTAGAGCGTGCCGGCAATAGTGATGTTGGTGGCGGTACGATTACTGCTTTTTATACAGTGCTGACAGAGGGTGATGATCAGCAAGATCCAATCGCTGATTCTGCACGTTCAATTTTAGATGGCCATATTGTTTTAGATCGAGCATTAGCGGAAGCTGGACATTATCCAGCTATTAACGTAGAGCAATCGATCAGTCGTGTGATGCATAGCATCATTAAAGAAGATCATCGAGTACACGCGCAAAAATTAAAGCAGCTCAATGCAAAATATAGTCGTAACTTAGATTTAATCAACGTTGGCGCTTATGTCAATGGGGCTGACTCGATACTGGATGAAGCCATCCTAAAACATAGCTCAATAGAAAAATTCTTGATTCAAGATTTGAATGTAAGAGCTAGTATCCAGGAGAGCCTTGATGGTATGCAAACTATTTTGGAGAGCACCTCATGAGCTATTCATCTCAGGCCATGCTCTTACTTTTAAAGTTAGCCAAGCGAGAGGTCGATGTAGCTGCCGAACAGTTGGCAAAAGCACATCGTGCTGTGAATGAGTCTAAAGCCCAAAAAGAGCAGCTTTTATTTTATAGACATGAGTATGTTGTAAAAAATGCAGTGCGTCTTTCTCAGGGAATGACTGTTACAGACTTACAAAATTTCCAAGCTTTTTTAGACAGCATTGACTCTGCCATCAAAAGTCAAGAGGTAGTGATTGAACAATATCTTGAAGTCGTGAAGATGCACATGAAGTTTTGGCAAACTTGTGAGGCAAAGAAACGAAAGTATGAAATACTGATTGAAAAGAATAAGCAAGAAAAACGTGTATTAGAGCAAAAATCAGAGCAAAAATTAATGGATGAGTTTGCGATTACTCATCGCCAGTTCCAGGCAGTAGTTTTCCACTGAAAATATGGCTATTGAACTGCAAACCAGTGATTCCCAATTAGTTAAGACTAATGGGACTATATCTCTCAATGGAAATGGTGGCACCGGGGTATCTCGTTCTGGCGGAAGTTTTGGTGATGTTCTCAGCACCCAAGCCGCACTCTTTAAAATGGAGGATGGTAAGCAGGGCTTAAATACAGCTAAGCTTCTTTCCCCTGATGTCGCTCATGCCAATCAACTATTGAATCAATCCAAGACCTATAGTGAGTCGAGTGCTAAATCGATTCAGACTTTTGAGGCGAATATCAATCAGGCCGCGTATATTCTGGCCATGAAAAATGTTGCAGACTATAAGCAGGGCACTACAAGTGCTTCTCCCTTGTCTACCGTGAACAAGCTTACGCAAAATATTGCTGGTGTAGGCGTATCAGCTCTCATACATCCCACTACAGGTACTATGGGTTCAGTAAACCTACGCACTGCAACTCCCCTAAATCACAAGCTAGATCAAGCTGTCTTTCAGACTCTCCGCAATGCTACTGATGATGTAGATGAAGCTGACTCATTAGTAAAAATTGATGACTCTAGTGCTGGCGGATTCTTTAAGGATTCACCAAGTCATGGCCATTCACAACACCATGCTCAAGATTCTGATGAACCATCTCCTGAGGAACTTCAGGCTATGGTGGCTTTGACTGTAAATTCTGGTCATCATGTAATTCAAGATATGACTTCATCAGCTTCCAGTGCAATCCAATTGCAAATGCAATCATCGATGTCAAGTCCCGAATGGATTGCAGAATTAGCACAAAAGACTGTTGTAATGTTTGGTTCGGATAAGCATACTGCCGTCATTACTCTGAACTCAGTCGATAAAGGGTCTCTGAAGATTGTTCTTCAGGTCAATGGCGATCAAGTGAATGCCAGTTTTTATTCAAATGATGCTGATGTTTTGCAAGCGCTGCAAATTGGTATTGAGGATCTAAAATCATCCATGCTCGATGCTGGACTCGTATTAAACCAGCTGAATATAAGCTCTAGCTCCAGTTATCGCCAAAGTGAACTTGCAGCACAGGGGGATTCAGCTGCTTTTGACAATATGCCAGATGCAATGGATTTGCATTCGGCTAAGATGGTTAACTTCTACGTCTAAGAACTAAGTTCATGTACCAGCTCATCTACATTAGTTCATCCACTAAAAGTCTTTCTAGAGAAGAATTCTTAGAGCTTGTTGCTCAGTCACAGAGTAAGAATGACGCCATGGGCATCACTGGTGTATTGATGTTTAAGGATGGAAATTTCATGCAGGTATTAGAGGGTGAGCAGGAATGCATTGCCCAACTCTATTCGGCTATCAAAGTGGATCCTAGGCATACTTTGGTGAGCATCATCCAAGAGGGGCCTATTAGCCTGAGGGAATATCAGGGGTGGTCCAGTACGTATTTCAATTCTGAGGAGGGTCAGTATGAAGTCATCTGCTAACTCCATCCTCATAGGATTTGATGGCAAATGCCCAAAATTTAGGCATTCTTTTGAATTAAGGGGTTTTTTGCCTCTTATTCCCTCAATTGATCCTGCTCAGGGCTGGGACAATGACCAAATCATAAAAAAATACCATCTTGGATAGCTCAATTAACCCCTTTCTGATTGGTTCTGGCACTGTTGAAGCCCAGTCTAATGGGGCTATTGCGCCTAATAAAGGCGCCTCCCAAAAATCCAGTTTCTTAGCTGATTTCACTAACTTACTGAGTAAAACATTGGGAGCGGGGGCCGGTATTGCGACTTCTGTGGCATTACCCGGCGTCTCTGGTTTGGGTTTGGGTGCTGCTTCCGATAAATTGGTTCAATCTTTGGTTAAAAATCTCAGTTCTAATTCTTCAGGACCTGCTGGTAGCTCCATTCAGGTTGTGAAGCAAAATGAGTTTCGTGCCCCAGAATTGCCCGCCAGTCAAAGTTTAGGCTTCCTCCAGGCTGCATCTAATCCCTATATTTCCAGTCAAAATACCTTCAAACCGGTTAATCCGAGTTCGGTAAGCCTGAGAATTTAAATTCCCCACATTTGGGAATGCTGTTTTTGGAGCCTCTAAATCAGTAGCAAGGGGCTAAATACCCCTCTTTTCTGACTATCTACGTCATAGTTTCGACTTCATAATAGTTCTTATATTAAAAACGGAGTCGTAAATGGCTATTGCACCTAACAAAAAAGACGCTAAGGACGAAGCTGAAGTTACGCGCGTCCCAAGAAAAAAATCCAATAAAAAGCTATTCGTCATGATTGCAATTGGTGTTCTTGCATTGCTAGTCGCGGGTGCGGGCGCATATTACTTTTTTGTTTATAAATCTGGTGCTGATACCGCTGAAACTAAGCCGGTTATACAAATTTTTGTACCTTTAGAGGTATTTACTGTGAATCTAAGACCTGAGAGCGGTGATTCTCAGCAATATCTTCAGGCAATCATGACCTTGCAAGTGCCAAGTGAAAAAGATGCTCAGGCCTTAAAGGATCGTATGCCTGAAGTAAGAAATCGAATTTTATTTATCCTGTCTGCAAAATCGGCCTCCGAAGTTGCTTCAGTAGATGGCAAAGTAAAGCTGACTACTGAAATTATTGATTCACTTAAAAAGCCATTCATGGGTTCTGAGACAGAACAGAATTTGACTGGCGCATACTTTACTTCATTCATCGTTCAATAAAATCGATCATTAAAAATGGCTGATGAAAATCTCTCCGACAAGGAAATAGATGCTCTTCTCAAAGATGTAGAGGAGGGTGCCGTAGAACCTGAGGTTGTAGCAAGTAATCCTGGTGAGGCTAAATCATTTAGTCTTGGGAGTCAGGAGCGCATTGTCCGTGGGCGTATGCCTACGTTCGAAAACATACACGAACGTTTTATTCGCTTATTCAGAATCAGTATGTCGACCTTTTTGGGTCGTCTAGTAGAGATTAAAGCCACTGCAGTTGAAACTTGTAAGTACAGCGAGTTTGTTGCTAAGCATAAAGATCCAACCAATATCAATCTGATCAAAATTAAACCCTTACGCGCCACTAGTTTGATGCTATGTGATCCGGAGTTTGTTTTATTTGTTGTGGATAACTTATTTGGTGGCGGCGGTCGCTTCAAGACTACTTCTGCAGGAAGGGAATTTACACCTACAGAACTACGTATTGTTGAGCGTATTCTAGATGTTTTCTTTGAGCCCTATGCAGAAGCTTGGGCACCTGTTCACCCAGTCGAATATGAATATATTCGCTCTGAGATGAATATGCAATTTGCCAATATAGCCATGATGAGCGAAGTAGTGGTAACAACCACCTTCACTATTGAGCTTGAGGAAAGAAGTTTTGAGATGGATCTTTGCATTCCTTATTCGGCTTTAGAGCCTATTCGGGATCTATTGACCTCACAAATGCAAGGCAGGGTTCAGGACGTTGATATTAAATGGATCGAGTCTATGGCCGAAACAGTCAATTCTGTTGAGCTTGAATTAGTAGCTAATCTAGGCGCTCAAAAATTATTTTTAGAAAATGTTGTGGCCTTAAGAATCGGGGATTTTATTCCCCTTGAATATGATCCATTGGTAGTAGCAACCGTTGATAACGTGCCACTTTTGCAATGCAGATATGGCACTTTCAATAAGAAGTACGCCCTAAGAATCGAAAAGTTTTTGCAATCAAACTTAAATGAGTATGTGAAGGAAGCAAAAGATGAGTAATGAAAATAACCAAGATAAAGATCTCGCCCAGGATGAGGTGCTCAATGAGATTGAAGGTAGCTCTGAAAACGAACCTATCAGAGATATCGATTTCATTCACGACATTCCAGTCCAGTTCACTGTTGAATTAGGTCGAACTAAGATCACCATCAAAAACTTATTGCAGCTTGCGCAGGGATCTGTTGTTGAGTTAGAGGGCTCAGCAGGCGATTTGATGGACATTTTAGTGAATGGCTACATCATCGCCAAAGGTGAGGTTGTAGTTGTGAACGAGAAGTTTGGTGTGCGATTAACAGAAATCATCACACCATTAGAGCGTATTAGAAAGCTCAATAAATAATTTATTAGACGCCTCCATGCGACTCATTCAACCACTCTTTCTTGTTTTGGGATTATCTCCAAGCTTAGTGCTTGCTCAGATGTCTCAGACTGCTAGCTTTGATGATAGTTCTAGCCCGTTTAGAGTAGTTTTTGGCTTAATGATTGTGCTTGGCCTCATCGGCGCCTTTGCTTGGCTGATGAAACGCTTTAACCATTCAAAAATTGGCGGTCGTTCCGTAGCAAAAATTGTTGGTGGAGTGAATCTGGGTTCGCGTGAACGTCTCGTTGTTGTCGAGCTCGCTGGTCACTGGATCGTGACAGGAGTGACTCCGGGAAATATTAATTCATTAGGCAACTTCAAGATATCGGATTTTGAGCGTACAAGCTCAAATACCATTTCCTTAGAAAATGATCAGAGTATCGCGCTGGAAAAGAATGAAGAACCAGAGGCACTCATTGAGTCACCAATCGTTTCTAAGAATGATCGCTTTCGATTTGAGTCTCGCCCTGTGATTGAGGAGGCTCAACCTGTTGAGCGCGTAGTAGCAATGGCTAATCCAGCCCTCACTGAAATATTTAAAAGGTTGCTCAAGAAATGAATATGCAATCTTTCACAAAAGCTAAGCTCAAACTAGCGCTATTTTCAGTGCTAAGTCTCATTAGCTTTATATGCTTTGCTGCTGATAATTCTGCCTTGAACGTATTTAGTAGTTCTGCAACTGCTAATGGTGGCCAGAACTATAGTTTGAGTCTGCAGACCCTCATTTTATTGACGGCATTATCATTTCTGCCCACTATCGTTTTGATGATGACCAGTTTTACGAGGATCATCATCGTTCTTTCTTTATTGCGTCAGGCAATTGGAGCCCAATCTTCACCACCTAATCAAATATTGCTTGGGCTCGCTCTTTTCTTGACATTTTTTATCATGAGTCCTGTGTTGGATCGTGTCTATGGTGAAGCTTACAAGCCACTGAGTGAAAACAAAATTACCATGCAGCAGGCTTTAGATAAAGGGTCTGTGCCAATCAGAGAGTTTATGTTGAAGCAAACCCGTGAAGCAGATTTGGCAATGTTTCTGAACTTGGCTGGTAAAAAGGTTTCTAACCCTAGTGAAATTCCGATGAGTGTTTTAATCCCTAGCTTTATGACTAGCGAGCTTAAAACTGGATTTCAAATTGGCTTTAGTATTTTTATCCCATTTTTAGTCATCGACATGGTTGTTGCCAGCGTCCTGATGGCGATGGGCATGATGATGCTACCCCCATCTATAGTCTCCCTGCCATTCAAGTTAATGCTTTTTGTTCTGGTGGATGGCTGGCAACTGCTCATCGGATCATTAGCGAATAGCTTTCGCTAACTACCAATAAAGGAAAAATATGTCTCCAGAAGCAGTCATGAATATCGGCAGAACGGCTATGGAAGTGACGTTGACTGTTGGCGCTCCCTTATTATTGGTTTCTCTAATTGTTGGTCTGATTGTTAGTATTTTTCAGACAGTAACTCAAATTAACGAAGCTACATTAACTTTTATTCCAAAATTGGTGGCTGTGCTAGCAACAATGATTATTGCTGGACCTTGGATGATTTCAGTATTAGTTGATTACATGAGTAAATCGTTCACTAATTTCCCATTTCTGAATAATTGATCTAAGCCACGGCAGCATATGCTTACCTTCAATAGCCATATCTTTGAAACCTGGGTCTTTGGACTCATGCTGCCATTAACTCGGATCCTGGGTTTTATTGCTATTGCCCCATTTTTTTCCAACAAGTCCTTTTCTACTCCAGTTAAAGTTGCTTTTGGAGTTCTACTTGCTTTGATTATTATTCCAGCAGTGCCAAATATTCCAAGAATCGATATCTTATCGTTGAATGGTGTTCTGGTATTGGCCCAACAAATCCTCATTGGCTTAGCTATGGGATTAGCTGCACAAATCATCTTCACTGGTATTGAAATGGCGGGGCAAATCAGTGGACTGATGATGGGATTTAGTTTTGCCTCGTTTTACGATCCACAATCTCAAACTAACACGCCCGTGATTGGTTCGATGATGAATATTCTTGCCATGATGGTATTTTTAAGCATCAATGGGCACTTAATACTCGTGGGTGGACTAGTTGATAGTTTTCACTCATTTCCGATTGCGATGGAATTAAGCGCTATTAATGGCATGGCGATTGCCAATTGGGGTTCACAAATTTTTAGTATTGGCCTTCAAATTGCATTGCCAATGATTGCTGCCTTACTGATTACCAATATTGCCTTAGGCGTGCTTACTAGGGCGGCTCCGCAGTTAAATATTTTTGGTATCGGTTTCCCCATCACGATTTGTGTTGGATTTATCGTTTTCTCATTAATGATGCCATCACTAGCGCCAGCTTATCGCCATTTCCTTGAGCAGGGTATTACCGCCTCACAATCTATTTTGAAGGCGAAGTAATCACTATGGCAAAGTTTGAAAATAAGCAACTCATCTCTAATAAATTGAAACTGGGCCTTGAAAGACAGGTTGCAGGTCGCTTGGATGATGCACTGAGCATTTATCAAGATATTCTGAAGTCCTATCCAGATAATTTTCATGCCTTGCAATTGTCAGGGATGATTAGTGCACAAAATAAAGACTTTCCAAAAGCATTGGACTTTTTAACTAGAGCTGTACAGATTGATGATACAGAGGCAAATGTATTAAATAATCATGGTGTTGTATCCAAGGAAATGGGTTTATATGAGGCCGCCTTAGTGAGTTACGGTAAGGCTATACAGATCAATCCGAACCATTTTGAGGCTCATAATAATCGCGGGGTTGTTCTCAAGCAGCTTGGCGAACTTGAGACTGCAGTGAAGTGCTATGAAAATGCAATCACAATTAAACCTGATTACTTAGCTGCGCGCCTGAACAAAGCAAATCTGCTACAAGAGATCGGTCGCCTTGATGAAGCCTTAATTTCGTATGAATCAGCTATTAAGATTGACGGGCGCTGTATTGAAGCCATCATAAAATCGGGCTTACTTTTACAGAGATTAGGTCGTAATGATGCAGCCATTCAAAAATTACAGTCAGCTTTTGAAATCTACCCCAAGTTACCTGAGTTGCATAATGCCTTTGGAGTTGTTTATCGAGCTCAAGGAGAGATCGAGAAGGCTTTTGAAAGCTACCATACCGCAATTCAATTAGAGCCAAATTATTCTGAGGCCCACTTTAACTACGGCGTTCTTCTTCAGGAAACGGGCCAGCTAGATGATGCAATTAAGACTTATGACAGGGCCTTAAGTATTAGTCCGGACTATATTGAAGCTTATAGTAATAAGGCAATCATTTATCGTGCGTTTGGAGATTTAGAGTCTGGACTTGCCTGCTTAGATAAGGCGATTGAAATTAATAACTCTTTTGCTGAGGGGCACTGCAATCGAGGCCTAATTCTTCAGGGCTTAAAGCGTTACGATGAAGCGATCGCTTCCTACAATAGAACTCTAGAATTAAAGCCTGATTATGTAGAGGCTATGAATAATCGTGGCGTAATTCTCAAAGACCTTGGAAAATTTGCTGAAGCAATGGCTAGTTTTTATGTGGCAATATCTTTAAAAAAAGATTATGCCGATGCATATTCAAACTTAGGATTGGTCTTCCAGGAGATCAATCAGCCCGATGCCGCAATCATGCAATATAACAAGGCAATCGATTTGAAAGAGGATTTTGCTGAGGCCTACTTCAATCGCGGGGTAACCTTGCAAAAAAAGCAAGATTACGATGCTGCTATTAAGGATTATCAGACTGCGATTGCCAAAAAAAATCATTTCTCTCAGCCACACAATAATTTAGGTGTCATTTTTCATGAGTTACAAGAGCTAGATCTCTCTGTATTGCATTTTGATCATGCCATGGAAGATCCCAATACTTTGGCTGATGCTAGCTGGAATCGATCATTGGTATTGCTGACCCAGGGTAACTATTTAGAAGGCTGGAAAGAATATGAATGGCGCAGAAGGGCTTCAAAGTCTGGAGTACTAAAGAATAGGATATTTCATAAGCCATTGTGGCTTGGCAAAGAGTCGCTTGAAAGTAAAACTATATTAGTAGTAAGTGAGCAGGGCCTTGGCGATACATTGCAGTTCTGCCGTTACGTTCCTATGCTGACTAAACTGGGAGCAAAAGTAATTTTTGAAGTGCAAAAGCCATTGCTAGCCCTGATGAAAGGCGTGGAGGGTGTTACCAGTATGACAACAACAGGTATTGAGCCTGCAGAGCCATACGATTGCTATTGCCCTTTGATGAGTCTTCCTCATGCTTTTCAAACCACCCTAGAAACTATACCAAGTTCTATTCCATACATCCCTTCAGACCCAATTAAAACTGAATACTGGAAAAATAAATTAGGTAAAAAGGATAAGATGCGTATTGGTCTAGTTTGGTCTGGAGGATTTAGGCCCGATCAACCAGAAGTTTGGGCAACAAACAATAGACGCAATCTTCCCTTAGAAAAACTCAAAGTATTTAAAGGCGTCGATGCAGACTTTTATAGTCTGCAAAAAGGTGATCCCGCAGAATCAGAACTTATTGAGGTACAAAAGAATGGTTGGGATGGTCCGCAGATCATCAACTATGCAGCTGAGTTAAAAGACTTTACTGATACCGCTGCACTCATTGAAAACCTAGACTTAGTGATTGCTGTTGATACTTCTACAGCCCACTTAGCTGCTGCACTTGGGAAGCCAACCTGGATCTTGAATCGATTTGATACTTGCTGGCGATGGCTTCAGGAGCGAGAAGATTCCCCTTGGTATCCATCAGTCAGGCTATTCAGACAGAAACAGCAGGGCGATTGGGATGATGTATTGAATGCTATTCATACCGCATTAAATGCTATTGCAAAAAATATTTGAACATTGGATAAATTGGTAATGAACATTCATGTGATTTCATTGAAGCGAACGCCTCTAAGGCTCGAGAAATTTATCAAGAATAATCCGAATATTGATTTTGAAATATTTGAGGCAGTCGATTCTAATAAAATAAATTTAGAGTTTATTTCTAAAGATATATTACCTGATGCCTGTAACTATAGGCCAGGCGCAATTGGCAATGCTTTATCACACATTTCATTATGGGCAAAAGCGGTCGAAAAAAACGAAGTTATTACAATCTGCGAGGATGACGCATTTTTTCATCAAGACTTTATAATGACATCCAAAAAGTTGATAAATGATATCGGCAATGATTTTGACTTTATAGCATGGGGTTGGAATTACGATTCAACGCTTTGGGCTAGCCCTCTGCCATTTCTTAGCCCATGTAAGATGGAGTTTAGTCAAGAAAGTATGCGTTTAAATATTGAAAATTTTCTAACAGCCTCAATTAATCCCATCCTCTTAAGACTTCATAATTCATGTGGAACTATTGCTTACACTATCTCGCCATCTGGAGCCCAGAAATTTATAAGCTGTATACTGCCGCTAAAAAATGAAGTTGAAGTCCTAATTCCAAATATGGCGATATTAAAGATAATGCCGACTGCGCTCGATATGGCTATAGGCGAAGCATTTACCAAAACAAATAGCTTTGTTTCTTTTCCGCCGGTGGTTCTAACAAAGAACGATTCTTCTGAAAGTACGGTCAGTTGAATAGTGGTATTTCTGTCTACTTATAGCACTCGATACAAAGGCTTTCTAATTCCCTGCCGGGATTTGAGGGTTCGAGAGTGAATATGTCTTCAATATCACTTTCACGATATTTAGTTCTTCGAATATTTTTAAAGCCAGCCCAGTGCAACCAATAGGAAAGGGTTTCATAATCCCAGCCCATTTTGTGTCCATGGTTATGTAGCATACCCATGAAAATAGATGCATCAGTAGGATATAAGTCTTGTTGTAAGTATGCATTCCGATATGAGTCTAAGAATGACCTATCTTTTTTTAGATATTTTTTGCACCATAGCTCCAAATCTGGAACAAGAATGCGCATAATCGCCCCTTTTTTCATTACTCGAAAAGAGTTTCTCAAGAACTCAATGGCATCTTTGTATTCTAAATGCTCTAGGAAGTGGCAGTTGTATATAACTTCTACCGAATCAATAGTTGCAGGGAAACCTTTACTTAAGTCGTGGTTCAGATAGATTTGAGAATTAGGTCGACCATCTTCAAATCCAATATTAAGATAGCCATCAAGTAAATTGCCGCCGCAACCAAGATTTAACTTCGTTGATATTACAATTACTTCATCAGTATTGTCTAGTTTATTAATTTGCGCGCCACTACCAAAATGATTATTTTGAACTAAAAATAATTTAAATTGATCAATGGGCAATAAACACTCATCCGAATTCTTCCCCTTAGTTACTTTGTTGGACCAGTAATTTAATAGAAGCTTGTTGTAGTTATATCTCTTCTTGCTAAAATAGCTTATCTTTTCAATAATATTTTTAGAGTTAAATTCACTCCAGTCATCAACAATCCATACTGGCAGATCGTCAAAAATTTCATCACAGTTAGACTTCTTTATTACTGGAATGCAACCAAGCAGCAGGGCTTCCCATGTTCTGTGGCAATCCATACCAATGCCCTCTGGGCTAATAACAAACATATGCTTAGCTTGATTTTCCCAGGACTGGACTCGAGGAACTCGGCGCTGCTCAATAACGCATAATTCTTTTTGAATCTTTGTAATACATTCCTGCCTGTCGATGCTATTTATTGAGTTTATCCAATTGCAGTAAGCCATAAAACTTCTTTTGCTAAATTCAGGTGCTCTGCTAGCGATACTAAATAAGTCATCTTCCTGCCTTTCGGGACTTTGTGTTCCTGGGCCCCAATAATCAGCTGCAGTTTGCATGGTATGGTAATCCATACCGATTGGCATTCTTTGTAACTTATCGTGGTTTGCGTCTAAATTTTGTGCAAACCACTTAAGTAGATAAGGATTAGCAAGAATCCTTTGGATTTTTTCATTTCTGAGTACTGCATCCGTAATCCTAATATCAGAATCTCCGGTTACCAGAACAAAAGGTTGATCTATCTTTCCTAGAAAATGATCTACAAAATTCAGAATTGCTTCAGTGCATATATATATTGATCCACCCGGAAAATGATTTCTGAGTAAGTCGGCGTCAATGTGATCGCTGCTGGACCTCAACTCCTTATTATGGCTATTACATGATCTGATAATACCTCTGCTTGAGACAAAGTAATTTCCGGCTTCAAGAAGCTCTGACTGCTCTTTTTTAACGGCTACAACAGTATTTCCATTCTTAGGGATTTCTTTTGTCTGAGCTAGCTCTAACACCTCTTTATCTATTAAGCCAGTTGCTAAAAAGTAATTCGCAAGCTCTTTGAATCCCTTCTGAAGATCCAAATTGATATCTTTATATCTAAAAATCTCAAATGAAGAGCTGTTGCTATAGACGTCAATGAAGTTTGCATCTCTGTATGGGTCTTGGTAGTCTCCCATCCAAACAAATGTCGGGATTTGCAACATTGCTGTAATTGACTTGATAGCACTATCGCTACCCACAAAGCAATCGCATTGAGAGACCAAAGAAAGACTTTCATCAATATTGGGATAGCAGGCAAAATGTAAATGATCATTCTCACGCAGTCCATATGAATCGATTTCCTCTTGCGAGCCAAAAAGAATGACATTGAATGCGTTTAATGCAAGAATATTATGTAACAAGCTTACTGGTAATGATTTTTTTGGTAGACCAATTTTGCTCTGTAGATCAATTGATATTGCGCTACCTCCTAGCTGGACTCCGAGGGTAGGGCGTGAGTTATCCAAAGGAATGTTTTTTGAATCAAAGGGGTTGATATCAAAAAACCATCTTTTTGGACAAGGGTAAAACTCTCTTGGCCCAATAATTTCTGGTTGTAGCTTTAGTCGCTCCACATCATTTGAATAGTATGCAATTTTATTGACTGGAATTGATAGTGAATCGAATATTCTTTGCGCACCCTTAAAGTGGGTTAGAACATTTATTTTTAAGTTTTGATTTTTATTTTGCAGGAGAAATGGTAGGCAAAGCAATATGTCACCAATTCCGCCGGTGATGACGAGCGTACCTACATCATGCTTATATTCAATAAAGTGTTTTGCAAAAACTTCATTAAAAACAACTGATGATGAGTTCAGTAAGAGTGCATTTTCTAGTGCAAGCATGCCATCATTTATGGCACCATTTTGTATCAAGGCCTGGCCACCCATAAACCAGGCATCTGAAAATTCTGGTTTAATTTCGATTGCCTTACCGAAAGCATCTACCGCTGACTCATAACGTTTGCAGAGGTAATGAATTTGCCCTAATCGGAACCACGCTAAGGAATTTTTCGAATCTAGATTTAGTGCCTTTTGGATAGTTTCTTGAGCTGATTCATATTCTTGGAGCTGAATTTGGCATCCCGCTAAATGATGAAGGGCATCCGGATCATTTGGCTTATGGCTAAGAATCTCTTCAAAATAGTCTGTTGCTTCAGAATATGAGCCATTAATAAAGCTCTCTAGTCCTTTCGAGATTAGCATTTCTTTTATACCAGGACTAGTTGCTGTATTCATTTTTTAATGCTCGATTTTTAGTTATTTATCGCCTGTATCAGCTTTTCTATAGTAAGGCTGTACGACAGTCTCAAGGCATGCGATCACAATACCTAGATATTCTGTATTTCTAGTTTGGATTGCACCATTCATGATCTGAATGGAAGTGCTATAGATAGACTTTAAAAGAGTTCTATGTTGTGAACTTAACTTTTCATTTAAGTTTTCCTGAATCCACTGCAATCCCTCTGAGATCTCAAGCAGCTTCTTATGGGTCATCACCGCATCAAATTCGCCTGCTTGTATTTTCCTGAGCAGGGCGATGACTGATTCGAACCATTTCTTTTCAAAATCTGCCCCAGTGATATTGTTATCAATATCGACGTAGGTCTTTAGAGGATTATTTGATGTAAACATAATGTCAGTAGTAATAGGTTTTAGGGCACAAGAAAATTCTCTTGTGTAGGCCTATATCCTACATCCAATTTTTATTTATGAAAATGAATTATCTAAAGATGGTTAAGACTGCAGCCGCCTGTTGATTCATCTGGGTCACCAAATAATAGTCAATCGATTGTTGATTGTTTAATTGCTGGAGTCTGGCTTGCAATGCTGTTGGATCGATGTTGTAAATGGAATCAATTGTTGCTTGTAGTCCTGTTGACAATGCATTTGCCTCTGATTGATAAGCTTTGATACCAACGGTTGCGGCACTTAATGTTGATTGTCCGGCACTAATTAATGATAGCTGTGATGTTAATGTTGTGATAGCGGTATATGCACCGCTAACACTCGTAATACTAAGTCCAGTGCAGGTAGCAGCAATCGCTGTTAAATCTAAGCCGGAAATTGTAATCAAGCTACTGGTTGTAATGCCTGACATTACAGAAAAGCCAGATGTGTTATTCAGTAAATTTTGGCCATTCACATCAGCGTTTTCGCCAATATTCGCAATTTGCGAAGCGAGCTGCGTGAAGGTGGTGTTGATAGCCTCCATATCGGTGCCGCTTAGAGTTCCGCTGGCTGCTTGGTTTGCTAGAGATTCCATCTGCTGCAAAAGATCAACGGCAGAAACCAAGCCAGTTTGCGCAACGTTAATCACATTTTGTACTTGACCAAGGCTATGTTCCGTTGTTTTATATTTATTAACTTGGGAAGATAGGCGTGTAACCTCACTACTGTTACCTGGGTTTAGTGGTGCGCGCCCCGTTGCCAGAGCTGTGCTGATTTCATTAATTTCTTTTTCAACTTGTTTCACACCATGTGAAAGTGTTGTTGATAGGTCTGTAATCTTAGTCATGTTTAATTTACCCTTTGGTAATGTTGACAATAATGGACGTTAATCATTAAAACTTACACGTATATTATTGATTTCATAAGGCATTTAATCAGGACATTAAACAGACTTTTCTAGTCTTATTTGCCTTTTTAAGGGCTAAAAAGCAAAAAAGCCAGGTTAAACCTGGCTTTTTCGTTAAATCAAGCTACTTATCTGAATATCGCGAGCATTGCAGCTGCCGCTTGATTCATTTGGGTGATCAAGTAGTAGTCAATTGCCTGTTGATTGTTCAAAGCCTGCAGTCTAGCTTGAAGCGCGGTTGGGTCAATATTATTGATCGAGTCAATCGTATTTTGCAAGCCGTCAGAAAGACTTTGTGCCTGTACAGCCTGGGCTGCTAGTCCACCGTTGCTGGCGCTCAATGAGGACTGACCAGCGCTGATCAATGTTAGCTGGGAAGTTAGACTGGTAATCGCAGCTGAAGCAACTGAAGCTGATGTGATAGACAGTCCGGTACAAGTTGCAGCAATACTGGTTAAGTCCATCCCGGCTACAGAGAATGAGGTGGTGGTATCAACGCCGCACAATACGCTAAACCCTGCAGTTGCCGTTAATAAATTTACACCATTCACAGAAGAATTCGTTGCTGCGGTAGAAATTTGTTTTGCCAATTGATTAAACGTCGTGTTTAAGTATGTTAAATCAGTTGAACTCAAAGTTCCGCTTGTAGCCTGCAATGCCAAGGCTTCCATTTCCTGAATTAAGTCTGATGCAGTTTGCAAACCTGTTAGGCCTACGGTAATTACGTTTTGCGCTTGGCCAATACCTTTACCAGCTGCATCATATTTATTTACTTGGGAGGATAGACGCGTAACTTCACCAGCATATGCAGGATTTAATTCACCCTTGCCAGTAGCTAATTGAGTTTGTACAGAGTTGATTTCTCGTGTTACTTTATTCAGACTACCAGTCAGTGTGGAAGTCAATGAAGTGATGTTAAATGGTGAGCTCATAAAATACTTTCCTTTAGATTAAGCATATGCATTGCTTGCGCAATTCATACAACAGCACCTTTATGCCCAATGCATAAAAAATGCCAACCTACAAAAAAGCATCAGTGAGCGATACGTAGACCACATCAACAGTGCAATGCGCTAGATAAACTAGCTTAACTTTACTTCCGAGGAAGTAATTTGATTTATATCTTAATTAACGGCAGGACTTCTGAAAACTTTAGAAGTTTTTTGAAATTTATAGAGAAGATGAAGCTGAATCGTTTAATTGACTAACGATGTTGTAATTTATTTTTTGTTGGAAGTATAAATCTTTCAGTTGTGCCTGAAGTTTCGCAACATCAACGCTTTCCATCGCTTTGATTTGAGAAATATTAGTATCAATCGTGGTCTTTATTTCGGCACTTTTTTTATCCAGATTTGCATCTGCAATTTTTAGTGCTTGCTCACCATTTCTTATCTGGGTTAGTGCACTTGAAATCTGGGTTAAGGCCTGGATTGCTTTTCGTGGGGTATCAACAGATACTCCGGTGAGAACGCCGGCGGTCATCATGCCATAAACATTTACTGGATTGATATGCATTCTAGATGCAGCATCTTTGGTGAGTCCAGTGTTGACATTGAGCCCGGCAGTTCCACTTAATAAATTAGTCCCATTTAAGCTTGCTCCGGTAGCTGCTTTACCAATCTTGTTAAAAATCGACAAGAATCGATTATTAAAAGATATGGAATCAGAGCTAGAGATGCCTGGTGCGCTGGCCATTTGGGCCATTTGCATCATCTGTTTCAAATAGCCCGTTACAGATGTGAGGCCGGTTTGAGCCAAAGCCACAACAGATTTTGCATTTTTGATGCTGGCCTCTGGAGTGGCGTAACTTGTTACCTTTTTGGATAGATTCGCAACCTCGGTCAGCTGCGTTGCATTTAATACTTTTTTACCATCGCTGATCTGCGTGTTGATCGAAGCAATTTTCGTATCAACGGCTTTGGCGCGAGTTTGATAGAGGGCTGCTAGTGCAGTGAGTGCGTCACTCATCAGTCACCATTCAAGACTAAGTCTTTTTACCGGATGTGAGAGCGCTAATTGAGTTGGAGATTAAGCTATCTGCAACCTTGCCGGTATCTACTACGAATTTACCAGATTCAATTTCATTACGAAGCGCTTCAACTTTTCTGGCATCAAATACTGGGCCACTCGAGACGAGTGACTGAATCGATTGAAGGGTGGATGAAATGGTTGCAGTCGTAAAATCATTCTTTACGACTGTGCTTTGAATTGGGCTAGGGCTAGGCTGAGTTTCAACGGACGAATCCGGCTTATCAACCGCATGGTTAATGCCCTTATTGATTTGTTCGTTAATCTTCATAATATTCGCTCTAATTCTAGTCCAACCATTTATGCAATACAAATGTGCTTGCCATCTCTCCTACGGTCAATTCTGGGAAAACTTTAGCTTTCTAACGAATAATTAACTCAATTTGGCCATTATTTTTGGCCGTACCTGAAATAATCGTTCCATTAGGCACTCTAACCTTCACTAATTCACCTTCAACGGCATTTGTAAGGGCCTGACCCTCGGTTGAAACCGAAAATCCTTTCCCGATACCGTTGACCCTTACATTTTGCCCCTGAGCCACAATAATGGGCATTTTGAGCATTTCTTGCTTAATAACACTGCCACTAGCTAGGGAAACTCTTGCAACCCGTCCAACTGCAGCTGATGTATCGGTGAAAAAGCCCGTTGGCAGGGCGGTTAAATCCCCTTTTTGGAGCATCAGGTCAGCTGAAGTCAGGCTTTGCCCTTGGGTGAGGTGATTTGCAGCAACTACATAGTCACCAATAATGCTGACATTTGCCTCGACATAAATATTCCAGGCATTTGGCTGTCCGCACTGGATTCCAATGGTTGTTTTGCCCCAAGCCTTGCTATTTGAAGGAAAAAATACCTGCGGGGAAGGGCAAAAGCTTAATTTGAGGTTTTTATCGATTGGATTTGCCGAAATCTCTACTTTTCCAGGAGATCCAGCGCTTTGGGTCTTTAAAAAGGCGATCACTTTTTGGTCAAGAATCTTGGTATCTTGCCACTGCGGAGTTTGGTTTTGGGCAAAGGAGGGCTGAGCCACAACAATAGCGGCAATCATCAAGCTAGCTAATAAAAAAACCTTATTAATCAATAGCTTATATTGATTAAATGAAAAATTACCTAATGTTGACTTCATATTCAATCCCCTAAAACCTTAAGTGGTTGCGGTATTAATGCCCTGAAAAGCCTAGATGGACATTGTACGAAGACAGCTTTAGGCCAATAGGTGAATTAGGGTAGGAATTGTGCTTCTTATTCCACATTCAAATCCCTTGCCAGAGAACTACATTGTTGCAATGTCGTTGTTAAATGATCTTCAAGCGTGAAGAATAGGTAAGGAGCGGAGATGAATGGTTTAGACCAACTATTAGATTTTAATGCAGCAGCTCTGAGAATTCGTGCTCACCGTCAAGAGATTCTAGCTGCAAATATCGCCAATGTGGATACGCCTAATTTTAAGGCCCGAGATATCGACTTTAAGTCGGCTATGCAAAAAGCTCTCGAAAGCAGTGCTGAGGCTTCAGGTAAAAAAAATGGTGCCCCACAGTTGAACACAACTTCGCCCTTGCATTTTAAGGGTGAGGGCATGGCTGATGGTGCAGCACCAGTAGATTCAAGTGATTTGCTCTATCGGTCTGTCGTACAAGATAGTGCAGACGGAAATACTGTTGATGCAGACGTCGAGCGCTCCGCATTTGTGAATAACGCTCTGCGTTATGAGGCTAGCGTCATGATGATTAACGCGCGCCTTAAAGAAATGAACATTGCATTACAACCATAACGGTGATCAAAGGATAAATCATGTCATTATTTAACGTCTTTAATATCTCCAGCTCTGCACTCAGTGCACAGTCACAGCGATTAAATACTGTTGCTAGTAATTTAGCAAACGCGGAGACGATTACTAGCGCCGATGGAACGCCATACAAAGCAAAGCAAGTGAGCTTTAAGTCTGCATCTATTGATGGATCGAACTTTCATGGTGTTGCTGTTGATAAAGTGATTGAAGATCAAACTCCACCACGCATGTCATATCAGCCAGGTAATCCTTTAGCAAATAAAGAGGGTTACGTGACGATGCCGAATGTGAATGTCACTCAAGAGATGGTCAATATGATTTCTACAACACGCTCTTACCAGAATAGTGTTGAAACAATGAATGCAGCAAAAGCAATGCTACAAAAAACTCTTTCAATCGGTCAGTCCTAAGCGAATCCTAATATATGACAACTACAGTCTCAAACCTTAATCAGCCTACTAACATTGGTGCTGCTGCAAATGCAGCAGCTGCTAGTAGTGGTAAAAAAATTCAAGATCAATTCATGACGATGTTGGTGGCTCAGATTAAATATCAAGATCCAACCAATCCAATGGATAGTTCGCAGATGACAAGTCAGCTAGCGCAAATTAGCACTGTGGATGGTATTAACCAGTTAAATACATCGATGGCAGAAATGTCTAAAACGATGCAATCTGGTCAAACATATCAAGCCTCAAGTTTAATTGGCAAGAGCGTACTTGCGCCAGGTAAAGCCTTTAATTTAGTAAATGGTGCCTCAGCATTTGCTGTGCAACTTCCTACTGCTGCTAGCAGCGTGATGGTCTCCATCAGAAATTCTGCGGGCCAAACTGTCGACAGTATGAATTTAGGTACACAAAGTGCCGGCGTGATTCCTTTGACTTGGAATGGTAAAGACCAAGCTGGCAAAGCATTGCCTGATGGAACCTATACCTTGCAGGTAGCAGCTAACACTGGTGGTAAATCAGTCAATGGTGTTGGTCTGACTTATGCCAAAGTCAATGCGGTTGGTAATGATTCGAAGAGTGGTGCTACCCAGTTGGTACTTGGAAATGGTGCTACTACACCATTGTCAAGCGTTATTCAAATTCAATAAATTTAATTAAGGAGTCTGTTATGGCTTTTGAAACAGGATTAAGCGGCCTGCAAGCTGCTTCAGAAAACTTAAGTGTATTGGGTAAGAATATTGCCAACGTCAGTACTTATGGCTACAAATCAGCCAGTACAGATTTTAGTAACGTGTTAGCGACCCATCTGAATGCAGCTAATGCAGGAGCAGGGAGCCAGACTGGTGATGGCGTGATGATTTCTAATATCAAGCAATCATTTGCTCAAGGATCGGTTACCAGCACAAACTCATCATTGGATGCGGCTATTTCAGGACCAGGATTTTTCATTACTTATGATGATGTTTTGGAGCTGACTTCATATACGCGTGATGGACATTTCTTTCAGAATAGCGAAAACTTTTTAGTGAATAGTAGTGGGCAGTATGTTATGGGCTATACCGCTGCAACAGACGGTACAGTGACAGCAACTGGGACTCCTGCAGAGATTGATTTGAGTACCTATGACATTAATCCTGATACTGCAACCCGTGTATATGAAGAAGACACTATTACCTTTTATCCATTGCAGGCAGATGGATATGTCACATTAGGCGGATTAACTTTCACCAATACTTCGGGTTCACAGATTTCTACCATTGATCTTGCGGATATTTTTTATAACTATGCTAACGATGGCACAACCAGTGATTACGGAGACTTCTCGGGAACCTTAGGAAACTACACTTTTGCCGAGCCTGATGGCGATGGTACGTTAGTGGCTACCGGGACTGGCGACGAAGATAGTACGATTTTGGTTGACCTATGGTCTCCCATTGGTGGCTTACCGCCTGATGTGGAGGTAACTGTTGAGGGTGTGACTACAGCCTATTTGGCCGACTTCAGTATTGGTAGCGACGGCATTATTACTGGTATATACACTGATGGCAGCACATTTGATATTGCCCAGCTTGCGCTAGCCACTTTTGCTAACAACAATGGTTTACGTTCCCAGGGAAATGTCTCTTGGTATGAGACGGCCGCTTCTGGTGAGCCTACGATTGGTGTTGCAGGCTCAGAAGGCGTTGGAACTTTAACTGGATCTTCTCTAGAGGCTTCCAATACAGATCAGACAGGCGATATGGTGAAGTTACTTGCCGCTCAACAAGCTTACCAAGCCAATGCTCAAACAATCAAAATTGAGAATCAAAACTATCAAACTTTAATAGCGATGGGTGGCTAATATTCTTTTAGATAAAGGATAGTTAATAAAAATATGGATAAGGCAATATATACCGTTGCAAGCGGCCTCGAGCAGATCATGAATCAGCAGGCTACTAATTCGCACAATTTAGCGAACATATCTACTTTTGGCTTTAAAGCCCAGGTGGATTCATTTCGCTCTGTCCCTGTGAACGGGCCAGGGGCTGACACTCGTGCATTTGTTGCTAGCGCAACTACCGGTACTGACTTTACGCCCGGATCGATTCAGCAAACAGGCCGACCTCTCGATGTTGCTATTGAAGGTAAAGGCTGGTTTGCAGTTCAGCGTAGAGATGGTAGTGAAGGCCTGACACGCAATGGTTCTTTTAGAGTAAGCGATAACGGCATTTTGCAAACTGCAGACGGTTTAAACGTGTTGGGTGATGGCGGCCCTATTACGATTCCACCCAATGTGGTTGTTTCTATTGGTAGCGATGGAACGATTTCTAGCGTAGATGAGGCTGTCTCTGGCCGTGCCTCTACTCCAATTGATAAGCTCAAGCTAGCAAACCCAGACGAGGCTAATTTAGTCCGAGGCATGGATGGTCTATTTAATAATCGAGACTTATCCCCAACCGCAACTGATATTAATGTTCGAGTTGTTGGCAGCTCCCTCGAAAATAGTAACGTCAGCGTTGTTAGCTCCATGGTGAATATGATTTCACTCGCAAGACAATTTGATACACAGTTGATGTTGGCCAAAAAAGCTGAAAATAATAATCAACAGGCTGCACAACTATTTCGCCTCGCTTAATCGACTGCACTGAATAAACTAAAGGAAAGATAATGTTACGATCACTATGGATTTCTAAGACAGGTCTGGAAGCACAGCAGACTCAGATGGACGTGATATCCAATAACTTGGCTAACGTTAGTACAAACGGATTCAAAAAGAGTCGTGCAGTTTTTGAAGACTTGCTCTATCAAAATATTCGCCAACCTGGCGCACAATCTACCCAGCAAACTCAATTGCCAACAGGATTGCAGGTGGGTACTGGTGTTAAGCCTGTAGCGACTGAGCGTATTTTTACTCAGGGTAACTTACAGCAAACCAATAATAATAATGATCTGGCAATCAATGGCTCTGGTTTTTTCCAGATCTCGATGCCAGATGGATCAATTTCTTATACCCGTGACGGTAGCTTCCAGATTAATAACAATGGAAATGTAGTCAACTCTAGCGGCCATCCACTGTCTCCTGCTATTACTGTGCCAACGAATGCGCAATCAGTAACAGTTGCAGCTGACGGAGTGGTATCGATCACTTTGCCTAACAGCGTCGCTGTTACTCAAGTTGGAACTATTCAATTAGCAACATTTATCAATCCAGCCGGTCTCCAAGCTAAGGGTGAGAACTTGTATGTGGAAACCGCTGCATCTGGTACTCCTACGACTTTATCGCCAGGCTCGAGTGGTGCCGGCGTGCTTGTTCAAGGATTTGTGGAAACTTCAAACGTGAATGTGGTTGAAGAAATGGTGAACATGATTCAAACACAGCGCGCGTATGAGATTAATAGTAAGGCAATTACAACTTCTGACCAAATGTTACAAAAACTCGGTCAAATGGGCTAATGGCAAACATATTTAAGATGAACAATACAGTTAATACCCTTCATTCGATCGTCTATAAAAGTCTATTCGTAATCCTTCTTGGGTTGCTATCTGGCTGCGTGTCAGTAGATCCTACGACCATTACCAAGAATGATGGCCCACAAAAGACGCTGCCAGTGAGGTACACACCTCCTGCGGGCTCAATTTTTAATATAGGGTCTTACAAACCTATTTTTGAAGGTATCAAAGCTAAACGCGTTGGGGATATATTGACGGTCGTTATTTCCGATAGTACTTCAACAACAAATGCACTCAACGATAAAAATTCAAAATCTGGAGCTGCAGATTCAACTTCGCAGAATAAAGAGGGCGATTATGTTCAGCCAACTTGGGCTATCAGTAACTCCAATTCAGCCGAGTTAAATAATAGTGGTACTTCAAGTAGCGTATTTACTGGCTCTATTTCAGTAACGGTTACTGAAGTCTTGCCAAATGGCTTCTTAGTGGTTGCCGGTGAAAAGCAGTTGGGTGGCAATCAGGGAACTCAATACATTAGGTTATCCGGTGTGGTAAATCCCGCTATGATCACTACGGATAATGCTGTTTCATCTAATACTATTGCTGATGCTCGTTTTGAATATCGTTCTAATAATTTTATGGATGCTTCTTATATCACTAGCGCAATTACTCGCTTCTTTTATAGCATCCTCCCTTTTTAATCAAGATCATCATGCTATTGAAGTCCTATAGATTGCCGTCATTTTCTTTTAAAGCTATTGCATCGTTAGCGGCGGTGTATATGCTTTGTTGTCTTGTGCTTGCTGCACCTGCGCAAGCTGAAAGAATTAAAGATTTAGTCAATCTTCAAGGTATGCGTGGTAACCAATTAATTGGTTACGGATTGGTCGTTGGACTTGATGGTACGGGTGACCAAACCACACAAACGCCATTTACTATTCAGACCACGCTGAGTATGTTGCAGTCATTGGGGATTACGCTTCCACCAGGTACTTTTACCCAGATTCAGCTGAAAAACGTAGCTGCTGTGATTGTGACAACGACACTGCCGCCATTTGCGCAAATTGGCCAAAATCTGGATGTGACTGTCTCCGCGATGGGTAATGCCAAGACCTTGAGGGGTGGAACGCTATTAATGAGTCCTCTCAAAGGTGCTGATGGTCAGATTTATGCAATGGCACAAGGCAATATCGTGATTGGCGGTGCATCTGCATCTGCAAATGGTAGCTCTGCCACCATCAATCAATTGAATGCCGGAAGAATCTCTGCTGGCGCCACAGTAGAGCGTTTGGTCCCGTATGAGCTTGCTCAGGCTAGTTTTGTCAATTTAGAGCTGAAGAATTCAGACTTCTCGAATGCCAATACTATTGCAATGGCAATTAATAAGAAATTCGGCAAGAATATTGCTCTTGCTATGGACGCTAGAGTGATCAACATTAAATCTACTGAAGTAGAGCAGGGCGATCGCGTTAAATTTTTATCTGAACTTGAGAACATTGACGTTACTACATCTAAAGGTATAGCGAAGGTCATTCTGAATGCAAGAACTGGCTCGATTGTTCTTAATCAGTCAGTGCGTCTAGAAGAATGTGCTGTTGCTCACGGTAATTTGACAGTAGTGATTAGTACAACACCTGTTATCAGCCAACCCAATGCGTTTGCTAGTGGTAGAACCGTTGAAACAGCCGTATCTCAGGTTAGCCTTAATCAGGAGCCTGGTAGCGTTATCCAGTTGGCAACTGGAGCCTCCTTATCTGAGGTTGTCAGGGCTCTCAATGCGATTGGTGCAACTCCGCAAGATTTGGTTGCCATCATTCAAGCAATCAAAGCGGCAGGTTCATTGCATGCTGAAATCGAGATTATCTAATCTGTAGCCATGGCATCACCAATTGATACACGCTCAGCATCTGATGTAAGTAATCAGTTTGCCTTAGATACCAAAGCATTGGGGAATCTGAAGCTTTCAGCAAAAGAAAATTCTCCCGAAGCCATTAAAGGTGTCGCAAAGCAATTTGAAGCTGTTTTTGTTGCAATGATGCTCAAGAGCATGAGAGATGCGACGCATTCTGAGGGCATGTTTGATAACGAGGCCAGTAAAATGTATACCTCGATGTTTGATCAGCAAATTAGCCAAAAAATTGCTGCAGGCAAGGGTATTGGGTTAGCGGATATGCTTACCCGCCAATTATCTAAAGCTGCTGGACAAACTATGCCAGCGGACGGTAGCCAAGCGCATTCTGGAATAAAGCCTAGCGCCATTTTGGGTGCTCTCAACTCAAGCAATTCGATCAATCAAGCCAATGCAGGTACAGATAGCTTATTTACATCGATGTTTGAGGCTGACATCACATCTGGATCGATCGCTGGAAGCAATGCATTTAATCGTTACGCCAATGCGTATCAAAAAATTGGTAATTTAGCTAAATCAGGTGATATTGAAGCGGCCTCTGTAGCTAAGTCCATGAATGTGAGTTCTGAGTCTAGCTGGTTTGATAAAGTTAGCCGCTTTAAAAATGAACTGATCAGCTCTGCGGAAGAGGTAGTGACATCACTTTCTAAGTCATTTAAAGATACTGCTGGACCATTTATGGATAAATTTGCATCTCATGCCCAAGAGGCAAGCAAAGCCAGTGGATTGCCAGCCAACTATATGTTGGGACAGGCTGCTTTAGAGACTGGTTGGGGTAAAAAAGAAATCAAAGCTCCAGATGGTACGCAAAGCTTCAATTTATTTGGTATCAAGGCCAGTCCAAATTGGACTGGAAAGGTCGTTAATGCCACGACTACTGAGTATGTCAACGGAGTGATGCAAACTTCAGTAGAGAAATTTAGAGCCTATGACTCTTACGCTGACTCATTTAGGGATTTTGCAAGCATGATTAGCTCTAGCCCAAGATTCAAAGGTGTGATGAGCCAGCTTGATGCCCCCGCTAGCTATGCAAATGCAATAGCGAATTCAGGGTATGCAACAGATCCTCAGTATGCGAAAAAGCTATACAAAGTCATTGATCAAATTGCTAAATTAAGCAAATAATACAGCGGTAGTAATAATTATTGCGTTGATGAGTTATCTTGAATTACAAAGATTGATACCCGTCTATTCTTTGCTCGACCTTGAGGCGACTCATTCGTATCAATCGGTCTGGATGAAGCAAATCCAGTGGCACTTAAATGTTCTTCATTAAGACCCTCTTCATTCAGAATTCTGAGTACTGCAGTTGCTCTTAATGCTGAGAGCTCCCAATTGGAGCTATATTCTTTATTCTTGATAGGCCTATTATCTGTATGACCTTCAATATCGATAGGGCGCTTGCTATTGACCAAGATTGGCGTAATTTCAGTTAAGGTACTAACGGCCAATGGGCTAGAGATTTTTGCTGATCCAGGAGCAAATAAAAAGCTATCTTGAATATCAATCCTAATGCCCCGGGAAACTTGAGCAACACTAATTTTTCCTTGATCAATCAGAGGCTTTAATTTCTTAATGAGATCACTGCGAGTAAGGTCCATTCTTGCCTTAGTCGAAATATATTGATCCCTTTTTAGCTTGGCGATCTCAATCGGATCTATTAAGACTAATTTTTGGTCTTTTTTCTGGTTTAAGCCGAGATTATCCTGTTGGCTTTTATCCTTGTTCTGCTCAACATTTTTGATGGGCGTAATCTGTACTAAGCTAAATGCAGATGATATCGAGCTAGATAAGGCTTCATACTTTTTTTGATTTACAGTCGAGCTTGTGTACATCACGACAAAAAAAGCAAAGAGCAGAGTTATAAAGTCTGCGTAAGATACTAGCCAGCGATCGTGATGAATTGCTTCATCTTTGATAAATTTTCTTCGCAACATGATTATTGTAGGTAGCTAGAAACTCTATCTTCTAACACAATGGTGTGGTCACCATTTGCAATGCCAGCTAATCCGTCAATCAGCATCTCATAATTTGCCAGTTCATCTTGAAGGATGGTTTTGAGTTTATTGGCAATCGGAATAAAAATTAAGTTTGCAAGACCAACGCCGTAGATAGTTGAAACAAATGCGATAGCAATACCACCACCAATCAGCGATGGGTCTGAAAGATTTTCCATTACATGAATCAGGCCAATAACAGCGGCCAGAATGCCAATAGTGGGTGAGTACCCACCCGCAGAATCCCAAACCTTGATTGCATTACGTTCTGACATTTCATATTGATTTAATTCAATTACGCCAATTTCTCTAATGGTATTAGGGGTTGCTCCATCGACAACTAAACGCAAAGCCTTTTTGATAAATGGATCAGTCGTCTCTTCCATGATTGGCTCGAGATGTAAGGTGCCTTCTTTGCGGGCGATCTGACTCCATTCCAGAAGAATGGAGGCTATTTCTGGACGATGATTGATTGGCTCAAAGAATACAAAACGCAATTTATGAAACGCTGCATTGAAGTTTTTAAGCGTACTTTGTAATAGGACAGCGCCAAAAGTTCCACAGATAACAATAATGAATGCAGATAATTGCAAGAGCGATGATAGTTTTCCTCCATCGATCGATTGACCAATGATGATTCCTAATAAGGCAAGCGCGATACCTCCTATGCTGGCCCGGTCCATAACTGCTCCTTTAATGTTGCGCGTATTCTTGCGATTGCAATACTATGCATTTGTGATACACGAGATTCTGAAATAGTTAATACGGCACCAATCTCTTTGAGATTGAGCTCTTGTTCGTAATAAAGACCCATCACGATTTTTTCTCGCTCTGGTAAGTTGTCGATCGCTTCTTTAAGCGCTTCTTTGAAGCCTCTCGAGAGTAAGCCATTGACCACATCATTATTGCTCTTGATAAAGCGATCTAAAAAATGGTCTTCATCATCTAATTTATTAACATCATCAAAGTAGATGAGCTGATGCCCAGTACATTCTGTAATAATTTGAAAGTATTCATCGATATTAATTTTTAATTTCTTGGCAATTTCGCTATCAGTTGGCGCTCTGCCCAACGATTGCTGTAAAGATGCAATTGCCTTTTCTACATCTCGCATTTGTTTGCGAATATTGCGAGGCAACCAATCGGCACTTCTCAGTTCATCCATAATCGCACCATGGATGCGCTGAGATGCATAGGTCTTAAATTGAGCGCCTTGGTTATCTTGAAACTTATTAGCGGCGTCAATTAATCCGATCATTCCTGCTTGAATGAGATCATCTACCTCGACATTGGCTGGTAATTTGGCCTTAATTTGATAGGCCATCTTTTTGACCATATCAGCATGCTCAGTAACTAAGCTATTCTGCCGGTCGACTTTTCCATCCGCTTTATACATATGACTTATCTCAATTTACATATCGCTATTATGAGCGCTTATATAAGTATTGCCAGATGCTAGGCAACCCAGATAGATAGGGTGGATGTGATGAAAGGCGTTTGCAGCCATTTTTATATTGTGAAATATGGTCTGTGACTTGTTTTCAGCGCTAGCTTGAATCAGAAAACCAAGTTCACGGTCCTCTGGGCTTTTGCTTAATAGCTTGATAATTCCATAAGCGGCCTTAATGGATTCCGAGGTTTGGTTAATGTACAGCACAATCTTATTGGCATTGAGGATCTCTAAGGGTGCACTTTGTGGCTTCCCGTCTAATAGGGAAACCATAGGGATTTTGAGCATATCTAATTTTTTCGCAAAACTTGTAATTCCTAAACCATCTACTTTAGATAGCAAATCTCCTAGACTAGTCGCAGTCATGGAATCCATAGGCTGACCAAAGCACATCAGGTTTCTAAGTCCCGAAGCTTGGTCATGTATTGCTTTATGCATTAAATTGGGCCGCTCTCTTGCTGGTTTTCTTGGGACTAGCTTTAATTGAATTTAGTATTTCTAGGGTAGATTCATTGCCAGTATCTGTATCTAAGTCCTCAGCCTTATTCTGAGTGAGCAACATCATTTCTAATTCATAGTTTTTATTCAATAGGCAAATATCTTCTGGAACTCTCTGACCATTGGTTAAATAGAGCACTTTAAGTTTATTTTTCATGATGACATTTAAAGCTGAGCCTAGTGTCATTGCTTCATCAGCCTTAGTAATGATGCAAGCATCAAGACCCTTTTTAGAATAAGCCACTGCCACCGCATTTAATCCTTCGGTAGTATTGTTTGCATTCAAACATAAGACTTTTTTAATTGAAACCTTGGAGTCAGTTAACATCTGTAACTGAGTCTCAACCATAGTATCTTTATGGCTTAAACCCGCCATATCAATGAGGATCAGCTTCTTATCGGATAGTTTTTTAGTGGCAGCATTTAATTCTTCAATATTCTTGGCTACCATCATGTCAACCCCCATAATCTTGGCATAAATTCGGAGTTGTTCGTTGCCACCGATACGATAGGTGTCTGTTGAAATGAGGCCCACACTAGAATTGCCGTTTTTTAGAGCGTAACGAGCTGCGATCTTAGCAATCGTCGTTGTTTTTCCTACTCCAGTTGGACCAAGAAGTGCATATATTCCCGTGCCTTCCAAAACTTCAGACTCATCTTCAGTCGATTTAATATTCTTACTTAATAAATCTCTAGTCCATAAGAGGGCGTCTTCGTAGCCGAGATCGATTGGTAATTTTTTAATGACCCGTTTAATGAGGTCTTGATTGAAGCCCAAGTTGATGAAATTGCTAATCAGCATATTCTTGGTCTGATTATGGGGAGATGTTGCCCCCCAGGAGATATCATTCAGTTGTGACTGTAGGCTTGTTTTCATGTCACGGACCTCGGAAAGTAGTGCCTCTAAAGAATTTTGCTCTTCTTCTTTTTTAGCCACAGGCTCTTGTATCTTTTGTGCAGAATCTAGCTTGGCCTCTCTGGCATCCTGCTTACTATTAAAAAGAGCCAACATTTCTTGGGCTCTTTTAGCCAACAGTTGCTTATCACTACCAAGGGATTCTTTGGCAGCATTTTGTGGCACTGACTTTGGCGCCTGAGTCGCCGTAATCTCATGCCAACCATTAATTTCTCTATGGCTAATAATAGTCGCATCAGCACCAAGCTCATTGCGAACTTGTGTCATCACTTCACGCGCTGTTTTTGCTACAAATCGTTTTGAGCTCATGCTATTTCTCCAATTAAATTATTTACCTTCACTACTTTTGACTCTGGTAGTTCTTCATGGGATAAAACCCGTAAATTCGGTGTAAATCGTCTTAAAAATTTTGCTAATGTCAGTCGCAAAGAGGCGGGTACCAGTAAGACTGGTGAAAAACCCATTTGCTCTTGTTTTTTGGCCGCGGCAGTCGCCTCGTTAGCCAATGTCTGTGCAATGCCTGGTTCAATGGAATTGCTATTGGTTTGGGTATTAACTGCCTGCATCAGAATTCGCTCTAAATTATTGTCCAAAGAGATGACATTGAGTTCATTCGTGTTAGGGAATAGTTGCTGTGTAATTGCTCTTCCTAATTTAATTCTGACTTTGCTGGTTAACTCGGCTGCGTCCTGCGTCTGTTTTGAATTCTCAAGCAAAGTTTCCATAATGGTCTGCATATCGCGTATGGCAACACCTTCGCTTAGCAAGTTTTGCAGAACTTTTTGTACTGTAGAGATTGAAAGTAGTTTTGGTACCAATTCTTCAACCAATCTTGGAGAATCTTTGCTGAGTAAAGACATTAGCTGTTGGACTTCCATATGCCCAAGTAACTCACTTGCGTGCAGTCCAATCATATGGTTGAGATGGGTTGCAATTACCGTACTTGGATCTACTACCGTATAGCCGTAGCTTTGCGCCTCTTCTTTTTGAGCATGCTCAATCCATACTGCTGGCAAACCAAAGGCTGGATCTGTAGAGATTGCTCCAGCAATTTCAGCGGTAATGTTTCCTGGATTAATGGCTAAATATTGACCAATGTGAGACTCACCGCTGGCAATTTCTACGCCTCTGAGCTTGATTAAGTACTCAGATGGCTTGAGTTCGAGGTTGTCACAAATGTGAACCGCTGGCGTTAAAAATCCAACTTCTTGTGCAAATTTCTTTCTTAAAGCTTTAATTCTTTTAATCAGCTCGCCACCTTGATTCATATCAACTAATGGCACCAATCTAAATCCGACTTCAAGACCAAGCGCGTCAACTGGAATCACATCCCCCCAGCTTGCCTCGAGATTTTCTTTATTGGTATCCTCTTTTAGTCTAGCTTCGGTCTCTTCCACCTTTTTGCTAGTTTTCTTGAGTGAATAAGCAATGCCCCATAAACCAGCTCCAGACAGTAAAAACGCGATGTGCGGCATCCCTGGAATTAAGCCCATTCCAGCCATAATGATTCCGGTAATCTCCAGTACTTTAGGGTTCGTGAATAATTGCTTAGTAAGCTGTGTACCGAGATCTTGATGATTTGCAACTCGTGAGATGACGATACCAGCGGCAACCGAGATAATGAGTGAGGGGATTTGCGCTACTAGTCCATCACCAATAGTCAGCAAGGTATAGTTCTTGGCAGCAGTAGCTAGCGGTAAGTCATGTTGGAGCATACCCACAACAAGACCACCCAGAATATTGATGATAATGACCAATATGCCAGCAATCGCATCACCCCTAACGTATTTACTTGCGCCATCCATAGCGCCATAAAATTCTGCTTCCTGAGCGATTGCTTCACGTCTCTTTCGTGCATCTTCTTGACTTATGAGGCCTGAATTGAGATCAGCATCGATAGCCATTTGTTTTCCTGGCATTGCATCTAAGGTAAATCGTGCGCCAACTTCAGCAATACGTCCTGCTCCTTTGGTGACTACGGTGAAATTGATGATAGTGAGGATGATAAAAACAACGATACCAACGGCATAATTTCCACCAATCAAGAAGTGACCAAAGGCCTCAATCACTTTTCCGGCTGCATCTGGTCCGGTATGTCCTTCGGTCAGCACCAAACGCGTTGATGCAACGTTTAGGGATAAGCGGAGCATGGTTGTTACTAGTAGAACAGTTGGAAATGCCAAGAAATCCAAGGGCTTGGTTGTTTGTAAAGCAATCAAGATGACCAATATTGATAGTGCAATATTGAAGGTAAATAATAAATCTAGGGCGATAGCTGGTAGAGGCAGAACCATCATGCCTAACATCATGATGATAAAAATTGGACCAGCTACCGCTTTGGAGTTCAGCTCTTTCAAGTTACTGAGTAATTGATTCAAGTTCATAAGGAAAGTGCCGTTCTGCTATTCATATTGAGTGTTAATTCTGGATCGGTGATGTGAGGATCTAACTCATCAGGCACTTCCACAGATTGAGGCATAGTTGGATATTCGCCGTCACGCCCATTAAAGCTTCTTACCTGGAATACGTAGGCCAATATTTCTGCTACAGCTAAGTAGAGTGCTTCGGGGATTTCTTGCTCAACCTCAGTATGGGCATATAGTGCTCGCGCAAGTTTTGGGGATTCCACCATCAAAATTTCATGTTCACGAGCAATTTCTCGAATTCTTAACGCTACCGCATCACTTCCTTTTGCCAATATTCTTGGTGCACCCATCACTTCAGAGTCATATTTCACCGCTACTGCATAGTGGGTTGGGTTGGTGATCACTACATCAGCATTCTGAATCTGGGACATCATCCTACGCCTAGACATCGCAATTTGTTGCTGTCTAATTTTGGCCTTAATTTCAGGGCTACCATTACTATCCCGCATTTCTTCACGGACTTCCTGAACGCTCATTTTGAGTTTTTCTGCATAGCGATGTAGTTGATAGGGCACATCAATTGCAACAATAATCAGATAGCCAATCAGGATGAGGAAGAAGGTAACAATGAGAAAATTCACTGTATTACTTAAGCCTGTTTCAATTGGCAACAAAGGCAACTTCATTAAATCTGGCAGGGAGTAGCTAATTGCTAAATAAGAGATGATTGCAATTAATCCAACCTTGCAAATAGATTTCAGTAACTCAACCCAGGAGTTTTTATTGAAGATATTGCCAAATCCGGTAATGGGATTAAGTTTAGTGATGTTAGGAGCGAGCATTTTTGTACTCATATTCCAACCGCCAATACCAATAGGGGAGAGTATTTCGCTCATTAGAATAAAAACGAAGATCGGTATAAAGACAACAATCAGATCACCGACTTGTTCATATATTTTGCTCAAGGCGCTTACAGGATCCATGGCCACCTTACTATCAAACTTCATACCGCTGATCATCAGGTTTTTTAAGGCCTCCTCTAAAAAGCCACCCATTCCCCAAAGGCATGCGCCAGCAGTGATCAATGTAGCTGCAGTGGAGAGTTCTTTAGAGCGCGGAACATCGCCATCCTCGTAGGCTTTCTGTATTCGAGAGCCCGAGGCCGTTTCCGTCTTTTCTAAATCGCTGTCATTCGCCACCAGCTACCTCAACACATTTATAGGGATAATGGCTTATTTTCCCTCAGCGGATGTGGTCTGAATCCCCAGAATAGGGGGGAAAATAGCTCACTATTCATCATAGTGAGCCTACTTTTTGGGGTTTAGAAAAGCTCCCAATCTGAGTCGTCTTTTGCTACTAGATTTTTCTTCTCAGCAGCATTTTTAGCCTCAGCTTCGCGTTTTTCTTTTTCAAGTTTTTCGATATCTGACTTCAATATAAATTCTGAGGCAAAAGTATGGAGTTTGAGGATTTCAGGATTAGGAGAGACCACAATCAATTGATCGCTTTTCTCGATAGCATGGTCAATTTTTACTAAATCTGAGTAGCTTGCCGATAAACTCGTATTTTGTTCAGCATTGTTCAGCAAGACTTTGGAACCATCTTTGGCAATGCCATTCAAGGTTTCAATAATCTCCCTGAGCCCGCCGGTCATTTCATTGATGTTCTCAATATCATCTTTCGAGAGAGACTTTTTGACTTCATTTTTGATAATTGCAGTATTTCCATTGTCTAGGCTTGTAAAGCTAATATTCTCAATGGGGGATACTACGGTTACTTCTTTGCCACTCTTTTTGGAAGTCTCAAGCTGTTTTTTATGCAGATCATCCATTTTTTGGCAAATGGCCTGAATAGATTTAGAGGCCTCAATTGCGCGATTTTGGATAGATTTAAGGCTCCTAGCACTTGTCTTGTTCAATGCAGTGACTTTATCAAGACTATTTTTTGACTCGCCAATAATGGATTTCTGCTCAGCCGACACTGTGCGTAGTTTTTCCTGAAGAGTTTTCATTTCTTCACCAGTACCCTCGACTGTACTTGCTTGTGTTCTCACTTTAGTGAGCACCTCTTCAACTAAATCTAGGACGTAGTTAATGGTGCTAGCTGCTGGAGAATCGCCCTCACTGCCGGGCTGAACGGCAACCCTTTGGCTTAAATTTTTATTCTGTATGGTTTTGAGGAGTTCTTGAATCTCTTCGTTTGTGCTATTAAAGTAGCGCGCTATTTCCTTGTATTTTTTCTCGGACTCTTGACCGTAGCTCAGAGAGTAATCAATGGATGTATTGAGCTCTTTCGCCAGGATTTGGAATTCACCTTGGTGTTGCTCCACATTTCTTCTGCCTAAATTTTTGCCTTGTGACATAGATTTATTCAGAATTTCAGTATCGAGGAGGAATAATCTAAATTCTTCCTGAATTGCTTTTATAGCAGCAAGAACGCTACTATGATCACCTTCGCGTGTCTTTACATGAAAGTTCACATCTCCGCTGGCAACATGTCCTGCGGCTTCTAGTAATTTTTCTGGCTCGGCACCAAGGTGTGAGTCTAAGATTCTTTTTGAATTACTTAGCAGGTAGACGATTGCAAACAATGAGCAAACGCTAACGAGTGCTCCAAAGACAATAAAGAAATACAGGTAGCCTTTCCCTTGCGAGGCGTCTTTTCTGCTTTCTTCATATTGAATTTTGATGAGGGCTTTAGCATTTTGATCCAGGATAGCGATCATGTCCCCAGAGTTGGTATAGATTTGCGATGCGAGACCAAGGTTGTTTGCAATGATTGCTGACTGTATTGCTTTTAGGTCGTTACTGACCCATTCTGAGTAGGCGCCAGTGTAGGCTTCAAATACTTCTTTTTCTTGCACCCCTTTTGAGGTGATGCTATTTGTATTTTTTAACTCGTTTAACTTTGAGGCATTGCTAGCAATGAGGCCATCAATAGCCCCTACTGATTTTGGCTTTCCTTTGCCAGAGTCGTAAATTGCACTCTTAATTAGGGTATCTGTTTTTTGGATTAATTCTTTGGCATCATCCAAATTCTTGACCATCATCAGACGATTTTGATAGAGCGATTGCGCGTTATTCTGATAGAGATAAAGGCCATAGGCGCCGATCAGCATCAATACCGTATAACCAGCAACAACCATCCCCATAATTGCGGTTGAGCTATCTTTGACGCTCAGGGTAGGCAATTTAATCTTGGGGAGATTCCATGAAAAATTTGCAAACTCCGTCAATATGCTTGGGAATTGCGGGGTATTTGCGCTTAATTTAATTTTTGACATGTCGTCTTATCTCAATCTGATATGGATATTTTGATAAGATAATTCAGGAGGGTGTCTATCAAAGCCCTAAATAAGGCCAATTAACAGATCTATTTCTTGGTTTGCTTGGCCCCTGACTCTTGAATGACCTGTTTAGTGGCCTCAGAGTTGTTTGCGACTACAGAAGCGTTTTTCTCAATACGGTCTTGAGTCTTCTTATTCAGAATAATGATAGAAATTCTGCGATTCATCGGGTTAATAGGGTTAGCTTTGTCATAAAGGATTGCTGATCCCAGTCCTACGACCTCAAGCACTTTACCCTCATCCATTCCGCCTTGAATCAGTTCCCTGCGGGATGCATTGGCACGATCGGTTGATAGCTCCCAGTTGCTATAGGAGGCGGGCCCATCTGAAAAGGGGATAGCATCTGTATGGCCAGAAAGGCTTACTTTATTGCTAATGCCATTTAAAGACGAACCAACCGCTCGCATGATGGCTTTTGCAAAAGGCTCCAACTCAGCACTAGAAAGCGCGAACATCGGTCTTTTTAAATCATCCACAATTTGAATTCGAAGGCCTTGATCGGTGATATCAATCAAAACCTGATTCTTATAATTTTTTAATTGGGGCTTTTCTTGAATTGCCTTCTCAATCTTTTCTTTGAGAGCGTTCAATCCTGCTTCGTCTAGTAGTTTTTGCTGCCCTTTTGATTTATCAGATGGCTTGACCTGAAATTCAGCCACGCCTTTCATGACTTCACCTTCTCTACGTGTGAGGTCTTGACCGCCGCCAGGTATCACGCTACTGGTACCGGATTTGTTTTCACCGCTAACAAAAATTTTCTCAATAGGAGTTTTGAAGTAGCCTGAAATTCCCTCTAAATCTCTTTTAGAGACGCTTGAAGATAATAGCCACAGTAATAAAAAGAAAGCCATCATTGCCGTTACAAAGTCGGCATAGGCAATTTTCCAGGCACCTCCGTGGGCTCCGCCAGCAGCCTTACGCCTTCTCTTTACAACAATGAGGGGTTTATCGTCAGCCATATCTATCTCAAGCAGTTCTAAGGAACTTACTTGGTTCTAGCTTCCTTGATGTGGTCTTCGAGTTCAATAAATCCAGGACGCTCAGTAGAGAACAGAACTTTACGTCCAAATTCAACAGCAATAGTTGGTGCATATCCATTCAGACTTGCAATCATGATGACTTTAGTGGTTTGCAACATCTTGCTAGATTCAGCATGCTTTTGCTCGAGCAGGGAAGCCAGCGGTCCAATAAAGCCATAGCCCAACAAAATACCGAGGAAGGTGCCAACGAGGGCTTGGGCAATCAGGGCTCCCAGAGCTGCTGGTGGAACTGAGCCAACAGATTCCATGGTGTGTACTACACCCATCACCGCAGCTACGATTCCAAATGCAGGCATACCATCAGCCATTTTGGCAATAGCGTGGGAAACAATATGAGATTCGGCATCATGTGTTTCGATATCGTTGTCCATAAGATTTTCAATTTGAAACGCATCCATATTTCCAGACAGCATGAGGCGGAGATAGTCGCAAATGAAATCAATGAGATGGTGATCTTTTAATAGCTTGGGATATTTTCCGAAGACAGCACTGTTCTCAGGATTCTCAACATCTTTTTCAATCGACATCATTCCGTCTTTACGGATTTTGGTGAGGATCTCAAACATCATTGCCAGTAAATCCATGTAAAGCCGTTTAGAGTAATGCGAGCCTTGTAAAAGGCTAGGCAATACTTTAATTGTTGCGCGAATGGTCTTGGCGTCATTACCAACCAAGAAGGCGCCTGCTGCACCACCAAAAATCATCAACAATTCAATAGGCTGCAAAAGGGCAGCAATGTGCCCGCCGGCCATAATAAAGCCGCCGAAAATGGAGAAGATAACAATGCCGTAGCCAATTAATACAAACATTGACTGTCCCTTTTTGAAAAGTAATGAGTAAGAATACTAAAAAAATTACATCCTAATTCTATGAATAAGCTCACTTTAGGGCATTATTCCTTGGAAAACTCAACGCATTCACGCTATCCGGTAGAGATAGGAGACCTTAGAATCATGGTCAGACTGCAATATCTTGCTTGGTTTGACGTCCGGAACAATAAATTCATGACTGACCAACATCGAGCCTGACTTCATTTGTGCCTTACATTGTTCATACAATTTTGGCATTGCAGCTGGTGACAGATAGGCAAATACTAAATCAAAGTCGGCAAAATCTACTTTTTTATAGTTCCCGAGCCTAAAACTCACTTTAGACCTTTGGTATTTTGAGCGAAGCAGGCTGATTAGGAAGGGTAAAGGCGCTATTTCTATACCCAAATAAGAAGACTTTGGATGGATTTTTGCGAGCTGAATACTAAATCCTCCTAGGCCACTGCCAATTTCAAGGATATTGAGCTGCTTATTGTGGTCAATAAGCTTAGCAACAACATCGCATGCGCCTTGTCCGGAGGGGTAGTAGGGTACTTGAGTGAGAAATACAGACCAGTACATCAGCACAAAAAGCAGAAATCCACCGAATAAAAAACCTGGCGTTAAATCCAGCTTTAATGCCAGCCAGATCGCCAATGGAAAAATAAACAGAATCCATTGCCACCAGATAGCTAACTTTAGGGCTCTGGCAAGAAGGGCGGCGACTAGACCTTGAGTGGTTAAAAATAAGACCTCTGGTAGGGACACAAGGAGGTATTTTGAGCAAATTTCCTGGAAAAGTATGGATGCCCCTGCAGAAAGACAGCCTACAAATAGGGCAATGAATGCTGGGGAAAGTCGCATATTCACAATATTCTCGTAACGGCGCTCATGAAATGGTAATTTGGGCCGTAATTGAACATGATGAGTAGTTTAACGAAACTGTGTTGTAAAGCCGGTCTAGCTATTGTGGCAAACCGGGCTATTGCTGATTTTGGCGCTTAATGAATAGAGGTTTTAGAATGAGTCACTACTGGTTATCAAGGGCTAAGCGCTTGAGATTGCATCTTTTGGCTGGGCTTTGCCTAACGATGATGAGCGGCCAATCGATGGCTTGGCTATTTGATTTTGGCAATTCAGGACCCCCAAAGCCTTATGTTGCCCAATCATTTCAGGATGGCGTCATCTCCATTGCTCAGCAGCTTGAAAAAAACATGGTGATGTCACCGCTAAGCAGTAAATTGATGATCGCCAATTTTGTTTCGCTTCAAGATTTAAATGAAACCTCCTCTTTTGGCCAGCTGGCATCAGCCAATTTGATGCATGAATTGCAAATACGCAACTGGAATATTATGGATCCCTTATTTACAAGAGATCTCTATATCGGACCTAGTGGGGAGTTTGCCTTAAGTAGGGACCCCAAGCGCCTTCCCGGTGCATTGCCATCATTTGAAGTCATCGCTGGTACCTACCAAACAACAACAGATTCCATTATTCTGAATGTTCGCTTGATTAATGCGCATAGTAGTAGCGTTATCTCTAGCGCCCAGGTAGTTTTCCCTAAGAG
>JACCDO011743310.1_pt1 | contig 48487 bp, 34 predicted proteins | sample 7446101 | NCBI WGS metagenome assembly JACCDO01 (sample SAMN15323440, study PRJNA562643) | freshwater metagenome | isolation source: river surface water | place: USA:Blue River Watershed | collected 2017-08-16 | reverse complement strand
GTATGTTCATGGTGATTTACACGAAAATAATATTTTGGTAGAACCATCTTTAAAAGTAAAACTTATCGACTTCACAGAATCGGATTTGATTACAGCGATTGATCCAAGTGATGGTCAGACTTTAAAAATATATAATGAGTTACTTTATATTAGTTCTATGATAGCTAGATTAATATTTTCTAAAAAACATCATAATATTTTAAATAAAAATGTATATCAAATTATTAAACAAATTAATGATTATACTATTGCAGATGTCATTGGTGATGATGAATTAGCAACTATATTGTTTAATATATTACATTTATACAGTCCTTCATGGAGAGTGATTGAGAATGATTAAATTTTAACATACTTGAAAAAAAATTTATTATAGAATTCATAATAAAGTTTTATGTATATATTTTTTTATTACTTAATTTTTACGCAAAGGTGTACCAATATCCTTTCCACGTAGTTTAATACCTAGAATGCGTTCCATTTTACCTAAAACTTGGGCATTAGGAATAGCCTTTCCAGATTCATAATCATTGATCAGTGTAGGTTTTTCATTAATTTTTCCAGCTAGATCCTTTTGAGTTAGACCTTTTTCAATCCGTCCTTTTTGAATAGTTTTAGATACATCCATACTTACGGTTGGAATGGTTCCAGCATCATTATATTCAGAAATTTTATGTAAATGAGCACCTTCAGGATTATGAATATGAACTTTTTTTTCTTGAATAGAAGATTCCAATTGATGGCGATTAACAATAGATTTATCTTTTTCTAACTGTTTAGCAGTTTTCTTAAGAATAATAGTTGGTTCTTCATTAACGTAGGACATTTTAATATTAATTTATTATAACAATTATATTATTACTAAAATTTCAAATTCAATTTTTTACTTTGTTTTTTTTTAATTAAAATATAATACAATCAAATATATCTTTTCTAGGTTGATAGTTATTGAAAAATAAAAAAAATAATAAATAGTGAAGAAAAGGTGGGTTTAAAATCATTTATAAATATCATTTTCTATATTAAAATATTATTTAGAAAGAAAATAATTAAATAAAATGACTTATCAAAATGCTATGAAACTTTATCCAAATGATTCTATTGAAAGAAAAAAACATCTTAAATTATTATTTAGAAAAACAATGAGTATGTTTCGTATATGGGGAAAAACAGATGAATTAAACATTCAAAAGGAATCTATGACATATGTTTTTGAACATATTAAACCTAAAATAATAAAACTTTTATCATTTTATGTTCCACCTGAAGAAAAGGAATATGTTAGTAAAGAAAATTGGGTTGATATTAAATATCGTAAAAAAATTTTTGATATATTAATTGATTTGGAGGATAAATCTATGTTATTTTGGATGTTTTTCCATTTTAATTATTTTTATTTAGAAAATGTTGATCAACAGAGAAAAATTCTTATGGAAAACATTGAAATATTTTACAAATATTACCCGAAATCAATGTTTTTTAATAGTATTAAGGAATTATATGGATTATGTTCACAATGTAATGTATTATTTTCAATTTCTTATCAAAACAGAAATAATAAAATAATACTTGAAAATTACTGCAAATTACTGAGAAAAATATGTCCTGATTTAAATTATACAAGCAGTTTCATTGATAATAATCCTAATTTTAATTCTAATAATCGTAATAGTAATAGTAAAATTAAAGTAGCTTTCTTTTCTGAATATTTAACTTCAGACTCTTCAGTTTTACGTGATAGAATTGGTATTATAACTCAATTACCAAAAGATAAATTTGATATTTATTATTTAGCTTTTACAAATCCTGAAAATATTAAAGGACAAATTAGTAAAACTTTATATAATATGTTTAAGTCAAATTATATAAGATTACCAGACGATTTGGTTGATGCTAGAAAATATATTGAATTACAAAAATTTGATATTATAGTATATTGTGAAATAGGTATGATGATGAGACCTTTATATTTATCATATTCTAGACTAGCTCCGATCCAAATAACAACATGGGGACATTCTGAAACATCTGGTATTAGTACAATTGATTATTTTGTGTCTAGTAAATATTTTGAAATTGAAGAATCTAGAGCTCAAACTCATTATTCTGAAAAACTATATTTAATGAATAGTTTATCTACTTATTATTATCCACCTACAAAAATGTTATTACCTAATAATCATGTATTTAAAAAACGATCTGAATATGGTTTAAATGATAAAATGACAATATATGGTTGTATTCAATCTTCTTTTAAAATTTCAGAAGAATTTGAAAAAATATTAGATGGTATTCTTAGAGCAGATACGAATGCGGTAATTTTAATGTCAACTAATAAACCATTTTGTAAAAGTCAAATAACTAGAATGCTAAAATTAATGGGAGAAAAAAATCTCAAAAGATTAATTTTTTTTCCAGCATTAAACATTTCAAATTATATGAATTTAATAAGATTAACAGACGTCATTCTAGATCCATATCCATTTGGTGGGTGTAATACAAGTTTCGAAGCTTTTGATTTTAATATTCCTGTTGTTACAATGCCAACTAAATATCTTAATGGTCGTTTTACATTTGGTATGTATAAAAAGATGGGATTTATTGATATGATTGCTGATTCACCTCAAAATTATATTAAAATTGCTATAAAAGCAGGGACTGATAAAAAATGGCGAGATACTGTAAAAGAAAAAATTAATAGAACAAAGGTATTGATATTTCAAGATAAAGAATCTATTAGTGATTGGGCTAAAATGTTATATGATTTATATCATAAAAATATTGAATTGAAAGAAAAAGAGAAGGAAAAGGATAGGGAAGTAATTGATCAATCTTCAAAAAAAGAAAATTTTGTTCATGAATTATTAAATCAAAAAATAATTATTAACGAAGAAGAATATATTAAAAATGATACAACCAAATCTATATCTCCAACTCAAGAATTAAACAATAACCATAATAATTTAGAAATAACTAATAATAATATAGTATCATCCGAAACTATAAATGGAAATAATAGCACTAGTTTAGAAGAACTAATGAGTCAAAATGAAAATAATAGCACTAGTTTAGAAGAAATTATGAGTCAAAATGGAAATAATAGTACTAGTTTAGAAGAACTTAGTAATATTACATTTGAAAACAATAAAATAAATGAACAAAATTTTGATTCTGAAATTGAAAATTTATTAAATAATAATTAAAATTATTATAATAATATATAGTAAAATAGTAAAATGACAACCGATACAAATCAAATTTTAATATTACTAATTCTAATTAACATTGCTCTTTGTTCATATTATTTTTTACTTTATAAAGACAAACAAAGTAAAGTATACGAAGACAGTTTAATTAATTATCTAGATGAAAAATTTTCTAAGAATAATGATTATAAAGAATTAGATAAAGATAGTTTAAGAAATATATGTAACCCATTCCATGATAAATTTTTTGATAATAATAAATTTCTAGGATGGAGATTATTTTATTTAAAAAATCAAAGTAATAAATTAGTTAAACCAGATGATAATTTCAAAGGTACCATTGTTCAAAATTATTTAGATACTATGACAAATGTTAATAATGAAGTAACTCCAATCAAATATCAAATAAGATAATAAATATTTTATATAAAATGAAATAAAGTATATTTTATTTTTGTTTTTCTTTCTTTTATGATAAGTAAATAATAAATTGGGAGATGTCATTGATTTCTTTAGATTCAAAATTAGAATATCCGCATCCTTTTATAATTGCTTCAGATAATAAAAATCCATGTCAAACATGGGAAAAAGCTTTAAAAAATCCTGAATTGAAAAAAACATATGATAAATTTAATGCTATTGATAAGAAAAATATAAATAAATCTTTAAAAGAAAGAACATGTCAGTCTATTGATGGTGTTAATCAATGTTTTACAGTTAATGGTTTATTAGAAACATGTAAAAAATTACCTGAAGAACATCCAAAAAATATAAGACATTATATGAAAGATATAGATGATGCGAGTCAAGCAAAAAAAAAAGAAATGATTACACCATTAGAACAATTGATTGAAAAAAAAACTACTATATTTGATCACTTAATTCAAAATTATACTGCTAAAATGAATGCTATTGAAATTAATAATGGTTATAATAAATTAGCTGATAAAACTATTGAATTTAATACAACTAAAAAATCAGAAGTTGGTGATGATATAGAAAAATCTGAAAATTTAAAAAACAATGCTGAAGGGGTTTTTGGGTTAAATAGAAAATTTATTGATTGGTATAATAATAAAAATAGTTTATTTATCATTATTATTAAAATTTTATTGATAATAATAATTATTATTGAATTTTTATTCATATTAAGTATTAGACTATAATAAATGTATAATTACAAAGAAAAAAATTTATTTATTTTAATTTTAATTTATTAGATAAAGAGAGTTAAAGTTAATTATCATCATTAACTTCCTCATCATCATCATCATTTGGTGCGACCTTCCAGCCTTTCCATTTCTTACGAGTGTTTGCTTTACCAATGATTTTATTGAGACGTTTCTCAAGTTCCAAACGAGTATGTTTACTTTGGTTAATATTATTTTGTTGTAGAAATCCACGGAAGATCGGAAAGATATCATCAATTGAAAGACATGAATTGGCATCTTCACGAAGAAATTCTTCAACGAATTGACTGTAAATATCACTATCACTACGGTATGATGCCGTATTCTTCAATACTTCAGGAGGTTCTTGAATACCATTCTTTACATAACTATTTTGATAATATTGAATCAACATGTACATAAAGATTTCACTCCAGCCAGATAATTTACTTTGTAAACTACGATCAGCAACGAATTCATAATGTTTCTTAGGATCAGGACTATCGCAGAATTTAGAAATAAATTCCACAACACGAATACGACGCCAAGTACCTTCATCATTCGCAGGGATTGAAGGCAATTCGTTACATGTAAGTACAAGTTTAAATTTAGGACGGAAGGTAATGGGTGAGGAATGTAATTTACGTGCTGTAATTTCATCACCACCAGTAAGTTGTTTCATAAACCCAACTTTAATTTCATCATTTGTTTCAGCTTCATCAAGAGAAATAAAACGACGACCACGAGTTTCCGCTAAAACTGGCGAAGCATTTTCAGCGCCACTTCGTCCTTGTGTGAGTGATGTAATAGACATTGAACCATAGTAATCACCAATAGTTTTCTTATAAAAGTCAATCAACATAGATTTACCATTCGAACCAACACCAGTCCAAATATGAAACTTTTGCTCTTTGTTGGCACCATGTAAGAAACTAGCCAATAAGTTAAGTACATAATTACGTACCCGTTCAATCGGTAAGATTTTATTAATCAATTCTTCAACTTGCGTCATCTTTTCATAATCATCTGAATCAAGTTGTTCAATATAATTAATACCAGTTGTCAAACTAATATTATCTTCCGGATAACCTTCACGGAATTCATTCTTATCAAGATCATAAACACCATTAAGAAAATGAAGTAAATTATCATTGGAATCCAATTCATCTTCAAATTTTTCATCAAAGAATAATTCTTGACATTCAGTAAAAACCGAATTCTTGAATGCTGTTTTCTTTAATTGAATAGCAATATCAGCAGCAGTGCGTGCCCGATGTTGCCAATTATCTTTTTCTGGTTCATCATCTCGAAATTCATTCGATTTATTATTACAATATGTGGAATAATCAGAATAATCATGAGAAACCTCTGAAGAAATCTTTTTCTTAAGATTATTACCACGTTCATTGTGAACCCAGCGATTATTCATATAATGATACCATTTACTATGAGAAATCGAAGAACATTTGAATTCATGTTTAAGTTTTTCATAAATATAACGAGCAATATCTGAATGAGTCTTATTCATAGAACAATACATAAGTTTACCAAGAGAGTCACGACTAATTTCACGATATTTTGTCGGATTATCCTCTTTCGCCCATTTATGTAATGTACCAACACCAAGACGACGTTCCATAATACGAGTTTGAGAACGTGCCCATTCATTACGACACCCTATTTCATCAAACTTTCCAGCTGGTGCTTTCCGGCTAAACTCAACAAAAGCTTCTTCAAGCCGATAATCAATATTAGAAAGACACCAACATACACGAATCCAATCCTCATATAATGTCGCACGTTTTCCAGATAAACATTCACGTGTAAGTTTATCAATCAAATCATATTCTTTATCCTCCACTTTATTTTTATTTGCTTTTCGAGATTCAGCTGAAGCATCTATCGGTGTAGATGATTTCTTAGGAGAAGGATGATTATGTTTTTCAGAATTATCTTTATCTTGATTAGGAAGCAATTGATATTTTTGTTTAACAGATTCGTCAATACCATATTTAATTGGTGTTAAAGTTTTCTTGTAACTAATCGAAAGATGTTTAAGAGTTTTCAATGGAGCTTTCCAGTTCTTTAATGGTTGAGGTACACATTCACCTGTTCCCATTTCATAAATAGCTGTAATAATATAAGGTTCACTTCCAGGTTTAGTTGACCCGTACATAAACCAATTATTATTACGAATAACTGAATGATCAATAACATTACGAGTATCATTTGTTGTTTTAATTTGTTTAAACAGTTCATTTACCACATCACTTTTAATCATATCATATCTAGCAAGAAACTGAATCTTATATGGAGGACATAATTGAGGATAAACAATATGTACTCCATCTTTAATTTCATTACCCTTTCCTTTCGAAGCATTTTTCTTCTCCATAACAAACGCAATTTCATTTTCTTTCAAATCCTGTTCATCAATATATTGTGAAAGAACTCGATGGTATTCTTTTAAATAGACTTTAATATCATCATGAGTATAAACCTTTTTGATATCAGGATTATCCTCTATTTTTTGTCGAAAATCTAGATCAATTAAAATTGGGCTAACCTCTGGATGATGAGCCTCAGTTAAATGAAAAACTTGGTTGCCTTCAAAAACATCTTTAGCGTATGCTTTTAAAAAGTCATCTAATTTGTCTGTTGGAATATGAAATGAGCCACCGGTTTTGACACCAGGATTGGGTAATGCTGTATGAGTAATCCGAGTTGTAAGACGATCTTCTGCTGATAAACGATACAAACTTAAAAATTCATTAGTAGTTGTTGGGATATAATCAGGATTTTTAATATCCGACTTTGATGTTGTCATGTTTGTATTTAATCTTATAAATTTAAAAAAGTTTATTTTTTTTAAATTCAATTTTATTTCCATTTTAAAAATTATTTAATTTATTTGGAAATATTCAAATAGAAATTTTAAAAATCAAATTAAAAAATTAATTTTCATAAATTTTTTTCAAACGCAATGTTTTTATTTTTCATTTTTCATTTTTCATTTTTCATTTTTCATTTTTCATTACTTTACAAAAGTATTTATATACAAATATTATCAATACCATCCCATGAGACGTGACATTTTTTAGCCCAACGGCATTTTGCGTAATTACCAGTTTCTTCATTATTAAAATAGTCCGTATCAAAATCCATTAATCCTCCTTCTGTTCCTCTTGTTAAACATTTTCCTAATTTATTAGAATTGCGACATTTACTTGGTCCTTCAACTAACCAATAATCTGGGCATTCAGCTCTGATAATTGTTTCATTTTTTTTACTGGCATCGACTTGTTTTGAAAATTGTCGATAATAATGTATTAAGATGAATACAAAGAAAAATATACCAAATATATATATAGCTACTTCAATGTTCATTTTATTTTAACTTTAAGTATTTATTTATTTAATTTACAAAAAGAAAAAAAGATTTACCAGGGGTATACAACACCTTCATAATAAACAGGATCTTTTTTCATTAAAATTCTATATGAATAATAATTAACCATTATATAAATTATACCAAATAAAAAGGCATAAATAGCCGCGAATATTTTTAAACCGAATGATTCGTTCTTATTACACATTAAGGCAATTGAAACTGCTGTAAAGTTAATTGTTAATAACAACGCTAATAATCCGAATTTTAAAAACATTTCAATAAAGTCACTTACTAATGTTTTACCATCATCACTAATTAAAATAAATTCAGCCATTTTCTATCTTATATTTATATCTTATTTTTTATTTATTGATAAAAATATCTTCTTATTCAAATCAAAGAAAAAATCAAATTTAAAATGGAATGAAATGAAATAAAATAAAAAAAAATTATGTACAGGGTTAAAAATTATAACACATGTAATAAATTAAAGACATTGCTATCCAATCTTACGATCAAATGCTGTCCTGCTTAAATATCATAAATACTTTGCCAACTATCTACAATACGACAACAACCGCCTCACGCTGAATCTCAGGGTAGTGACGAGCAATCAATGTGCTTAAATCACTAAGAAGGCTGCCTAACAATATTTTGTTAGGGTTCTGTCGATTGTATAAGTTGATGTAGTCCAGAATCTCATACAGCTTGGTGTACAACTCAAAATTAAGCCCCATGAAAACAATATTTGTCAAGATTGACGAAATTGTAGTTTCAGTTTCGGTGGACATAATCTGGTTGAAACGCAAATCTGACATGATGGTGAGAATAATGTGGTTTAAGGAAGCCACTGTAATCTCATCTGAAATACCACTACGGCAATAGGAAGGGTGGGTAAAAGGTGTACCGCGCCCAACATGATAAGTGCATTCAGGTCGCATACAAAATTCAGTTCCACATTGTGTACAGGTCATATGGTTACAGCCTTCAACTTTGAAAATCATGTGATTACACCCTGGGCAGGGTTTCATCATCGTTTGAAGTTCAGTGCTGATGCCATTAATATGTTGTTCACAGAAGATATCCTGGACATGCTCTAGGCGATCAGCACAGAGCACACCATCTTCGGGCGGGACATGAATAAAATTCCGGCAACCAACAGTGCAGCAGGAGTAGAATTGATTGCTCAACTCTACAATCGTTTCCAAGGCGGTGCCCGTAGGAAAACGAATATCAACATTCTCCAGCAAGGATCGGCATTGAATACAAGAAATTTTGGCGAGTTCCAGAACGTGACCAGGTTCCGGAGTTGAGTTGTAATTACGGTTGTAGCAAGAAGTACAAATATGTACATGACTATCACACCCGTTTCTACAATTCATCTTACGCCAAACGTCCTCATGGCTCAACATATTTGATTTGTCGCATAAAACGCAGGACCCCATACGAAAACCTTTCTCGATCAATAAGCGGTTGAACTCGTCAAAGCCCTGCTCGATCATGGAAATCGTCTCGGTACGTCCTTCATCAGACAACTGTTTCAAAAATGATGAACCGTCCACGTCACAACTAAAATTCTCTAGAAACCGTTTAGATAAGAATAAAAACGCCCCAGATTCCAGAATAATACACCAATCATAAAAACTACGATTGCTGGGAATTTTAGATAATGACTCGTTAAATTGGGATTCCGATTGAGAAGACTTGGGCTTAGGTTTCACAGGTGGTCCAAAAAAGTCACCACCAATGTGAAAAGCATTAGCACAATCAGAAATCGAGATCACCGACTTTAGCGACGATTTCGAAAACCATTTCGAGAAGTGGTAGTAAAATGAAGTACAGTCACCGTTGAAAAGAATTGTATTTTCTACAACATTCTCTGGTAAACTATTCATCACTTTCCACATCAAAACCGAAGTGGGTTTCCGAAACAAGTAAGAAACGTTCCTACTTACTTCATCGCGAGAGAGAAACGCGCGGATGACCTCTTTCACATTAGGCTTAAGTGTCACTTGGTCAGAGTAACAAAGCATTGTCAACAGGAAGATCAGATTACCAGATTTTAATTGAACACCAATGTGACGAAAAATGGATTTCGCCAGCAAATCATTGGTGTTATTAATCTGAGAATTGATATATGTCACCCGTGTGTCAAAAATGAAAGAGGATGAGGGGATCGGGGTCTCGCGGTTGTCACCAGTAAAACCATTCTTCACATGTAATGAAGAAGCCAAAACTTTCAAAATCCGATTAAAATGTGGTTCGTTGACTTCTTGAAGATTCTTCGAAGTCGGAGAAGTAAAGAAATCCTTCAACTCCTTACGGACACTACCCACATCTTCCGTCGTTGGTGGAAAAACAAGTTCGATTACCCAATCATCGTCAACTGAATTCTGCAAAGAATGCAGAATGTCAACATATTGAGGCACGAAAAACTTCTTGTTAAAATCCATCATTGATTCTGACTTTAGCTTGGTCACCAAATTGCCAACAATCGTGGCAATTTGGTTGATCTCCGTCATAGTTCGGTTGCGTGTACGAAACCCCGGTTGAGAAAATTTCTCGAGCGATTTGAAAATATGTAACAGAAAGTTGATGTCATTGGCGGTAAGAGAACCGTCCAGTGACCCTTTCTGAAAATTGTCAAAATGGAACAAAATCGAGTTCATCAAGCTGACAGTTATTTCCATTGACAACCCAAGAAGGGACCGGATGATGATGTGAAAGGGGACATTGACGTAGTCAATCCGAAAACGGATATTGTCCTTGGTGGTGAAGTCGAGGTTAGGCGACCCGGTGTGAATTTCAATAATTGTGTTGTTGTCCACGGAAACCATAGACAGTGAGACGGCCGGAAACCCAGCGAAAGGGCGCACCTCACGAACAACGCTCGTCTCAACAGACGAAACCTCCAAACCAGACATGATGCTGACTCAAAGGGAAGGGCAAGAGTTTTAAGGTCTTACCGAAGCGGGCAATGATTTTATATATCAACCCATATTATTTTATATATTTAATATCTTAAAACAATTTTTTTTATATTTTTTCCCTAAAAATGCTAAAATATCTTAATTTGGGTTTTGTAAATTAACATTATTAATAACAACTGGACCACAATATGGAGCATGGTCATATTCAACTAATATATTATGACCCATAAAAGGTAATTGATAATAACCACAATGCCAACACCAATGATAATTACATCCAGGGCAAATAACATGATCACAACCCATAATTTTATCTGTTATTAATCTACAATTTGGGTTGGCACAAGGTTTTAAAACACTATTACTAATTTTATGAGCAACACATAATAATTGACTTTTATCAATCTCTAAATTTTCTAAACAAGATTCATAACCTCCACAAAATATAGCTCCACAATTTTCTTTTGAACAAACAAAAAAAACTGGTTTATTACTTTCATTTGAATCAGATATTTTTTCAATAACTTGATCGAATGGCATTTCATCAAAAAATGAAGGTAGTCTAATAGGAGGTATATAAATTCTACATATCGGACATCGATGATTTGAAATATTTATTTTATCCCCTGGTGAATACTTAAATTTAGTTAGTTTATCATAACAAGAAGAGCAAACAATATGTTTACAACAGAATGGTAATATTTTCCAATTTATATTAATAAAACCAGTTGTAACTTGGCAACACTGACAGGTAATACAAGTACAGCCAGCGTTTTTTAAATAATCCATAAATTTATCAATAATTTCTGTTTTAATATCATCCGATATCTTTATATTATCATTATTAAAATCTTGAAAGAAATATCCTAGATTAATATTATTATTGTTATCATTGTCTGGATGAATTAAATAATCATAATAATTAAACCATGGTGGATATAACATATTTGGTTCTAATAGATCAAATAATACATTTAATAAATTTTCTTGAAGATTATTATTAAAAATATCAGTTATTTGCTTAATGGGTATTATTTTTTTTATATTTAATATATCAAAAATAATATTCCAATTCATTTTTTTATATACATCTTTTTTATGACTAATATTGTTATCAGGTTGATAATTATTAACTAATTCTTCTATAATTGGTAAAATATCTGACATGTTAACTAAATCCGTATTAAATACTTTCATTAACCCATCAAGAGAAGCTAATAACATATTATTTGGTTTACTACACAATCTAAATAATTCTTTTGGATTATAAGAATATTTAGTTATTCCATTTTCATTTTGATTTTCATTTTCATTTCTTATTAAATTATTTTGTTTGAATAATGGTTTTATAATAACAGATGTTTTAAGATTAATATCTTTATTACATAACATGTTATAATATTTAACATGCTTGTTAATATCTGGATCAGAATCCATTTTAGGATCAATATCGTCAATCTCAATCATATCAAAATCAATTATATCATCACTAATTATAATATCTTCTACAATTCCTATCATAAAATCCGAATTATTTTTGATAATTTCTTGACAACTTCTTTCTCTATTAAATTTCATATTAATTACTAAATCGCCAATTGATAAGTTATTATCAAAATAAGTTGTCCCAGATATATATTTCAGATCTTTTTCATTTTCTTCTAATAAATTAATAGTAAAATTAATAGCATGATTTAAATAAATTGTTCCAAGAGTCTGATTTAAATTTTTTTTTAAGATACTATAATGTATACCACCTAAAATAGGATCAACTTCTTTAATTTCTCGAAAAATTAAATTATAATAATGTTTGTCATTCAAAATTTTAATTATAATATTAGAAATTATCGATATATTGCTACTCAATACAAATTTTATTAGGAAATTAAAACCTGTCATAAATATATCATCATTTTTTAAAAAATAATCAAGCATTTGCTCGATATCTTCATTTTTTTCTTGATGATGATTAAATTTCATAATTATAAATAACGAGCTTAATAAGAAACTATAATATTTGGTACCAATAGCTCTGAATATACTTTTAGAAAAATATTTAAAATTATCTAAAGCATTAATAGTTATATCAGGTATTGGTGTTTCTCTATTTTTATTAGGATTAAAATCTGATTTAATGGACATATTAGTATATAAATAATTCGATAAATCATTCAAATCTTTTAAATTTATATCCATATAGTAGTTTGTTTTTGTAACGATTGGTTTTAATTGACATAAAGAACCATTAATATTCAAGACTTTATCTCCTTTATAATTTTTACATAGTATCATAATATTGTAAATTTTTGAAATAGGTGATAACATCTTTACTTTTTTCAAAAAGGTTGTTGCCTTTTTAGGTGTTTGATGTGAATTTAATATTGATTCTAATGAAATACACTCATTATATCTGATTATTTGTTTTGAATTATACCAATTGATAATTTGATAAATTATTAAATATTTTGTATCAAGTTTTTTATCTTTTTTAACAGCATTTTCTAAATCACTTGAAATTAATTTAATAAATGATTGTAATTTTTCTGTTTTTAAATTTTTTAAATAATTTATTAATAAATTTATTGGAATTCGGTTATAATCATACGCAAAAAAAATTGTAGTATTTGTATTTAAATTATTCGGATAATCTTCATCATCTGGATTACACAAAACTAAATATTTTTTTTTTTTTACGTTATTCAATATATTTTTATGTTCAGTACAATTATGTACCTCAATAATATATTTTTTTATTATATTCGGATCTTGTAAATTATCGTATTGATTTTTGTATATTTCATATGATAACTGATTACATTTAAAATCGTTAAATGATAATAATTTTGACATTATTCAGATGAAAATTATTAAATAATTAATATATTATACATTAAAATATAAACTTAAAAATTTTTTATATCTTTTTTGTCTATCAAGAATACCATCTATTTTTGTCATAATTTACAACAGTTTTTTTTATTATTTCACTGATTTCTTTAATTTCATCATATGATGTTAACTTATTATTATATATATCATTAATAAATTTTCTATAAATTTTATCTTGAGTCATATGATTAAGTTCATTATCATTTTTATTTTCTGAAAATTCAGTGAATAATTTATTATATTCTTTAAGTATCTTATCCATTACAAAAAATAATTTTATAATAATTAGAAGAAAAAATAATTAAAAATAAAAATCAACTAAAATAAATTTAAGGTGAGAATTCTAAATCACCCATACCAGATGTAATTCTAAGCATATTATAATTAATCGCATATACAGTTACTATAAATTTATAATCTTCACTAACATCAATTTGATTAGTAGATATTAAAAGAGCAATATCATTATACATTGAAAAATTACATGTTCCACTGGGTTGATTAACTTTAGAATTACTATTATCTAAAGCAAATGAATAACTATAAATACCATTTTTAGGAATTCTAGTATGTGATTCATATGGTTGAGTATTATTAAAATAAATTGCTTCCTTAGCAGCAAATCTATCATAACCATTAAGTAATATTTTAGCATCATATAAAATAGATTTATCCTTATAATTTTGATAATTTAATTCTGTAATTGTTCTAGTTGGACCATATGGATTATAATAAGCTACACTATATGGAGGATTAACTTCATCAGTCCAATTCGTAAAATTAGTCCAATCATTATGTATAATTGTATCATCTCTTTTAGTGACCCAAACAAGTTCCTTAGTTGGGTGATGAAGTTCAAGTTTAATGTTATGAGATCCACCACCACCTAAACCTGCCTGTTCTACTCTAAAAACTCTTTCGATTAAAAATTCATGATCTACTGAAGCAAATCTTTGTCTTTCTTCAGAATCTAAAAAGATATATGTTACTTCTAATCTAGGATCAATATCAAAACGAATTAAAGTTCTCGTTCCATCAGTATTTTTTATAGCTAATGATTCACTTGTTAAGAAATTTTCAATTCTCTGGTCACTGGAATTAGCAGATGGTTTAATTCTATATCCATAAGTATCAGATAATGGGTTGGTATCAATTATTGTATATAAATCTTTAACTGGTCTCATGATAAATTGAACCTCAACCTCATGATATTGAAGAGCAATTAATGGTAAAGCTAAACCTGGATGTCTATTGAACCAAAATATAAGTGGAACATATAATCTATAACTTTTAATTGAAGGGATGAAATCAGTTCCTATGATTGATTCAGGATAAATATTATTATTTCCATCCGCACTCGCAGGATCATAAATTTCAGGGATATTTCCGATCATTTGATTATAACCTTCACGATGATCAGCAGTTAAATTTAATTCATGCCAAATATGTAACCATTCACCATAATGTTCATCGACTTTTTTACCTTGTATGAAAAAAGAAACTGATCTAATTATTGTTGTACCTATATTTTTTATCCATTTAAATTCCTTTGAAGCAGGTGATTGTATCTGAGGTAATGTAAAAGTAAAATACATTTTGGTTACTAAATCAGCATTTCTGTCTATTTTTCTTTTAAATATTTTTTCTTCATTAAATGACAATTCTGTTTTATCCATTTCCAGTGTTATACTTTCCATTGAAAAATTTGTATATCTTCTATAAACAACTTTAAAAAATGATATCAGTGGTGAACCTGTTAAATATATATCCTGGTTTCCATAACCAGCTAATTGTAATAATCCTCCTGGCATCTATATTTTAATTACTTTACATTATTATAAGAAAAATCATTATTATATTAAACTTTTTTTAATATAAAATTATAAAAATATAAAAACAAACTTAAAATAAAATAAAATATTCGTTAAAATATATGTTCAACAATATGTTCAATAATATATTCAATAATAATAAACATAAGTTCCTTCAGGGATTTTTTCTTTTTTGATTTTAAATTGATTAAATAAAGGGTCTTTAAATTGTTTAATTGGAATCGCACTATTAACATTATGAGCTATTTTAATATATAAATCAAAATCTACATTATGTTCACCTAGATTATTACCATATCTATCAGTTACCCATTTTTCTAATAATATTGATATTGGGGAATCATTATTAAAATGATCTTTAATTGTAATTGCTAAATAACATAAATCAAAACTTGGATTTGGTGAATGCTTAATTTGAGTTGTTTTATGATAAGGATAAGTATATTGACCTTCAGCATCACCATCCTTTTTAAAAACATCACTGAAGAATTGTTGGTCATCAACTTTAAAAACACCCCTTGCGAAATCTATTATTTTTGTAATTTTACCAAAAGTTGGAATACGGTAATAAGTTCCATTAATAAAAAAATAAAGATAAGGTATTTTACTGTTTTTAAACATGATATTGCTAGAATGTAAATCATTATGAGTGAAATTAAATTGTTTTTGAGCTACAGCAAGACCAAAACAAATTTGGAATAAAATCCCTAACCATTCTTTATCAGTTATCTTTTTATTTTTAAGCAACTCATCCAATGTTAAATTAAGTTTTTCCATTGCTATCAATTGAATTGGAACATTAGACATTTTAATATAATAATCACAATCTTCCATTTCATCATCAAATATATCTTCATCATTTTCAGCATCTAAATCAATTGATTCTCCAAATGAATGATCATCAGAATCAGTTTCTGAACCTTCATCAGATGTAGTTTCCCATTCTTCTTCACCATCTTCACCTTCTTCACCTTCTTCACCTTCTTCGTCTTCATCACCTTCTTCACCTTCTTCACCTTCTTCACCTTCTTCACCTTCTTCACTTTCAGAAACATCTTCTCCTTCATCACCTTCTTCACTTTCAGAACCATCTTCTCCTTCATCACCTTCACAATCATCTTCTTGACATTTTTCATCTTTCACTTCGCTTTCCTCTACATCATCTTTATTATTTTTTGATTTATTTAGTAGTGTACATTTTGGTGAATCTTCTGGCATTACAATTGAATCAAAATCAAAATCCTCGACACCTAAGTTTTTATCTTTATTATATTGTTCTTCTTGATTAATTTCAGGAAGTTCAGGTATAGTTTCTGCTAATTTATCATCAATACTTTTTTTAATTAATTCAAATAATTTATCTTTATTATCACTAAACCATGTTTGTTTTTTTAATGTATGATAGTCATCAGTTATATTATATTTATAATCTCCCACAATACCTAAATATGAACCATAATAATAAGGAAATGTAGGACACTTTCCAGATTCGACTAAATTACTAGCCAAATAAGCAAACATTGTTTCAACATATGATGAATTATTAGGTGAATTAATTTTTTTATTTGTAATATAATCAAATACATTAGGCATAGGTGATGACGAAGATAATTGATATTTATTCATAATCGTATTTATTGGTTCAAGTAGTGGATTCATCTTAAAATGAATTTCATGTTTTATTTTTTTATTAATTTCACTATTATCACCTCTTTTTCTTAAATAACCTAAATAAATCAAATCAGAATCATATTTATCAGCTTTTCTTTCTAAAGATGATAATTGATATTTTGAATCTAATATAAATAGTTGTTTTGAATAAGAATTATTATCAAACTCTGCCCAATATGTCATCGGGGGAAAATAAGTTTGGAAATTTGTTAATTTAAAATGATTTTCGAGACTATTCTTAATTTCATCTTGTGTCACTTTATTTAATTTTTTTAATTTAATAGGATTTCTATCTTTTTTCATATCAATATTTTAATAAAAATAAATATGTATTAACTTTATAAAAACAACATGATATTTTTTTTCTATTTTAAACTTATCTAGAATATATACAAAAGCTAAATTTATAGGAAATTTTATAACTTTCATTTATAATAATTTTTGTTTTTTTGTTTTGTTTTTGAATTTAATTTAATTTTAATTTTTAAGAACTAAATAAAAATTAAAAAATAAAAATTAAAGATTAAATAGTTAAAAAATTTCTCTGTGTTATATATTAAAGTAAATAAATTTAATAAAAATAAAATGAGTTCTAACTTATTAAATAATTCTCAACCAAATAAGCAAATTCAAGAACAACGTAATTGTGTAGATCCTGCCAAAGGTAAATTAAGATTCAGAGATTTTACCAAAAACCATGATGATAAATGTTATATAACTGAACAAACTAATCAAAGTTTAGGACCTGGTAAATATCAAATTAGCAACCATTATCATTGCGATTGTAGTATTCCTAATGTTGTTGAAGCTGCTACAAGCACACCTTTCGTTTATTTCCAAAATGGTTACGGTGTTGGTGCTTGTGTTGTTGATGATAGTTCATCTCTTAGATGGGGTAAAAGCAAAAATAATCCTAAATGCCCTAATCAATTATTTGAACGTCCTTATTTAACTGTTCCTTACATGGGTCGTGGTGCGGGTGATCAAAACTTAGAAACACAACTCCTCCCAGGTGAACCAACAAAAGAAAAGAGACAATGTAATACGTTATCTGGTATAACAATTGATAACTATTTTACCCCACTTATTGATCATTTACGTGATAATGTTCAAGATCCTATTCATATTGTTCCAGAATATGTTTCAGAAGGTTGGATTCGTGGAGGCAGTAATACACGGTTAATTGTTAGAGATATAGATTACCTTGAAAGATGTGGTTACCAATACATGAACAAAACCAATAATGAGACCTTCTGGGCTAAAAACCATAACTTTCAATAATTTTATATTTATTAAAATTTTTGAAAATTATTGAAGTTTAATTTATTTTTCATTTTTAGATTAATCAATATATAAATTATAAAATTGAATATATTTTAAAAAAATAATTATAATTGTAAATAAGATTATAATTAACATTAAGAATACAAATATGAATAACGATAATCTTAATAATACTGAAAATGTATTTGGATTTAATTCTGAAGAAGTAGAAGTAGAAAATGATTTTGGTTTTAAAGATGAAGAAAATTCTAATTCTAATTCAAAAAATAATATTAACACTAGACATGATTTATTAAATAATAAAATGATATCAGTTAATCAATTTAATCAATTTAATTTATTTAAAAAAAAATATAATAATAAAAATATTGATACATTGTTTGATGATTTTGATAATAAAAGAATAGATTTTAATAATTTTTTGGATAATGTACTAGATATATTAAATTCAAAAAATGATTCAGAACCAAATTCAAATTCAATTTCATATTCAAATAATTTAAAAAAATATATGAAAAAAAAATCAATTAAATATCCTAAATTTACATATTGTGATATATTAGTAAAAAATTTAACTTTTATTAAACAAAGAAACAAAGATAATGATGTAGATATTATTAATACACTAATGAAATATCATACATTAATAATTAAACATTTATATAATACACCAGAAAGTATCATTGATTTAATAAAAAATTTGAAGTACCAAATAATTAATCATTATTCGAATATTGTAGAAAATTCAAGCAGTATTAATATTTATAATATTTATTCCAATTCAAGCTTAGAATTAACAATTGCTTACTTATTAATATTTAATCATAACATTACATTAAAAGAAGAAAATTACATTGACAATAATAATCTCATCAAGAATGAACATATATTAGAACTATGTGATTATACTTTTGGTTTTCTATATCATCTTGATTATTATATTAAAAAACAACTAACTTATTTTGTGATTTTAAAGGAGCAATCATCTTTATATGGGACATATTATCTGAAATTAGTTAATTATAATATGAAAATTAATATAATAAAAAAAAATCTTTATAATTGGTTTACAAATATTAAGTTGAATATTACACCAAACGATAATGATATAGACAATTGGAGAATTTACTATAATTATAAATATCTAATGTATTCTGTTAAAAATGAATTTATTTCAAGATTTCAATCAAATAAAAAATGTAATGAAGAAAATGATAATTTTAATATTATTCCAATTAAATTATGTAAAAGTAAAGAAACCGCAGTAGCTTTCATTGATTGTTTGTATGAATTATCAAAAAAAAATCTAAATAATATGATCTCAAATGAGTTAATTAATACTTTTATCGAAAATACTTTCTTAATTTTAGATGATGATGAAAATTTTATAGATTACAATATTGAAAAACTTTCCAAAGTTAATAAGTTCATACTTGATAATGGTAATATTACAGTTAATCAAGAATATAAAAATATATGGAAACAAAAATATCATGATTTATGTAATAAAATATTGTATGACTTACTTAATACCTTAGAAGAAGTTATAGAATTTGTACATATATTTGATAGTAAAAATAAAAATGCGGATGAAAACAATATTCGGTATGGTGATTATAATTTATTCGCAATTGGTATAAATTATATAAATAATACACTTCATGAAATATTTAGAATAATTAAAATATATTATCAATTGTCTTTTGACAATAATCTCATATCAGATTTATTTGTACTTATTTTTAGATTATACAATAATAATAATATCAAAGAATTTTTCAAAAATAATAGAGACAAATATTTGGAGATTAATAGTGATAGAGAAAAAATTAAAGAGAAAAATAAAGAAGCTAATAAAAATACTGACTTAGGACATAAACTATCAAGTAATCATTATAAACTTTTTGAAATTTACAATAATATGTCTAAAAGTTTGACAGATGTTTTTAAATATTCTTATGTCGAATATATCAAATCATTTAAGCAGTCTAATACATTAACATCTATAATCGAAAAATTAATTAATAACCAATTAAATTATTTTGAGATAGATCTAGAATCAGTATATACAATTAAAATTAATAATGTAATTCGTAATAATTTCCTAATATTATATGAAAAATGTTCTACAGAAGTATTAATTACAAATAATATAAGTGAAGAATTTTTAGATCCTATTACATTTGAAGTAATCAAAGAACCAATGATTCTTCCTGATACAAATCAAATAACAGATAAAAAAGTTATTTATCAAATTTTATTGACTAATCCTAGAAATCCATTTTCAGGTTTACCTTTAACATATGAAGAGTTGGAAAAATATAATCAGTCTGAAGACATTATCAATAAAATAAATGATTTTAAAACTAGATTAAATATGGTACTCTCATTATCTCAAAATTAAAATTAAAATTAAAATCAAAGTATTAATAATATGTAAAAATCAATTATAATTATTTAACATTTTAAGTTTAACATTTTTTCTATATTTTCAAGGTTACCACCTTTTAATTCTTTACATAACCCACCAACTTGTACTCTATAATTTAATACGATTACAATAAAATATATGAATACACCAATTAACATTATGATTAACCACAATGGTAAAATTGTTTTATGATTTCCAGAACCTGTTGCAAATTTTTTCAAATTACCTTTAGGATCAAATAAAAATTTAGGTTTCGTTATAAATAATACACCTAGAACTAACAAATATATTAAAATTGTTGTTTCCAACGGTCTTTGTAAATTAAATAATAACATTATTATCTTTTGTTTCATTAGAAAGAAAAAAAAAGAAAAATATCTACTCTTTTTACAAAAGGATGATTCAATACATTCAATTTATAATTTTAACAATTCTACTAGGTACATTTTTATATTATCAAAAAGATAAAATCATAGATAAATTCAATAGTTACACTTCTTTAGAAAGATTCGAAAATATTGGAATAGGTTTAACTAATATATTTTCATTGGAAAAACCAAAATTAATTACAAATGAAATTAATATTACTACAGAAGGTATTCCAACAATTGCTGTTGATAATGAAAATGACTTTACAAATCAAGTGTCTTTTTTTATACAAAATTTTATCTCATTAATCCCCTCAACTGATCCAAATAATATTCTAGATAACTTACTTAATGTTAATAATAATAAAATAAGTTTAATGATTGTTCAAGAAGAAATGTTACATAATGCAATTACAGGAAGAGGAATTTTTAAAAATAAACCTCTCACAAATCTTAAATTTGTTGTTGGTTTATACTATGAAACATTTATGTTATTAACTCATACTGATTCTGGTATTAATAGTTGGAAGGATATTAAAGGAAAAATAATAGGTTTTCCTAGTCAAAAATCGGCTTCTTATCTTAATGGTATTAAAATAGCCCATGCTTATGGTTTTAATCCAGGTAAAGATTTTAGATACATTAACGTTGATAGTATGAATAGATTAGCTAATCTATTTTATCAAAAGAAGGTTGATGCTATTTATTTAACAACTTCCAATAAAAATCAATATATTAAAAATTTAGCTAAAAAAATGTCAATTAAATTCATTGGGACAAATGATATTGATGAAAAAATAATGAAAACATATTTTCCATGTGATAAACAAAAATATATTAATACTAATAATTTTTATACAAATATTAATACTTCTAGTTTTATTAAAACATATTCTACCAGAGTGGTTCTAATTGCAAATAAAGATGTAGATACAGATTTTATATATAATATAACAAAAACTATTCACCAACATACTGAAGAACTTAGACTTTTAGCAGATAATTATTTATTTAATAGAGATCAAGTAAAATGGTTAGATATGGTTAAAGATGGGTTCTTACCTTCTGAAATGGCCTATATTTATGAAAAATTTAGTTATCACCCAGGTTCACAAAAATATTATGATGAAATGTATCATTCATTTGAAACACATATACCACATTCAATAAAAGATATTCCTGAAGAAAATGAATTATTTCCATATCCTCATGCTCATGTATATCCAAATAATTTTTAGAAAAAAAAATAAATACAAAAAATAAATTAAATAGAAAAAATAAATAAAAAATTTTTATATTAATTTTCAGGGTTTAAAATAGTTTAAATTTTAACTCAAATTAATATATATATTAAAAAATGATTATTGATATTATTTTAGGTTGTTCTTATGGCGATGAAGGTAAAGGTAAGGTTGTTAATTCCTTAATGGAAAAAAATGGATATGACCTTACTGTTCGTTTTAACGGTTCATGTAATGCCGGTCATACTGTTTATCGAAATGGACAAAAATTCGTATTACATCAATTACCTGTAGGTATTCTTACAGATAATAGTTACATCCTTATTTCAAGTGATTGTTTAGTTGATTATTCTAAATTACAAAAAGAAATCGAAGAAATCCGTTCTAAAGGTATTAATACCGATCGTCGTATGTTTATTAGTAAAGCTTGTCATATGATTACACAAGAAGCAATTGATTACGACCGTGCCAATAATTTAATTGGTACAACTGGTTCTGGTATTGGTCCAACTTATTCAAATAAAATGCTTCGTAAAGGGCAAAGAGTTGAAGATTTTGCCGATAAATTCAAAGATTTAGGGTTTCAAATAGTTGATATGAGTGAATTTTGGCAAGATAAGTTTGTTAAAGAAAACATTCATAGTGTTCTTTTAGAAGGAGCTCAAGGTTTTGGATTAGATATTAATTGGACAAATCAATATCCTTATTGTACTTCTTCAACATGTACTTTGGCTGGTGCTGTTAATACAGGTATTCAAATTAAAGATATTCGTAATATTTATGGTATTAGTAAGGCTTATGATACATATGTTGGTACTGCTAAATTCCAACCTGAAGATGATAATAATCTTAATATTATTGGCGAACATGGTAAAGAATTCGGAAGCACTACTGGTCGTCGTAGACAATGTAACTATCTAAACCTTAATAATTTAAAAAAAGCATTGTTTGTTAATAATTGTAATATTTGTATTGTAAACAAAGTAGATATTCTTAAAGATTTATCTATCTTTAAAGTAATTGATGGGAAAACAGTGGTTTCATTTCAAACATGGCATGATATGAAAGAATATATTATGAATGAAATTACAAAAGTTGAATTTGTCTTTTCAGAATCACCAGACTGTATCTAAATAATTATTTTTCCAAGTTTACATATTTTTTAATAATAATTTTTTTTTTTAATTTTTTTTTTCTATAAATAATTTAAATGAGAAAAAATTCAAAAATCACTAAAAAAAATAAGCTAGTGTCTAGAAGAATACATTTAAAAAAAAGTACCAAAATTAAAAGAAGAACTCAAAAAAAACAAAAGGGTGGGGTACGTCCTGTAATAGAAATCATAAGTCGTATACTAACCGGTAATTTCAAAAACGAAGAGTATATAGATTTCATGGAGATTTTAAGAATGTGTTCAATAATTGTTGGTAATGAACATCCTGAGATGGATGATGAAGAAATTACTAATGATGTTATAAAATTATTAATTCATGATAATGAAGAAGCTAATACTAATAATGAAAATGAAGTTGGTATTGAAGATGTCAAGTTATTCACATTTGAAAAGCTTCAAAATTTATCATTTCAAAGAATAAATATATATAATCAAAATGAAGGGGATCAATTTAGAGATGATTTATTTCCAGAATATATGTTAACAGACGAACAATTAAAAAATATACTTCTTAATTTACCATCTGGATTAAAGATTTTATCCATAAGAGATTGTAATTTTTCAAACTTTAATGCCGAAGATTTAGAAACTATTTTTTCAAATTTACCAACACAATTAGAGCAATTAGACTTAACTGGATCTTATTTTAAAAATGACCAATTAACAAATGAACAATTAAAAAAATTACTTGGAAGGGTAAAAAAATTAAAGCAATTAATAATGGATGAATGTTTTTTAACAACTCAACAAATGGAAAGTTTAATAAAGTTATTAAGAACAACAAATGTTGAAGAATTAGGTTTAAGTATAGGAGGTAATATACCACATGCATACAGTAGAGGTTTCGATAGTAATACCAGTATTGTGTATCATTTTGACCGACAAAAAGCAGTAAACGTAATATTTGACGTTGATATATTACGTTACTTATCAAAAAAAATAATAAAATTAGATTTAAGTGGGTATGACTTTGATGTTAAAGATATGTATATCTTAGCTCTCACAGAATTATGTAAACGTAAAACTAAAGCTAGTGAATCATTACAAATTATTTTGGCTCCATATCGAGACCCGCGTGAAAATAATGAGCATAAATTGTATTTATCTACAAGAAATTTAGTAACTCTAAATAAAAACTTTAAAATAAATTTACAAAACAAAATTAGAGCGGTTACTAGTAGTCGTATACACATTGGTAAAACTGCTCTAGAATTGTTTTGTGAATATATTCCAATAAAAGAAAGAGTTAGTTATATGGAATTATTAAATTCTTGTATTATCGATCCTCAAGAAGAACATTTAAGATTAATCAAAATAATGAATGCTATTTTAGAAACTTTACCACCAACAGATAGTGATAGTAGGGACGGTTTTGCTCAAGTTTTTATAAAAAATACAATGGATGGAGACACACGTATGATGGTAAAAATGATAAAAGCTTACTATTGGCAGTCAGAAAACCCAGATTTACCAACAGCTTTCACAAGAAGAATCTCACCACAGGAAGGAAGATTACAATATCTAAATAACGAATCTAATGATCGGTTTATTGATTTATTACAAAGTATTTTAAGAGAATAAATTTTATTTTTTTCAATTGTTAAATAGTTACCTATAAAATACACAATATTTTTTAGTATATTTTCATATTTCATATATTTATTTTATGTATGTATATTAAAATATAAATACAAATATAAATTACATTGTTATAATGATAAAAAAAACTCTAAAGAATAAAACTACTTTAAGTTTAAAAAAAGTTAGTAAAAAGAAAAATAAAAATACAAAAAGAAATAAAAATACAAAAAGAAATAGAAATACAAAAAGACATAGAAATACACATAAAAGAATTATAGGGGGTGCTAAATGTCCACAAATAGGGTATTCACAACATAAAGGGGAATGTTGGCATGACAGTTTAGCTATAGCTTTGTTATATTCAGATGTTTTAAGTGATCATCTTCAAGAAATATTTGAAGACCCTCAATTCGAGTCTAAATTAGAAAGTTTTTTTCAAAAACCAATAGATAAAGATTATATAAAATTATTACCAATAAATATTGATGAAACAGATTATGATAAATTTAAAAATTTAGCAAGAGAATATATTAAATCATTGTATGAAAGATATATGAATGATAGATTACCAACACCAAAACAATTAAGGAAGTCATCATCAAAAACACCATTATTGTCAGTTTCAAATTCAAAAAATAAATGGTCAAATATTACAAAAACACGTACTCGAAGCAATAGTACTAGTATGAGTTTAACTTGTGTGGAAAAATCATTTGAAATAACAAAAATAAATAATCTTTATCCAGTTAACTATTTACATGAAAAACATGGGGGTAATGAAAATCATTTGTATGAATCTGTCGCAACAATAAACTATTTTCTAGCTCCTTGTACACCAGAAAATCCTCAATATATAGAATTGACTGTTTTTGATTTTGATGAATTATTAATTGGTAACTATGAGGCAATAATTAGTAAATTAAAATCAACTAGACGTAAGATATTAAATTCACATGCTTTGGTGCTATTTATAAAAACAATTAGTGATACAGGTGATGGACATGCTGTTTCATTGATAACCTGTGGTGGAAAAAATTATTTTTATGACGATAATGGGGTTAAAGATGGCGATCCATTTAAATTTAATGTTGAATATGATTGGAAAGGAAGGTTAGATTCAATATTCGACGTAATAATAAAATCTTTTGAATCTGAAAATATAAAAAATCCTAAACAATCTGAAGATGATTTTTTAAAAACAAAAACTTTAATATCAAAAAGCATTTTTGATAAGTATTTGACTAACTTTAAAATACAACTTGGAGATGGAAATATTGGTAGAAAATATTTAGAGGAATTTTCAATAGATCTGATTAATATTTTAGAATTAAAACCATATAATAAAGATAAATTTTCTCAATTACAAATTATTTATAATAATTATAATAATCTAGAAATTGTATCAAAATTTTATAATCAAAGGGCTATTAATTTTATTGAAGAATATTTATTTAATATAGAAAACTATGATAGACTTTTTAATTATTTATTAAGGTTAATTTCTTCCAATAATACAGCATTGTCTGATAGTCTATTTTATTTTATTATAAATAAGTATGGAGTAAAAAAATTAACAAAACACAAACAAACCCTATTATCGTCAATATTTATATTTGACCCTATGTATTTAATAAATAATATAGAAGTGGTTAATGAATATATGAAAACAAGGAAAAAATATATTGAGATATTAATTAATGGAGGGGTTGAGTTTACTATGAAAGATATTGATGGTAAAAATATTTTAAATATTTTTGAACATGGACATACAATACAAACAGAATTACTTTCTTTTATGAATCGTTTAATTTTAGATAAAATATTAAGTGAAACAGTAACACTTGAAGAATTTAAAAAATTAATAACAGATGATTATTTTGAAAATTTTGACAAAGAAGATCTAATACGTGGATGGATAAGAAATCATAGTTAATTACTCAAAAAAATAAAAAATATATTTTAGTTTTTCGATAAATTTAGCATCCAATTATGTTTTTTTATATTTTTTCTATTTAATATATTAAAGAATTAAATGGGTTTTACTTTTATGTTTAATAAAAGTATACATAAAGCAATATTATTGTCTATAATTTGTGTAATAATATTTATTTTTTTATGGAACATATTTATTAAAAAATTAGTGAATAGGCAATTTTTATTTGAAGGTTTTGAAAATGATCAACCTCAAGAGAGAATCCCAAAAGTTATTCATCAAATATGGATTGGACCTAGAGAACCCCCTACTAAATGGATTAATCGTTGGAAAAATGATTATACTAAAATGTATCCAGATTTTAGTCATGTAATGTGGAATGAAGAAAAAATTAATAAAGATTTAAATTGGACTCCTAAATTAAGAAAAATATATGATGAAGAAAAAGAAATGTATGGGAAAGCGGACATTGCTAGATTACTTATTTTATATCAATATGGTGGTATATATACAGACGCTGATTCAATTTGGGTAAATAATAAAAATTTAGATGAAATTAGTGAAAAAGCTTTTCAACAAAAGACTAATTTCTTCATAGGCAAAGAACCTAATCAAAATTTTGTTGCTAATGGAACAATTGGTTCGGTAAAAGGTCATCCAGCATTGGCATTTTTATTAAATAAATTAGAAGAGATTGCTGACGGTTATTCTGAAATTCGTCAAAAATCACCTGTATGGGTTGTTACTGGTCCTCAATTCGTTAATAGAGCTGTTATGGAAAATTATCCAATTACAGTTGTACCAGAAGTATATTTTTATCCATATTATTGGCATGGTACAAAAAAAACAGATGTTTCATTATTAGATAAAATGCCTCCTGAGGCTTATATGTATCATTATGGGTATACAACTAATGGTTACTTAGATTTCAAATAAACTTTTTTAGAAAAAAAGCATTTTTTTGATAAAACTTTTTTTCTAAAAAAGTTTATTACATTTGTAATGTACTTACACCTAGACCATTTAATTCTAGTAATCTAGAATATTTTTCTCTTTCAGTGTGATCATTTTCAAACACAAAATCTGGAGTTTTTAAATCAGGATATATTTGTTTATTATGTTGAATATCACAGCATTTATTACATTCAATTCCAGAACAATCACGATCTCTTATAGATATAGTTCCATCAGGCATCATAACTTCTTCTTTTAATTTACAATTATAACATAATGGTTTATCTTTACCATAATGTTTAAAACCAATTTTTTTCATACCAACTGGTAATTGACAAACTCCTTCAATACATCCGCCAAAATTATTAGGATAATTTTTATTAGCTTGAAAAAATGGACATTCTTCGTTAGTTGAACATTCTTTATCCCATACACCAACTTTATTAATGTTAGGATCAGTAGATAAACATGTATTTGATACTTTAGCATCTGGATAATTTTCATCATTTGGTTTGAAACATCTTCGACCAGCATGTAGATCAAAATCTCTTGTAAAAATAGTAGAACTTACTGATTTTATTGCTTCTTGTCTAAATTCAAAATTTTTCATTTTATCATAGACATTATCTAGAACGGAATCTTTTTCATTTATTTCTGAGAACTTCCCATATTTATCTTTTTTATTTAAATTGGTATTAAAATAATCTAACTTTTTAAAAGTTAATTCATCTTGTGGAATAACGCCAATTAATAATGCTTTTGAAATCCATATTTGAGTTTTATCTGGACGATAATACATTTCTAGGTTGATAGCAAACCCATTATGTTTATTTTGTCTAAAAATTTCAACAATGAAATTATAAAAGTATAAATTAACCGATTTATTATATTGAATTTTAATTAATTGGTAATCAGTTATATAATAATTAGTCCATGGGTATTTTTCAGAATCATATCCAGATTTTTTTACCATAATATTGAATTTAAGAATAAAATAATAGAACATTATTTGTTGAATTTTTTGTTGTTCTAGTAATAGATCTTTGAATTTAATTTCCGATAATCCATATGTATCTGGTGATCTAGAAACGAAATAACTACCTAATCTAGGATCTCTTCCAGGTGATGGAGTTAGTATGGTATTATAACCAGGGGTATCTTCTATATCTCTCCCACTATCTATTTTTCTTTCTTCTTCTCTCATCAACATAATTTCTTGTTCTGTTTTATCAAGATGTTCATCTAAGAAAGTTTTTTGTGTTGAAGAAAATAATTTTTCATCTGAAATTAATTTTCTAGTTCTATCTTTATATAAAGTTTGCATAGGTAATTCTAGAATATTATATATTTTATCTTGATATGTAAAGAATTTAACAGATGTAACTATTTTTTTTATAATATCAACAACTTCAAATGTATTTAATTCTTTTTTTACCCCATAATAATCACTATTTATCTTATTACTGGTTGGTGGGTGTGGATTATATACTTTTTCTCTTCTTTCAATATATTCATTATATTGATTATATCCTTTAGGAGAATTTTTATATATTTTGGTATTGGTACTAGTATCTTGAAATTCCATATTAATATCTTATACTATCTTATTATTGTATAATATTTTATATTTAGATTTACAAATTATTTTGATTAGACTAAAATAATTATTGAAAAAAAAATTAAAAATTGTATTTTATATTAAAATAGTATCTAGAATTCGTCTATATCATCATCTTCACCAGCAACATATGAATATTCATCTTCTTCTACCTCATAATCAAGCATCTTTTGACGTTTCTTTTCTTCGATTACATGACCATCAACACCTTCCATTTCATTTAGTTGATCTATTATTTCCATATCACGATCAAATGCTGGAGTATCTTCACCTGCTTGAATATCTTTTGCCAAAATATCTTCGAAATCTTCATAATCAATTAAACCTAAACGTTTTTGATCCATAATTACTTTACGAAGATCTTTCTTACCATCTTGTGCTAGAATTGTAATAAGTTTCAAGTTCTTTCTGTTACGTTCTTCTAGTTTACGATTAGCAACTGTTATCATATAAGATTGTGTTAACTGGTTAAAGTCTTCTTCTTCTTTAACGATTCTATCAATAATTTGACTAACATACAAAATAATTATCTTTTGGTCTGAAAATATCTTAAGATTAAATATTCTTAACTCTTCTTCAGTTTTACTTTCACCATCAAAAGCTAAGTCAACCTCCTCTTGACCAACTTTAGATATTAATTGACTTCTTTGTGATTTACCTTTACCTTTTTCTTTACCCTTTTCCTTTTCTGGTTGAATATCAATCATACGATTTAAAGTAATTAACATGATACATTTTAATAAATTATTACAGTTATGATAAGTAAAATATTTATATCTAGTTCCATTAAATAATTCTACATCATTAGTAAATCCACTAAATATATCAAATACTCTCTTGAATAATGGTTGATAATCTTTATAATAAACTAAATATTTCCATTGAGGATTCATGTCAAAACTACGGTATTTATCAAAAGCATTATTCTTAATTATTGCCAATGAAGATCTAAAGAAATTTAATAAGTAATGTTTTAAATTCTTTTCCATTCTGATTTGACGTTTATTATTAGCCTCTTTGAATATATCACTTTCATCACCTTCTTTATCTTTAAGATCTTTAAGATCTTTAAGATCATCTTCTTGATAAATCTTACTATAATCACCCATTCTAAATAATTTAGTTTTAAGATCAGGATCCTTTCTAATAGTAGATAAATTTTTAACAAGTGATTCAAGTTCCTGATTAATTTGTTGGTCTAACTTACTCCAATGTTTTTCAATTTCAAATGATTTATTAAATTTAGATGATTTAGATGAAGAATTATCTTCTTCATTTAACAATTCAACTAATTTAGTTAAGAAACTATGTAAAAATTCTCCTTTATTAACTTCCTTGTTTTTATCTAAATAATTTTGAATAGTATTAGTTATAATCTTTTGATGTGATAAATCAGCTAAACTTGGTGTATGTAATTTACCCTTATTTTGAATACTTTTAACTAAATCACTATAATCAAAATCATTTCTTTCAGATTGTTTTATTTCTGATTTACTTTCACCTGATAAAGTACAAATATCGAATACGTTGAAACTTCTAGGGGCACCTTTATTGATACCTTTATCAACATACATTTCATATAGTTTATTCTTAAAATCATTTGACATTTCAAATGGTTGATTAATATGATAATATGGATCTACTCTATAAATACTTTCAACCTTCATAAAAGTTGGTGGTAAAGCAACTATACCTATTTTTTTTTCAATTGTAAATTTAAGGTTATCTAATTCTCTGAGATTTTCAATCAAAAGTTTCATATTAGGTTCTTTTTGAAAAATAAAATCAAAATAATTATTTGCGACACCTTCCTTAATTTGCGTTAAACAACATGAATTAGCTAATTTAACTATTTTGGCATATGAAACACTTGGATTTTCTTTAGATAAAATAGAATATAAATTGTCTACAATTTTAGTACTGACATTACTTAAAGTGGCTCTTAAATCAGTCATAAAATTATTATATTTAGATATAACTATTTTATTAACTTTGGAAGGATCAATAATATGTTGAGGTGTCCATCCAGCATCTAGAACACCCATACAAGGTCTAAAACCTAACCAAAAATTAGTAGGGTTCTTTGAAAATGGATCTTCATATATTAATTCTTTGGCTTTACGTTCAATAGCCTGATTATATCTGATTTGTATATTTTGGTTTTGTGCCATCAATCTTAATCTACCAACAAATCTATTTTCTAGGTTAGGTTCCTTTGATAAAAATGAAAATTCAGGCAAACCACCCATCTTTTGTAATAAACATACAAAGTAATGAGCGGTCGACATATCTTCTAAAGGACCTAATGGAAAACCTCCTAAATGACCTTTACAAATATCATTACTTAATTTATAATTCATTTCAGATGTTTGTAATGTAACTAGAAATCTAGCTGTTATATCGCAAAGAGCAAATCTATAAAAGAATTGTGTTGCTTGGTATTCTAATAATTGAGGATTAGCTACTTGAGCACCAGCAGTCTTTTTAAGATATTCTTTGAAATATTCTCTAGTCAAGAAAGGTTGTGATTTAATATAACTGATAATATCTTCTTCGTCAAATCCAAGTAATTTAACTCTAGATAATGATTTTAATGTTTGTAATGTCGTTAAGAATAATTTCATATCTTTTGATTCTTCATCATTTTTGCTTTCAGCATCATCTAAAAGTTCATCAAGAATGTTCTTTCTAACTTCTCTTCTCTCAGCTTCTTGATCAATAATTTCTCTAGTAATCATTCTACCATCATTCTTATTGGCATTTTTAACGAAACCATCCATATCAATGTCTTCCGCCGCAACTAAAAATTCACCACAAACTTTACAATTATAGTTTTGATCAACTTCCACACCATAAAGATCTTTTAACAAGGTTTCATTTAATTCACCTGTTTGTTGAATTAAATTATAAGCATATAATTCATGATTACAGATTAATTTTTGATGACATAAACTACAATAAGTCCAATTAAAGTCAGTGTTAGTGTTTACAACATCATATTTACCATATTCTTTAAGAACTTCTTCCATATCTGTTATCTGAGTACCATCTGGATTAGGTCGATTGAGAATATCTTTTAAGAATTGAGGTGTAAAATCGTGAAATTTCTCTAAAATCATATGGGATAATGAATATTTTTCAACTGGGGTTATATGTTTCATTTTTGTAAAATAATGTAACACTTGGAAGTGGGGGCAATCTTTAACTCTTTGTTTAGCTTTTTTAACATCTTCAATAATTTGTCTATAAGACATTAATTGGTTTTCTCTTTCTAATTTTTGTAAATTACGATGAGTACTTAAAAATGATTTAGCTTTATTAATACTCTGTTCTAGTTTACGTTTCTTAATATCAATACGATTAATTTCTTCTAATTCAGCTTCTAAAACAGCCATATATTTTCTTTTATTTTTCATTTCTCTATATACACGATCAATATTGGCTGGATAACATTTCATATCATCTTTTTGAACTTGACAAGAATCACCATTGACAATATCTTTAAGATTATCCAAAGCAGGGGTTTGACAATCTTGTATAACTAATTGTTCAATTTGATCAACTGTTATTTTTGTTAAATCCCAAACTTGGGTATTATTTGGCAAATCTTTTCTAATATAAACTTTATTATTTTCCTTGACAATAGCATATTGACCTGCTTTAATATCAATATTTCCAGGTACAGTTTTCGCAATAATATAGTTATCCCTTTCTAAGTCACGAACTGTTTGATAAGTCTTAGCAACTTGATATTTAGGTTTATCGCGACAAGTATCTTTTGATTTTTCATCATAATATGATGATGATTTAAGTTCTTGTTTATATCTACCTTCAAGGATTTCTACATCTTGTTTTATCTTAACTAATTCTCTTTCTATTTCACCTTTATTAATATTTTTCTCGTCTTCAATTAATTGATTTTTAGCTAATAAAAGTTCTAAAAGTTTACCATGATCATCTTTTTGTAAAGCCCATGCTAAACGAGTAGTATCTGAATCTACCATTTGATTCATTGAAGGGTAAGAATCATAATATGTTTCTAAACCTTCTACCATATTTTTATCTACTAAAGGAAAAACTCTAACTGATGGTTTAGGTAAAGGTGATTCATGTTGAAGATACTTTTGATAATCTAACCATCTTTTTGATAAATGATATGTTTCTGATTCTAGATGTTCATCTAATATAGTAGCCAGAAGTTCCCAATCATCAACATTTAAATATCTGAGATTATATCCGTAATTTTCAATAATAGTTTCTAATTCAGACCAATTTTTACTTTCTTTGATTTCATTCGCATGTTCACGACAAATTTCTTTGAAGTCTGGAATTAAACGATTTAAATATTCAGTGTGATTAACTTCTTGATTTATATCAGACTGCTCAGGGTAATAATAGAATGTAGGTTTATGACGCTCTTCTAAAGGTCTTTCAATATCACTTTCTAGATTAATAACTTTTTCTTCTATACCAGTTGTCGATTGATATTTATCGTATAAACCCGAAAGAGAATCATAATATATTTGATGTTTATTGAAAGCATGTTTTAATGGAAGAGCTAAGTATCCAATAATATTAAAACGCTCACCTTCTTGAATTTTTTTAATATTGGGTTTATTAGCAAGTGAAGTTTCCATTTCTTCTTCGTGAACCCATTCTTTTTCAACATCTTCCATAGCTAAGAATTCATCTTCTTCTCTATCTAAATCTTCATCTGTTTTTTCTTTGAATTTTTCAACATAATAAATTAATGGTGTTCTTAAATTATAACCTTCAATATCTGATTCTTGAAAGTCAATACCTTGATTTTTAAAAGGTGCTTTATTAAATCTAACAACTAACCCAGTATAATCAGAAAAAGGTAGTTCATGTTCTGGAATTTTATCAGCATTATGTCCAATAACACCAATTATTTTTGAATCGTCATTAACTTTATAAGGTTTAAGCATTTCATTAATAGCTTTTTCTAATTGAAAATATGTAATTGATGAAATTTTACTGGAAGCTTTTTGTTCAATCATATTATTTAAATCATTAATGATTTGTTGATGATTTTTATGTAAAATATTACTGTTCTGGGTATAATATTCATAATGGTAATCAGTTACTTCAGATGGAAAATATAATTTCTTTCTATCTAAAACAACTGGAATAAGAAATTTATTACGATAATCATTCTTTAAATAGGCATTTAATAATGGTTTATTATTTTGATTAAATATTATCTCATCTTCATTGTATTCAGAAGTTGATATATCTTCTTCTTCAACTTCTTCTTCAACTTCTTCATCATCACCTTCAATATTTTGTTTTTTATTTTGTCGATTTAATTTTTTAAGATTAATTAATTGATCTTTAAGATCAACCATACGATTATTAATTTTATGGACTTGATTAATTAAGAAATTGTTTTTACGCAATTGTTTATTTGGAACATATTTTTCAAGTAAATATTTAAAGAATTCACTTTTTTGAATTTGAGGTTCATAAATTTTCTTTTCTTCTGGAACTGGAACTTTCTTTGAACGATAAACAACTTTTGATAATTCAATTGGTTCATCCGCAATATCAAAATCTTCGATTTCATACTCACTATCCTGATCAGTATCTGAATTAAAAGTAGATGTTAATTCTGACTTCATTTCATCTTTATCGAGAGGATTCATTTTTGATTTAATTTTATCTAATTCCTCCGGATCAACCGACATGTCAAAAACAATATCACTTTCAAAATCTATATCTGTAGTCTTAGTAATTGTTTCTTTTGTATCTGATTTACCTTTAACACCTCCAATTTGTGAAAGATTAATCTCTTCTAATTCTGTAATATCATCTTCTCCTGTTTGTGGTAAATCTAGATTAAGATCTAATGGTGTAGATGAAGGTGAACCACACTTATTATTTGTCCCGTTTTTATCATCTTCTCCATTATCTTCATCATCAAAAATTTGATGTTTAAGCTCTAATGAAACTGGTAATATAATATCAGGTGATTGTGAGCGTGAACATGATGGAACTGAAAAATTGTCATCATCATCAATAAAAATATTTTCAACTGATTCGCCATCAGTTTCAGTTTCACTAGCACTACCACTTTCACCATCATATAAATTACGAACAGGTAACATAGAAATATTAATTTCATCTGTCCCTGGATAATACATACCTGATTGTTTATTATCAAGTGATTTAACAGACAATGTTGATGAATTTAATTCATAAATATTACCGCGAGAATCCATAATTTGTGAAATGAATCCAGATTCTTTTTCTACATCATTTTTTAATTTTAATTTTAATTGTTCCATAATTGGAACGGATATCTGTGATTTTTGAGGTAAAATAATCATTTCTTTTACCCCAGCTAAAGTTTTATCATGTAAAGGGTCCCGATAAAATAATGAATAATATTTATTACTATCGGATGTTGAGCCTCTCTTTAAAACACGAATTCCTTTTTCAAAAAAATCTAAAATATCAAGGACTTGGTTATCTAAAAATGAAACAGTAGAATTTGGATAACATTTGATTCTAACTTGAGTTCCAGCTTCTAATAATTGTGAATCTTCATTTTGGGAAGAGGAAATATGATTAGAATTATCTGTTAATTCTGGAATACCATTTGGATAAGCAAAATCCATTACTTTTTGTAATACCCTAATTTCATCTTTATTATCTTTATGAACATTATAATATTTTAAAAGAGCCTTTTTAATATCTAAAAACTGTAGACTATTAATATTTCCATTTTCTAATGAATATGAAACTTGGTCTAAATCTACTTTATAAAAAACAGGATTTTTATTTTGATCAATATTAAAACAAATTAAATTATTCTTACTAAGATCGATAATTACGCCGATTGTATCTGGTTCATTTCGATCCGATACTCTAATAATACTACCAACTTTTAATGAATTCATTTAAATATTTGTAAGTAAATGAGAAAATAATTATTATAATTATATTTAATATTATTTTCTTTTTATATTTTTCTTTTGCTTAATATCAAATGAAGTTTGAATAAAAAATAAAAAAAATATTAATTTTTAAAAAGTTAAAAATTTAAATCAAATGCCTATTTCAACTTATTAAGCTGAAGGAGTTTCTTGAGTTGGAGCAGGAACCGGTACTGGTACTGGTGCTTGTGCTACTTGACGATGGTTATTACGTCCTTGAAATTGCCGATGACGTTGTTGGTGATGGTGATGGTGTTGTTTACCATTATGTTGATGTGTCTTGGGTTTTACTGGCTCAAGAGTCGCAAGATAGTTATCCCAATACGTAAGAACATTCGCCAAATCAACCGAAGTTAAATTCTTGAAATAATTCTCAACAACAATTGGTTTTACTTGACGACGACTTTCACGATCAGTACCACTTTCAATATATTGCTTGTGAATATTCCATACCGCTGTTTGAATTGGTCGAGGGATTTCACTAAACTCAATCTTTTGACCCACTGGGCGTGTATGATGAGCAATATAGAATGAATGAGTATCATGAACAAGACGACGGTGAATTTCCATGAAATGATTGAATTCATTCATCTTTTCCGGAAAAACTTCAAGGAATTCATTGACTGTTTGGTTTTGAAGATTCTCAGCAAAGATATCAATCAACTTTGTATGGTTTCCAAGAAGCTTTTGAGCACGTACATACTCCGGATTACGAAGCTTGGTACGTTCCTCTTGGTAACGGAATACAAGGCCTTGTTCTTGAGAGGGTTGAGTCTTAATATATTCTTCAACAGCCTCCCATGAACCAAAGTTATGATGCTTAGGATACTTAATCGTAAAACCAAGTGAATCAGTGTAAGCTTGAACACCGCTAAGATCACCACGAACATGACCATTCGAACGATCACGAACTTCAACTAGAACAAGACTTGGTTCAACATACCGAGTAACATCAAAATAGTCAGGATGAGTAAGAACGAATGAGAATGTATTTTCCTTGTCGAACTTATCACCAAATGTTTCGATGGTAAGACCAGTCGTCTTCAAAAGAGCTTCTTCAAAAAGAGCACGGAAAGACTTTGTCCCTGAACGAAATGTATTATTTCCACCAACGTAACTACGAGTTGAAATCTTCCAACCCTTTGTAGGATGGTTGAATACATTGATCATTGGACCCGCTGGAAAATCTTCAACAGTGACACCATCAAAAATGGGGTGTGCTGCCTTAAAAACATCAAATTCCGTCGACTTAGGCGGACCAATCAGAAGTGTTTCATGAGTCTCAAAATCATAAACCGAAGAACGGTTGTTGATGATTAGAGGGTCCGTCATGTCACACTTTTCACGCTCACCCTTGAAACGGGCAAGAATTGTTCCCTCAGTTTCATTCGAAAAGATGTGAATGTTCTTCTTGCGAAGTTCATTGCGAACAAATTCAAAGTACGTCAGAGGCTTTTGAGTCTCATCAGACGCAGTAAAAGTATTAATATAGGTCTCAAAAAGAGGGTTAAAGGTTTGAATAAGAAAGTTCATTTTATAAAAATTCAAAATTATTAATTTGAATCGGAAGCGATGAATATAAATGTTATCCACCAATTAATCTAATATTAATTTTAATTATTTCAATTTTTTTATTTATTTTTTTTTCTAAAAATACTTTTTTAAGAAAAAATTTGTTCACAAAATTATAACAATCGAAAAAAATACAAAACTCAAATACAAAATCAAATAGATTATATCCAAACTAAAATAATTGCTAATATGAAAGCACCTAAGTAGATAAAGTAACCAGCGCCAACTAAAACCCCACCAATTAATTTAAGATTACTATCATCACATTTTTTTAATTCCTTACATTGTTGATTACTTGTTTTTGACAAAAAATTAGATAACATAAAGACTTGAATTAAACAAGCTATGGCAATAGCAAAATTAAATACAGATCCAATAATTGGAATGCTTGATAACCCTTGGTTAAGATTGACAATTATATTAATAATTCCTAAACCTGCCGCTGCTAATGAAAACCATAAAATATATTCTAATGGTTTAATTAATCCAAAAACTTTATCATTAGCACAATCACATTCATTTTTAATTTTGAATTGAAGGTAAAAGAATATTGTTAAATTAACAGCAATGAAGAGAATAAAAAATATTGAATGTAAATAATCGCGAAATTTGAACGCCATTTTTATTTTATTTATTTTATTTATTTTATTTTATATTAAGAAATTAAGAAATTTATTTTTTACTTTTCTTTGAAAGTGCAACTTTTGTTTTATATAAATGATGATTTTGTAATTCAACCAGCAAATCTTTTGCCATTTTAACAATTTGATCACATGTTTCAAATATGTAATCCCGATTAATCCCCCAATCAGTGCTTTTATCTTTCATTGGGTTAAGATAAAGCATAACACTCTTTTCCAAAGGATGAGCACGATTAAAACCAACCGCTGAAAGTTGAGGATTTTGTACAACATAATATTTCATTAAATGGGCTGAAATTAAATTACCAAGAGTTTCGTTTTCATTATAAATACGAATACAATAAGCACGATCCATTCCATTATAGCCTTTAGTAACTTCTAATTGTCCATCAATTGGTGTTTCAAGTAAACCTTTGAAATTATTAACCTTTGAAATTAAAATTTCAATTGCTTTTTCAAAAAGCATGATTGGTGAATAAATTCCAATTGATTCAATCAACATATTGAACCAATAAGGATCACCATCTTCATTTTGGTAAAAACAGCGTTCTGCTTCAAGGAGATCAAATTTCTTTTTAAATTCTGTCTCTGATTTTTTTAAAGCTTCTTCTTCAAACTCAGGATCAAAATCTTTAAGAATCTTATTAATTCGATTATGTTCTAGATGTTGATCTTTTATATATTGCTCAAATTTCTTTTGATATAATACAGGATCAATCTTAAAGCTATGAGCAACGGCGGAGGTTTGTTTAAAAGATGCATTATTTAAAGCATTTGAAACAATCGCTTTACCTTCGCAATGAAAAGCGGGTTTATCCATTGTTTTATCTTCCCATGGATAGATTTTAGTAATTTGAATAAACCCTCCAGATAATGAATCACCAGGAAAAATTTTTCGTGTTTGTTCCTTGCTTAGAGTACGATTTTCACTTAATTTAATAATTTGAATATCTTCAGAAGTGACTTCCATAAAATCTTTAGTTGGGTTTTCTTTATTAATTACAAATGAATAATCAGCAGGGTCAAAAGTATCCGCATTCAAATGAATTGGGATTAAACCCATACGATGGCTAATAAATTCATTTTCAAAAGGAGTATTATTCTTATAAATAGTCATCTGCGAAGTTTCAATTGGGCGAACATTAAAACTAACCGCAGGGATATTGCTGAGAACAAGTCTACGTAAACTATTAACAAAACTGAGATCTACATTTTTTAATTCAAGAGTTAAATGATTTTGACTAACGTCCCAAGTATCTTGGTAAGGAAACTGTAAATTTAAAAGCATTTGTTCAGTCTTTCCGGTCATTTTATTATAAAGTTATAATATTATAATTAATCTTATCAATCTTTAATTATTTAGAGATAAAATATATTCTTATTTCAATTTTTTTTATTTTTCTTTTTTTATTTCTTTTTTTATTTCTTTTTTTATTTCTTTTTTTATTTCTTTTTTAATTTCTTTTTTTTATTTTTTTTATTTTATTTTTCCTCGTAAAAAATCGAGGAAAATAGTTCTCCATTAATATAAAATTATAAAAGTTAAAACTCTTACTTTTAATATGACTCAAAATATATTATTTTTTAGCCAACACTGTCAACATTCTAAAAAATTAATTGCTAAAATTATTAATACACCTATTTATCAAAGTATTCAAAAGGTATGTGTTGATGATCCTCAAACAAGATCTAGATTACCTAAATGGGTTACATGTGTTCCTATGCTTTATTTAGCACAACAAAATCCAACATTACCTAATCCATTAAAGGATCCTGAAATTTGGTTGTGGGTTGAAAGTATTATTTCACAAAATCAAGCAAAAGCACAACCACCTCAACAACAATTTCAACAACAACAACAAAATATGAATAATCAATTTCAACAACAATCGAATTCATCAAAAAAATCTGAACAACAACCGATGATGGATCAAGATATGGGATTTATGCCATTTAATTCATTAGAAATGAAAGGTGGTATAGCTTCAGATTCATATTCAGAATTTCTTAAAGACGACTCTCAGTCAAACTCCTTAAGTTTATTCTCCCATTCATATGAATTTATTGGAGGTAATAATCAATCAGCATTCCAAGCACCACCCAAACAACCTGCACCACAACAATTTCAAATGCCATCGAATAATAATAATCAATCTTATCAACAAAATATGAATCAAAATCAAGGTGGTGATTCGAGATCATCTCAAAAACAAGAAAAATTTGAACAAGAATTAGCTATGAAGAAAGCTTTAAGAGATCAAGATTTTTCAAATAATAATGTTGGAAGAAAAGTTGAAGGTTTGCCTCAAAATTTTAATCAATTATGGGAACAAAATACTAGAAACTAATCAGTCAACGTATTTTTAATATTTTTTATATTTTTTTATATTTTTATAATAATTATAATCAATATTATTATTATGATTATAATTATAATTATTATTATCTTAAAAAATAAAATCTAATCTAATTTAGCGTGAGGTTGATAAAAGATGTGTCACTGAAAGTTTTGTAAGAACATTAAGATAATCCCAGATAACTTTTTGATTTTCAGGTGGCATTTCAATCCAATATTTCTTAAGATTATCAAATAATCTCATAGCTTCTGTTTGATTTTTTTTATCACTCGATTCATTTGATACAATTTGACTAAAATTATTTAAAAAGAAATCAGAATCTCTAGCTTGAATCTGAGCTATGTGATTATGAACACCCGCCGCAAAATATTCAATTGGTTTTCGAATGTTAAATGATTTTAAATTGTCGATTAAACGTTTATAATAAGTAAAATCTTTATCTTCTGGATAAGTTTTAATTAATTCATCCAAAAATTTATCAAGTTGTGTATTAAAAGCTACAGGAATAGACATTGTTTAAAATTAATTATATATATTTTATTATTTATTTACTTATATATTTTTCTTTCATAATTTTAAACTTATTTTTATTTTTATTTTTCTTTTTCTTTTTCTTTTTTCTTTTCATCATATTTTATTTATTATCAAAAATATGAGAATAAATATTGTAAATACTACATATTCTAGATAAATTGGTGTGTTTAAAATTATATTTTAAAATCTTTTACAATATCAAAAATATATAAATAATATAATTATACTTTTAAAATAAAATTAAACCATGTCAATCACTGAAGAGAAAACTAACCTTGAACACTTTAACTTTTATCTTAGAGAATTCGTTAATCAATTAACTCAAGTATCACCTAAATCTAAAGAGTCTATTGAAGAAGCATACAAAGAATTACTTACAAATAAAGATTATAAAGATGATAAATTTATTAAACTTTTTATGAAAAAAGCTTACCCCGGTGCGAATATGATTCGTGAAAAAAATGGAGAATTATTTGCTAAACAACCTGATTTAATTGAAGGTCTCAACTTAGCTGAATTATGGAGTCATCCTAAACTCAGTGAAAATAGTAAAAAATCAATTTGGAAATACCTAACACTTCTCTACATCTATGGTAGAACTGTTGTTAGTGCTCCTACTAAAATTGAAAAAATGATCAAAGATTTCGAAACATTTGGTGACACTGAAGCTCCTACTGATGCTAATGCTCAAATGCTTCAACAAATGCTTAATAATCTTAAAGAGAAAAATGAACTTGGTGAAGATAGCGATGAAGAAAAAGATTCCAAAGGTAGTGGAATGCCATTCAACTTTAATCTCGAATCACTTCTAGGTGGTAATAGTTTTATTAAGGGATTAATGAATGATATTAAAGATGAATTTAAAGATATGGAACTTCCAGAAAACCCAACTGATATTGGAAGTGTATTCAAAACTTTACAAAACCCGTCAACCCAAGCCAAAATGCAAAATATTATGGGTAAAATGGCTAAACACTTTGAAAATGGTAATATGGGTGATTTAAGTAACCTTCAAAATCAAGCCCAACAAATGATGCAATCTATGGGGATTAATCCAGATCAATTAGCTCAACAAGCTGAAGCTATGGGACTTAATCAAGGACAAGTTAATAAAATTAAAACAGCAAATCGTAACGAGTCAGCTCGTCAAAGACTTCAACGTAAATTTCAAGAAAAACAAAAAACCAAAGAAGATGGGAGTGAACAACAATAAATAAATCTATTTTTTTAAACAAATACCCCAATATTTGGATCTGTTTCTATTATATCATTTTTATCATTTTCAACATTTTCATTATTTTCATCAAATTGATCTAAAATACTATTATTTGATTCTCCTTCTGAATTTTCATTAATATCAACTAAAAATTTCTTTAAATCTCCTAATGATTTTCTCCCCTTTGGTTTAATCATATTTAATAAAGTCCAAACCTCCCATTGTGATCCCCAATATTCATAGGAAAATAAATCATATTCACCGTTATTTTCCTTTATTAAAAATCCATTTTGATTATATCCATATACAATGAAAGGTTCTCCATAAAGTAACTTTGAATTATTAGATACCCATTTTTTTTTATTATTCTGTTTTTCATATATAGGTAAAATTATTATTGCTGGACCATTATCATACAATGATTTTTTTAAAGTATCAATTGAATATATTCTAGCATAATTTTTTAAAAACTTATTATAATTTTCTTTATCTTTATCTTTATCGTTATTTTTATCTTGTCTAAATAATTCAATAGCATCTCTAGTAGAAATATCCTCTGTTGATGGTATAAATAAAGGAGATATTTTAATTTTGATTTTAGAATTATATTCAATGAACCATTGGTTTAAAATTGTAAATGTAATACCTATATTTAAATTATAATTATTTATCAAACTGGAATCTAATATGACTGAACTTTTAGTTTCTAGATTCAATTCAATTGTAGAATCATTTTGATTTTGATTTTGATTTAATATATTTTTACTTGTTAAATATTTTTTTTTATCTAGATTTTGATAATAAGAATCTAAAATCCAATCTCTTTCATCATCCGGAGATGGAATTAACTTACATTCACGTATCATTAATTTTTTTTAAATTTATATTTATTCTTATTTTAGATTTTTTTATTATAATAAAAAAAATCTTATCTAATCTAACATTAAGAATAATAGTTTTATAATGAAATTCATAACAAAAAAAACTTTAAAACAAACAAAACAGTTCACTATTATAAAAAAGAAAACGAAACAATCAAAAAGAACCTTAAAAACTAAAACTAAAACAAAAACAAAAACTAAAACTAAAAACACAAAAAATAAAAACTCTTCTGGTCTTCAAAATATGAATCAAATATTTAAATCTGTTAAATCATTACATAATTATGATACATATATAGTATTTTTTTGTTCAGATTTAAATAATCATATTAAAAGAATTGAGTCACTTCTAGATATTAAAATACCTTATAATCTTAAAAACGAAATCAATAATCGTGAAGAAGATTTTATCGATTTTTATTTAGGAAATAAAAATTTTATTTTTGGTAATTATAAAAAAAAATCGTCTTGTAAAGAGAAAAATTGTCATGAAAATGCTTCAATTATTGGTAAAAGATTAAATAATACTAAGAAAAAATATTTAATTATTCTCAATGATAATCAATCTTTAAATCTTCTAGTTTCTGGTATAATTCAAGGTTATTATAAATTCACAAAATATAATAGTACATTAATAGATACACCTAGTATTGATTTTTATTACGACGATCATTTTGAAAAATTAAAAAATTCTAATTCGATTGAAAATGCTATTAAAATTAATATTAATCAATGTGAGGTAAGAGATTTAGTAAATGAACCGGTTAATTTATTAAATAGTACCACTTATCTAAATTATATCAAAAAATCATTATCGTCATACAAAAATATTAAAATTAATGTTTTGAACCAGGATCAATTAAAGAAAATGGGTATGAATTTAATTCTAGCTGTTAACAAAGGTAGCAATAATCCATCAATGTTAATTACACTAGAATATATAAATTCTGATAATAAAGAAGATAAAAATATATGTTTGGTTGGTAAAGGTGTAATGTTTGATACAGGTGGTATTAACATTAAATATGATGAATTTTATGATATGAAATCAGACATGGCTGGAAGTGCTATTGTATATAGTGTTATCAAAACTTTAGCTGATCTAAACATTAAAAAGAATGTTATTGGGGTTCTACCAATTGTTGAAAATGATGTCGATGGGAAGGCTACCCATCCAGGTGATATAATTAAATCTTATTCCGGAAAAACAGTTGAAATTCTAGATACAGATGCTGAAGGAAGACTTATTTTAGCGGATGCTATATACTATTGTAAAAAATATAATCCTAAAATTATTATTGATATTGCTACTTTAACAGGCCAAGTCGCTGAAATATTTGATAATATAGCAACAGGCATTATGAGTAATGATCCAAAAATATCAGAAGAATTCAAAAAGATTGGTCAAATAGAAAATGAAAAAATGTGGGATTTACCTATGTGGGATGAATATATAGAAGATACTGAATCAACCATGGCTGATTTAAAAAATATTAATAGAGGTGATGCCTCAGCTATTAATGGAGCAGCATTTTTAATTAATTTTCTACCAACTCCTAAAACTAAATGGATTCATCTAGATATTGCTGGAGTATCGTATAATCTAGAAGAAACAAATACTAGATTTGAAGGGGCTACTGGTGAATCGGTAAGAACTTTAATTAATTATATTACACATCATTAATGTCATACGAGGTTTATTAATTGGTATTTATTGTTTAATATTTTTACTAGTAAAATTGATTTTTTATATATTTTATATAATTTTAATATCTAGAAAGTCATTAAATCTAGATATTCATAATCGGTTATTAAAATGACTGAGTTTAAAAATAAAAAAGAGATTACATTTAATACAGATTTTTATGTCAAAGAAGTTTACGAAAAAATAGCAAGCCAATTCAATGATAAACGTTTTTCTCAATGGGATTGGGTTGAAAAATTTCTAGATACATTCCCAAAAGATTCTTTGATTTATGATATTGGTTGTGGACCAGGTAGAAATATTAGACCTGGAATGATTGGTGTAGATAATTGTAATAATTTTCTAAAGATATGCCAAGAAAAAAATAGGAAAGCAATTTATGGGGATATGTTATCATTACCCCTAGAAACAGAATCGGGGGTTGGAATGATTTGTATTGCTGCCTTTCATCATTTAAATAATAAAGAAGATCGATTAAAAGCTTTGCTTGAATTTAAAAGAGTTCTTAAACCTAAATCTAGAATTATGATATCTATTTGGTCAATTATACAAGGTCCAGAAACTAAAGGAAACCGAAAATTAAAATTTGAATTTGGTGATAATCTAGTATCATGGAATTCAAAGATTAAGATTAAAACAGAAACAAAATCAGAGAATGGAAATGTAGATGTAAATGGTAACGAAGTTCATTATAGATATTATTATATTTTTCGTATTGAAGAAATTTTAGATTTATTTAGCAATGTTGGATTAAAAGTTATTGAACATTTTTGGAATCATGGAAATGAAATCTTTATTCTAGAAAGTTAAAAGATTAAAGATTAAAGATTAAAGATTAAAGATTATTAAAGGAAAATATAATTTTAATTTTAAATACTTAGTTATAAATAATTTTTTTTCTTTTTATCTCATTAATATTTAAAATAAAATATTTTATATAATTAAATTAATAAAATGTCTTTCAATCGTCTTATCTACGATGACTGCAGTTATGCTCAAGAATTAAGTCAAACAACTTCCATATTATCATACCAATTAGATCCCAATCGTTACTACAACTGTAATGCTTGTCGTAATACTTTTGGATTAGTTGGTGGTAACAATGTTTCTATTGCTAAAAATGGTAATTTAGTTGATATTGAAAGTGATCTTAAAGGCATTAGACCTTTAAGCAAATGCCCTGAAATGAAATACATGAATCCATGCCCTAATGGTGATATGAATACATGCCACCAAAAACAAATATTCATACGCGGTACTCCAACTACTAAAGCAAGAGTTATTGATACTACACCTTACCACTTACCATCGTGTCAAATGATCCGCTACAAACCTATTCCCATGCCACCAGCTATGCGTATGCCAACATGCCCTCAATAAATATTACATCTTAATCATGTTCTTTCTTTTATAATAATTGTTTAATTATGTTTTATTTTTTTTTTATAAAAATCTTTACAATAAAGTAAATAGAGATTAGATTTAACAAAGATGCTTTCTAGTCGTGGTCCTAATTTGAATATGAATACAAGTACAAATAATAAAAACAAACCTACTATATCAGAAAATGAACTAGTTAAACTATTCAAATTACATAATATGATATCTGGTTCGACACCTCAATCATTACCAGTATCGCAACCTTATCAACAAATGTCTATGCCAATGATGATGCCACAACAAATGATGTGTCCTTCATCTTCAATGCCTATGTCTATGGCACAGATGCCTATGACACAATTAAATGGCTATAAATCTGAATTGAGTAATTCAGAAAGGGAAGATATTAGAAGAATGATTTATAAAAGTAATGAAGAATTAGAAGCTAATTTAAAAGATTTTATTAGATCAAATGAAAAGAAATTTTTAGAATATTTAAAAGAATTAATTGAATATAATGAAACTGTAAAAAAAGCAGAATCTATTCAAGAAGATCAAACACAAAAAGAAATAGATGAAAGTACACCACCATCTTCTAATCAAATTATTGAAACAATGACAAACTTACCAAGTACATTATCTGGAGCCTTTACAAGTATGAAAAATACAGTTAGTAAAGTCGTTACTTCAGCAAATAATATGATTACTGGTAAAGGTTCTACACCAGAAACAACACAAACACCTCCTACACCAACTCCTACTCCAAAAACTCAATCTCAACCATCTATTAATAATATAAATGAAGGTACACCTACTACTACTACAACAACGCAATCACCATCACCATCACCATCAACAAATAAACCCTCTGGAGAAACAAGTACTGAATTAAATGCTGGAGAATTAGAAAATACAATTGATGAAAAATTAAAGCAATCTAAATCAACACCAGTCCCAACATCTACATCTACAAAAAATATTGAAAAGCCAGACAATCTTCCTTTAATTAATATCGGTGGAGAAGAACCAGAATCTGAACCAGAAAATCAAGAAACAAATACTAGAAATCTAGGAGAAGGAGAAGGAGAAGAAGAAAATGAAGAACAAGGTGAAGAAGAAACTAAAAATGAAACTATTGAAGCACAACAAAATAAATTATTAGAACAACAAAGATTAATGGATAAACAAAAACAAGAACAAATAAGACTTAGAGAAGCAAATAAAAAGGCTAATGAACAAATAGAAAGATTAAAACAAGAAGTTAGAAATGTAGGGTTAGACAATAATATTAGAAAATCATTAAAAGCTAGTTCACAAAAAAAACCATCACCAACTCCATCAACATCAACATCAACTATATCATCTAATAGAATTACACAATCCGGTGGTAAATCAGTTAAAAAACGTCAAAATAGAAATCAAAATCAAAATCAAAAACAAAAACAAAAACAAAAATCAAATAAAAAAACATATATTAAAAGAAGAGTTAGAAAAAATATTTTATAATAAAATTATCTTTTTATATTATAAATAAATTTATTAATTAATTTTTATATTAATATTAATATGT
>JACCDO011661395.1_pt1 | contig 48535 bp, 17 predicted proteins | sample 7446101 | NCBI WGS metagenome assembly JACCDO01 (sample SAMN15323440, study PRJNA562643) | freshwater metagenome | isolation source: river surface water | place: USA:Blue River Watershed | collected 2017-08-16 | reverse complement strand
GTAACGTGTTAATATATAAGAACAGCGATAATTCTATACTTTAATCGGTGGTTCCGAGTGTTGACAGCTGCTGCACTGAGGTAGGGCCGATCAAAAAGTGTCGGTACCGGTATTGATCGGGTACCGGCAATCGAAACTGAATTTCCCCCATTTGAACAAGGAAGAAGAAAGTTATCGCTGACGAGGAATGCGATGAGTGAGGTGCGGATCATTGGGACTTCCGGCGTAGAAGGCAGCGGTGAGCAACAGCTGGCACAGCCTCGCGGGATTTGCGTAGACGCGAAAGCGAAGGAGATATATGTATGTGATTGTAACAATCATCGGATTCAAGTTTATTCGACGATTACTTTAAGCTTTATAAGACAAATTGGTAGAGGAGTTCAAGGATCTGTACCTGGATGCTTGAATTATGCTGTTGGCATTTGTCTAGATGATAATAACCACATCTTTGTGGCAGATACAAACAATCATCGTATTGTAGTATTTAATCAAATGACAGGCTCATTTATACGAACAATTGGTTATCATGGTATTACACCAGGGGCACTATCATCCCCATATGGAGTTTGTGTCGATAAATTTACCGGGATGCTCTTTGTTGCAGATTATGAAAACCATCGTATACAAGTATTTAATAAAGAAAATGGTGAATTTGTACGAATCATTGGATCAGGATTTGGTGCTGGTCCTGGACAGTTGAATCAGCCAATTGTGATATGTATTGATGAAGATAATGGAAACTTATTTGTAGCTGATTATTGCAACAATCGAGTCCAAGTATTCAATAAAGACACAGGTATCTTTATCAGGCAAATTGGGAATGGTATATCTGGAATATCCAAGGATGCATTACTTGGCCCCCGAGGACTGTGTTTAGACCACTCATCGGGATTGTTGTTTATTGCAGATAGAGAAAACCATCGCATTCAATTATATAATAAGAACACATTTGTATTCATCCGCCATATTGGATCAGGTCCTGGATTAATGCCGGGACAGTTTAATCGCCCGATGGAACTGTGCATATGCAAAGAAGAAGGCACATTACTCGTAGTAGATGGGTATAATCATCGTGTGCAGATCATCGGAGTACCAGAATTACAATCAGAAAGACAGAGAATAATTGCGAATGCGAAGAAAATAGCGGATATGGAAGCGAAAGATAAATATAAAGCCAAACCTAGTAAATTGGTTATGATTATGCAACAATACGACAGTTCCAATATATCCATCTATAATAATAGTGGTGCATTTATCGTCAGGTTTATTCCGCTGGGGCCATTGTATGACGTAGCTGTATCCGCAGAGGAGTGCGAAATCTTACGTACTCAGTATCATATACAGGAACTGCATAAATATTACAAACCTAAAATCTCTTCCATTATAGATAATGCCGTGGGTGCGGATGCTATTCTGCGGCAGGTATCTATGTTCATATCACTCATAAATGACAGCAACTCAACGAGTCCATCAGGAGAGTATTCGTTACTAGTGCCACCAACCTTGGCACTGTATTCCCTCGTGGATCGTGGCTGGAAGCCTAAAGATCTGTCTACGCGGACTATAACAGGGCTGGTAAACTTGCTGTTTAATCTCAATCTTGGCTCCACAAGCTATAATCACGACGAAAGGAATCGAACCATTGAAGCCGTTTTGAGTATACTCGTTACTGCAGTTAGTAACTGTGATGGCTACTTTACTAATGGAGTTAGTATAACTTCATTGCGGATAATAAGTGCCATAATGAGAAACTGCAGAGCCGAAAAGCATTCTATCAGTGACAGCAATAGTGGAGATAATGTGGATTTCCCCATCGGTGTGATATCGTCTTTGATACTCATATCGCACGTACTCCTTGTGGAGGGATGCAACTACCAGCACAGTGATACGCCTAGACAATATCGCCGGTCTGTCAAAAAAGATTCGGTGTTATTACATGAGCGTCAAGTAAATAACATAATCCTGGGAACCTCGTTTGTGTCGCTATTGAATAGGTTAAAGAACGGATTAGGACTCGGCAATGGGCTCAATAGCGGTTTGCTGCCCCTATCATCGATGTTGGAAACAGGAAGTATGATGGGCGCACTACATGGTGGCGCGGTGGTATCGTTCGCTTCATCGTGTATGAATCCTACAAATACTTCACTCACTCCTAAGCAAACCATGAAAACTTGCGTTGATATTGTCAACCTTGTTGCGTTGATATTTGCGCAAAGCAACAAGGAAAGAACTATGCTTCAAGGCAACGATGTAGACTTAGATCCGTTGAATAATACGAGTGAAAATGATGTTTTAACTTTGGCTCACTTGCTTATTGAGGAAAGCCAGCATGAATATATCAATATTTCCATCAATCAAATCGGTTCTACCGCCAGCAATCGAGGAGGTAGAAATGTTTGGAAGATTGACGAACCATTCAAAGTCGGCGACTTGATAGATGCAATGGACAAAGAGAAAAGCTGGTTCGAGAGTTATATCGTATCAATTGGCAACGGATTCGTGCGTGTACACTTCATGGGTTGGGGTAGTAAATGGGATGACGATATACCAGAGAGTGAAATAACTGTAAGAATTGCTGTATTGAATACCAAATCAAAGAATTGGCGCTCAGAGCTATTCGAAGGCGGGCTTATTGAGATAAAGTGCAATGAAGACATGGTGAACCAAAAGTGGATGTGGGGTAAGATCAGTGCTTTGAATGTGGCCGAGGCGTGGGTAGAAGTGTCATATTCCTTTTCTCATGAGCCTATAGTAGTGAAGCGAGCGGAGCTGTATGGAGAAACCATTTGCCCGATTGGAATGCACACTAAAGACAAGTCCAAATACGCGGCTGCACTTATAGTCAAACCTTCAAAAACAGTCGAGCAATTGCTCAAGGATCGAAGTGGCAACAGTGACAACTTAAACGACAGTTCACTCGATGACTTCATCGACACGGACGACTCCATCCACGATAATGACGTCGTATTCAAAGAGTCCTCAACTGGAATTGAAGATGCATTTCTCAAGATTGATCATGACGATGTGAGTGCTCTGACGATCAACCCGCTTATAATGTATGAGGATGTTGAGACATCCGGGGTATCTGGATTGAGATACAACAGCCTTGCTACAATCGCAGATACATTTACTCATATTAGTCTATTCTCATTCCAATCAATCATGCGAAGCGTCTTGTTGAAAGTGTCAGATTTCATCGCAAGTGATGCAATGGTACCAGTGAATATCATGGATGATATTTATATCAAAATATTACGCTCTCTAGCAAAAGGGCCTTTTAAGAGGCTATTGACACCTTACTTTTTGCGGATATTGACTGTTCACATAGGCTTCCGCTGCAAGCTAGCAATAGGCTCGTTCCTATTCAAGCACAATATCTCATCGATGAATAACTTAATGGACAACATGCCTCTGATGCAAGAGTTATTGAGTGTTGTAAGCACGATGGAAGAGACTTATATCAACAAAATCATCGTCATTCTCGGTGACGTGTTGACGATCAGTACTATGCGCTACATCACGGATCGTTTTAAGGTCACCATCGCAAGATATGCGTTTTTACCTATGATTTGTACAAATTTTAGTGACAATGATGATTCTGGAGCCAACTACTCAGTGACTATGACCTTGTTGATGACCACGTTGCTGTCTAATTTGTTGAATCACGACCGTTTTTCACCGGTAACGAATGTAAGCAGGAAAATATTGGCGTATATCTTACCAACCGTAGTGAAGTACGACAACTACATTATTCAGAGGACTTGGATTGATGTATTGCAGCTAAAGGCAACCGCTATATGCAGCATGCGCCCTTCAACCAACGACAATGACAGCTGTGAAAGTAAAGATGAAATAACGGGTTTTGATGTCAAAAATGGGATACTCCCATTAGTTGAAGGGGCGGATGTGCTTCATATGTTGGTGCAATTGCTAGAAAAAGGACGCTCTTTATCGCGTTTGGAATTTTTCGATAGTAAATTATGCTATATGGCCACTGAAATGGCATTTAGTAAGTTCTTTGCTAGTCTAGCCAAAGAGATGCAGGTCAATATATCTCGGTACATGGCAACCTCCTTGAATATCTTGTTGGACACGAGGAAGAACAAGCTGTACCCGATGCGAGTGCTTGCCAAGTATAAGGAGGATTTATTGGATCTAATTAAGGTATTGCTTACTGAAGAAACGGCCAAAGATTTCTGCGCTTTCTACCAAGTGTTACTATCGAAACGATTACTCAAGTCCAGATATTCATCACTAAGCAGCGAGACGCTGATGTTAGACGAGCTGCCAGCCATGTCGAATGCGAGGTATATGATCCAAGAGATGGAGTCAACGAGTCGGTACATGCAACAATTTCGTAAATATATGATCAATAATATCGACAATGGCCTCATTCCTTACGATACACTTCCTACGAACAATATATACCAAGTGATACTGCAACAAGGGGCGGTTGAAATCGCAGTACTATCCGGTACCAATGTGTGGCCATCACAGATACTCTCACCGAGTATGTTCTCCACGCTCATATTACCGAAGGAATTAGCAACAATTTCTAGCGAGTTCAAGTCGTTTTTTGAAAGTGATCAATTTGATTTATCAGCGAATGCGTCAGCTGCGGTAGCTGGTTCAGTGTCCAAGCGTAAGCTTATATGGTGTCATGGCTTAGGCACCGTGACCTTCACTTGCAGGCTAAATGATAATTCAGTCGCCCATTTAGTGGGATCAGAGCCTCAATTCGCAATATTAATGGCATTCAATGACTACAACAGAAGGATCAGTCCGCCTCGTCGTTCATCGCCTGTTAGTAGTAAATACACCTTTAACAAGCCCCACAGTCAGTCCTTGACGATCGAGTCATTAATGAGCACGTGTGGCTTATTATATGATGAGACTCTTGCAGTAGTCTCCTCTCTCATCTCCCCAGAGATGCAAGTACTAGAAGTATGTAATAAAGGCGCCGATGACGAAATTGATCACAACCAACTCGGATTATGCACACAATTGATGTTGTCAGACACATTACTCAACGGATCTCTCGGTGGTGATGAAATGAACAGTCCGATCATACTACCTCGTTACTCATCAAACCCATCAACTATCGTCCTACTGAAATCAATTGGCAGTCAATGGCGCACGAGTTTAATCGAATCTTGTATCACGAAGAAGTTAAAAGAAATCAGCAGAGATAACAGCGGCAACTTTGTATCCATCGATGGCGTTGTCGAAACTACTGCGATATCTCTCGAAGACTTGCACGAGTACGTGGCTTTGTGCCAAAGCACCGAGTCAGGTATTGTCTCGTTAGCAGATGTAAGGTATTGCTGTAATCGCCTCGTGGAAGTTGGAATAATCGAGCACGTTGAAGGATCCGATAAGTCCTTCTCGTCACTTGGGTACTCGTATTTGCCAATCACGCGGACTAATTACCCATCTAATTTGCCGTGCACCACCAGTGTAAACAAGTTTACCTTCGGTATGGAGTGCGCTCAAGTCGACCAATTGTACAGGAAGAAAGAATCGAATGTCTTCCACTATAAGCAGGACTTGATACTGCTCTATAAAACGCTGTCAAACCTAGTTGTGAAGGATGCAAAGGACGTACATTCAACAGGAATGAGTTATGAAACCTTTATTACCAACATTCCATTGTTTGTGGCGTCGTTGAAATTCACGCCGTTAGAAGTACTCGTTAGTAAACGAACAAATACTATGCAATCGTCACTTATCTTTAATGCTGACGGCATTGATGGTGACGAGGCCATGGAGGGCGATCGGCGAGCCGGCTTGTTTTCACCCATAAACATCAATATATCTACCAATAATTACTATTCAAATAGCAGTCTCTACGACATAATCTTGGATATAACGAATAGGTGCTTTAGTAGTTCCCTGCTCGGGGGATACAAGGCATTCAGCACGTGGCTATTCCACCACGAGCATTCACTGCACAATAATGTGCAGAGCACTGACTGCATGAGGGCCAATTTAGACGTGGTGAGCAAGGTCATGCAGACTTTATCCACCAAAAGAGCTAATGTGCGTGATGTATTTGGTGTAATAAAAGTCGTCTTTCAACAAATGCCCAGTGAAATGATTATTTGTGTGCTGTCTCTCTTCAACACGCTAACGGACTGCAGTAATGTGTACGGTGTGGATGAGCATAGTGTTGATTTAGTCCACGAAAAGCTTGATGAGTTATGGACAGCCAAGTACGACATCATCCACACCAGTGTGAACAATGATATCATATCATTGCTTTTCAACCAGGATTGTACTTCGATCAGCTTAGAGGAGTTATTGGCCTCAATATTGAAGTATGGATTTCTGAACTACAACCTTAATGGGGTTATCAACAGCAAGAGTGACATTCCAAGTAGGTCTGTGCGCAGGAGATCCGTTGGGAAGCCTCCGATTGCTGAGAATGGTAGAGCGTTTCCTAATATCAACGAAGAACACTCGATTGATACAATTGAGTCTAAGGACCATGTAGAAAGCGCCGCTGCATGTGATTTCGGTGCTAGTTACAGTGAGTTAGTGAATGTGTTTCTCAAGAAAATATATGACTTTATCTCCATCAAAAGTTTAATTCACCCCAAAACCGTTGATTGCCTAGAGCTGGTGGAAGGACTGGCCGTGTCGATGCACGAATCGATACATCTGATCATCTCGAAAGTAACGGTATCTATGCCTTTTGACATGGAAAAACACAGTAATTCTGTTTCAAATGCACGTTATTTCAGTGATTTACAAGCCAATAAAGTCGCCACGATTATCTACGACAACGTGAGCACGGCCGGCATCGAGATCGACATTTGGGACAGTTGCTCTGGCGTTTATGACAATGACGATCTAAGTGACATTGGTGGGTCGATTAATGAAGAGATATTGGACTTATCCAGTACCGACGTAAGCAATAGCCAGCTCAGTGCACTGAATCCAATACGCAGGAAGAAAGTTGGTTATCAAATATTCTCCGCGACAGTCAAACGTCTATTCACGGTTCTTGATGTGCATACAAACGACAATGTCCTCACAACGACCGACTTCGTCGATAGCACTAATAGCATCGCTGCTGCTATCAACGAGGAGGTTAAAAATGATGAAATTCGAGCAGAAATAGGTGTGAATCTTCGAAAATATGCAGAGGAAGTCAGGGAAATTCGCAGTAGATTCCGGGTCAAGTGCAAGTCGTGGGGCGTCCTAGATGAGGTCTTGATGACGAATGCGTGGTCCCGCGGCGACTGGGACAAGCTTATGGATTGGCTAGTTATTCATGTTTATTCGTTTGTAGAATATTTGTATGGAGTACTACCTGCATTACAAGACGAGTCCGACCACGTGGTACTAAAGATGATTCGTTACTACAAATGGGACCTTGATGAGTTTATTGATGCTTATAGTATTAACCCTCAGTACATTAAAACGCTTGTACTAAGTTATGACGAGAGTAATGATAGTAATAGACTGCAGATTGAAGAGGTTGCAGCAGCGTACGCGAGTTACAGCAGCAAGCTGAATGCCTTCAAAGTTGATGGAGATTCAAAATATTACAAGCATTTACGACAATATGAAACGTGTCACACGTGTCAGCACTGCTCTAATGCATACCATTGGCCATTATCGTGCACCATGTTGAACTCGTGGAATGGGTTTGTACTGAACAATAGAGGCAATTCCAACTATTATAACAATGCGTTTAACTTAAAGCAACATGACACTCTGGGTACCCCTTTGCCCACACCTCCAGTGCCCCTATCAACGATTTCGTCGCCTAGTGGCATCGATAATCTGGGTAGCATCCTTACGAAGAACTCAACTCCAATCGGTTCGATCCCGTCGTCACCTAGCTCGCATGCTCAGAGTATGGCAGTCATTGGGTCTCCCACATCAGGTGGAAGCAGCACTCGCTTCTCAAAGTTTCATGATTTAGAAAATCGCACGGGTAGCATAGTGAATCACATGGCTCACTACCTGTCACATGTGGAGACCGGAGCGGCTGCGTTATTAAAAGCGAGAGAGTACGCCGCATTGATTGCCGATGCAAGATCCTCGAATATACTGACCAAACTAAGAATACTATCTGAGTGCTGGATGCTACTATCCCAGTCATACATGATCATTGGTAATATCCATTTGTACATGGAACACAATCGCAATACACACATGACTAAATTGCAGTATCTACTGAACACCATGTCCGTCGCGGTTTATTCCTTGCACAACATGGCACTGAAGATCCTCAACAACAACGGAAGCAACGACAGCAACATCACCATCGCCAAGTTTCAGCTCAGTATATTCGGTGTGCGGCGTCGACTATATATTACATTAGACGAATGGTTGCTGTTGCTGAACCGAGTGCAGAGCCAGGGCACGTTTGGCAGATCCCATGGCTCAATTTCAAGGTTAATCAATAAAATTCAAGTAGAGCGTTGAAATGTTATGTAATTAATTGTACATTTTATGTTACTCTTTTTTCGCAGCTTGATGGCTTGGTCGCGCCATCACGACTGGCCAGTGTTATGTGATAAAACAGAATTAAACCACTTCAAAAGTGGTGGCATTCTGGATGGCGTACAGCAGCTTGGTCTGCAGAGTCTCCTTGTCCTTGTAGTCCGGTATGTCCAAGTGAAAGAAGCACGTGTGTGCAACAGGTAATGCGCCACTTCTAGGCTGACACCTTACGTTGATTTCCAGTCCGTTTCTTGACGACGAAGACGAAGAAAAGGATGGAGATCCGGTGACAAACACTAAAAACTTTCGCAGATGGTCCTCGGAGGAAGCCATGATAATCTCTTTCAACCACGAGGGAATGTTACTCTTTTTAGAAAACCCGGTGAATTTAAATGCCGAAATAACTTTTGCGCCATTGACTAATGGGTCGCCGCACAACATGACGCGCCAATCCGTGTGAGATAACAGCGACAGGAACGGTGCTGCCTCCGCTGAGATGCCCTTCAATGCTTCAATGAAACCAGATTTTATAGCTAATAAATGAGGAAGTCTCGACTGAACAAGTATGCTTTCTATCTTCATATTCACAAATTGGGCTTTGTTAATGTCGGTTACATGTCCTAATTCTGGTGCACCAACTGATTCAAAGTGGAGTCCGAATTCTTCGACTCCAATAGTTGCTAGTGTCCATTGCAAGGATTTGGCAGTTTGCGGATCATACATCTGCAAATCACGCATGTTAGGAACAGAATCAGTCAAGAATTTAAACACGGCAGGGCTCAATCTACTTCCTATTCTTCGGCCTTCGTATAGCGCCTTGACAATAGCCCTACCCACCGCACGCAAGTCAAGTAACCGCTCCGGTGAGGTATCAATATTATTGGGTAGCACGACTTCAGATATCACCTTGCTATACCTGTTATCGCTTTCATAAGCATCACTACTATCGGCACTAAGACTTGGATAATCATCAATAGACTCGGTGCTGTGTATGCTACTCGCTTCGCTGCCGATAAAAAGACTGTTCTTATCATAACCTTTAAAGATTGCTTCAAAGAATAGAGTGAACATTTCAGTCAATAGACCACCTTCGTCCACTCCAGGCTCGCCAGTAAACGTCACTTTTAATAGAGCTCGCATCTTATCTAGCGGCATGTCTCTGAAGTACGCGAGTACACCAGGGACCACGTTATTGCGATCAATACTTATTCTGTCTAAGTTGGTGCGGTTCTCACTTCTAGCTTTATGCAGAAGGTTTCTGACGGCTTCTAACTTACGATCTTGTTCCACTACTTCCCCTTCTTGCATCAATCTCTCAACGAATGTGGATCGAAAGTAAGAGTGCATCAAAGCAGCTGCAGCTGTTGGTCTTGAAGCGGGGTTTAGGACTAATAGACGCTGGAGTAGATCCACTAGCTCTGGGTCATTGTTGGAAGGAATCCTAGGATTTCCAGCAATCAAAGTGTGAAACTCCACAGGAAAATGCATATAATACAGCAGAACACCGAAGGAATACATATCACTCGCAAACGAGGCCGGCTCTCCGGTCTCTACTTCTGGCGCCATAAACCCTTTTGTACCCGATGACGTCACAAAGGATGAATCCTCTTCCTCATTTGTAGCACCAATTTCTCGCGACAATTCAAAGTCCGATAGAACGATACGCCCGTCTTCATGCAGCAATACATTGGATGGCTTGATGTCTTTATGTATGACTCCATGGTCATGAAGATACATTAGTCCATACAACAACTGGCGTGCAATGCCCTGCAACTCCCAAGGCTTGCGTTGGTCGGTTTTTAACCACTGAGTCAAGTTTCCTCCTTTAATATACGGATATTCAATGTATACCGTCACAAGAAGCTTTGATTTATCGAAGAAATCGATGTCTTCTACCAACGCTACAGGACAAATAATTGAGTTGCTTTTGAGCCGCCCTAGGATTGACAGCTCTTTCTCCAACCCTTTGCGCTGCTCGGCATCTTGTACAACAAATCCCTTTAATACCACTTCTTCGTTGTCGTACTTGGCTTTTAGTAGTATATGTCTCTTACTGCCACGGACGTTAGTAGGGGCCTTATCAACGGAGTCTACCGACGCATCGAGCGCCTTGACATCATCATATTCATCTAGTCGACGACGAATAAGCTTGGCGTTTTCAGCAAATCCTCCGTCACCAAGGACAGATCCTGGGGACTGCAAATCAGGCAACAACAAAAATAATTCTGGGGCGAATTCTAATGCAAATTTCCTTACTTCACGATACCAACTACGCATATTACGTCGCGCATCTTTCACATTTTTTTCGGCAATTGTCAACTTATGTGTCAGCTCCTCTACACTAGATGTTGGTGGTGACTTGATATCCTCGCCAACCTTAGTTCTGCGCTGACTCTTGATCGCGGCTTTCTCTAATTCACTGCGAATATCAATGCGTTCATCCTCTAACCGTAATATCTCGTCCTCCTTATTACCATGTTCGGTCATAATGTTATCAAACCGCGCCTGTTGCAACTCGTCGTTGGAAAGAAAAGACACTTTATCGACCCAGTTAACGACCTCGGTACTCATGGTCTGCATCTCGATTATATCGACACGGCTCTGAGAAAGCATACTCTTCACCAATAAACAGCCTTTGTTTAGCGCCGTTTTCAATAGCTTATTGGCTTCTATTATTGTAGATTCGATGTTTACTATCTCACTATCTGCAGCTACTTTGACTTCGACACGGAGGTAATCAAGGGCATTGATGACGTTTTGATACTCCACTACTAACTGCTGAGTGGAGCTATCATCGGTCTCATCCATATTCTCGCTTATATCATCTAGATTGCTCCATTCTTCAATCTTTTTGCATATTTTTATTAGGTTTTTCTTGCCTTTACTAAAGGCGGCAATGGCCTCATTACACTTCACTTGACTGAACTTGGCCGATATTTTCGAGCAACTTTGCACTATTTCTTCCCACTCGCTCCAATGGCAAGTCTCTGGATTGCCTGTGTCGCTTGACTCATTGATTTCCGGTGTATTCTCACTATTAACTGGCAGTACAATAGACTCAAGTTCCCGCAAGGCACTTGATAAATGGCGTTGGCGATTATCTTGTAACACTAGAATTTCGCTGACGTAGTCCTGCAATTGCTGCGCCTGTAAATTGGCATTAGTGCACAGTTCATGACGTTTATGGATTAAAATCTTCATATCTGTTTCATCGCCACGCTCTGCAGCATTGCGTATCTTTTGTTGCAACTTGCGCAACTCTATCACTCCATGCTCCATGCTCTCACGAAGTGCTGCACTGGAACATGGCTTTTCTAAAGCATTATCTTCTAAATCTTCGATATTATCATCAGTTATCAGGGGAGAACTGTTGACGTCTCGATCACTTTCTGCACTAAGCATACGTGGGGTAGAATGCGGACTCTCTGCACTAAGCATACGTGGAGTAGAATGCGGAGATGGCGAGTTATGCCTTGTTAATGGCAAGCTTCTCCAGAATTGCATACGTAAATCATTGTCTGATGTAATACTAGGGATACCCTTTCTACCTATTGACTTGCCAACATCTAAGAAATATTCTCTTAAAGGTGAACCCATTTTAGCTGCACTGTGTATTTCTTCCACAGATCGCGAACGCGCTCTTTTGTCGGTCTCAACTCTTCCTCGCTGAAATGATGTTAGATCTAAAGCATGCACCGTTTTATCACCTTGTAAAGGCGAGTATAGCATAGAAGTAGAATATGATCGCCCGGGTGTGGGTTTATTATGAGAGGATGAATCGTTGATGGCATTAGGATCCTCTGATACTGAGTGCGACGTACTATTCAACTCAGAATCTGCCACCTTGCTCTCGTTACTGGAGTGTATGGCCTCCGATACTAGTCCGATAATATTAAGTAGACCCTGTTCCATACGATGCTTTTGAACCCGTAACTTTTTTAACTTCAATATGATCATTAATGTACTTTCAAGTGACACAGTAACGATTCTTGGATTATTTTTCCAATTCTCAAATGATCCACCAAGACTATCAGTGCTCATACACTTGAAGGTATCCTCATCAAAGGAATCAACGCTGAGTACACCATAGGATTTAACAGTTCCAACATCATCATTCATTAGTGCTTTGTACGTCTTGCTACAGTAACCAGACTCATCAAAGCCTCCCAATACAAACAAAGAGCCTTTATACGCAATACAAGCATGACCTTGACGAGGAGAAAACGAACAATTCTTATTGACTAGAGTCCAATGAGAACAATCCTTACTCCTCCAGAGATCATTGAATCTTATAGATCCGCCGAATCCTCCTAAAATATAAGCATAACCATCAATAACAACAGTAGTGTGGCCCTGACGACCTTCCCATTGAGCCATATGACATACTTGGGTCCATGTTTTACCACCATCAGCCGATGCCCACACATCTCTTAGTTGCGTGTGACCATCATGCCCCCCTAAAACATACAAATTTCCATTTAAACTTATTAATGAATGAAACATACGAGCTTTCCATGGTGCTGAAGCACATTCAAGTTGCCAATTAATACCATCAAGTGTTGACCACACATCATTCAAATATTTATCACCCCATCCACCAGTAATCACAATTTTCCCTTCATATACACATGCAGCATGTTGCCATCTTTCAGGCCATGGTGCTTCCTCACACAACAATTCCCATGTGTATCCACCATTATAAGAACGCCAAACATCACTCCGACAGAAATACGGATCATCCGTACCCCCTAATATGTATATATATCCATTAAACACCACAGCACAATGACCATCCCGTCCCGACCACCCAGATCGATTGTTGACGAGAGTCCAAGTGTTACCGTCATAGGACCAAACATCGTTGAGGTCGAACGCCGCCTCGCCATCGAATCCTCCCAGCACCAAGAGCTTGTCCTGCCAGACCACTGCTTGGTGCTTGCGGCGACGTGACCAAGGACCCTCCGAGACCAAGGTAAACTCGCCAGGAGTCGCGTTCATTAATTATTCAACCCGTTCTACCCGCGCTTCCGGTATTGTAAGTGAATCCAGAATTCAAGACATCTTGAAAGGACCGGAACTAAAAGCGGAAATATTGAATGAAACGAATTAAATATGAATCCAAGTTGGACAAAATCGCTTTAAAGCTCAATGTGTTTAAAAAGGAATACTCTGCGCGGTGCATCAGGTAGTATCCGCATCGATCGGAGCGAATAATCTCCAATGAAAAACCAGGAATGATTCCCACAATAAGCCACAATTTGTAGTTGCATACCTAGTGTTCTGATGCATTATATCAACTTACGAAGTATAAGATTCAATAGTACCGGTTGTACAAGCAAGGTTTAGGTGACTCATCAATGAGTCCTTATCACAAATTGACACAAGTTTGAAGATCGATGAAGTGCGTGTTTTACTTCTTTTGCTTGTTGACGATGATGGCATTAAGCGCCGCACTGGGTGCTAATAGTCTCAAAAAGACGGTCGTCATCGACTCGAATTACAACGTTGCAATTGGGTTTTCAGGTTTAGGAGTGTTGGGAATGGCAACTGGGAATGTTTTTCTCGGATTGCCCTCTACAGCATTGGGCGCCTTGTTGTTCAAACAGACTGGACGTGTTCGCTTCGTTTTTGATGCAGAGGCACTAGAAGTTAAAATCAATAAAGGGAACGAACTTGCTAATTCTGGTGAGAATTTTGCTGTTGGAGGTAAAAATCGCTGGAAATACAAAACATTTACTCGCTGGGGGATGCTTCCTTCAAAGGAATTTCCCGTGTTTATGTATTTCTACGAGAGTCAGACTGATAAAACTAAAGAACAGTTTCATCTATTCCCAGTCATAATGGACGGCAAGCAGTTATATCAAACCATGGTAGAGAAGGTAGGAGTCAAATAAATATGTTCACAAATACGATCAAACAAAAATGCACAAGTATACAAGTATAAAAGTATAAAAATAAAGCCAACAATCACATTTCAGGAAAATAATTTTTGTCCAAATAAGGTAAATAATAAAGAATAATTTCTATCTTTTGGGAATAGTCAGCTCTCAACCATTGATATCGCACCTCGTCATTAGAAAGCATCGCTTGCATCGACTCGGCAAATGTTTGCAAGCGAGGAATAATAGTTTCATTGAACTCTTTTGTATGGAATGATTGGATGTTAAGATCCAACTCGAATATGCTAAATGCTTCAAGTTTCGTTAATCTATCCTTACAAGACTCAGCATCGACAGTCAAATCTATCACACTATTCACCGCGGAGTCACTGCTTACCAGTGAACTTTCTTCTGTTGAAGTAATTGATTCAATTAAATGACCAAATTTAGTTTGCAACATGAGGCAATATGTGACTAATTGTATTTGATCATAGAATGGTGGTGTCTTTTGAATTCGATTGACTCGATTTTTTACTTCCACAACAATCCTTTTGCCGTCTTCGGTGGTGACTAATCCGTCAATCTTGCCTCTAATTATGAAGGACTCATGAGGCTGCCATGTGTACACACCAGCATTTCGCTCTTCGACCTTCGTATTTGTTAAATCTTCATAAAAATCAATGACAAAACTTTCATTAAACTCACCATAACTCGTCTTCACCGAGCTGATAACCTCGTTGAGCAAAAGCTTTTCGTCGGTACTTAACTGCTTATTTTCCTTGACAGTATTCGCTAATTGTTGAGAAGTTTCAGCGACATTTTTAGCATTCATTCTGCTTATGTTAATATTTTTTATGGCATAATTAAATTTTTTTGCTTGCTCGTTTCCTAAAGTAGAAATTATTTCTTCAATTTTTCTCTTTTTACTCACTACTTCCATGTTCAAATGAGCTACATCTTCGTAAAATAAATAATCTCGCTGCTGATAGATGTATCGCTCAAAAACTGTAATAAAATCACCACAATTGGGTTTGAAACCACTAAGTAATGCTACATCCGAAGCAGAGATGGATATCTGTCGAGCCTCGGTAACATCCATGAAAGTATTTTTAATCCGTCCTGCTGCTTTCAGATCCTATTGATATTCTGCAGCCAAATCCTTCGACTAACTCTTTACTCTCAGTCGAACCTAATACTCTGCCACACACTGTGATCATCAAGCCAGACTAGCCGCCTCATCTCTATTAAATGACGCGACTTCCAAGGCATCGCTCATAATCGCCAGAATTAGGAACTAGAGAAAAAACTTTCCGGATTTTTAAAAATCCGAAGTGCAAAAATGGGCAATTCCATATGGAGTACACAGCAACCTACCATCCCAAGCGCACCGAGGTGTGGCGAAGCGACTCCTACTACAGCACCAGAGGAGAGTACAAGTAGTCGAAAAAGGAAAAATGATAATGAAGCTAGTAATGATAGTACAGCGACAGCTTCGCTCCCGTCATCCTCGAAGCCCGTAACCATCGTCGATCTGACAGAAGAAGAATCTGAGAACGAGGCAATTGCCTCCACGGCTAGTAATAATGGCATCAAGAGACAGAAAACAGACTCAGAGGAGATACGATTGCTTCCTTGGGTGAAACATGCACCCGGAAATATATTGCAACGTCTCGATCGGGCAATGACACAGAGAATGTATCTAATCAAGCAGCAAGATACATCAACAGAGAACAATTTGTGCAAAACTTATTCGGTCTTAGGGTCAACAGGGAATGTATATAATGTAAAAATAGAAAAATTTCCTAGTTGCACGTGTCCTGATACCGCCCTTTGCTGCAAGCACATATTGTTCGTATTATTGCGAGTATTAAAAGTCCCTAAAAAGTGTCCTTTAATCTATCAAAATGCCCTGCTGCAACATGAGTTACGTTTTCTTTTTGAGGGATCTCCTAATCCTGGAAATCATATATTTGCGAAAGAAGCAGTCATTAATGCATTCATACGTGCTTCTGTTACCGAGTCTGAAGATGCCGCTGCGAGTATTAGGTACGCGGATATGGAAGCTGGTGCAGAGTGCCCAATTTGTTTTGAAGAGTTGAAGAAAAGTACGGATAATAACGAGGAGACGAAAGAGGAAACAATCATGTCTTGCGTTACTTGCAGCAAGTATATTCATACTGATTGTATTTCGTTATGGAAAAAAAGCTCTCCTAAACCCACTACGTGCCCATTGTGCCGTCAACTTTGGAGTGATGGAGCACTCGGAAAGGAGGAAAATGGATACTTAAATTTTGCGGATATGCAAAATATTCCGCGACATTCATCAACATTTCGTCACCATTATCGAAGAAGATGGAATTGACACCGCCTTTGTATGCATTTCCTTAGTTGTGCAGTAATGAACATGGCGGAAGCAAGAATGACGAATTAAATAATATTGTGTGAGCGAGTGATACTAGTGTATTGATGTAAATATTTAATTACTTGACGATGCAATCAATAATTATTTATATCTTTTATTTCGCATCATCGATTTCTAACTGGGTTAATACACACTCATCACAAATCCACACTCAAGAGGAATCTCGAATCGCATTTATTTCCTTCAATCCTCTACTTACCCATTGAGAATGCCACCAACACCGTAGTGTATCGCGGTGAGAAGCCCATGACGCATCTCGTCTTCGGTAGGATACTCCGGCAATTCAACGTGGAAGAAACAAGTGTGTGCTTGAGGCAATGCGCTGGATCCAGCTGATGTTAGGCGCATTTTCACTGTGAAATCTTTGGGTGCGGGTAGCCGTGAGCGACCCCAAGCAAACCTAATGAAGCCTGCTTGCTCTTTAGGGGTGAATCCTTCCATAACCTTCCAGAATAAGGCCAATGTCTTCGGAGATACATGGGACTCCGTCTTGCTTTTCCATAATTCTATGTCAAAGATGGGGTTGCCAGCAACTAATATTTCCAATTGTTGCCAAGAGAATAATTGTAAAATTCTGGTAGATATCACCTCTGACATACCTCTTTCAATTGCCAACACTTGCTTCTCAAATTCTCTTAAACGATTATTTAATATTGCATCACAAAACTCCTCTCGATTCTCGTATGTAACAACACGACTACCACTACCTGGTTTTATCTCTCGCTCTACGCCATCAGAACCGTTATAAACAAAGCGCAACTTATCGTCGTACTTTGCTTGGAACGCCTCTTGGTCAAGAATATTGTCTTTCTCGCAATTCCTTACTGCCTCTAGCAGGCCTACCGTGAGGAAGTCAACTTCCCGTAGGTCGTCAAGTGTGATGTCATCACCGATAATTCCCTTCCATATGATGGATGGTAGCTCAAATGGCAAACACAACTTAGCGCGTAGTGACATACCCATCAGACGGCCCATGAACTCAAACATTTGCATAGCCAAAGGCCCAGTATGCTGAGGATTTGGCACATATTTATCTAAATTCGTGTGTATTCCATGCTGTCCGTTGGGACATAGTAGCAGCAAGTTGAAGTTGTCGGAGAAGAGGTCTTCAATGATGCGGCTTATTCCTTCACGGAAAACGCCACCGGCATCTATACCCGATTCACCAACAAAATTTATTTGAAATACTCGATCAGTGGAGAATATATGCCTGTAAACAGCCGAATCCCTTTTTTGTAACTGGCGGAATGCTTGGACAAAGCAGCAGTTTGACGTACTTGGATCTTTCTCCTCTTTGTCACGACTAGCTAACGCCTTAAAGTTGTCCAGACTCAGGGAAGCGGGAAAGCCGGCACCGCTGCCAACCGACGTGGCGGCAATCGCTTTTTCCAGTAACGGCATTTTTAAATTCATAAAAATATATTTATTAAATTTCCTGACCATCGAACCAATGGAGTAGGGGTCGGAATTCTTGGTGTTGAGAATAGGGAGAATGTCCTCAAGGCACTTGTTAAATGCTTCCAGTAGGAACATACGCGACTGCACGTTGATCAAACTCATCGGCAATAAACTGCTTCCTCGGAAAGAGTAGTATTGCTTTGGAATATAAATGTTGTCTTTGGTGAATATAGCAGAGGAGCTGGAGGTGCTGGCGGTTACTATGGTGTTGATGTACTCTAGCAGCTTATTGTCTGCATCAGGAGTCCACTTGCATAGATCCGTTTGGATACAATATGGCGTGACTATCTTGCCATCCGAGAAGACAGCTCCTTCCAGTCTCGTTTCAAACCTCCCTTTGAGATTCATCTTGCCTTTCACGGTGAATAGTAACATATCTGACTTGGAGTTACTTGCCGCCTTCTTCAATTGGACTATTTCGTAAGACTCACCCTTGTCTAAATCTGACGATGATGTATTCTTGCCACTTCTAGAATCGGTGCGAGTTAATCCATGAGATGGCGGCGATGTTGGTTCATGACCGGGGATGCCTCCTCCAAAACGAGTAGATTCATGAGCTGTTTCCACTTCATCATCACTATGTGCCTTCGCATCACCGTCATCTCCACGAGGTAATGAGCACATGGAACAGTTTGACGTAGATAAAGGGTTGATGAAAGTGCAATGTTGACACCACCAACCTGCACCAGGAGCTTGTGATTCGGGCGATTCACCACTACGAGGATTCATACACGCTGAACATTCATCCATGTAATTAGGATTGAAGCAAGTGCATATGTTGCAGGCCCAGAACTCACTCATAAGTGGGTCTTCGACTGTGTTTTCTGCCATATAAACAAGACTTTCATCTTTGGCGTCTGCTTTGGTCGATTCGTCTATGGAGACATCGACTTTCACGGCAGATTCGCTTTGTGTTTGATCTTCATCAAGTAACTGATCAGCCTGGAAACGAATGTGCTTGACTACGTTGGAGACATAGTTGCTAGGCAGTGCCATCACGCTGTAAGAAAATCGATCACCAGGTACAACAATTGTCACTGATTTGTCACTTGATGTCGGCACCTTTATAACCTGTGTGTATGAATCATTACTATTGTCATCAGAGGACTGTGATAGAATGATTACTGCCATCTCAATAGTATCATTATTCGCATCCGCATACGTCTTTGGGTTTGGTCGCTCAATCATTATTTCCAATTCGATGGCGTGAGGCACTACGAATGTACCTTGCTTCACCTCTACCCCGATATCTTGCATATACCTGGTTAGTAATTTGTCTTCAACTGCATCAATAGTGGAGGGACAAGTGTCTTTACCACTGCCCTTTACCTCATTACTTACTTTTTCAGAGGAACTAACAATCTTTTCACCCTCTATTTTCTTGTCACCCGATTTATCAACCTCTTTCGACGCAGCTCGCGCTGCACCAACCGCTTCAGTCAGATCGGTTGACTTTGCCAGGCCGAGACTTCGTACATTCAATAAGCATGACCGGCAAAATGTAGACTTGGTAATCGGTTCTGAGCACATATAGCACAGCGCATTGTCGCTAGTAACACTGTCGCGATAATGGGATATGCCAGAGAACATTGCCGAGTTGAACTCCAACGCATTACTTATGCATTCGTAGATAGGACCGGTGGCGGTGACCATGTAAGCCCAACCCCAATCATTCGTTGGATTAACTTCACCATCCAATCTACCATCTTCGTCATTTGCCGTAAATGATACCTCAAACTCCGAGCATGGAATCACAAGACCACTTACGTATTTAGGATCGTCACCGAATACCCCTTTGATAGTCTCGACCACGGCCACTCCATTATTGAAATATTCTATGATTAGCGCGGCATTACACCCAATGCTACAACGTTTGTCAAACGTAATGACTAGTTTACTCGCACTTGGGAATGATATTTTCTTCTTCGCCATTAAATCACGATAGGGATGAGCGCTTTCATCAACAATACAGTTACTAAAATTATCATACCAAAGCTTTGCGATCATTAGTCGAGGGTAAGAATAGCTCTGCGTCGCTGCCGAAGAAGGACTCTTGAAGCGATCAGCACCTATAGCCGCAAAGAAATTCAGCACTTGCTTCATTCGTCGAAGAATAGGATCCTTGGTAAACAGCGACTCCACTTTGTCTGCGCTTATCAAACGGGATATATCCAGCTTTGTAGGGTTTAGACTGCTTCGGTCCCACCACTGAATGTTTTGCACAGGAAGTAACTGCAATGCGAGAGGTTTATGGTGTTCGTCAATCTTCTCTAGGAAGGAAGGAATTTTTGCAATATCGACAACGTCGTCATTATTCTTATTCATGTTGGAATTAATTACTTGGATAGAGTTCACTTCTACCACCAGGTCTACAAGCCGCACCAGTGAGTCCGAGACAGGCACTCCTTTGTCAGTATTGACCTTTCCTACAGCCTTTTGCATAATAGCGCTACACAGACCACTTATCATATCTAACGGTAACACGATACCTTCGTTCTGCGCAGCGCGAATAAACTTGATGAGGATTGGGATACCTTGCAGCGGAGCGGGTGATGCATTCGAGCGTATATACTGTATGATATTAGAGAACACAGTCGTCGTCAACGCTTTGGATCTAGTCGCACTATTATCGATTAGGAAATTCAGCAGTGAAAATGACCAAGAGAGACTAGGAAGCGACAATACTTCTAACTCATCCGACCACTCACCTGAAATTATTCCTAGGTGTCTATACTTCAGCATATACGGATTACCAACGCCATACGCATCATCACCTACTCCAGCCAGCAACTGATCTGAGGAGCTAGCGAAAAAGGTCCCTAGTTGGTTGCCTACTGACCAAATACTAATACTCGACAACTTGGTTTCGCCTCCCTTCTTAGAGCAATAGATCCGTTTGCCGACCAAGCATTTCGTGACAGCAAATTCGGGTACACAATATCCATGATCCGAGGAAGGGGAACTACTACCTGTGGTAACAACGTCGCCTAATGCAACGTATCCCGGACATGGTTGTGGTCGCCACACTGTAATATTGAGCTTTGAACTATTGAAAATCTTGATGAACTTCGATGCAGGTTTGCATTGGCTTTTATCAAATATGATTGATCCACGAGGTGGTCGATTGGACAGGGTTATGATGTCACCACAGGAGCAAAACTCGGATGGTGACTTCGAGCGCCATATCCAGATATTCTCATTTTCGGGTGTACCGGCGCCATTCTCTGCTTTGATTGTTGTTATCAAGGTGAAGTCGCGATTTACTTTCATGTACAAGTCATTTAGTGGCTGGATTGAGAACTGGTAACCCCACGCGAGGACAGTGTTGTCAGTGCTAATAGGGCGTGCTAAAAATGGTTGCCACAAGAAATCGACACTTGGGGGATGTTTAAATAGAGACGACCCAAAGTTATACGTAAGGGATACATTTTTTGTTACAGAAACCCCAGGGACGTACTTCGTTTCACATGTGCTGGGTAAACTTACATCATGGCTGAAGGCGTTAGCCCAGTCACCGTTCTTTGCAAAGGTTACACTTACAACTTTATTATTGACGTCGCTAAAACGGAACAAACATCCTATGACGTCACCATTAGTATAAGCACCAAGTGCCTCGGGTGCTTGTATTATTTCTTCTTCGTCCCCAGTATTCATGTAGTGGAATCTCCCACATAGATCAAGTGCCATAGTGTCCGTCATACTGCCAATAGCCGGTGCCTGGAGAGCCTCATTGTTATAATTTACCACGTTAACCAATCCTACACGAGCGGCAGCCATGTCCTCAGAAGTGCTTACAGCATCTATGATTATTTCAAAAAACCACACTCCGCTGGTGACTCCATCACATTCGGCGATTGTATTGTAGGACACTATTGAGCAAGAGTCAGTGCACTGCGAATCAGATTCATCGAATAAATTAAATAAACTGTCAGAATCACCTAGTCCACGCGCACCTCTCGTCACTGCCTTGACACTACTTAGTTGAACTTGTACCGAAGGGTTAGATGATACCATGTTTAACACAGGCTTTTCACTACCAGGTAGTGCTTCAAATGAATAATACAATGACTTGGGCACGGTCTCTCTAGTGAGAGTAAATGAATGGAAAGAGTTGTCACCACCAGAACTGAGATGATCACCCCAGAAACTATGCAAATATTTCCCACTTTGATAGTCCTTTTCGCTTTTATAAAAATTCAATTTTGCTAAATTTGACGCAGTGGAGCATTTGGGGTTGAAGGTAACAAGTACTCCTCTCCATTCAGAGGGAATATCGATCTTACCGGTGGTTACTAAAGGGGCAATATACGGATGCGGCGATGCGAACAAGAACGAACTTTCTCTCACCTTAGTATCCTTGGTGAGAGTAGTGAAGGAAGAGTGAGTCAAGTTCTTGAAGCCATGCACGACATCATTCACTAGGATATCTACCATACTAGATTCAAGATTGCCCTTAACATCCACGGATAAGTCCACCACAGAGGAACTAGCCCGAGTCAGCAAAGCGTTGCATAAATTGTTCAAGCCTTTCTTGGTTGTTAGGTTGGAGGTATCAGTTGATTTAAGTAAACTACTTTCATTAATTGTGATAAGTTTTAGCAATTTCACCCACGAGTCCAAGCTATCCGCATCTTGCGACAAGTTCACGTTTCCATCCAATAGTAGGCGAGATGCAATCCCTCTAGTGCGAAGGATGGTTAGTGACAGATCTAGTTGGCTCATAAAGCCAGCAACTGATTGACTGTCTTGCTTTTGACCATAGATAAGATTCACGAGACGCATTGAGCTAGTTTGGACTAGATCGCAATATGGCAATCCTCTGGATTCATCATATAGTGATACCACAAACTCACTTTGTACTTCTCCTTGGTGCAAACACCTGCCCGATTTACCCCCAGATGAAATGGCATTAGGCCCTTCTAACAGAGACTCTATTACCAACGAACCGTATTCCATCAAGGTGGAACTAGGAGTGCCCTCGGCAACATCATTGTCCTTATAGAGAATGCGCATTAACTCGCGCTCAAAATCAGAAAATACATTAAAATTGTCATATCCTGAACTATCCCATACAATGGAAGGATCGTCAATACTGCGCAATGGGTTCTCATCAGACATAACAACTTTACTGAGCATTACGTTATCTTCGCTCACATCTACTACATCCGCACAAACATTGTTCTCACACTCTTTGACCGAACTTAGATTCGCTCGCGTAGCAATTTCATCATTCATAAAATATTCAAGACGTTGTAAGCAGAAGCTTTCATCCAGTCCAAACTCTGACGAGAGACTCTTTGCAACGGTCTGCCGACTAGCTCTATCTTCTGCCGAAAAAGGCAAGAATGAATCTGACTTGCGCACTCCATCAGCTTCCTCAGGCACCAAATCTACCGTATTTGAAGGTTCTCTTGAAATATTTTTGTCATCGTGACTATCAACGGTATGCGCAACAGGGCTGGATGGTGTAATGACACAAGAATCATTAAGCATCATCTCGTTGGATGCTATATCCACTTGCTCCAGCTTACGTGACTGAACATAGTTCCACACTTTGCTTAAGTCGGATAATTCTGGCAAATACGTCATGCAGGTGGGCAACAGTGAAATAGCGATTATGCTCTGCACAATAGTTGAGTCTACTGACTCAAGACAGAAATCTCCTTGGTGTTCAAGTAGGTACGACAGTGATGCAGATGCAACAGAATTTAATCTAAATAAACACTTGTCAGCTCTAGTAATGACATTTAATGACGAATGAATGGTATGATGGCTAATGCTCGTCTTGCAGCTAGTGCTGTTCATGGCGCAAACAGTCAACAGTTTGTTTCCTTTTAAGCTCAACCACAGAAACAATTCTTTGATTAGGCCAGTTAAATTAGAAAGCAACGGCTGCGACAGTCTAGATAAGTCAACATTTATGGCTTCTACCTTCGGTTTAATCTTAGATGTGCTTATAGTCTCAAATCCATAATTATTTGCAGCTAAGCTATCTGCGAACACGACCTGCACCGTTTGGTTGAAATAATCCAAAGAAACGACATGACCAACTGCATTGTCGACTGTGACAATCTTACAACCTTGACGAATGATTTCAAAACCACTTAATACTGCGCAAGCTGCAGCAGCATTTAGCACTATATCACATTCTAACGACTTATTCTGACCCGCATTAAATAATTCCAAGGTCTCCCGCGCCACACGAAGCGTATCCGTGATGTTGCATGCTATCAACTCTGTCCACATTGGTGAGGCAAACAGCTTTTGAATCAAAGCAATATTTTGATCCGCGGAAATTAGTACATTGTGACCGTAACCATAGGGCAAGAAGCCGAGTACTGGCTCTTTCAGTGCATCGATACCACATATGTTATGAAAGACTCCCGCGATACTACCATCATGTTGTATCGTTACCGCGCGTCGCACTCCACACATCAACAATTTGATGATGCTATCAGGCATTCGTCTCTGTCTTCTACTTGTGCTATCATTTTGGGGACCTACATTAATCGAAGATATCAGCCCTTTCCACTCATCACTCAGCATGTTTTCAGTTTCGTCAGGAGTCAATGTGGGTAATAGCTTCATCAATAGATTGATTGCTAATCGACGGGTTCGCATCGACCCATAATATAGAACGAATAGTAAAGAGTTTAAGCAAGAAGGACTTAAAAAGTGGCGCTTAAACATTCGCGACGGCACCATGACACTATTGAGTAAGATAAGAGTCTCATGTAAACAATTTTCAATTTCTAACGGCTCAATAGCATATTGAATGTCATCACTTGTTGACTCACCAGCACGATTATGGAAGTAGTTGATAGAGCGGCTAATGGATAGGTCTGGATCACTTACATTAAGCTTCGCTGGTCGAACCAGGAAGTACCTGGAGCCTACAACGAAGTATTCGGTTAAAAGCTTAATCAAATTCTCTTCAAGTATCGTCCCATCAATAGATGTCAATTTTTTTGGTGTGCCGAATGTCGATACTCCTCGCACAAGCTTTGGAGGCAGCATCTTATTCTCGTTCACAACTTGCTCTTCGGTTGATTTCTTGTCCTCCGAGTTAACTTCGTTGACCTTACAGGCCAGCATGGTGAAATACTTAAGCAGTGTGATAGAGTACCTCCTCAATGAGTGATACTCATGAATGTATGCATCACAACTTTCCAAGTATTTAGTATATTTCTCTCTCTGTTTACCATCAGCAACCTCCATAGCTACGTCATTAGACATAGATCCTTCCAATTCCATCATCGCAACATTCTTCTTCACATTTTCCTGTGCAATGAGTACATTAGCCACCGCAGAAGGAACATGTATCTCACTACTGGTGTATCGAAATGGTCGGACACCAAAGTTAATTCGTAAACTTTCTACAACGCTTCCACCGTTAAAAGCGACAACAGGTTGCAGGATTCGTTCCCTAACTTGGGTGAATGCATCACCTAATAAAACACCATTACGGGTAAAGAAAATAGCATTTCTATCCATTGCAAATCCACATCCTATGACATCACCTGACTCGGATGCTGGCCAACCATTTGTAACACCACCTGGACTTACTCGGGCTCCAGTTAGTGCGTTGTAAGAGTATGAACCTGGAGCGAGTCCAGGCGTAAATCCATCAGCGCAAAATGAGAAGCGATCAGTTAAACCAATATTAATTTCCGCTTGTGATTCACTGAGTATCTCCACTTCGAAGTAGTTTCCTGAGTTGATCGAACCAATGTCACAATCATACACAACTGTAGCGATTGCACACGCCACGTCATCTTCGTCATTGCCAAAAGTCGCCAAAAGATTGCGATCACTTAACGTAATTCTACGACTTGAATGAAGAGGATCAAATGAGCCACAGGCGGCCATCTGTATGGTCACCTCTGATTCTATTTTACTCGCTGCTTCAGCTAACTTTTGCTTCTTCAATATTTCATCCTTTTGAATGTCTTTATTCTTTTTTTGCACCACTAACCATATGCGTTGATACAAAAGCGAGACCTCTGGTACACCCAAATTGATACAAAGGTCTTTGAAGTTTCTATCCAATCCAAAGGTGACTCTCTCACTCGTAGATAGGACATTGTGGGGGATAAGATATAGATGCAACAGCACGGCTCTGCACGACAGTGTTCCTGACTTGAGCCCTTCCACAACGTAGCTGTTAGACCATAAGCAGTACTTTCCGTGTTTGTTTCCACAATTTGCATCGTCGACGACTGCTAGTTTTTCAGCAATATCATACCAAGTTTGCGTCACTTTTTCAAGGGTTGCAAAGGACGTCAGGCGCTGCAGTGACGACAATATACCACACTTCAATAAGAACAAACAGTCACGGGTAGAGAAATTTAGGGACCAAATTGAGAGCATGATACGCAATGGAGGAACGAGGACCTTTGCATTCGATGCTTTGATATCAGTTATCAGTTTTTTTTGCACCGATTGAATATCGGTATCATGAATACTTTCCGCATCATTGATCGCATCTCCATCAGTCAGCAAGCAGCCGTAACAATTTGACATCGATAACGTATCCCATGCAGACATATACTGCGAGGTTACATTAGAAACAACTGAAAAAACCTTTAGAAACGATTCCTGCACACGGGTGAGCATAGCAGCGTTACAGCCTTCAAGGTTAACTAAGTAATGAGCATTATGGTCTTTGTTCAATAGGGCAGCATCTGGTTTGGAATAAGCTGCTGTGTCCCTTAGTGCCTGACGGAAGAACAAAAATTGGTCTTCTAATAAAAACGGGTCTGTAGTAATATCGCTATACTTCAGTATTGTATACAGTGCATCAAATGCAAAGATTCGGTACGAGGCTCTGTCAGATCGTTTGGTCATCACACTGCTCAAGACTGACGATGACGTATACTTTTCAGTTAACGTGATAAATAAAGAGCACGCTTGGATGGCTGCTACAACCGGGGATATAGTCTCGTCACCCGCCAGTTCGTCGTTATCGCTGGTTATCTCGTCGCCGTTACTAGGATTATTACTGTTAGACAATTGCCTTCTTAACTTCGAATTACCTTTGACGAACTCCATCACACGACCCCACCTCTCCGTGCCATCGTGCGACTTCATCCTTACCAACTTGAATGAGGAATTCCGTTTAATACTTTGACTTTGTGACGATGATAATGGAGTTCCAACACTATTTGTGAAACGGTCGAGTAAATCAAGAATTAAATCTTTAGAGGTTGATGCGGATGAATCGGAATAATTTTCGGATGGATATATATTCAGAAGAAATAGTGCTCGGGATTCAAGTAATGAGCAATACTCATCAAACGAGTTAGGTACATTCGACGCATCATCTTGCGATGATGAAGTAGTATCGGGTGAGCTATCAGGCGCAACACTAACGGTAGTAGTTGCAACGCTATTTGATACTTCTGATGGCACACGCAAACTCGTCGAATCACTATTTAATGGCAATTGAAGGATCACAGGTATGTAACCGCCGTTACCAAACTCAAACTGGACCGTGGCCGAGTTGATGGTAGTTGCAAAATCAGGATAATTAGACATGTCGTAGCGTAATGTACCGAGAATCTCTTGGGGGGAATCAGCTGGCGTTTCCTGTGCAATATTCTGGTCAGAATCATCTAATTCAATATCATTAACATGCAACGTAGACTCTGATGGAGACTGGATGTCACCCATAGACGAATCACCGCGCACACAAAATCTAATAAATAAATACTCGTTGACAAAGTCAATACCGACAGCAAGTACAGTGCATTGATATGTGGGGGAATAAATCGAAATAGTATCTGGAGTCTGTGTCCTCCATGCGATTTGCTCACTAAGAAAAACACCCATTGGTATCCGCGAATCAGCAGCACTTATAATGTCTAGTTGTCGATTCGCTAAAGCTGGAACTGCATCCGTAGTTGCAACAGGAGTGTTAGCAGCTGGAGCAGCATTATTTGCCCCAACATTAGTGGCATCTATAGAGGCCGCGGTAATGTTCTCTTTAAAACGCTGTCGCTCTTTCCGTAAGTTGACACGAATTTGCTTCATTTTCTTCCACAGGATGACCATGTTTGGACTAGGTGTAGGCAACTCATTAAGTTTTAACTTGTTGCAGCACTCCATTGCCTCCACAACAAGTCCCGAATGCTTCAATAAACAGGCCAGTATGGGCATTTCACACACAGGGAAGCTATAAGAACCAATTTTTTCCATGGCTTGTCTCATGAATAACGGCTCCTTCTCTATATTTTCTAACCAATTCAGCAAGAAAAATGCGTCAGATCCATCAGCGATACCCCCTTTACATATGGCTACATTGTTTAAAAATTCCTGAAGTAAATTAACCGGAGTATCTGAGGCATTAGACGTAGGTAATTTTAGTGAGAGATTTCCAGGTGCATCGAAAGTGCTGAACTCATTCCAAGCATCATCCCAAGTACCCCTTGGTGCTTTAACGGTGCTTGAATCAGCACGTAGTTTGCTATCGTCATCCATACCTCCTATCAGCAAGGGGGATTGGAGCCATGGCATTAATAGTGACTCCTGTTTGTCGACTACCGGACCGCACGATAGAACAGAAATGAGACGGCCAATTGTCGCAGAACATGTTTTTTGCATCAAGATTTGAATAGGTAATACTAGTGATCCATTAAACCCTGTTTGCTTGATCTTAATTGATTGCTTACACGTAGAAACAGATGCTGCCGGGTATAATTTTTGGAATGCCGACATGGGCACTGAGACCTTCGCATTAGATAATTCTGGACCAAAGGCAACACCAACTAATTCTCCATTGACTAAGTACGATATAGTATGCTCGAACCTGTCAATGCGGATAGTTACCGAAGTAAACGGATTAAATGGTAAATACTTCTTGCCAAAATCAGTTGCTCTTCTCACTCCATTAACCCACAGGGAGCCATCAGAATTCCAAGAAACGGCGAAAAAGTTACCAGGATAATTAAACATTTTTTTACGTGTTTGCACGGTGCTGCTTTTAGGTTGTGCATCATTAGAGGCAACTGCTTGAATAGCACCTGTGTGTTCAATAGAAGACGGAGCACTCGTCGCGGTGGATCCAGCTGGTGGAACCGGGGCTACAGGTGACGATGCGGTTATAGAATTCGCGTCAGCTCCTTTATTAGACAGGTCATCATAGCATGGACCAGCTAATCTATCCATCGAATAGGGACTGTCACTCACTACACCTAATGCAAAGGGATTTTTTGAATTTTCTAATATTTCAAATGTCCACTCATGTACCCCGTCGCTCACACCATCAGCAGTCCTTGCGGTAACCCAAGAGTTTTTATCTACGGCATCACCATCACTCCCTTTATCAGTCTTTATCGGGATAAGCACAGTGGGATCTCTGCTACTCATTCGCTCTGGATCAATGACCCATTGTGATTTTTTGGGGGTCGATCCACTATCAGTGACATCACTCTCATCACTACTGAACACTTCAACTTTGAGCAGTTTAATGGCTACATTTGCTCGATAACTGCCACAAGCGGGATAAATTGTTTCAGAAATATCAGTGAATCCAACCTCTGGCTCCGAGCCGTTGACCGAGAAGGAGAGAGTGCCAGCCTTGCCATCAAACTCAATTCGAACTATATCGGTCGGATGTATCTTCTCCATATTATTACCCGTTGTACGCCCTTGAACATACATATAACCGTTATATGCGCGCCTCATCCACAGGTCCGGCGATGTGCTATAACATCTGTTCAATGAACTGGGAGATTCAGGGAGTCTAGCAGCCCCGAAGACTGAGCACTCATCATTTAGTGTGTCTGATTCTAATTGAAATTCCCACGCAGCACGAGAATTCTTTCCAAAAGGTGTGTTGACGATACCACACGTATTATTCGAGTGTGCGGAAGTGTACATAGTGCCGTTATCACTAACGGTATAAGAAGGTTGGTTGTCTTCGAATTGTGCTTTGATAGTTTTCCATCCAGATGCACCAACTTTGGGCGGCCTACTTACATCGGATGGTATGGTGCTATACAGCAGCTGGGTCAAGTGCGCACAGCGCTTCGACTTCTTACATAGATCAGACAACTGTTGCAGTAGAAATACTAAACTGGGTAGTATTCCCTGTAAAATAGAAAAATGGGACGTGAAAAAACAAAACGAGTGCACTAATGGCTGCAAAATATGCATAATCATCGAGTCTCTGAGGTAGGACTCTGCAATAGAGTGGGCAAGACCGTTAACTTCAGTGGATGCATTGGCCGCATTAAACACAAGGATTGCAGCACTGATAACCTTTTTGCTATACAAAATAAACAATTCCTGGATCGCATTCTTTGCACTATTTTGCTTCGATGACAACAAATAATGCACCAATTGCTCTTGAAGCCGGACGAATAGCGTCACTATTGTCTTGCGAAACTGGTCGTGCTTTATAACTTTGACCGCGTTTGCCCCCGTATCCACCAGCTTTTCAATGGTATAATCAGAGATAAGCGACAAAAGGTATGTTAACAGGCTCTGGATAGTGTGTCTTGATGGTTCAAATCCTTCGTATATTTCAATAATCTTAATAATTTGCTCGTACTGAGAAAGCGTCTGCACCAGCATCTCTAGTAGCACTGACGTAGCTTCATCGAGGGCACTATTGCGCTCCAGTGATTCATTGATAATAGACAAGCATAGATCTATTTTATCGTATCCATTTGGCAAAAAGATCGATGAACCTCTAGCAAATGCCTTACAAGTAGCAACGCGCACATCTATGTCATCGCATGACTGACGCAACTCTTGCAACACTCGAAACGACTCCCGCACGACAGCATCGCATTCCGTTTCAAACACAATCTTGCCTTCTACTAGCTTGTATTTAAGGCCTACGTCCACTAAGTCCAGATTGGTGTGGTTCAAGACAGTGAAATGCGCATCGAGCAGTTGCAAGCAACACCGAATCATATTCTTGTTGCTCTTCTTCTTCATATCTTTGACAAATAGCTTCAACAACGAAGTTAGTATTTCAATCACACCAATACTAAGTTCAATGCAGTAGGGATATTCCAATGACTGCAATGACACCAAGTATTCGGGTGTACTCGTGTCCGTCAAAGCACACTCGACTTGATAAATTCTAGTAGCTGCCAAAGCTGCTAAGCATCGCAATAGCGTTTCTATAATAGTTGACTCACTACCAATTGCACTTAGATCGATTGAGGGGAAAGAGGTGGCCAGTTTATCGTAGTTAGGTGGCATTTCTCGTTTGGTATTGTCCCTGTAGTTTACTGATACGATTTTAGCGCAATTATTACTCCCGTAGAACAGTACTAATGGAGTGACGCAATTAGGAACTTGCTCAAACAACACACCCTGATCGATATTGTTCACACTCATGGAAAGTGTCAACGCTGTACTATCGTAAGTGAATCGGCATACATCAAGGGGGTGAATACTCGTAATAGGATCATTTTTGGACCGTCCGCCGTGATAAAGCTCCCCGTCTACACAGTTGACGACCCACATATCACTAGAACTTTCATAATTATTATTGGTTATAATGAGTTTGGACACACCAAGACAAGTAGATTCACCGTTTAATATGTCTTCCGTGATTAGTATTTCCCACTCCCAAAGTCCCTTTTCCATGCAATGATTGAACAAACAATACTGTACTGACGCAGTTGTAGATCGACTGATTGCCAACATGTTGTCTGCTGACAACGTGATTCCTGATGTCTTAGCTGTTGGTAAAGCATCGAACATGACGTCATTCCGCGATTTGCTCACGCTTGGGTGGGAGGTTGCAATACTTTCTATCACTTTGTCATTCTCCGTTTGATACGCTTTCATGAGTCGTAAGATTTGTTCGCCAGTTCTACTATTCGATTTTACCTTCATATCCAGCGTGTCTTCATATTCGTACAAGTACTTAATCAATCGCAACGTTAAGGAAAGTGATCCCGAAGAGCGTATCAATGACAAAAGTGACTCCAAGACAAGTGACCACATCATATCGACGTTAAGAACTGGTAATAGCGACACCTGTAAGTTAACTAATAACTCCGCGGTATTCACCCATTTCGCATCCTTGTCATCCACTAACACTTCGAAGTCATACATTTTTGTAGTTGTGGACGTATTGTACTGGCAATATTTCGCACAAAATACTTGAATAGCTGCTACATTCTTACAATTTACTTGATACACTTGATTCCAGGTGCCCTGCAGCTTCCATTCCACGGCGGGATCGATGACCAACACGCTGGTATACGTGCTGTCATCATTAGACTCGCGAATTTTCAAAGTAATCTTTTTTGGTGCAAATCCAACAGATTTTGGTTGTGCTGGTGTAAGTGTTAATGGCGCCCAAGCAATCCGAATCGCTGATATTGATGATGGTTCTTTAAGCTGTACCGACCAAGTCGATCTTGACTTACTACTGGTCCAGCAGGTGGTAGGGAGATTATCTATAGCCTCAGCAGCTGTACCACTCGATGATGTCGCAGAAGACTTTTTCAATGCTATTTGTTTCATTGGTGATTTCGGCGCAGGTGCCCAAGCAGAATATAAATCTAGATCATTAAAGCTTATAAAATTTTCGCATAATTCTTTGATAGGACGTGTCAGCAGTGCGAGGCAGTCAGTATTAGCGCGAAGCAATGGATAGAATACAGGAAATTGTTGTAATAGATGTAGACCAGTACTGGTTAAACCCTCAATTGCTAATAGTTGAGGATGTGACGTTGAATTCAAGTGATTAAAAGCATACTGACGTCTCTTTTTTTGCTCAATAGCAACCATTTTCTCATTGATTATACAGTCTTCTATTGACTTTAATGCAGCTAATCTTTTATGAAATGATTTTATAAATGGATTACTTTTATAGGTGGATCTAACGTCTAATTCTTTTTCCACACAGCTCAAACTGTCCTTTATTTTTACATTTATACCAGATTCCACTAAATTCTGATAATTATTAATATTTTGAATATATTCATTCTTAAGATCACTACTGTTAGCTACATTTAATACGCTTATTCCCTCGAAAAGCGTCCTCTCACCTTCTGCATCATCACTAACTCCTTGCAGAACTGCGTCAATGAGGTAGTCAGAGTCCAAATGCTGATACATGAAGTCCTTGAAGTCGCCATTTTTAATTATTTTCTCATATGTGGAAGCTACATCTCCTTTTTGAGGGGAGGGAATGCAAGTTGATTTGTTGCCGTTTTTTAGTTTGATTTTATCTGTGGTTGGCAGCGTCCCAATTGACGCGACAGACTCGGCGTTGCCCATTCCTCGCTTCTCCTTCTTCTTCTCTTCTTCTACTTTCTTCTTCTTTTCTTCCTTCTTTTTGGTTTTCTTCTTCCTGTTCGACTTGAATCAAATTACCGGTACCATACCGGCACAGATGGATAATATTGGATATCATTATATTATTGATTGACAAGATGTTAAATCGCTGCGTGAAGCAATCCAGCCGAAAAATTACAGGAATAAATGTAATTATTTAATATTTGGATGCAGATTGTCATCTGGTCTCTCACTGAGATCGCATTGGACACACTGGTATTGATAGGACTATAGTTATTACTTAAGCAATTAAATTAATACGCATATAATAACGCATTATACCCGTGAAGACGGATGATGATCAAGTCAGTCACTACAGTTATAGATCATTTAAATATCTCACGATTTTTGACGCAGAAGACTTCAACTAATCAGGTTATTGTCTATTGCTGTGAACTGCTGAGAACGGGGTGCGGAGGGAGCAACTAGATGCGAGAATCTTATCTTAATTTATCCATAATTATTATATACTGTACCTCACTTCCAGGACCGGCTCCTTCGTATTTCAAGGAGGAAATATTTTTTAAAATTACAAAAATTGTAAATTTTCGAAGGACTTGAATAGGATGCTGGCGTCGGCCTCGTCTAGCCTATGTGTCTGGCGCGTGTCGGAGCAGTTCGAGCTACAGCAGGTGCAGCGTGTACCCAGCGCGGTGCAGTACAATTGCGTATCGTGGAACCATACGAATAAGGTTGTTGCGGTGGGTGGAAATGATAAAAAGTTGTCATTGTACCAAGCTAGCAACGGGGAGTTGTTGTCGACGATTCCCTTCAGTGATGGTGGTGCGTATGATGTGATACAAGGGAATATTAAAACTTTGGCATTTTCAAACACATCAAAATACCTAGCTTGTGGTGCTGATTCTATAGTGTATATATACGATTTAAAGAGACGGCAGTGTAAGTCCAAGTTTATTGGACATAAAGGGCAGATAACTGCATTAAACTTTTCAATATCAAATAATGAAGTTATAGCTTGTGATAGTGTTGGTGCGATGAGGATGTGGAATATGAAAACGTTTGACTCCTCCGAAGAAATGATACTCGTGGATAATCAAGTTGGTATAACGTGCATGGAGATATCCACTCTTGGGCCTAATAGAGTTACAACAGGATATGAGAATGGCGTGTTATCGTTATGGGATCTTGAATCAAAAACTTCAATCCGTACGATGAATTTACATAATGGAGCATTAACATCCTTGTCATATTCACCAAAGAATCCTCGATTAGTAGCAACAGTAGGATCTGATGGCCGGTTATCCCTTGTTGATACCTCAAGCAAGTCGAACACTCCTAGTGCACACATTGATATTGGTGATAGGTTAACCAGTACGAGCTTCTACGAGAATGCTATTCATTGTGCTGTCGGCACCAATAGTGGTAGTATTTTGTTATACGACTGGCGAAATGTGCGATTACCCGTGTGTAAGATTGATGCACATAATCCATATCCAGTGACGTCACTAAAATTTTCTCATAAAATTAAATCGGAGAGTACTTCAGTTACAGGGTCAACGACAAGTTTACCCTCAGCATCGTCAGTGACATCTCCTATGAATCCCAAGAAAGATAAATCTACAGATGTGGTATCCACAGCATCAGTAGTGTCAGCTTTGGCAAATAAAATTGAAAAAGTATCAACAAATGAAGATTCTACGGATCGATTAGTCAAGTCAATGCAAAGTTCACAAGATAAGAAAGCTTTGCAGTCCTTGATTGGCTCATTGACGCCGACCAGAGCTAATCCCAGTAATATCCGCAATTCACATGACACTAATATATCCGTCTCTACCATATCGGACGATAACTCTTATGTGGATCAAGACTTCATTCAATTGACTGCCCAGTTAGAAAAGGCTGTTACCAATAGTGGAATCAAACCAGCTAGTAGTATGTCCCCAGCGAGAGTAGTGAATAAAGTATCAGAGAAGACAGTACCTGGATTAGGATCCATACCCGTTCCAATGTCACTGTCGGCCACATCAGCATCACCGGTTGTAAAAGTGCCCCCACAGCCCCCAAGAGACTCAATAGTTAACTCTATTAGCTCTATCCATAGTGCCAAAAGTATAATATCCAACGATCCTACAATAGGATCATCTACTAGCGTTACAAGAGGCACAACAACTAATTCGCGCAATACCGAGCCAGTAACCGTGCCCAGTTCTAAAGCAACAGATAGTTCTATTGGATCATCACTTGGCATCGCAAGAGGCTCCTATTCTCGCAATAATACCGAGCCACAAGGCGCACCAAATGCCAAAGCTATTGACAATGCCCTCATGGAATCACTCCAAAATTCACTTTCTAAATTAGTGACATCAAATGAACTACAAGAACAGTTAGCTCTGTTGAAGTACGATATACACAAAGAGTTGCAAGAGGTGATTCGCGAACAGATAAGACAACACACTATTTCTAAAGACGAAACAGTTGTTACAATAGAAAAAATGTTCGAGAAAATGAATGAATTGTTGGAGGCGAACAAAGAGCTGCGCATAGAGAATGAGAGATTGCGACGGATCTATTAGTAGCGACAGCTGGTTTTATTGTGATACGATGTATATATAATTATCAACACATATAGACAATATAGATTTTTTTCTTTTGCATTAGCCTAAGCTAACTGCGGCGCCTTTTTTTACTTGATCGATCAAGCTTCTCCAAAATATAGTTAAAATAGTAATTATTACACCGAAGAGTACACTGTACATATGAGTTACCAGAGTCGATTCTTTCGCACTGTTGGGCCTCACTGGTTCCACTACGTTGTTTCTTATATTCTTCTTGATTTCCTTGTTTGTTTCAATAATTGCATGTTGCTGTTTCTTATTCTCATAGTCAGCCAAAGTTGTGGATAGATTTTTGACTTCATTAGCTAATTCATAGATGGTTTTTTTATTGGCATCTTGCAGTGATGTCAACGATTCCTTCCATATTTGAAGAAGGTTCGTCCTATCATCACTCGAAAGATCTAGTAATATTTTTTGTAGCGATGATAAGGACGATGGCTCTAGTGTAACACCTAATCCCACTTTCGCCACCAACTTGTCAATAAAAGTTGTGGCTTCTTTGGTGCTATTTGGATCGATACTAACATTGCTTTTAAGTATTTTGCTTTTAGCACTTTTATCTTTTGCTTGTAACTCACGAACTTTATACTCTAATTGTAAATTAAGTTGCTGCAGTTGCTGGCAGCGTAATTCTAATGCTGTTGTATTAGTTGCTGTTGTTGTTTTTGTCAAATCATTATAATCTAACTCATTGATTGATTGATTATCGTCATTATTATTCGATTTTGATTTCTTTTTACTTAGAACCTGTTGGTTATATGCGAGGGCATCAAACAATTTCGATTCAAGTACTTGAACACGATCCTTTAACTCATTATTTTTTTGTTTTACGGAAATCAAATCATCTTTAGTACCACGTAATTTCGCCATTAAAAATGTCACATCTTGACCATTTAGTTTATCTAATGCATCCTTCAGGACCATTACTTCATTCCTCAACCTCGATATGATTACAGCCGACGATTTACTGCTCCCCCTAGACGACCCGATGCCTCTAGCACTGTCAAGCACGCTACTGGTCTCACTGTTGGTCCCAGAATGCTGGGTGGCTTCGGCCTCGCCATCGATGTCGTCTGGCTCCGTGCTCTCCGTCTCGGCGCTATACATCGTATGTGATGTGAATACGTCTAAGTAGTGTGGAGAGCGGGCGTATTCGTGGGTGTGTATACACGGATATATATATTTCAAGTTTACGCGTTTAAAAAAAAAGGAAAAAAAAAAATCTAAATCCCTAAATAGGAGGGCTCATGCTTTTGAAAAAGTGTATATTCGAATGTATAGTTGTGTATAATGTTTGACGGGGACACAGGAGAAGAAGAGGAGGCGTACAAGCAAATAAGCGAGCACGTAAGTAAGTGAGTACGTAACTAACGAGTGATTATGGAGTGATTATGTAATAACATAATTATAGTTAATAAGTCAATGAATAATTAACCAACTATAACTTCGTAAATGATGATTTAGTGATCGATGAATTAGTGACTAGTGAGTAAAAATATATCGGTGAAAATATCCCAACCGTCTCATCGTTTCAGTACTACCAGCCCCAATAGTTGCCACAGTGATACCCCAACAGCATTTAATAACCCTTTTCCAACCTACTTATTATCAAAATGCTTCTCGGCTACAAGTTCATATGACACCGAGACTATTTCCACCGGTTTTTGCAGCAGGCCCTGAACCGGCCTCCCCCTTTAATTTTAACAAGATCCAATTCGCTGCACGTAGCGGTCGCTTTATCTCGCGCCGATGGATCAAACTTCGCAGAGCGAAAAAATCCTGCAAAAGGAAAAATTCGATGAAATTATTCAAATATTATTATCCGCTGGATATTTTCGGGCGAGAATAAATACATTGAGTGAATTTGACAAGGTTGTTGGTGGATTGTGTTGGTGTATCACGTCATCCGGGGAAGATGTTGATGTTGATATTCTGTTTCAAGAAAATTCAACTATTGGACAAAAAATTACATTATCAGAAGCAATAGTAAAGGCATTAAGAAAAATGAATTGTCCAGCACAGATACAGCCTCATCAGATTCAGGGTGGTGTCGGAGGTAGTGATTATCCCGCCATTTTACCTGTTATTGTGTGGCTAGTTAAGAAGTTTTTTGAAATTAGACAAATAAGAGAAGCTCAATTAAGAGCAGTTTCAGTATTTCAATTCGGTAAAAACTATCAATTACCAAGTGAAGATAATATTGATGGCGTTTCTAATGATTTAAAGAAAATCTTAAAAAGAAATAAAGCTGTGCGCTCTTTCCGTCGCAAAGAAAGTAAACACGAATCAGAAATCACAAGAGTGCATTCCTGTTTACTTGAGTATGGTGATTCATTTTTATCAAACACAATGGGTGATAAAGATTCTCAGGGTAAAGTGCGCATATCTGTGAATACGGATTCATCTATTTCACTAACAGGATCAGATTTAAGTGGATTTGAGAAGAAATTAGCTCAAATGGCGAAAGAAGCACAGAAAGAAGAAGCCCTATTTGCAGAACACGCAAGCAAGGAAGAGGCTGAATTGATGCGTCAAATGTCACAATTACAAGGCGAAAACAATCTAAGTGGATCTCATGTAGGATCTATAGTAGGGATTGGCCACGAAGAAATTGGCAATGCATCTGCTGCATACTTGGCAGATATCGAGGAAGCAAAGAAATTATTAGATGCTAACTTAGCAACCGGTAAGCTTGGTCAATTGGCATCGTATAAGCGCCAGAAACAAAATTTATTAAAGTTGAAGGAAGAAGTAGAGACCAAAGCCGCTGGAGTGCAGAGCGCAGTGACGTCAATATTAGACAAATTGAGTATTATTCAAAAAGAGAGGGACCATGCATTAGAATATAACGTGGGATTGAAGGCAATGGTTGCCAAATTGACTGAATTAGAATTAAGTTCTAGCCAACAAGAAGAATTAGCTATGTTGAAGCATTTGATAACATTGAATGAGTCACTGAAGGCCCAAGAGGCGGCATTTAAGGCCTCATGTAAAGCACAATTACAAGATTTACAAGAAAAAATTAAAAATTTGGATGAAGGTGATGACAATAGCGATGATGCTAAAAAATTTAATGATATTGAAGATATGCACAATAAGATGCTGGTCAAATACAACAGACTGCGCCAGTTGCTAGCCGAAACAAACCTAGAAATATCTAATTCTAGTCGTATTATCGACGATATTCCAACCCGTACGGAATTAATCCAATATGAGCGTCGCTTTGTTGAACTATACTCACAAGTAGCATGGAAGTTAGAAGAAACCCGTAAGTACTACGCACTGTATAATACACTGGACACTACATTGAATTTCTTGTCGAAAGAGGTGAAACTGCTCAATAGTATTAGTGAGAACTTCAATGATGCCATGACCAGCACCCAAACCAAAGCAGAATACTTAAAGCAAATGGATCAGATAGTCCGTGGTGTGGAAGACTCTTTAGTGCGACAAGAAAGCATATTAAAGGGTAAAGAAAAGACACTAGAAGAGCTTAAGAGTAACCACCAAAATCTAGTTGACGAGCAGCGCCGTTATTTCAAGGCTGTGAAGGACTTCCAAGAAGAGTGTAACAAGAATGAGTGGTTGATGAACAAGCTGCAATCATTAGGAGTGAACTAGTTATTCTGTCAAAAATAATGTTTAAGTTTATTTTAAATTATATATTTTTTTAATTCTTTCTGGCAACAATATAATCTGCTATACCCAGTAGTGGCGCTGCTTTCGCACCGTATACACTTACAGCTGCCTTGGCTTCGTTAACGATTCGTTGAGCTTCTTTTTTACTCTCTTCTAAACCGAGTAACTTGACGTACGTTGTCTTATTAACATCCATGTCTTTCCCAGCTGTTTTGCCGAGCTCTTCGGATGTTGCAGTGCAATCAAGAATATCATCAGCTATTTGAAATGCTAATCCAATTTTTTCTGCATATATTTCACATGCTGCAACATCAGCTGCAGATGCACCAGCTAGGATTGCACCAGCTGATACACTTACCTTCAACAAAGCAGCCGTTTTATGCAAATGTATCCACTCCAAGTCTTTTAAGGTAACACCAGCTTTATTTTCACATTCCAAGTCCATGACTTGTCCGCCTGCTAATCCAACTGCACCAACTGATGTACCAAGTCGTCGTAATACTTCAACAACTCTTTCCGCAGGTACATTTTTTGTTTCTCTAGCAACATGCTCAAATGATGTTGATAATAATGCATCACCTGCCAATATAGCAATGTCCTCTCCATATAATACATGATTTGTTGGTTTTCCACGACGTAAATCATCGTTGTCCATTGCAGGTAAATCATCGTGAATTAAAGACATAGTATGAATCATTTCCAATGCAACAGCCGTTGGCATAGCCATAGCATCGTTACCACCAAACATTTCACAAGCAGCAAGACATAAAATAGGTCTTATTCTCTTTCCACCTGCCATTAATGAATATTTCATACTGGAAATAATCTTGTCTGTATTAGGTGTTGTTGAATGCAGGGAGTTGTCTAAAGCTTTCTCAACGATATTCTTTTTGGTGTCTAAATACTGTTGTAGATTAAACGACGTCGCAGTTGCACGTAATGCCACCTTACTGAACTGACGTTTGCAAGTTGCAGATGCGTAACCTGTTGAATAATTTAGTAAGTTACTGATAAGTAAAGTCCGAAGCAAAGAGAGAAATAAGCAAGGAGGCGCATACCTTGCACGTCGATGACGTACAGGAAGTGCAATAGCAACAGCAACTCGATCCACCGCATCATCGCTTAAAACTACCATCATCATTGATGTCACCATATCCGCCGGTACTCGATGGACAGAAATCGTTTTAGTAAATTTCCACATAATTCCTCGTTTTTGTTGGGCAAATGGCGATTTTGCTGCAACTAACAGGTCGCACTTGGTGCTTGCTCAACTGCTCGATCCCGTTGTGTGTCGAAGCAACTAACTAGTTAGTAGCCCATAGGCATGCGGTATTTAGTTGTAACTACTTGTGGTAGGACATAGCAAGACACTCATTAGAATCTAGTGCAGCTTCAATCGATATATTTTAAACATAAAAACTGTATCAAAAAAATGAACAAAACGTTTTTCCTGCATGATTTTCCTAGCTTTATCGAGGAAGTCAAGCAACAAGCGCGTGTTCCATATAATCTTCGCAGTTGTACCAGATATTCCTCACCAAACGATCCAAACTACTCAATTATAGTGATCACTACGTGATATTATACCGGTCTTAACCCTGACTGACCACCTGCTTGGCGACGCAAAAAAGGTTGAAGGTACGCACGTTAACCAGGTGCGCGTTGAAACGGTCAATCGCCAGGTGGCTACTCACTCACTCGCTCACTCACTCACTGATGCACGCGCACACTCATCTACTCCCGCACTCACTCATGTGCTCACCCATTTGCTCGTCTTCGCATGATGCAACGCACTTACTGATTGCATAAATTACTCATTTATTCAATCCATACATTTGAGTACGAAAACTTGCTCATTGCGTATTACAATCATTTCATAATGCACTTTCTTATCTTACCTCTGTACTATCTGAGTTAACCCACACTTATTTACTCGTGCTTACCAGGGAATATGAGTAGTTACGCAGAGATTCAGAACCAATTGGTGCAGAAAATCACCATCGATCTCACTGAGGGACGTACATATGAAGCATCACAGTTATGCATGAGTTACATCGCCAGAAAGAAAGATGCATTAGGCAAAAATGGCGTATCCGACATTATCTTTCATATTGCTGGCCACTTCTGTGCAAATAATGGACACAGTGATGCGGGGACTATCATCCAGTGGTACATTGAAGATGGCGCTAGTAAAGGTATAAAATATATAAATATCTAGTATCTATTAGATTATTTAAACTCAATTTTATTTATATTTTTAGACTATAAATTTACATTTCCTAATGGAGATATTTCTGCTGGCAATACTTGTGACGTCAAGAAATTAACTGATTTATTGATCTCATTAAAGCCTAGTGATGCAGCGGGGATTGTTAACAAGGTATGTGGTCCAGTGCACATGATAGTATTAAAGGAGACTTCCAAGAGTGGCGTATCAGCACCATTAGCAGCAAGAATGGAATTATTAGAGAGAAATTTCGCTTCAATATTCGAGGCATCTCTTGACTGGTTTAATGCATACAAATGCAACTTAAGATTGAATAATATTGAACGTGCGGCTAACAATTTAGACTCATGGTCAAAGGAAGGGTACTTAAGTGAGAGACCATTATTCTTTGGTCGTGCTGTGCTTGAACTATTATCCACTGGTTCCATTGAAAAGGCAGCTGAGTTAGTGAAGCACTCGAATGCGTATCTTAACAATGAACCAACAGAAGGTGGCGGACCATCTGCTTCAGCATATGCAGTTTGGCATTTAGCATTAATTGCAAGTGGTCTAGCTGTGATGGAACCCAAACCACGTGTTGACAAGTACAGAATATTTAGTATACTAAATGAACGCTATCGCAATATACTTGGCACCGTTGATTACAGATTAGTAACATTGTTTGATAAAATCGGTGAAACCTGTTTCAATGTAGTCCGACCTGAGTCTCAGCACAATCCATTCTCCTTCTTACAATCTATGCTCGCTAATACTAGTTCTAAAGGCGGAGCATATAGTGACTTTGTACCACCAAAGCCAGGTCAGGGTGGACTCCCTGCTGGTCTGGACATGAACATGATGTTAAATATGATAAATTCCATGCAAAACACTAAACCTAAAAAGTAATTTCCTACATTAATAACAGTATAAATATATAGTTTACAAATTGTTCTCTTATTTCAATTTCAAGATTATGCTGTCTTTATCGTTGCTTTTCCTGGAATATTTTCTCCTGGCTGCAGCTTCTACATTTTGAAGAAATCCGATCGGTCCCAAGGTGCATATGTGATTAATGATAACCGGCGGTGCAAATCCTCCTGGGTCCATCTGCGTGATCATCGTTAATTTACATTTCTTGTTATCATTTTTAATTGGTTGAATAATATTGGCTGCTAAAATAATTTGCCCTCTGACGTACGAAGATGTCACAGGAGCAGCTGCGTGTTGTATAGCCCGATTTAATACGACAATAGTACCATCTTTCAGCTTTCTCACATGGATTGCGGTGACAAAATCCCTCGGTTTAAAAGGGAAGATGGGTGGTGTTATTGTCCAAGTGACCTTGGTTGAATCTCCAATTAATTCGAGATCTTTGCCTTTCAAATAGAAGCTGTTATACTCAGGAACCCGTGCATTATCAGCGAATAAACTATAGACTGCAGTAGGAGAAGCATTAATGATACCAGAGCACATCACACATGCATACTGAGACCCAGGCATTCCGGGAGTCATGAACTTTCTCCAAACTTTGTAACCATTCTCTTCTTTGATAAGTTTCCATCCCTGTTGAACGTGCTTTGTCGGGTCAATTAATTTCAATATTTTACTAAGTGTGTAATCATTTTGCGAGGTCACATAGTAACTAGCCTGTCTCTTGACAATGAGCTCTTCATAGAGCGAACTAGTCGTCTGTATACTATCTTGCAGCACTTTAAGGGCCTGATCCAACTTCAACATCTGCTCATCAAGCCATTGACTGCCAACATTTTCCAACTTTTTTAGATTCGATTTCAACAGCTCCGTTTCCTTACGCACCAAACTTTTATCTAATGTGTTTTTAATAATTTCTTGTGATTTAGCCGTGATTTGTTTGGCATTTACTGCTAATTCATCTTGCAACTTGTGGTAGTCTTCGAGGGCAACCCGCACAGACTCTTCGGCGTTTTGAACAGTCTCTTGTGCTGACAATCGCATAGAATCCCAGTTATCACGAAGGTGAGAACCAACAAATTTATTATAAAACGATTGTAAAAACCTTTCGTTTTTCTTAATCATCTTTCTACGAAGCAAATATTTCCGAGAGACTTCTGAATAGTTATCCTTACCATGTTTAGAATGTGTTGCAAGGAAAGGACTCATGCTTTCATTGTAGAATTGCATAAAATTTTCTAGGGATTCATCCATGAGTCTTGGGCGTTTATACTCCAATGCTTTAACCGCCTCTTGTTGCCGCAACAAAGTAGTCGACATGTCCTCGTAAAGCTGGTGAAACGCCTTAGTATATGCTTTGAAGTCATTTTGAGCATCAAGAAGCATTTGCTTCTGGTCTGCGCGAAAATGATCAATATACTTACCAATTGCATTACTAATAGTATCGCGATATTGACTCAATGATAACTTACGAAAGTTCAATTCTATAAAAAATATTTAGTTTAGTATAACGCCCGAAGATTGTGGATGAAGTGCATACCTTCTGATAACTCATTAAAGGAATGTGTAACTTGATTATAAAACATGTCGAGTGGCGATTCAGGCGCAACACTTTTAGCAACAGCACCAGCTCTGGATTTCGACCTTGACCTGCCGAGCCTAGCCAGTCCCGAGTGCAGCAGACAATAGAATACGAGCAGAGAGAGCAATGGTAGGCGCGACATGGTAGAATAATAATCAAAACCTGTACCAAATCGACTCGCTCTCTAACTTATTCAATCAATCACTCACTCAATCACTCAATCCGCGAGCGTAAACCTGACGAAAGTACCAATTTGGAATTGGCGATGGGATGATGTGTTCAACTCTGTGACACCGGTATGGGACCGGCCCCGATTATGTCTCAATTAATTTGTGTCACAAATTTTGTGAGCCAACCCAAACAAGGTAACACATAAATTATGATTTGTACGATTGCAGAACAATGCACGCTACATAAATTAAATTCTCTAGAGCGATGTCATTACGGGTTACAACAGAGTTTTATTAAAGTTTCAAAGATGCAAATAAAATAGAATTCGGGAAAAAAGGGAAACTGTTACACTGCACGAAGAAATACCTGCAATCCCTAGACTTTAGGGCAGTCGTTGTAACATACGCCTATGTTCCACACCCCAGTGTACCGGTGTACGTAGTTTTTCACTGTGAAAATTTCACAAAAGGAAGTGAAATTCACATTGAAAATTTTCAATCAAAATAATTTTAGCGGCAAAATTTAGCCTAAAATTTTAGGTAGTAATTACGAGTCAATTCTCTGAGACAACTCAACTTGACAACTTGACAACTCAATCGTGTGAAGTCAAATTATTTCTGTCAAAACTTGGATGTGCACAATAAAGCACGACGTGGAAGAAGACTTTACCGAGTGTGCATGTGTGATAAATCAAAAATGATCCTGCTGGTTGCCATATTATTTTCGTTGATAATATTCCTAATTGCAAGTGAAAAATGCTTGTATCAACGCTACTGTGCAAGAGTGATGTACGATGGTTCAGGATTTCGTGGATGGCAAGAGCAAAACGACGTTCGGACAGTACAAGGAACAATTTCCAGGCGTTTAAGCCAAAGATTTGATAGGAATATGAGGGTTACTGGTGCTAGTCGAACAGATCAAGGTGTACACGCTCGTGGTCAAGCGATACATTTTGACCTGCCCATGGACATTAGTGCAACCTACCAAGATCAAGTAAACTTGGATAGACTAGAATATTCTTTGAATCGTCTTCTTCCTGATGATATCCGTATTTACAATATCTCGTTGGCGCCATTAGGTAACGCTGAACAAGTAAGAGATGGTGATTTATGGCATGCTACTAAGTCAGCCAACAGAAAAATTTATACTTATCGATTTTGCACAAATCAGTTTGTGGACCCGTTACAGCGCCGATACTGTGCCCATGTATATAGAGAATTTAACGAGGAGATTTTTGCGCAATGCTTGCCAATTTTTGTCGGTACACATGACTTTGCTGCATATACTAACCGTGTTGAGCACAGTGTAATAGAATTCAAAGAGAAAGGATTCGATTTTTGCACGACAAAAACTATTAATAATATAGATTTTTTTAACGAAGGCAACGGTTATTATCGTGTGGAAGTGGATATAGAAAGCGCTCTGTATCGCATGATAAGGAATATAATGGGGGCGTCATTGATGGTTGCAGCTGAACACGATCCTGCAATGAACATAGAAACATTGAAATATTTGCTGCGTGAAAGCCCGAACAGAAATTTTAATAAAGCCGGAAGTGCACCTGCAGAGGGTTTGACTTTAGAAAAGGTTTTCTATGATCATTATTAGGTCGATAATATTAACAATTATTTGTAAACACCTGTGTATTTGTAAATAAGGTACTTTCACCACTCCGTGCGAATCCATCTGCTGCTGCTAGTGATCGTTGCATCTTATCACCTCAATTCTATCGTAAAGTTGTCATTGACTTTTTAACTATTGATGTGTATGCATCTGACACTGTACCTAATCCCTCGTGGTGAAAAGAATTCCTTTAGAGAAAGTCTCGGAAAGTCCTAAGAAAAGAAAAAACTATTCCCAGGATCCCTTCTTTGACGAGTCAGTGAGTGGCGAGTATGACAACGGGGCTTGGGCTGCAAGTGCTCGAAGACGCGTTTGTCGTGATGCGCATACTTCCGTACCTCACTCCCGGCGAAATCCTTCAGTTTGGACTCACATCTCATCGGTTCCAAGCATTGATCAAGGAGGACTATTTGTGGAACCAATATCTATCCAATGACTTTCGGGATGTACAACTAGCTACTACTGACAGTAAGCTTAAGTTGTACCGTGATCTGAAACTGATCTTAAGAAACGGTATAGTTAATTATGTTAAGGATAGAGATCGAAATAATTATAGCAAATACGCACCAATAGCCAAGTATGTGATAGACTTGACGCACATAAGACTGTATAGTCCGCTACCAACGCTGACTGTGGTTATAACAATAATATTATTTGCGATATATCTAGACGGAAATAATCCAACTATTAGCATATGGATCTGCGCTATACCATTGTATTTCTTTTTCGGTTATGTCTTTTTGTTATATGTCAGTGGTCATTGTATCCATCAATATGACACTTCTAGCTCAGTATTCCGTAATTTATTTGACAATATGGCGTCTCCTATCAAGTTTATATTGAAGGAAAATGCACGATTTAAACATGTTTTCAAGCTCATACTTAGTCTATTAGTATTACAAGTAACATTTATATGCTTGAAGCTATGGAGCAGAACGCATCATGCAGCAGGGATAAATTACGATCGCTTTTCTTGGTTTTTGGTATTTTTTCCGATATGGACTATGCTCGTAGTGGGCTTGATAATAGTTTTCCCATGTTCCAGAGTATTCAATTCTGAAGATTATGTCGGATACGTATATTTCCTTATACTCATATGGCTACCATGCGTGATAGTTCTGCTATGTTTAGCTTTCAAATTTGAATCCGTTGATCATCCCAATGACTCCAGCGTTAATCACGGTGACTACCGTTTGGCTTTAATATTCATTCCTTTTTACCTCATTGAAAGTATTATCCTTCTAATTATTTTGTTTTATTTTATTCGAAACCTACGTTTGTGGTACTATTACAAGTATGTCATTCACCTTGAAGATATGAATGGCCTTAATATCGTGGAGCACCTGTCCATGCTGGTATCCAGTTGGTTGCTTGTAATTCCATTAATTGTGTTCCAAAGTTTACTAGCGGCGGCAGAAGATGGGCGTTATCAGTTGACTGCCACACAGATGATCATACCGTTATTGGTTTTCATATCCCCATTTCTGTGTTTTTCCCTTTTATTTTGTTGCTGTGTCAGAACTCCTTATCAAATCGAAGAAACGCAAAATAATGTAGGTACTCGTAGTGTTTTTAGGGTGTAACTTTGTTAAGAGCGTAATGTTTAGAGTGTAAATATGTTTACGAATTGTTACAAATGTATAACAAAAATACAGAGACGTCTATGCTATTCAAACTATTTTTCGCAGACATGTGCGCACATGAAGTCGTATTGCTCAGTTTGAGAAATAAAATGAAGTAAATCATCCAAATCAACGACAACTTTATTCTTCTCTTGTGCTCGAACAACACAAAATGCGCTCATCTCAATGAGCAATAATTCGCACGCTTTTAATATTAAACTCTTCGCAGCATTCGATAATCCATTATAGAGTGTAGGATTATTAGTATTAATAGCATCTTTAATTATTGATTCAGAGAAAAAATGTTCACCAAAATCATTTTTAGATGCATCAATTTTAAATATTTCATTATTTATAGACGCCTTTAGCTCATTCATACGCATAATTTTCCTCACGACCGACTTGTCATATGACAACTGGTCGTCGAACGAGAATGATTGATTACAAAATTGGTCATTGAAATGGGCATTAGCGATGCTTAAGCCGAGCGAAGGAACTATATTATGCTGCACTTTGGTACTGGCGTGGATAGAAGACTTGGCGCCTGCAGGTGCAGGAATCGACGTGGTTTTGGTAGACGCGGCATCAGGCGAGGGAAGCACCTTTGCCTTCTTTGCGATTCCTGCGTCCACGTCACCCGATTCCCTTTTCACAGCGGCGC
>JACCDO011867276.1_pt1 | contig 48558 bp, 49 predicted proteins | sample 7446101 | NCBI WGS metagenome assembly JACCDO01 (sample SAMN15323440, study PRJNA562643) | freshwater metagenome | isolation source: river surface water | place: USA:Blue River Watershed | collected 2017-08-16 | reverse complement strand
CCGAGACCGAAGCCGGCACCCTGGCGTGCAGTCACACCCACGGTAGGGGCCATGAAGTCGAGCACGGCAAACACAACCGCCGCGAGTAGGGCTAGAGAGGAGATCTCACCCATGTTCAGCTTCTTCTGGGGGATGATGATAGCGGCAACAGCTACCGCTAGACCTTCCACTAAATACTTAACGATACGAGTGATGATGTCAGAAACCATGCCGTCCATTTGCTTATACCTGTTACTAAGAAAAAGTAAAACGCGCCGGCCGGACAATTGCAATAACAGCATTTAAGGTACTCGTTAAACAAGATCATTAGATACAATGTCCGCCAGTGCAGCAAAACAAGTAAAGGAGGATTTTCTCGACGAGGATCCGGAAATTTCCAGTCAGAAATATGTACTTCTAAGTTTCATTTCTCCTGAGAATGTTCTTGCGAAGAAGAATCATTTCTTTTTCCAGCGTTTTCTGAAGGATTATGAGATCCAGTGGCGGACAAAGCATCTGGAGTCATTTCTGGCACAGCACATTGCTGCCGTAAACCGGACACTGGACGATAAGTCTAGTGCACTAGAGGCAAGTGGTAATATGGATCTGGCGGCATCTGTGCGCGCTTGCCGTATTAAAGTTGAGGATCTCATTGCCGGATTTGCTGCTCATGTAAAGAAGCATCATAAGGAGATTCAGTCGACAAAGATTGATGATGACTATAGTGATTTTATGTTTCGTATGCAGGAAAAGCTTGACGATGAGTTTTTTGTAGCAAATAATTTCCAGACCTCTGTTCGTGGTATGAAAGTGCGTGGTGTGTATTCTACGACTGCGGAGGCAGAGATGCGTGCCAAGAAGCTGCAGCGCTCGGATCCTCTCCACAATATTTTTATTGGCGAGGTGGGTAAATGGCTACCTTGGGATCCTTCTCCTAATGCAATTGCCAATCAGGAGTATGCGGAGGATCAGCTCAATCAGCTAATGAAGAAGTATAAGGAAAATGATGAGGCAAAGGAGAAGTTTTATAATGAGAATAAGCTGAAGAAGCCGGCCAAGCAGGTCTTTGGTGGTGCGGGTGAGGGTGAGGAGGGTACTGAAGCTACGAACACCTTTGAGGGCATGTTCGGAGCTGCAGGTGATCTTGCTTTAGAGCGTAAGAAGGCTGCTGTGGAGGCGTCGTCGGCTGCTCCTGCAGCTTCTGCGCCTGTTGATGATGCCAAGAAGACCGACTAAATATTTGTTTTATGCAGTTTTCTTTGTGCATTGCTTGTTAAAGTCATTGCAAAATGTTCCTTCAGGGCAGACGTCACCTGTAGCAGGATTTGGGGAACGGCAGGGTACGACAAGTGGGTTTGTATGACCCTGGCCAGCAAGACCAAGATCTTGGAAACCGGATACAACATTACCAAAGATGGAATTCAAGTATTTGATAGCGAGAGGTACAAAAATAACAACACCAATAAAGATGACTATTAGTGAAATCAGATCACCTTTGCGTTTGTTGGCCATTCTATAATAAACGCGTATAAAATGAGGCAATTAGGATTGTCTAATTTTATCTGCGAGCGCAAAATACTAATATGATTATTTTAGGGGAAGACTGGTAGACCACTTTCCGTAGGAAATTTAGGGATTGCGGTTGATTCACAATAACCATTCATACAGCGTGTTCCAGGAGTTTCACATCCACCTAATTGCACGCCGCATCGAGATCTAGGACCGGGTGTAACACTGAAACCTTCAAATACAGGTCCTCTTAAAAGTACAAGTCCAATACATGCAATTATCAGTAATGAAATAAGTAAACTTGTTTTACGATGTATCTCTGTCATATTGTTATGCTATTGAATGCCTCTAATTTGTTTTACGGACCTGGATAGTTGGTCCACGCAAACGCTGTCCATTTTGACCATTATATGCGCTTGCATCACCGCCACCAAATTCATCGGGAGGAGCACCCCCGCTACCGCGTGAATGCGCCCAAAATTCAGGTGCTCCTATACGGAAATCACCGTGTAAATTGGCTTTATACCAGAAAATACAATCATCCAGTTTATTGGACTGTGTTGCATTATTAATTACGAGACATTCATAATTCTGTGTACATTGATCCATTACTTGACAAAAGAACTCAAATGTTGGGAAAGCACCTCCATAGTTTTCATAGATGCGTTTACGGTTTGTTGGATATGGTTCACGTAAAATAAAGACGTAATCGACGTTTGTACGAAGTGCAGGTTGAATACCGAGCGGATACTGCATAGTAATGATAAAGAACACCTTGAGCCAACGACCATTCATGAAAAGATAACGAATATTTTTATCATGTGTCCAGCTATCATCGTACATACAGTCATCAAGAATTAGGAAGGAACGGGGATCAATACGACTTTGAATACCTTGCTCAGCCTCTTTTGCAATACGAGCCATAATGAGTTTTTGGCGTTTTACATAATTGGCTAAAATCATTGGATTGTATTCACCATGAATGAAAATGGGTGGAATAATTTTACTATAAAAACCGTTTGATTCTTCTGTACCACTGATAACTGTTCCTGCAGGCATTGATTGGTGATGATAGAGAAGGTCACGTACAAGTGTTGACTTACCTGTACGACGACGACCAATAAATACTGCAACTGCATCTTGAGGCACCGATTTCATATCAAACTTTTTAATATTAAAATTGAGTGCTGATCCTGCAGCCATTTAGGTACTACAAAGAAACATAATTATTTAATATGAAAATTTAGCGCAAAGCTACGCGATTGATTATACCAATACACTCTCTTGAAATATGTCAGATGCCGACAAAACCTAATGCAAAGGCTAAGCCGGAAAAAAGTCAGTTTCAACATCTTTTAGATAGTTTTCTTGTTGAAGTTGACATACCGGAATCTCTACATACAAGTTTCCCTAATATAAAAATTCAACAACGATTTATTCCCGGTATATGCCGATTTGCTCCTCCCAATAAAATTTCAAAGTTTTCTACTTTTAACACCCGTGCAAATCTTATTAAATGGCAGCCTTTAGAGAAAGGGCGCAATTCTAAATTTGGTATGGGTACAATACAATATAATAATGGAACAATTGAAGAAAAGCGAGTATTTGTTAAAACAATTCACTTACTTGATCCATTTACATTTGTGAAAGGGGAATATGGAACACCAAATGAAAATGAAAATTGGATGCCAAATTTGGATGAATCATATGAAGAACGTCAGAAAAAACTCAATTCCATGTACAATCAGGCATATATCGATGCAACTGCACAAGCTGTTTTAAGTCGATTAAAAGAGGAAAATATTACACAACACTCACTTCTTTCTTATGGTATGGTTGTAGGTACACATAAAAGTTATTGGTATGATATTACAAATGATTTTGAGTCACTTAGGGCTCGCAGTTGGTTTTGGGATGCAGTTGGAGAGGAGGGAAAATGTTTAAAATTCCTAACTGAAACTGGTGAAATGGTTGATTCAAAATTAGAGGAGTCGTTACGTCAAAAACCAGATGAAATGTATGATAGTGAAGAGGATTATTGTAGTGAGGAGGATGGCAGCGAGGAGGATGGCAGCGAGGAGGATGGCAGTGAGGAGGATGGCAGCGAGGAGGATGGCAGTGAGGACAGTAATGCTACAAGTGCCAAATCAGCATTTAGCAATAACGTCGAGGACAATTTAGAATCAAGTGATGAAATCTCTGCCTGCGACTTGGATGATCTGCCGGCAGTAGCAGAGGCAGATCTGCCAACAACTTCCACCTGCGAATCTGCAACTGATGATGTCATTGCAGAAGCAGATGTTGATTCTATTGCAAGTACAGATTCATCTAAAATTCTCCAAATAACTCGTAATAGCAATAATACACGTTCAACATCGAATAATATATTTGAAAATAATATTGGTGTAAGAGTACAAATTGAGTGTAAAAATATGCCTGTGTTGTTATTATTTCAGGAGGCGGCGGATGGAACAATGGAAGAGTTATTAGAAGAGGAGGAGTCTGTTCTTAATTCTTTATTATCTCCAGGGTCAAGTTCTGATGAGCATAATATTGGATTTTCAATGTCAGATAGTATTGAAAATATGACAATGCTCCTGAAAGCTGAAAAAGACGAAAGATGGTCAGCCTGGTTACTACAAATAATTGCTGGTCTTTCACAACTTCAAGCACTTCTCAGTTTTTGTCATAACGATCTTCATACAAATAATATTGTCTGGACTAAAACTCCAATTGAATATTTATATTACAAACGATCAAATGGCGACTATTATAAAGTCCCAACATATGGAAAACTGTTTCATTTAATTGATTATGGTCGTGCAACATTTTCAATTGGTGACAGAATGTTCATCAGCGATGATTTTTTTGATGGTAATGATGCATATGGTCAATATAATTATGGAGCTTGTTTCACACCTGATCGACCAGTATTATACCCTAATATGTCATTTGATCTCTGTCGTCTTGCCGTCAGCCTAATTGACTCATTATACGATACAACACCGTCTGTAAATACAAAAGGACCGCAAACTATCCTAAATGTAGAAGGTCGCTGGAAGAAATATGAAACATCCAGCAATCTTTATAATTTAATTTGGAAATGGCTAATAGATGATAAAGGTAAAAATGTCTTGCGTTCAGAAGATGGCGAAGATAGATTTCCTGGTTTTGATCTTTATATTCATATAGCCAAAAATGTTCATAAAGCTGTACCCAAGGAACAGTGGAATACTGCTGCATTTAGTAGATTCAAGACACCACATGCGCATCCAGCGGCAATAAAAGTATATAATTAGATTTGTAATTCATAATCAGTTGCTCCATCTCCGCGACGAGCCATTACTTGATCAAAACTAGGGATACCAGGAATTTTAAGGGAAAGTTCTGGGAAAAAACCAGGTATCATTGTCTTTAAAAATAAGACAATTATGCCACCTGCAACAAAATCGCGACCAACCGATTTACCTGATGGTTTATCATCGCGATAATACGTTGCAATTATGCCAAGGATTGAAAATATAAATGCACCAGCAACTAAATACATAATTGTTGAAGAGTTGAACATTAGTTTTTAACGTAAGAAAGAATTAAATTTAGTAATTCTTTCCTCACGTAAACGCAGTTTGTTTTAGAGTTCATCATAATCATCCGCAGATAGAGTCGCCGGAGTTGCGTCATCATCAAGCGTCTCATAATTGTCGAGTGGAATACCTGGTTCATCAGAAATCTCTAAAAGACCACCTTCTTCACCATCTTTTGGATTAAAAAGTAAATTAGAATTATCTCCATCATATATATTATCATATTCAGCAAACTGAACGGAGCTTTTATCGTCAATTGTTAATATAGGCGAACTATCATGTTGCTCTGTTTGTTCTTGCGATGACTCCCTAATTGTATCGCCGCCGGCTGTTTGGGGAATACCATCAAGTAGGGCCTTCACAACAGGATGATCTGCATGTGTTACAGCTGGAGTTGTATCTGCGGCAGTTGCAGGTGCTTCTGCTGTCACCGCTGCAGGTGCTTCTGCTGTCACCGCCGCAGGTGCAACCTCTGCTACTGTCGCAATCGCAGTTGCAGGTGCTTCCCCCTCCTCATCCGTATCAGCTTCAACCTGTTCATTGTCATTTACAATAACACATTCGCGTAGGATATTTTTTACAGGAACAAGTGCCCTAATTGCATTTGAAATACCATCTGCAACCATTGCCTCAGCCTGTCGATAATTTTGCTGTTTGTCTAAATTTTTAACATCATCACGAAATAAATATGTGTTTTTCCAATATAACGTACTTGTTTCACAAAGAACCTTAAATAAAAATCGTTCGGTTTTAGGAACATTTATTTGTACATTTGCGTTCTTTTTAGAAGATACACGAATTGCAGTTAGGATCTTTGTGTGTGCAATGAAAACAGCAGTTAGGAGATCCTCGAGATATTCACAAGCAATTTCATATTCAAGTCTTTTAATTTCATTGGTAACTTTTTCCATATTCCATTCAGGAATCTCTTTTAGGTAATTCTGGAACTGATAAAGGACTTTTTGTGATTCACGACCTGTTTCTTCACGGGCTTTATCCAGAAGAGATGTAAAGAACTTGAAGATCGCCGGAACAATAAACTGACAAAGCTGTCTTGTATATTCGGTTCGTGCATCAGAATATGCTAGTAAGGCCGGATCAGAATATGTAGATTCCATAACTCTTCAAATAATCCGATTAAACAACAACCGCTATTTCCGCAATTGCACACAATGTACTAACGCCCACGGATTTCCATTATTTATTATTGCACTTACAATATCCTCCTTTGATTTATTAGATAATTGTGCAAAGTTGTCATGAATTAAATACCATGGATTAATTGCTGAATTATACATTGTTAATGCAGAAACATTTAAATCTAATTTATTATTTGTATCATGAATTTTTTTTATATGCGCCCATGTATTAGGAAAAAATGTTGCAAGATTTAATGCGGCATCAAGCTGACGACGAGTTTTATTTCGAGTATAATTAAAAATATCATTTAGGGTTGTTGCATTTACTCGACGACCATATTCTAACTTTAATTGATCGACTGTAGGAGATTGTAGGCGAATAATTTCACAGCGACTTAGGATTGGTTCTTGAATCGATTCAAGTGACTGGGCCTCCAGACAAAAGCGCACAGAGGGAGCGTACGTTTCCAAAATACGACGCAGAAAACTCTGGGCTTCAGGTGTAAGATCATCCGTCCCCTCAATCCAAAGTAGCGTTGGCTCTGCGCGTAATGCCCACTCGTGAATAATTGCACGCTGCTCCCTTAATGTCCTATCCTTCCTACAAGGACAATGCAGCAATGTTCGCCTTTCCCGTTCTGCTAATTGTTTTATATAGTGACTTTTACCACTGCTTGGCGGCCCTACAACAAATACAGGGCGGACTTTGGCAGGCTGTTGCAGCGGCTCACTCATCTCTAATAGCTTTTTATCTCAATGGCTTAGACCAACAATTAGCAGTTATTTGGTCTAAAACAAATTTACAATGCATTAATAATGCATATTCCTTTCTTTACAATTCTTTCAGGTCTAAATGGATATAATTCACTCTCGAATGAAGTGTATTATCCACTTGCAGCCACATCAGGCTTATTGGCTTACTGGCAGACATCTGCAAAATACGATAAGTTACATCTAGATAAAAAACTGTATTATAGTCCTCCTGGCCGTTTTGCAATTACAGCATTAGCAACAGGAATAAGCATGGGTCTGTCAGGTATAGCAGGGCATTATACAGGACGTGCAATTAGAGAAGTGGTTGATTCTGGTCGACACCCGCCAGCTCCTATTTCTTACCCTGAGAACCCATCATCTCTGCATAACGGCGCATGATATTCTGCTCATCCTTTTCAGCATTTGCCCGTAAACTCACATTTAGAGGGTTCTGTTCCACTGCACTAACAAATTCGGGCTGTGAACGTGCAGCATAAATGTCTTGCTGGAGTGGATGACGATACTTTACACGACCAATATCACCTGCACCTGTAGGCAAACTCTCCACACGATTCACTGCGTTCGGGCGGTCATTAATATAATCTTCATTGAGTTTCTTCGAGCGTTGATGGATCTCACCAGTAAATACCTGAATACCACCATTACCTGCATAAGGCTTACGTATAGCGGCAATCTGCTGCTTATTGGGATTGAGACGCATGTTTTCAGCTGCACCATGATCGGTGTGGTTCTGGTGGGATGATACGGGGATACCATAATAATCGCGTTTAGAGAGTTGGGCCTTCTGTGTCGGCTTAGCAATATCATCTGGATCATATACCTTCAATTTAGTAGGCGCAGAAGCAGGAGCCACACCACCCATATAGTCCCATTTGACAGTGCCTTCCTTAATAGTTGTACGAGCAATATCAGTTGGATCCCAGACAGTAACGGAAGGAGCACCACCTGCGTAGCCTGTTGCCACACCTGCCTGATACAGGTTGCCAACAGTCTCGGCGCGGCGAGTAGGGCGGCTAGGATCATCATAATGAACTGTACCCACTCCAGCCTCTGCCGGCACTAAGTTAAGACCCATAACACGATCACTTGTGGCTGTGCGTTCATTGTCTTTATTTTCATAACTGCCACGACCATAATCATTTGGTACATATCCTTGACTCTGAAATCCTTCATTATTTGCTTCGCGACCCTGTCCTTCGCTAACATCACCTTGATAAGTACTACCATCTGCATTACGGAAACCAGCGCCACCATATTGTTGTGTCATTGGTGTACGATAAGAACCAGTAACATAACTCTCCTGGAAATCCTGAGAAGCCGCGGTACCTTTGTATTCAACGGAAGTTTCAGGGCGAGTAGTGTAATTGAGGATTTGCGTAGGACGTGTCGCTTCTTTGATGACTTCACCTGTAGTAACAAAGAAACGTTCACCAGTTTCATCCACATAGAATTTGTCAGGGCGATATTTGCGTACTTCACCAGCATCTTCGGCGGCAGTTCCAATAAAATGTGCTCCAGAAATTACTGGTTGGTTATAGGAGAGTTTAGGATTTGTTGCAACACGTAGTTCATTTGTATCTTTCATTGCCTTTTTCATAATGTCATTCACTTCTAATTGCTGAAATCCACCTTCACCAAGAGACCCAAATTGTTGGCCAACACCAGGGCCAACTTTGACAGGTTCAAATGGGCGTTCACCAGCGCGATTACGCGGTGCATTCATACGTGATTGTACAAAATCGGTATTATCTTCCATACCAAAAGGATTGCCAAATGGTGTCTGACCTGTATTAAACATAGGCTCAATTTCTCGTTTTGCAATTTGGGTCGATCCAGCACCAGTAAAGGCGTCAAGGCGTGATGTGTTTGCAGCACTGTCAATATTCTGTTTCACGCGGCCACCAAAGAACGGTTGCATGTTATTATGTGTAAACTCATTTGCAGGAATGCGTTGGCCAGTTAGGGGGCTAACAACAAAACCTTCAACATATTGAGGGTTTTCTTCAAACCCATCGGATCGCATTTCAACCATAGCACGATTTGCTTCGGATGCAACAGGAGCGGGGCCAGGCTGAGGAACACGTGGTGCAATTGGTGGAGTTTGGCTAGCATATCCCAGTGGCATTCCTTGAGGGCCTGGGCGGGGTTCACTTGGATACATAACACCGCGATTATTGGATGCAATTGATGGTTGACCCATTAAACGATCTGGCTGTAACAGTTTGGTATAAGGATATTCATTGCGATGATTTGCAATATCACCAGTTGCCTGATAATCACCCCCAGCAGGAATTGTATACATTAAATCTAAATTGGGCCCATAACCAACTGCAGAGGCACCTTTGGGATTCAAAGTAAGAGGAATAGAATCAGGCCCGCGCGCAGCAGGCATAAAGTTTTCTGTGGGTTTTCCTTGACTAACCTGGCCCCTAAATGCCTCGGCAAATTCGCTTTTAGGTGTTTTGGAAGGTATTGTAGGTAGTTTGCAATTTTCAGAAGATTTTCCTTCAGTCTCGCCTTTCTTTTCCGACAGGCGGGACACAATATATCCTAATCCTACTAAACCGCCTAGTGTTATAACTTCCATACTACACATTCATCACAACAAGTTTTTAGTGGCTTTTACATTTTTCCTTATCAAGAAGTCTGCTAGGTATGAAATGATCAAAAGGTGTTTCAAATGTCTCTTGAGGATTATGTAGTAATGGTTCAAAACGATTCCAACCGGTTGCACGTAGTGTGCACGGAGGATTATATAGACGATTGAAGACGGTCGGAAAATTTTCATCCGGGGCATGCTCAAGTCTCATGTTATTAAAAGCATTTGTGGAAGGATCATAATTGATTCTTTTATCATTACAAGGAGCCTCTCCACGTACACGTGTACTTAGGTAATTGATACCCTTCAAGTCAGACTCCACGTCTGTACGCCATTGACCAACTGGCCAAGAATCTCCATGTTTTTGAATACGAATTGTAGGGTTTACTGGAAAAATGTTAGGGCAATTATGGGCCGGAGGTTGAAGGTAGTAGCGAGCTGCATAAGATGTGATGCGCATATCGTCCACTTGATGGAAATCATCCCAACGAGGGCGGGTAAGTGCTTGCTGTTTGCCATAACAAGTTGATGTCATTACCTATTCTTTAGGAAATTACCGCTAACTAAGTGGTAATTTCTAAACGATTACTGGTGCGCCCTAATATTTCTGAGGAGAGCCGCATACATTTGTTTGGAGTTTTACAGGTGCATATACTGCAGGATATGCCCACATTTGATATGTTGGTAAATGTACGGGAGTTTTATCAATTACAACATCACCCTTTGTAGTATTACGAACAATCTTTGTTTCTTCAGGTTGCGGTGGCTGGTATTTACGCCAAGGAGCAAATGTATTGGGGCGTGTAATACCACGCAAATCAGATTCCAAATCAATCATATTACCAGCAATAAGAGTTACATTATTACCCCCTACAAGACCGAGTTCATGACGCTTTGGTTCGGGATTTGTATAGACGAATCGTGTCATCGAATAACTTTGAGGGTTCTCTTTGCTCTCCCAAGATGCAGCTTGAGATACGCCCGAGAAAACGGTGTCCAGGCTCATTCTACAGGCTTCAAAGGAAATAGTTTACTGAGTACAGTTAAGATCGCGAACATATTCACGACTGGGAATGCCTCCACGTATCCAGCCATTTGCCGCAACTTCCGGAATAAGATTCTTCGGGTTCTGGATATTCTTCTTTAACATATCAATCATAGGTGTGAACTGACCATCAAAGAAATTCTCAGTAACAGTACCACATTCCTTACCAAGCCGCACCTGTTCAGGATGTAGTAGAAGACTCTCTACATCAGGATTTCCGCGACCACCGGCCATGTAAGGGACAGTTAGGAATGGGCGAGCCTGCTGGCGGATATTGCAGCGGTTGCTCTTGAATTCAGGCTGGTTGCGCAAGTAAGAGTCAGTATCAATGGCTGCAATATTGAGGCCATAACCTTCGCGAGGGTATACAAGCTGCTGATCAATTGCTAAGGGGTTAACGCCGGATGCGTTGGGTACTAGGTTAGTAGTAAGGTAGCGACCGGGACCGGCGCTCTGCGCATAAAATGACTGAATGCCACATAGATCATCTTTGGGGTGTGTTAGGCGATTGATATCCATACTATCTCCTGATGGCAAGTTATTTTTGTGATCCATCAATTAGATATGCTGGGCGGTGCTACACATAAGCGTAATAGACTTGTCGATAAATTCTGCCGTTGTATTAAGGCTGTTCAAAAAACAGTTCGTTTACGAAAAAGACCTGGGCGTAATAAGCGAGCACAAGCTGCTGAATCAGCGGCATTTGGTATTTGTACCAAATCGGTATTGCAAACACGTAAGAAAACACTTTTCAAAGCAAGATGTACTAGTAGACCAAAACGTTTACAAACACAGAAACCGCTTGGACCTCTTATACCCATGGCAAAACCTGGAAAATCCACACTTACACGTAAGTAGAAGTAATATATTGACCTGCTGCTGCCTTAGCAATCCACTGTGTACAAATTGCTCCATATAAATCATATACGGGACCAGCGCAACCATAATGTGGTCGACCCGTCATATCATAATAAAAATTAAATGGATATATTTTGATGAAAGCCCCAACTGCACCACCATCCGTATAGTATAAATCTGCACCACATACTTGTGTAACAACTACATTTGAATTATTAAGAGCTGTATGAAGTTTATCAATATTTAATGAAAGAGAACGATAGAGTTCATGACCTTCTAACATATTAGATTGTAATCTGTTAGAAGGTAGTAAAGAAATTTAGGTAAGTCTTATGAATCCTTATTGAGCCAGGGGATAGGTCCGCCATCGGTTCCAGGTAGACAGGCTGCACCATTCCCTTCTTTGCAGGTCTTTCCAGGAATCTTATAAAGCCATTCTTGATAGCTTTTACGATCACTTGGAATAGAATTGCTTGGCATTGTGTAGAATTGACGTTGACCCTGATTTTTCCCAAATACATCTGTTGGGTCAGAGAACCATTGAATGCGGAAGAAATCATCTAATTGCTGCTTTGACTGAGGATCAAGAGCTGTTACAATTGGTGGGCGCCATTTATTGGGCTCTTTCAGGTCAGTTAGGAGAATATTCATAAAAGGATTTGCAGATGTAGGCTCTGTCCAAGGTGAGCCGGTCTCATTTGGAATAACAGTTGCATACCCCTTTTCCTCTTTTGGTAACGGCGTATTCCTAACAGGTTTTGCAAATTGCAGCATCTGTGTTCCATCTTTCACAGCCATTCCACCAGCCCCCAAACCTGTAAAACCCTCAGCACCACTACCTGAAGCAGTCGCAGTCGCAGCCACAGTATCTGCAAATAATGTATATATAGTTGGAATTAGTAAGACAATAAAGGAGAGTCCCATGATCAAATACATATATGCAGGCATCACCATAAATGCTGCACAACCAATTATTGCAACAGTTAGAGCTATACGTATTAATACATTGAGGACATTATTACCGCATGCTGATGCTGGAAATACTGTAAATGGTCGGACAAGTACTATCGGCTTTTTTATAAAACTCGGTTCACACTCAGCCATACTATTTTATAGTACTAATTACTTGCGCTTACCTTGCTTTGATTTCTGCTGAGGGGTTGAGTCTGCGGCAAGTAGTGCTGCCGCCGCCGCCTCTGCAGCGGCTACAGCTGCCGCTGATACTGAGCCCTGTTGTGGTACTGCTGCTGCTTTGCGTGCATCCAGCTTTTTGCGCATACGCTCTTTCACAAGTGCTAGACGAGCAGTGCCCTCCCGCCCCGCCTGGCGAGCAAGATCTGGATCTTCCATACCAAACAGATTCTTAAATGACCCCATCATCTCCACAAATGCCGGATTTGTAGAAAATTCCTTCATCAGTTCCTCGGCCTCTGCAGCAATTTCCTTAGGGTTTATTGCACCGCTCTGAATCTTTGCCTGCAGGCGCTTTCCAATCTTCTGAATAGACCCCTGAATGACTGCAGGGTTTGTAGTATAAACTTTTAGGAGCATTTCAAATGCTTTGGACGGTTCATTCTCATACTTCTTCAGCTCCTCCACGTCGAGGCCAAAGTCTTCAGGCTTGAAGTCGCGCATCATCTCCTCCGCCAGACGTGCTAAATGACCTTTTAGGAACTTCTCAGGTAGCTTTGGCATTGCACCATCTTTCATACCAAACATGGACGCAAACTTCTCCGTAAAAGAACTGAAATCAACCTTGCTCATACGATCCTTCCATGTTCCCATAAACTCCTCAAACGCCTCTTTTGACTCCTCGCCAAATGGTGAGGAACCATCGAGCATTACTGAAAATGCAAGTAATGTTAGATACTCTTGAATAGACTTTTTACTTGTATCAGAGATAGATTCCCAAAGAGAGTCTGTAAGAACTACATTGGGCAGAACGGCACCGGGATTGAGAGTCACTTCGCGTTTATAATTGCTGGCCGTAGGGAGTACCTGTGCACGAAATCCTTCAACCCTCTGCTCTGGAGTTAGGGCGGCAGCGGCATCAAGGTCCACAGCTAACTCAGGAAATACTTCACGTAAATTTCCTAGAAATTCGTCATATTTAGAGTTAAAAATAGAACCGAGATTAGTGTCACTCATATAACTAGCAATTTGTAGATAATCGTTAGGTGCTTTTAGCGCAGGAGGTTACAGAATAAATTCCTAAAAGAATATGTTCAAACTCATTTAGCAATTTATCTTGAGACTTGGCCATAGTATTAAACGTTGCTTAACGAGTATCCGCCGGTAGTCCAAGTGCCTGCTCACAAAGTACACAAAGAACAGTTAGATACTTCCAAATAGCCTCCTGATTGGGCTCAGTTAGTGTGTCCCAATGTTTATTAAAAATTGCAACGGCCGGCATAATGTAATTAAATTTCTGGGCAATTTTCTGCTGCCCAACACGGACAAGTAGTTCAACATCACGTTCAGCAACTGCACGGTGAAAATCGACATAGAAATGTTCATGAAACATATCAAGAACTAGCCGTGGATTAATACGCTTTGCACCACTAATTGCCTCTGACGCCATTTTAATATCACGCTCATCTGGAAACGTCTCAACTAGCTCCTCAAAGAAGCGGACAAGCTGTGTGCCAAATGCTGAAAGTATAGACATCTTCTTAGTAAATTAGAGGTGGCTTATTTTTAAGTCGCCTAAGAGCGCATAACTTGTGTTGGCATCCCTTGGGCTCGCTCACGCTGATATGCCTCCATTTGTGCATCAAATAGCTCTTCCTTTTTACTCCGCTTATCATTATGATTTGTAATTGTTGTTGTCCCTTGACGAGCGCCAGCTGATCCTGGTGCACCATTTAGGAATTCAAAACTATGTTGAATTCGTGCTCCACCATTTCCCGCTGTTGCACCATCGCTATCTAAGAAACTATACGGATCTGTCCCTAAAGAACCCATTTCAAGTGTATTAAATGGATCAGGTTCAAGACCTGCCGCTGCTGCTCCACCTGCGGCAGCAGGCGCATTGCCACCACCACTCCGCTGATTCTCCTTCAATCGCTTCTCAAAAAGCCAATTCATCACCTCACTGTCAGTGCGTGGCTCATTTTCTCCCTTTATCACTAATGTTGGCACTTTCTTTAACCACCCGGGCAGCTGCGGCCTATTTGGGCTAGGATCAACACATATAAACGTAAATTCATTTTTAAAGGGAGTATTTGCAAGTTCTTTTATAAAAGTCATTGACCATTGGCACTTGTTGGAATAAAAGCAAATATTGGGACCACGACCAGTTGCCATTCTATGTTAGTCGGAGTCATATGGACGCGCATTTATGACGCAAGGGATCTGCCAACGAGTGATTTAGTGTCATTGTTGCAACTCTGCAAAATTGAACTTAATCAATCATCAAATGAGTAGTTAGCAAGCCCTAAATGTCTTCAATGATCCCAAAATTTGAGAATGTGGCAGTTAGTGCCGATCACATGGAATGCCAATTTACCCTTACGCCGTATCATGTCTCCTATGCAAATACTCTTCGCCGTGTAATTATCACGGGAGTTGAGACAGTTGCATTCAAAGCGGATATGACTGAAAAAGGATCCACTACGGATGTAACGGTTTATCGTAATAATACACCAATGACAAATGAAATGCTTGCAGATCGTGTTGGACTTCTACCACTTGCTGTTAGGGATCCACTCTCCTTTGCACCAAATCGTTACAACTTTACACTAAATGTCGTAAATGATACAATGGAAGTCATGGATGTGAAGGCAAGTATGATCAAAGTGACTGAAAATGTGGAGAATGAAGATGAGCCTGTGGAAGTTCCTACAGAACGCTTCATTCAGCCCGATCCTCTTACGCGTGATACCTGCGTAATTGCAGTTCTACGACCAAAAACCAATCCTGCCGCAGAAGATGAAGGAATTAATCTTACTGCAAAGGCAAGCGTTGGTACTGGCCGCCAACATGCTCGCTATATTCCCGTTTCTCAGTGCTCTTATGAGTATACGCGTGATAGTAACCCTGACCGCATTAAGGAATTCTTTGACAAATGGCTAGTTGACCATAAAAAAATTAACCCTGAAACTCTGCGTTCCGATTCTGAAAAACTGAAAACACTGCAACGCGAATTTAACACAATGGCGGTTGCACGCTGCTTTAAAGTGAATGAGCAAAATGAGCCTTACAGCTTCGACTTCACAATTGAATCAGTTGGTATTCTTCCCATTGAATATATTGTAAAGAGGGCATGTGAAGTTATTGAGAATATGTGTATGCAATATGCAAATATTGTGGATGGAGAGCTTCCTGAGGAGCTAACTGTACGGCCATCAAGTAATCGTAGCATTGGCTTTGATTTCCTTTTCCGGGGCCACGACCATACGCTAGGAAACCTTCTACAAACATGGCTTGTAGAGAATCACTTTGTTGGTGAAGCAGAGCCTCGGATTACGTATGCAGGTTACGCTGTCCCTCATCCTCTACGCGATGAAATGGTACTAAGTATTGGTGTGGAAGATGGTCGTGAGGAGACTGCGCGACAGGCACTACAAGCAGCAGCACGTGCATGTGCGGCGTACTTTGAGCAAACCAAGAAGGCCTGGATGGAGACTGTTGGTATGGCTCCAGCAGGCGCAGGTGCAGGCGCCAAAAAAGCAGGCCCAGGTGCTGGCGCTGGTGCAGGCCCAAAATCAGCCCGTAAAGCATCCGCACTAGTCGCGTAAATTCTTGTATGCAATTAGGTAAATGTTTGAAACTCCCCAAACAAAGTTTGTTGCTATTTTTGGTATAGCTGCACTTATGATTGGCACTGCAACAACAGCAGTTGTCCATAACGTTGCACGCAGTCTCTATTTCCTAATTGGCTACTTGATCCTAATTCTTGTAGCACTCGCTGATATTCACTGCGTCCTAGTGGGTGGTTGTGAGCTTTTAGGGTGGATCAAGACAATGGCAATGATGCTCATCTTTTTGATCAGTATTGTTGTTTTTGCATATGCCGTGAAACTGAAACGCGCTGAAATTGAGTTTGATGCAAAGCGTGACAAGAGTCGTGAAGTTGTTGTTTTTCAGTAAAAACATGATATATATATAATCAATTAGAGATTGTTTTGCAATTTCTAATTGATTTATATAGGCTAGTGCCTTAATGTTTACGATGCTTCTTTGTAGCCTTACGATGCTTCTTGGAGGCTTTGCGTCTGTGTCTGCGACCACCTGTTAGGGGTGGCGCGGCAGAGGTAGCGAGTGTAGGTGCTAGCGCAGATGCTGCCGGCATGGCAGATGCAGAAGTAGAGGTATTCGCTACACTTTCTTCCTTCTTACCAAAGAAACTAGTAACTCCTTCCCATATCTTTTTAACGGTGCGTTTAAAAGTACTATTTTGCGATGAAACACTATTTGTTGCAACTGGTTCCCCATTACCTCCCCTATATCTCCGTTTACGAGTATTTTCGCGGTGGCGATTCATCTAACAATTAGAGATATTAATCTACTTCCTCTACGCGGGGTCCTGCTGCCGCCTCACCAGCCTCGGAACCATCTGCCCCCTTATACAGACGCAGCAGAACCGGACGCACACGCTCCTCATACCTCTTCAGCTCCTCCTTATAGGTCTCTGCCTCCTCAGCCGGATGTGCATCCAGCCAATCAAGGCCCTCCTGGATCGTCTTCTCCGCATCCGCCACAGCATCCTCACCCAGCTTACTCTTCACACTCTCGTCCCTAATTGAATTACGCGCATTATAGAGATAACCTTCCATCTCATTGCGAGCCTCAACCTTCGCCAGTCGAGCCTTGTCATCTGCAGCCGCCTCCTCTGCCTCACGTACCATTCGATCAATATCAGCCTGACTTAGACGAGCCTTGTCATTTGTAATTGTAATTTTATGAGATTTGCCTGTAGATTTCTCCGCAGCTGAAACATTTAGGATGCCGTTTGCATCAATGTCATATGTCACCTCAATCTGCGGTACACCACGGGGCATTGGAGGGAGACCTTCTAGCCGGAACTGACCTAGTAGATTACAATCCTTTGTAAATTGCCGTTCACCCTCAAAAATACGAATATCACATGCCACCTGATTGTCGGAATATGTAGAAAATGTCTGCGTCTTCTTGCAAGGAACAGTAGTATTTCTCTTAATGAGTGTAGTCATGACACCACCTGATGTCTCAATGCCAAGACTGAGGGGGGTAACATCAAGAAGAATAATATCACTTGTACGATCCTTGGTATGTTGGCCAGCAGTTAGGATATGTGCCTGTACCGCTGCACCATATGCAACCGCCTCATCGGGATGCACACCATCGTTTAGCTTCTTTCCATTAAAATAGTCAACAACCATCTGGCGAATCTTAGGAATACGCGTACTGCCGCCAACCATCACCACCTCATCAATCTGATCCTTCGAGAGCTTAGCATCTCGTAGAACCTGATCAAGAGGTTTCAGACAGCGGCGGAAAAGCTCATCACACAGTGCCTCAAACTTTGCACGAGTTAGAGTGAGATTTAGATCATTGCCCTCCATAATACTATCAATCTCTAACTGCGCCGTTGTAGCTGCACTTAGCGTGCGCTTAGCCCTCTCTGCTGCTGCACGTAGACGCTGAAGGGCCCTTTTATTAGTTGCAATATCAAGGCGTGTCTTCTTACGGAACTCGCCAACAGCCCATTCCACAATCGCCTGGTCAAAATCGGAACCACCAAGGTGTGTATCACCGCCCGTCGCCTTCACCTCAAATACTCCATCATCTAGAGAGAGAATGCTAATATCATGAGTACCACCGCCGCAATCAAATACTACAATATTCTTCTCACCCTTGGCACTATTATCGAGACCATATGCAACTGCAGCAGCAGTTGGCTCATTAATGATGCGTAGTACATTCAGGCCGGCAATAGTACCCGCGTCCTTCGTGGCCTGTCGCTGTGCATCATTAAAATATGCCGGCACAGTGATAACTGCATCACGCACAGTTGCCCCCAGAAACGCCTCTGCCGTCGTCTTCATCTTTGTTAGAACCATCGCAGAAATCTCCTCAGGTAGATACAACTTCTCCTCACCCTTGTGCTCTACAACAATTGTTGGCTTTCCTTGTCCATTATCGCGCACAGTAAATGGCCAATGTTTACGATCCGCAGCAATTACAGGATCATCATAACGACGGCCAATTAGGCGCTTTGCATCAAACACAGTATTGGTTGGATTCGTCGAAGCAAGTGCCTTCGCTGCATCTCCAATTAGCCTCTCTTCCTCGGTAAAAGATACATAGGAGGGAGTTGTACGGTTACCCTGGTCATTTGCAATTACTTCCACACGATCATTCTGCCATACAGCCACACAGCTATACGTGGTACCAAGATCAATACCAATTGCAGGAGCTACTTTCGCCATATTAGTCAATCTAATTGTCTAGTATGGGTAAGTTTTAGGCTGCTTCTGAGTGCTGTTAGTCAGCCATTACCACAGACATTTAGCGTGCTGCTGAAGTCTGCCCAGTCCGAGTCTTGTCAAAATTCATAAGGAATAAGAGGCGAGGCGTCGGCAGTGTATTGATATATTCCATAGCATCTGTCAAACGCACACTCTTTCCCGTCGGCTTCAACGCAGTCATATAAACACGATGTAGCCCACCAATATGTGTATGCCAGCGCGGGTCAATATCATTTAGCGTTGCTGTGCGAGCTTTGTACACATCTACATAATACTTGTAGAGTTGCCGTGTCGTTGCACGCACCCATTTCTCATATTCCCAATATTGATTGGAATCCTCAGGATAGTACTGCAAATATGTTTTCACCATGCCTGCAGCACGTAGACCAAAGAACCGTTCGTCCGTCCGTGCACTCGATCCGCGCATAGAGCGGACCATGCGATACACAGATGATCGAATACGCCAGCGATTTCCTGCACCATCATGCACAGTTACACCCTGCCAACCCCAACTGCGGGTAGTCACCAAGCCCTCAAACCAAGCAGCCACCGTCTGACCTTCCCCTGGCCCATTAAGGCGACTCTCATACACTTCCCTAATTGTCACAGAGCCATCCGCCGCCACCGTACCTGTCTGCAGTACATAAACACATGGCTTGCTAATAATTTCAACTACACGATGTGCAGGATGCTGTAGAAGAACAGTTAGAAAGTTGCAACCATCCTGACTAGCAAAAAAATCTTCCAGTGTCTGAAATCCTCGCGCCCTAAGTGCATCGTCAAGCATCTCACGAAATGATGTCTTATTATAAAATCCACGACCGGCACCAATCCGTGTTCGCGAAGACACCTGCACCTGACCATCCGCTCCACGATAAATATTAAGAGTAACACCCTCCAAATAATTCTGCACAGTCTTCCCTGCAAACTCGACCCCAGTCCACTCAAACACATTACCACCTTCCGCGCCCTCCTCTACAGCCTTCGGCGTTGAGACTGAAATTGGCATATTTGTCTCTGTATTCCACACGACACTGCGGAACCATTTAGAATGTGGTAGTCGCATATTTGACACCCCTTTACGATAGTAAATGAGCGCGTGTGGATTGCCTGCAACTTCACGGATACCAAAGGCGCCGCCTTCATCAGATGATAAATGATTGCTCAACGCTGACCATGTATCATACTGTTCACGTAAATTTTTGAAATCAAATAGCGTGTAAATCATTTTAAACCCGCGATCAACTGCTAAAACAGTGCTTTTGCGGTTTAAGCTGTGCAGTGAAACCTCTCAATAGTTAGAAGATGGACGAACAACATCTACCCCCGGATGATGAATCTGCAGCACTCGCAGCAGATGCAAACCAAGCAGAGGGGAGTATTCAAATAGCACCGCAGACAAATGATGATGGCCCTGATTCAGTAATTGAACTTGGCGACACCGTTATAATTAAAACAGAACGACGTGGTCTAATTGTTGGTCAAGTATATTACCGTGATGAGGACTTGATAAGTGTAAAGCTTCAGAATGGTTCAAATGTACTTGCCAATTTTCCTTTAGAAAATGGGGATTTTCCTGAGGAAGATGATGAATATGGTCGCATTATTGCCTATAATATCCCTAAGAAGCGCATTTTACCTTCATTTGTAGAGCAGCACAATATTCAAGCTGGCCAATTAATGGATGTTTTCTTAGCAAATGGTGCTCATGATGCAAATAATGTATATAAGATAGGCCCTGTAGACCCTGTAAATGATACAATTGTGCTATATGACGCAGAAGGTAAAAGTGAAATACTTAGTTTTAATTTTCGCGGTATTCCTCGTGAACGCCCTTATCGTGTAATAGCAACACGTGATCCACCCCAGGGTGACGAGGAGGCAGCTGCCGATGCAGCTGCCAACCAGGCGCCTGCCGCAGCTGCAGCTGCAGCTGCTCCATCGGCGCAAGAGCTGCTGGAAGCTGCTGAAGCCGCAGAGTCTGCCGAAATTGCAGGTGATCGCATTGACTTCAAGATTATTGGTACAGTTAAAATGCCTCGTATTATTGAAATACAAAATGTACCATCAAATGAGCAAGTTTATTCTGATCTTATTCAAAAGGCTGATCTAATTACTGATTTAGTAAAGGATCTAACTGACACAAAGAAGAAAAACCCAAATGAGCTACGGAAATTACGGACACTAACTGAAATTTTTGCGGCTCTTAAGAATGATCTTATTAAATACAGTGATGATGGTACACCTGTTGGTCGTCAACTAACATCGCTAAAATATTTAATTCAGTTATTTGAAAAGACAGATGTACCGCTTGGCAGACCTGTTTTAGATGTTACACAGCAATTCAACATTCTAAATGGACCACCTGACAGCGATGGCGACGTTGAATTCAATACACCTAAATTGAACGACAGTATTATGTTTCGTGATTTTGAAAATTACCTTCAATTATTAAAGGAACAAACAAACATTCGTACATCAGGTATGGGCGCAGATCCAAATGAGCGTGAAATTCATTATTGGACATGGTTGAAAAATTTATATGAATTATGTTTGAGACCATGGACACCAACTGATGCACGTGGTCGTCCTAATTGGGTTGCTAAGCAAGATGCCGAATTTTTCCGTAAAGAGGTCCCTGATATAAAAGAAGAGGATGAAGGGGCTGGTGAAAGTAAGGAACTCGCGGGTGATGATGATTATTCAGATGCACTTGGTGACGATGGCCTAATTCGTGCAATTGAAGTCAAAGATATTGATGAGAAAAAATTAATTAGTGCCGAAGATAAAGGGAAAGATATTGAAAATACTCTTGAAATTGTAAGCATTGATTATTCAGTTGGTCGTGCAATTGGCCCACTAACTCGCACAGATGATAAGAAAAAAAATTACTTATTACGTGACGGAGAATATGCGCCAGTTAAGACCTATATATTATTCCCTCTAAGTTTAACGCCATATATAGGTAATCCACGTTCGGGCCTAATTGTTCGTGATATGGAATATGGGCTGCGACCATTTATGACGTTAAAAGAGTTAATTGCAATGAAGGGTGGTGTATCAAAGCAAGCTAAATCCAATAATATTTTTGCATTGGATACAAAGGATAAATCTCGCCAAACAATTGAACTGGCAGACTATTTACGTGATATTAAATTTTCAGGTCTTGGTATGGGGTCCTTTGAATTTATTATGCGTCAATTTGGTATTCACCGCTTTGAATATAATGCTGACACACTACCAGTTATATTACAAAAACTTGCATCAACACAAGCAACACTAATAAAGCATATTAGTAAATTACGTAAAGATCTGCGTGATTTTAATGAAGCTGGAAAAACTACTGTAAATGATCGTCTAATTGGTGCACCATTAGAAGAGGGTTCAGAACAGGAATTAGAAATTATACAGGCAATTAAGGCTACTCAACTTCTAATGCGCGCATTTGAGACATTTAAAAATGTTTCTCCTAGACTCGCTGCAAATGATATTGCACAGATTATTGCACTTTATAAAGCACATCCTGACCTTCTAATTGCAACAATTGGAAATGTGCCAGCAATTATGGCAAAGGAAGAAATGCTCGCAATGCGAAATAATTTTGCTAAAACTCTTGAAAACGATACTAAACGCCGCAATTACGAACGCAATAAAGGCGCGCCCCCTACACCCAATAAATGCCCTCACGTCGCCCTTTTACGAGATATTAAACGTATTAGCGATGATAATGAACGCATGACACGTATGGTGGATCTTATAACAAAGACAGAGTATGTTGGACGTCGCACTGAAAATTATATTGAATGTTCTAAATGTAACCAGCATCTTTTATGCGCACATGAATTGCTACAAATTAAGCAGTTTACAAATCCCCGTGAAAAGGATACAATTCGCAAGGAAATTTATCTTAATTTTAATGGACCTCTTGTATCTGGTTATTATCAGTGCCGCAATTGTGGACAACCTATTTCAGAGCTCGATTTTGATAATAATCTTGAATTTGATGATGATGGTCGACCAATGATGGGTCGCGCAGTTCTCGTTGATCGCGATGCCCTTCGTGAAGAACAATTAGAACAAGCTCTAACTGACCCTCTTAAAAATGAAGAACTTAACATTACTTTTAAAGATCCTTTAGAGGCTGATATATATTCCATTTCTAAACTGATTGCTGAAAAGGTAGGTATTACAATCAATCGTAATGGATATATGCGAATTGTGGATGGTGCAAAGCGTATTATGGCAAAACAGTACAATCGTGCAGCATATGCAAAGGAGATTGCAAAAGTCGTGGAGGCAGATAAAAAGCGAACAGAGAAGAAGGCACCCAAATATCCTGATTTTGATGTGCGTTGCAGTCGTATTTTGATCTGTGCCTGCGCTGCGCAAGTGCTATTAGAAATTCAAACAGCAATCCCAATTTATAAACCACGCTACTTCCTTTCAGGTTGTGCACCTGCAGGTTTTGGTGGATATCCCCTAACTGGCAATAAGGAACATATGCAAGGTATAAACTATATTGCATGCGCAATTTCATCAATTAAGAAGGGTGCAAGGGCTGATACTGCTTGTGAGATTCCTGGATCTGCACCAAAGGTTACTGCGTGGGATTTGACAGGTTGGAAAGCTGTGCCAAATGATAAAGATCGTATTGAACAAATTGCAACCCTAATTGCAAATATTACAGAAAAACATATTGTATCTGATGCAGCTGTTCAACATACATTCCAAATTAAAAATAAATATCTACGTGACACGTTTGGTGCAAATCGTGACACTGGTGATATTGCAAAAGACCAGATATCCCCTCGATTTTTACCTGAACAAATATATATACCAAAAGAGGAAGTCGAGGAAGCTGCTGGAGCGGCGGCAAAAGGTGGTGCCTCTAGTAATGAGGGTGAAAATGAAGAAAATGATAAGTACATGAATAGCAGTGGCAGCACCAACAGCAGCACCAACAGCAGCACCAACAGCAGCACCAACAGCAGCACCAACAACCGCAAAAATGGCAATAACAATAACTATATGTCCAGTAATAGTACAAATAGTAACAGTAATCGTAATAGACTATTTGAGGCCCCAATAGTACCAGAGGCGACCCGTGATCCTCGTATTTTAGCAAATCTATATATAAAAGCAGCGCATAGATATGCGCGCCAAACAGCTAAACTTTATCTTGGATCACCATTTGCGGAAACAATTTGCTGCCCATCGCCAATAACAGAACCGCAACTTTTCTGGGATTCAATTCCTGATATGCCTAAACTTCCCCCACGCACAATTATGCCAAGTAGAATCGGTTCACGCCTAACTGTATTATTTAAACCACGTCCTTTGCCATCTCTGTTAGTAGATGCTCCTCAAAATCTATATTACCGTGTATTCTTAAATATATGTGCGCGAGGACCACGTGAAGGATTTCCTCACGAATTTGGCTTCACAAATAAATGTGCTCATTGTGAGCTCCAATTACCTGCCAGCATTTTACTTGTAAAAGATTATGTGGAGAAGACTGGATTATCAAAGGGCGATGAAAAGAAGGAACGTGAAACACGTCGTGAACAATTAATGGCGGCAGAACGTGAAATAAATACAATTTTAAATACACAGGGTATTGAAATTAATACAGAATCATTCCAAAAATTACTTGATGCAACACATAACGCATATAGTGTAGAGAGTTACAAATTACCGTCTGCTGAAGGGCAGGCTGATCTAATTTTAATGACAAAGTTGGTCACACTGGACCCTCCCCCTTCTTCTGATTGGCACACTGAATATACTGAATTTATGCAAGGAATTGCAAAGGTAAAACCCAATAGTGAACCATCTGATTATGCGGAACTATTTAATACTATTTCAACAGAGCTTGATGAAGCAATTATGGTTATTGCCAAGCGTATTTCAGGTGATGTTGGCCAATTTTTCATTCAGAAAATGTATTCACAGGACCATGAAACATTCGACGCAGACAGCCTAATTGAAACAATTACAACATATTTCATAATTCCTTTTAGCCGCATTGTCCAGCGTGTATCTCTTGACGCAAATGTGTTTGTGCAAAAATCATATGAATTACATACTGATGATGTTGAGCGTATAAAAACAAAAGTATTACAGCCAAATGATATTATTCGCAGAGAGATTTTAGACGATTTCCATGCACCACAGAACGCCTTTGCATTAGCTAAGCTAAATCGGTTTGTCCAGCAGATTTCGGCAGCCTGCTCGGTACTGCGGTCAATGAATGCACGAAATGTGCGCGGAGGCAATTATGTATTAATGTATTTGGCACAATATGTCTTTTTTAAGCCATTAGCCGATTTAGTAAATCCAAATGTTGTTCCTGATGAACTAAAATCAATAGCAAGTCAAAAATCATATATAGATCGCTCGGCAGCTCTTATAATTCAGGCAGTTAAGAAGGCGGCCGCTCTATTTAAAAGTGAATATTTGGCCTTAACACCCGATGATATTAAGATTCTCCTACGTGTTCGTGCTGAAAAAGAGACAGATCTATTTATCAAACGTATAAATGATATGTCTGAGAATGAGAAGTTTGTAGAAATGCAGAATAAGTTATTGCGTACAGGTCGTTATGCAATTGGTGGATCAGAGGCGATTTATAAATATGATCCTGAATACGCGGCACGGGAGGCGTTAGAGCGGCAGGCAGCAGGTATTTCAGATTTTAGGGTGGTCGAAGGTGAAGAATTTGCAATACTTTATGGCAATGAACAACGTCATCCAGGCCGATTAGAACAACGTGAAGCTGGTTATGGTGACGTGGCAGATTTTGTAGATGAATAATGTAACTTTTCTAAATAGATGCGCCTGCTAGTCTTTAGCGGTTTAATGTACTTGGCTGGAATAGCCCTCATATTATATTTTAAGCCCGCTTTGATGTTCCGTTCCGACGGAACATGGAAGGAGTTTGGGATAGGTAGAGATCCAACAGATTATACGTGGATGCCATTCTGGTTAGCTGCGATTTTATGGGCAATTATTTCCTACATGTCAGTTTTATTAATTAGTGACAGTTTTAGCGCTGGTAAACAGGTTCCTGCAGAATTAGATGATGGATATCCTAAAAAACATTCAAATCGTCGCAATACATCAATGAATTCAAAACGTGCAAGCAATCTGGCAAATGTACCCGATAAAGATGTATTACCCGGCTACTATATCTTAAATACTGAGAAATCACGGAAAGGTTTCCCTAAATACATTTATGTGGGCGAGGCACCACCTGCCGATTTAGTATTAGGTGAGAGTGGTGATGGAAGTGGTAGTGATTAGGACGGGCATCTTAGCTACATGCTGCCACAAATCCACTAGAAAAGATTTGTGAATACACACCAGCCCAAAATAGATAAAATCCAATTATGAATCGTCTTTGCGTCAAAGGATCCATATTTGGAAAAAGAGCAGTAATTGGTTTCCCTAAAAGTCCAATATTTGCAGCCAATAAATACGTTAGAGCACTAATTCCCATTGCAATTAGACCGAGCGTAAATGCTTGACTTGTATTTGCTTTAGAACATATAGTATTTTGACTTAATATATTAAGTATTGTTGCTGCTATATATGCAATTATAGGAATAATGACAAATTGCAAGCGAGTTGTAAGAATACCAGTAGTTGCGAGAATGATGCCGAGACCGATTGCAAATGCATATAATAATGTACTACGACCAGACTGTGAAACTGTTTTTGTCGTTGGTGTTGTAACAGGTGCACCTTGCATTCTCTAACTAGTTTCAGTGCAGGAATGAAAATACAATCTTTGAACAGACAGAGAATGGAAACTGTGACAAAGGCAGCAAAGACGGTCGCAACAGCTGCAACGGCAGCTGCCTCCGCAGTTGCAGAAACAGCTGTGAAAACCCTAAAAGCTGTTGCCCCGGTTATTACCCCTGAAGGCCGTAGACCAACTAAAGGCGAACTAAATGATTTCTTTGAAAACCGGTCTCTTAGGCCGGAATTTTATACCTTTGATCCAAAAGGTAATTTAATTATTAAAGAAGAACTTGTACCAACGGGTAAAGGACGGAGTAAGGCAGATATTCTCCCTGGTAATGTGAAGCAGACTTATACAATTCCCCCTTATCGCCCAATTACACAAGAGGAGCGTGATGCCGATTTAGAGAAACAAACTGATTTAGTGCGCGATCTAGAAGACAAGTATGATGAAGCTCTTACAAAACTACGTGAACTGCTTGCCAACTATCATGCAGGTATTGGGGATATTGAAAAACAGCAGATTGTACAAGCAAATAATGCAATCGCAGCCATCGATGCACAACGCCACGCTGCCATGTATCCAGTTCGCCAAGTATATAAAGTTGGTAGAATTCCTATTACAAGTATATTACTAGAAGCATCATATGATAAAGGAAAAACATTTGGAGATAGTGATATTGTATTTTTGAGGAGATCAACGGTGCCATTAGATCGTTTATATGTGACGGAGGGTACTGAAATAATGCCAGAAGCGCCAGTTAGTAATGAGACAGAGGAGGAGAGCAATGCAACGTCAAGTAGTCAGGGTGGCGGCGGTAAGAAAGCGGGGGTTTCAAAGAGTGACAAATTTGTCCAAGAATTGGCCAAAGATATTAAAATGATTTTATTCGGACAACCTGAAGAAAATGAATATGGATTCCTCAGTACATTCTATCCAGTTGAATTTGTTCTTAATGGAATTAAGTATTTCACTATTGAACAAGTTCTTGCTGCAGAAAAGGCACGACTCTTTTTGGAAGATGAACTACGTACACGAATTATGAAAACACGTGCACCACGTTCTATGCGAACAATTGCAAACAATATTGTTCGTAAAACGGAAGTGCAAACAGGTGGTATGCGAGCAATTGATTTACATGAATGGGACAAGATTCGTAAAGATATATTAAAAAATGCAACACTAGCAAAATTTAAACAGCATAATGATTTGAAAGAGCGGCTATTAATGACAGGTGATTCAATACTTGTTTGGGCAGATTCACGTGAGAAAAAGGATGGCGTGGGATTAAGCATGAGTGATCCAACTGTAACAAACCCGCAGGCTTGGAAAGGCGGCAATTACTATGGTCAAGTACTTATGGAAGTTCGATCACAATTGCGTGAAGAGGAGCGTGAAGATAATGAACCTGTTGCCGGAGGTGCTGGTACAGAAGTTGTGCGTGAAAGTGTAATTAGTGGTGGAGATTACACAGCTAAATTGGAAATGGCGCGAAAAGCTGCTATTTTAAATCGCGTACGTGGACGTACAGTTGGATTTGCTTAACCTAATTCTGTAAAGGATAATCAACTAATTTATCTTTATTTTCTGAACATGATACCTCAGTTGTTTTAAATTTAAAACACACATTATTCTTATCCCGATACACAGTTGTTTCGGAAGTTTCTGGATGAGGATAACGAATCACCTCTTTTGCTTTTAGACGTATTGCACATACGACAAAAATTCCTGTTAAAATACCTGCCAAAAAGAGGAAAGGATTAAAAATCATCTAATAAACATTACGATTTTATATGCACTGACTGTAGAATGTTGCTAGACTACATTAAAAGTCCCAAATTCGGATATTTATTCAGTTTTGTAATTGGTGTTGGCATTGTCATTATCTTAGCTGGAGGAGATTGCAAAGGTGATGAATGTGTAAAACTCAAAGCACCACCAGTTAGTGAGATTAACGGATCTGTCTATAAATTGAAAGGTAAATGCTATAAATTTACTGAAGAAACGATTGAATGCAAAGGTAATATAATAGAGTCTTTTGTGGATGTGTTTACAAGACGTTGATTATTTCATAATAAATGAAAAGTAATATGGCATCTGGTAGCGGAGGTTCAGGAACTCTTTTATCTGACTTGGATTCGAAAGCCCCGCTGGAGAATGATGGTGATCTGGTACAAAAAATTATGGCGGACATGAATCTCTCTCAAGGATCTGGAGGAAATCCTATGATGCCGGCAGCGCCTCCTCCGGCCCCTAGTGCACGGGCTATGGCTGTTCAGAATAGCCCGAACCCCAATACAACTATGGGACATACAATGGATCCTTCAGCAGCACAGGCACATATAATTGGTCAACAACATCCTAGTGCTGCAGATTTTGCCTCTTTAATGCCCAATCAGGGAATGTTTGGACCACCCGGTTCTATGATGGGATCACCCTATAATTCTCCGGTAGCAATGCCTCACCCACCATCCGTTATTGAAGATGATGGTTGGTTCAAAAGTAGTAAAGCCTCTCTTCTAAAAGAAATAAAAACACCGTTATTGGTTGCAATTATAGTCTTTGTTTTTAGTCTTCCTGTTTTGAATACAATGATTGGACTCTATTTTCCGAGACTTTTACGAATTGGTGGTGATCTTACATCAATTGGTTTAGCCATTAAATCTCTCTTTGCTGGAATCTTCTTTTGGGTCCTCCAACGAGTACTTGTACCCCTCGTAACGGCTTAATCTATAGAACTTAGAATATGAACTATCTATTTCAATTACCATAATGGCTATTAAAATGGATAGTTGACGCTGGCAACCCCCTGCAGGCAGACAAGAATAACTAACTATTCTATCAATTAGACAGATGCAGGTTGCTATTGCAGTATACACATTTATTGCCTCTATATTTGCGATTTTTGTATTATGGGGTACTAAAAATTTAGGATTATTTGGACTTCTTAGCTCTTTTGCAGTTGGTTTGATCTCCTATGGTCTAACAAGTAGCTTGGAAATATCTGTTGCAACAATCATTTTAGTAGGTATTCTAATTAATTTCCTATATCCATACATCCAACGGCGCTGGGTAGAAAGTTATGCAAACTATAACGCGGGTGATGTAACACGACAGATAGAAACAATGCGTTCTGCATTTAACAGTGGCAATGCTCCAGGATTACCGCCTAAAATGTTGGAAGGCTTTCAGGATGCACCCACAACTGCACCTGGACGTGCGGGAGTAGCTGCTGCAAGCTTGCCAGTTGCAGGTGGGGGCATGGCAGGCGCAGGTGCTGGAGTGGCAGGTGCAGGTGCGGGCATGGCAGGCGCAGGAGGTGCGGGCATGGCAGGTGCAGGCGCGGGCATGGCAGCAGCAAGTTTGCCAATGGCTGCAACACAAGGCTCTACACCTGTCCCATTGCCTAATGTAAATGGTTCAGGTGCTACCACAATAATGACTCCTCCCAGAGCACCTCCTACCGACATGTCAACTGTCCAAGCATCACAGGCCCCCTCTATGGCAGGATCCGAGCCTGCACCATTACAAACTGGTGCACAGACACAGAATACCGTCAATCCATCTGGATCACCGGCTGCCCCTGCAACTGATATGCCACCTGTTGGAACAACAATGCAGCAAGCTACACAACAGCCCCCTGCATCTACCGATAATACAGGTGCACAACCTGAAATATCTGCATTTAAGAATCCCTCAACATCTGGCCTATTTAAATTAGGTGAACTTCCATCATCTACTGCAAACGGCCCCCATATTGACGCGGGAACAACAATCATGCGTGCACTTGGTGCGTTGAACTCCGATCAGATATCATCCCTAACTTCTGATACAAGGCAATTACTAGATACACAAAAGTCACTAATGAATATGTTAACTACAATGAAGCCTATGTTATCCGATGGACAAAATCTACTTGCATCCTTTACAAATATGTTTGGTAAACAGTAAATAGAATATGCCTGCCGCTGCTGCTAAAAAATTTAAAATGAAAATGAAAGGCGGTGGCTCAGGTCCTGCAACTTATTCAGGTGGCGCAGAAACTTGTCCTGCGGGACAATTTTGTCTTACAAGCAACATGATTTTTTTCATGTTGGCACTTGTAATTGTCGGTCTACTTATTTATGTTGTCATGACAAACCAAAATGCATTTAGAATGAATGGAGGGGCAAATGTAAACGGAGATGGTGGTTATTCGAATGTATTTGAGTCTGCTGCAGCTGCAACAAATATATTGCCGCTTGGAAATCGCCCCCCACCTCCTCCCACAACTGTCCTAAATATTCAGGCCGGCGGTGATAGCCGTTATGATCGTGCACCTCAACCTCTAAGAGATTGGAATGCAGGTCCAGAATGGCCTCCTCGCGGTGGTATTGCTTCTATTCCAATTAATATACCTACACAAGGTCTTCCAGAGCGTTTCCAAAGCGTTGGTATTATGACAACTCCGGATGGACAGGTATTACCTCTATATGGTCGTCGTACAGCAACCTCTACAGATCGCTGGAATTATTACACTCGCACTGATACATATAACCCAGTTCCCATTCCGGTCACATATAAGAAACGTGATTGCATGGATGATGTTGGGTGTGAAGAGCTTATGGATGGTGAAGAAGTTAAGAATGTAGGTACGGGTAACGGTGGTAAAGTACATATATATCGCATGGATGGGCCTAAATACATTCCTGGGCTCATCTAAATGCAGATAAACGAAATTTACTAACTGCAATTTATAAAAGTCTAGTGATAATAGTCTTTTATAAATGTTGCGCTTGCGCCGCCATTGGCCGTCTTTTTCCTTAAAAGCACTTAGATGAGTTTATGCTCAGCAACTGGTAATGCAGGGTTTCCTGTAGTTATACAAGGCGATATTGAACGGGCAGGTATTGTTAATAAAAAACTACAAAAAATGACATTTAAAACATCGCTGAGTCAGCGATCTGTACCACGGACATATGATCCAATTACTGGATTTATTGATGAACTAGCAGGACAAGATACATTTATATTTAACTCTATTCCATATGTTTTACAAGCTGTACAAATCTATAATATTCGTAATCAGGACACCCCTTTACCGACCCTACAAGGATCGAAAGCTATTGATGGAGTTGCATCCTTTGGCATGTGTTTTTCATTTAAAAAACAACAGGAAAACTATTCAGGTGAAGCTGCACTGTTTATTTTAATACCAATTTACAATCTTGCAAATGTTACAAATACAAACGATTATCATTCAGATATTGATGCATATTTTCGTGATATGATGACAGGATCCGTTTCAAATGCTGCAAAATCCTTAGGAGTATTTCTCAATTATGATGCATTGCGTATATCCTATACTACATGTATTGAATTGAAAGACACTAAACCCCTAAATGTTCGTGTACTGCTTTTTCCAGGATATATTATACAAACAACAACAACTGGACTTTTTAAAAGTGCACCACCACCATTACGCATACCACCAGCACTACGTGATTTTACACCAACCGCTTTTCGACGCAGTATCAGTGGTAGTGGAGCAAACGCTGCACTCCAAGTTACACAATGGTCTGATGAAGGATTCTGTTATAATGGCATCATAAGTGTTGGCGATGATGCATTTGGAGTTCGCTTTATTTTTTATGACTCTAAAATTGTACCAGTTAAGGGGCCAATTAAGGCTGGGACTGAATCACTAATTCCTACATCGCAATACAAATGTGTCCCTTTAGACAAAGTTCGCGATATATCTAATAATCTAGTATTAGTTGATCCAATTACAAAGAGTCGACGGACGTTGCAAGATGAATTAGATGCAGATGCAATTGTAAAGGCGGCTGAATTAAAAGATGCTTTACCTAATGCCGACTCCGATGGCCCACGTAACTTTGCACTACAATTTGCAACAATAATTGTTGCAGGTATTGTAATTGTTATTTTTGGATTTATCTTTTATAAGATTGGTCAGCGATTCCATACTACTGAGAAAGCAATATTAGCTGTAAATGCAGTGACAGCTGCAGTGACAGCTGCAAACGCGGGTAAGAAGAAGAATGGACCTGCTAACGCGCCTGCCAACAGGCCGCAGATACCTGCCTCTGCCTCTGCCAACCAATCGCATGCATCTGCCTCTGCCTCTGCGCCTGCCAATCAATCGCAGGCACCTGCAGTCGCAGCAAGCACGTAGTCTTCCTCCCTAATAAAATAATGCTGAAAGTTAGACGATGAATTCATCAACTTTCGGAATACTAGCAATTACAGTATTTCTAACTGTAGTTACTGTAGCATATGTAAAGCTCCGGCACTGGCAAGAGGGGTTTGAAGAGCATTTAGAGGGTTTCCTAGATCCAACCGCCGCTGCAACACCAACACCTGCCGATGTTCAACCTGTTCAGAAAAATGCAACCTTCTGCCCACCCGGTTCCAAATATTTCATAAATCGTCGCGGAGATTCCCTATGCTGTGAAGGCACTATTGAAAAACGTCGTTGCAAAGGTAATATCATTTGTACGTTATCAAAACCAGGGGCCGACATACCATCCTGCACTGATATTCACAATCAATTACGACAGAAATTAGCAGTCAGTTTCTGCCCGCCTTCTATGCCAAACTTCTTTGCCAATGAAGCAACTGGTAAAAAGGGATGTACTTCAAGTGCAATCACAACTATTGGTGATGGTCCTGTACATAAGAATGCTCCTAAATGTTTTATTGGTAGTAACCCTGAACGGGACTTGACGCAAAAATTTAGCTGTCTCAACCTTAAACGCACAGAGGACATGGCCTGCATCACCCCTAAATGCGAAAAATCATATCAGAGCATTCGCAATAACACTCCACTTGTCCTAATTCAAAATTACACACTGCCCGAAGAGACCACTGCCCGCGTTTGCACTGACGATGAATCAATGCAACTCTATTTAGATAAGGTAGAACCTAATTGGCGTAATTCCAATAAAGCTGAATATGATTTTGCAGTAAATACTAAGTTCTGTGGTGCTGCTAAACGTATTTTAGTTGAAAAACGGGTCGCTTAATTAAAGATTGCAGCCGCCGCCTCGCCCAACGGTACACTTGGCCGCACATCCTTGTGATTTTCAGGCAAGCCTAGTGGTTCAAAGTCATTCTGCCCCGAATAGTCCTTCGGGCCAAATTCACTTTCACCCTCAACACCAATCTCGTCCTCCACATAATGTAACTGCGCCGATTCTGGCATATCCATCTTCGTCTCCACCTCATCTAACGGCCGTGTCCCTCGCGGTGTCAATCTAAAAATCAACTTTGATAATGACATTACGCGATAATGGCGTTCTAAGAGCATTGCTGCAATTAGCATAAAGGTGGCAACACTAACAACTGGCCCATAATTGACAGAATACAATAAAATTGCCAATAACACAATACGGATTAGAATATTGTCTAATACCATAAAGGACTCATGTGGTACAAATGGAATGGCTATGAATGCCAGAAATAGAACTCCAAGTAACACGATAACGTCTTGTCTCATTCTAAACCATGCTCACACTAACAAATTGAAATCGGTGGTGGCAATTAGCAGGCAAGCATCAAGCCATATGTCGACCAATCTTCTCAATTATAACCGTATCTTAAGTATTCGCGGTTACGCAATCAAGAAAAGTGCTCTTACTGCCGTACAGGAGGAGCGCCTTAAAGAGGAACTAAATGTGAGTCCAAAACTTCCGGAACGGTTTGCAAAAGCTGTGAAACCTTTCCCTATCTACATGGAATCGGTCACACGCTATTACGTACCACGTGCCTGGGGACTCACCGCTTATGGACCACCTGAAGTAAATCTCTTACCGGAAGGGCTTCCTTTACCAGCCACCATTAAATTTAAAGGAACGCCTCACGATTATCAAGCGGAGATCCTTGACAAATTCGACGCAGCAGGACGCTGTGGTCTACTCTGCGTTCCTTGTGGAAAAGGCAAGACATTTATGGCCCTTGCAGCTGCAGTTAGGACTGGACGGCGATTTATGGTCGTTGTTGATAAGGAGTTCTTCTTGAACCAGTGGAAAGGTGAAATGGAGGCGTTTGTGGATGGTCTGCGAGTTGGCATTCTGCAAGGGAAACGCGCTGAGATCGATCCAGACCGATATGACTGTCTGATCTGCATGCTGCAAACACTGGCTCTACATGAATACCCTGAAGGGTATTTTAATGGATATGGGCTCGCGATCTTTGATGAATGTCACAAATTGGGCGCTCCGCATTTCTGTAAGGCACTTCAGAAGGTACAGCCTCGCTATTTGCTGGGCCTATCTGCAACACCAGTTAGAGATGATGGAATGACCTTTGTGTTTGAATCATTCCTAGGGAAACCGTTTCATTGGGATAAAGTGCGTGAACCAGATCCGACCGTTGTCGTGCGCGGTGTTCATTTCACGACCGACTCGGCGGAGTATAAGGAGGTGCCGATCAATTGGCGCGGTGAACCTATTCTGGCACGCCTTCTCAGCAAAGTGGTCGAGTTTGAACCACGTACACGACGTATCCTTGGAATCCTAACTGAGATGTGTATAGAACCAAAGCGGAAGATTCTCGTCCTAAGTGAGCGTAAAATCCTGTTAGAGAATTTGGAGATTATGCTGAAGGCATTGCCGGCCCCGCCGACAGTTGGTTATTACGTCGGCGGGATGAAGCAGGAGGATCTCGATGCAACTGCAGCTGATAGCCAAGTTGTCCTGGCGACATATGCAATGGCAAATGAGGGATTGAACATCAAAACCCTAAATGCAGTTATCCTGGCATCACCGCGGAAGAAAGTGGAGCAGAGTACTGGTCGTATCTTGCGAATGCGCCCTGAAGAGCGCAGTATTGAACCTGTAATTGTGGATATCATTGATCCACATGAAACGTATAAAAGACAGTGGAGGGTGCGTAATAGTTATTATAAGAAGTGCGGGTATAACATTCAGGAAGAAGGTCGACCTGCACGTACGACAGTAGAGATTGCTGCGAACGCGGATGGTTGTATGTTTGTTGGGCTAGGGTTGCAGGAGGGCGAGGGGGATGAGGTTAGCGAGGAAGAGGAAGAGGAAGAGGATGATTAATGCTTGCGGGAAGACTTGCGATGTTTGCGGTGAGTCTTACGATGCTTGCGGGAAGACTTACGATACGCTTTGCGATGCTTGTGACGACGACCACCAGTCTGTGCACAAGCAGGTACTTCCACACGTCCTGCTGCAGGAATGTTTAGCATTATAGGTGCATTAGTTTGGCCTACAAAATCACTAGGTAATTGTGTATAACCTGCAGTCTGTTCCTGTAAGAAAGGTGTAGGAGCGAGCTGTAGGGCACCACCGCCATTCATTACTGGTGAGGGGGCGAGCTGCAGAGCGCCACCACCGCGGAGCGGGGGTGCTGTAGGAGTTGTCTGAGAGAGGTGAGGGGGAATACCGCTTTCGCAGGCAATGCGTTCAGCAGTTGCCATCATACCGCCACGAGGACCAGCCGCCGCAAATTCAGGACCTTCCATTACCATACCATAACGACCGCCGTGCATGCGCCGAGTACCGCGATGTTTACGTCCCCTGCGTATATGATGTGTGCCACGGCGACCCTTGCGATGACGGCGAGAGCCACCGCCAGAGAGGCCTGGCAGACCACCCTTGAAGCTGCCAATCTCCGCAGTGGTCATAAAACCAGGGCGGCTGAGTGCACCACAACTATTGTATGCTTGTACAGCAGGGTATCCGCGAGCAAGCATTTCAGTTCCATTTGCATAACCCTGACCCAAACCGCCACCTTGGAGATTTCTATTGCGGAAGCATTTGCGTTGCCGCTTGCTATTCCCATTTTTCCGCGTGGTCATTCTAATTGCATAAACGATTTTAAAGACCGGAGAATCAAGCATTTAGGAAGTTTATGGAATGTGCCATATGTTTGTCACCAATTGTCGTAAAAGAATTATCAAAATGCTTTTGCGGCCATTTTTTCCATTTCCAGTGTATTCAGCGTTGGACACAGTACTCTCCATCGTGCCCTCTATGTAGACAAACAACACCACATCTAACTCGTGCTAATTTACTCACTCTCCTCGCTATCTGCGGCAGCAGTGGCGGCCTCCGAACCAGTCCCCTGAGTTTCAAAGAATGACGTTGTACTTGTCAAGGGGGAATCTGCAGGAAGAAGGCGCAGAATTTCATATTTCTTGAATTCAGAATGCCATGCAACTTCCACAGGGAATCCATCGGGACAGAGGGCCATTTTTGCGCGGAGCTCCTGGCTCTGTGCCAGTTTTGTGACCGATGCGCGACCTACATTTGTACCATCCGCCGATTCGAGAATATAGGCATCAGGGAGTGTTGTAGATCGATCAGGGCGTAGCTTAGCAAAACGGGCAGTTAGAAGTTGTGTGGTCTTTTTCAGCACATTCTTCGTAACTGTCGGTGGGAGTTTGATATGTGCCTGAGCTTCTGCGGCACGTACCTGGGCACCAGTGGAGGGTCCTACACGAGCACCGGGTACAACGTAATAGATACGTTTACGAGCGCCTGATTCAGGTTGGAAGTCCCAAATTGTCCCTGGTTCTGCGTCTGTTAGGAACTGCTGTAGAGATCGAGGCTGCGTGAGGACAACTTCGAAGCCGAGGAATAGCTGTTGTGCAGTAATTTGTTGATAAATATCACAGAGGGCACGCCAGCGACTTGAAAAAGGCATATTATCTGTGCGCCGCCCCTTATGGACCCAGACATCTTCAAGGATTAGACGACGTTCGCCACGAAGAAGAGTTGCTGCAAGTGCAATATAACCATCATTTAGCATACCGAATGGTACTTGGAAGCGAAGTGCGTAGGGTTCATCGCGATCCATATCCCAGTAAATGGCCGGTTGCTGGGCTGCACCAATAATAAGGAGGCCAGGCCGTTCACGTCCTTCGCGTTTCCAGGCGTAGATGGTTTCATTACGGAAAAAATGTCCATCCTTGGCTTCATTAAAGCGATGGCTAATACGCCATTCAGTTCCTAGAAGTCCCTCGACCTCTTTGGCAACGGCCTCTCGTACCTGGGGTAGGACAGGGCGTAGCGATAAGGGCGCTTGTGCGACATGGCTGGACGAATTGATACTGCGAGTTTGACGAGGCTGTGCTGTGGAGGCGGCCATCTTCCTAATTGCTCTAGTGAGGATGGGATTTAGGCTGCGATGGCTGTGGCTGCGACGTGGATTAGGGCGCCAGCGCCCTAATACTCAGAAAAGTTCACATGCATTTCTAAATCATTAGCGGCGACATTATCCATAAAGAAGCCACCATTTTGCGCCATTTCAGGCGCGAATGCGCCTACATTCTGAGGTACAGCATTCATAGTGGATGCAATACCAGATTGTGCAGCAATTTCTGTGTTATTATTTTCAGGCGCAGGGCGGAACATACGTTCAGGATTACGCAGTTTCTCTGGAGCATATGCATCTTCCTGCATTTCTGCATAGGGATCTGTGGGCTGCTCCGATGCCATTACATGGCGTACTCCATCAGCCGCTTTTTGAGCGGGAGGATTGGGTCCAGCCGGAGTAATAACCTTCTCTGTAGGAATAGGCTGGCCTGAATCAGCTCCAAGATCCATGTCTATCTGTCGTTCAATTACAACCGGAACTGGGGTAGATTGGAAGTTCTCGGCAAGTAAATCAGGTGCCTTATAAATTGGAGTCGTTTTCTCAAAAACACCGGTATGTTTCAGAACAAGTTGATAGCCAAAATATAAAAGGACAATGATTGCAAATAATTTTAAGAATTCAAACATCGTAGCTCTATATCTGAATCGAATAGCGAAAAATGAATTCTCTAAAAAGATGCATAAGGGTAGCCTGCATCACAGCATAAACAATATAATTATCTTCTTTTAGAAGATGTCTGTTGATCAGGCAAAGGGGAAAGTGCAATTAGGAGCTGTTGTTTGTGATGACGTAGAGAGGGGCGCGGATGTTGTTGCTGCCGCGGCTGTTGTTGCAGCCCCTGCCGCACATGACCAGGGTTCTGTGGTCTCTGCTGTGAAGGAGGCCGTCCAAGCAGCGACTTCCGCACAGGCTCTCCAGAAGCGGGCTGCCGCTGCTGCTGAACAGGCGTTTCCTCAAGGACTTCCTCTGTATTAATATCAATCATCCTACGATTCCAACAACCGACATCTGCCTCCCTAAATGATAGTTTCGGGTCCGTATTATTTTTAATAAAACTCACGTCCTGCCTATAAATTTTAGAGGGCATCCATCCATCCGGCATAATTTCAACAATTTGGCCAATTACATTGTCAATAGTACGTTGTGAGACAATGCGATATCCCTGATAGGTTTTCCCATGTGCTGATCGCATTTCTTCAACCCACCCTTCTATTCCAAAATGAAAGACGGTGAGATCACCATCCGTGTTCATGTCATTTAGGGGTTGTAGTAAAATTTGAACAAAGCGGCCCATGATTTCTCAGTGTTTGTCCAAGCCTACCTAGTAAATTTGATTCCGATTTAAGCACTAGCAGAGAAGCAAGATTAAGAATGCCACCAAAGAAGAGCAAGCCCGCAGCCGCAGTAGAGCCAGCCGAAATTCAAACAGTATGTATTACTTCAAAAGGTGAACTGAAGAAGGCCAAGATCCCCCTAACAGATGGCGCTGTAACGGTTGAAGCAATTCAAACATATCTCAAAAAGAAAACTGCACCAGAACAACTTGGTAAATATAGCTTTGAAGGAACTACAATCTTCCTTTACGGGTATAAAGAAGGTAAAGCTGGTACGGAAAACAAGTATGAGTTTCCGCCACCCTACGACTCTCTACTGCCATTTGGTGATGTACTGCTAATTGCATCATCCTCTAAAAGCATTACTGCGCCGATTGCATATACGACGGCACAATGGGAGGCATTTTATGAGCAGGCGCTGGGTGGCTTTGATTCACTTGGTTCAGAGGATGATGCGCTTTCAGAGGAGGTGGATGAAGACGAGGAGGAGATTGACGCGGTTCCATCAGATGGCGAAGAGGACGAGGAGGTAGTTCCTGAGGAGGAACCTGAGAGCGAAGAAGAGGAAAAGCCCGTTCGCGCTGAGCCAAAGAAGAAGAAGTCCTCAACTGCTGTTGTTTCCGGTTATCAGAAACAAATTGCTCTGATGGGCCAAGCTGGATTTAGTGAACTGGCTGCAACAGAATCAGCCCAGCGTGCACCTGTTCGACAGAAAGCACACGAGATCCTGCAATTCCTAACTGACCTAGGATTCAAACGCGTGGCAGTTGATGAACTAGAGACTGGTATTTACACGGCGACCTGTGCGGAAGCAGATCGTAGAAATGTCATTAAGCACTGGGACAATACTCTCTTTACAGGTCTATATCAAATGACACTTCGTACAGTATGTTCTCATCTACACCCTAATTCCCCGCTAAAGAATGAACGTCTGATGGAGCGCGTAAAAGCTGGAGAGATTACGCTTGCGAATCTGCCACATCTGACTGCGCAGGAGCTATTTCCCGAGAATTGGAAAGAGCTAGCTGACCGGCAGGCAATTAGGGAGCAGAAGTTGCTGGAGGGCAATAAGGGTATGGCTACGGATCGCTATAAGTGTGGTCGCTGCGGTAAGCGCGAGTGCACCTATTATGAGATGCAGACACGATCGGCAGATGAGCCAATGACGATCTTCATTAATTGTCTAAATTGTGGCAAGCGTTGGCGTCAGTAGGCACTGATATTTTGTCTAACTAAAAAATAGATGGCTGCCGCCGTGAATATACACAATATTAAATATTTTGCCCCAATTGCCGTTTCTAGACTTTATGAACAGCGGCGTGTATTTCAACAAATGACTGTGTATACTCCTCTTTTTTCTTTGAATAGAAAGGCTCAAAGTGCAAAAAATATGATGCGCAATAGTAGTTTATTGAATGGTGCGCACGTACAAGCAGCGGCGGCAGCAGCGGCAAACTCGTCGTCATCGCAGTGGCAGCAGTGGCAGCAACCGAAGCAAACGCAGGCGCAGCAGCAAAAAGAGCATCAATAAATACGCTAAATGTCCGACATATCCAAAAATTTTTAATACGCAAAAACAAATTCGTCCAGGCAAAGATTTTTACAATTATGTAAATGGTAAATGGATGAATAGTGTTCGATTAAAGCAAACTGAAACTGCTCGAAGTGTTTCTAGTGAAGTCCAGCGTAAATTAAATACACAGCTTGTTAATATTATTATAAAATGTATTAAAAATCCCAATACACCTGATAAAAAAATGATTGCACAATTTGTAAAAGCGTTAATGAACAAGAGGTCTCAGCAGCAAGCCAAAGAGACATTACAAATGCTTTTAAATCAGGTTGATTGTGTACAAACGCCAGACCAGGTTATGGCAATTATTGGTAAAAACGCATTTAAAAGAACATGTAATTTGATTAATATTTCCAGCGGTCCTGAAGAGGAAAATTCACAGCATTTGCGTATTTTTATTGGAATATTACGAACAGGTCTACCAGATAAAACATATTATCTATCAAATAAACCAGAGAATCGTAAAATATTAAATTATTATAAATATATGTTGAATACAGTTGGTAATAAATTTCATTATGACAATTTAGATGATTTTGTTGCAATGGAGAAAGAATATATAAATATAATTGATAATGCGGAGGATGAAAAAACAGTTGTGAGAACGGGGGCACAATTAGAGGATTCATATAAGCATATTAATTGGGAAATGTTTTGGAAGCAGTTTGATATTGAACCCTCTAAATGGCGTTCTCAAAAATTTGTAATATATTCGCAAAAATGGTTGGCACATGTTAATTCAATGTTTGTAAATTTTACAATGGATCAATGGCGATTATATTTACGTGCAATGATGATTCTCTGTTATATTAAATTTTTACCAGCAGATATAAAACAACCACATTTCCATTTATATAACTATCTTCTTAATGGACAACGCAAACCAGGAAATCGTCTTGGATATATACTACAAATGTCGAAAGATTATTTAGAAATTCCATTATCACGCGTGTATGTCTCCGTTACACAAAATACAAAATATCGTGCAAAAATTAAACAATTTATTAAAAATATACAAGATGCAACAATTGAGCGCATTAATATGACAGAATGGTTGGAACCAAAAACACGAATTGTTGCTGCACAAAAAGTTAAAAATATAAATTTAGGCGTATTATACTCAACACATTCATACAATTATAAAATACCACAATTAACAAATAATGTCATTAAAAATGTACAAATTATTGGTAATTCTTTAATAAAGAAAGATTTCAGAGATGTTGAGAATAAATATATGACAGAATTATGGAGTGAAATACCTGTTTACAATGTAAATGCGTATTATTCATCTGCAGGAAATCGCCTTTTTATTCCTATTGCAATTACTAACTGGCCTTTTTATTGTGAAGATGCATCTCTTGGCTGGAATTATGGATCACTTGGGTGTGTAGTTGGCCATGAAATAACACATGCATTTGATGATTATGGCAAAGATTATGATGAAAAAGGAAATCGTGCTGAATGGTGGACTGCAAATGATAAACGCAAATATAATGAAAATATTAATAAAATAATTAAATTATATAGTCAAAGTAAACTTTATGGTCGTCATATTGATGCAAAAGATACGCTGGGTGAAAATATTGCAGATTTAGGAGGTATGGCTTCGGCATTACAAGCATTAAAAAATGAATTAGATACAAATAAAATAAAAGATGCCGAGCGATTAGAACAATACAAGGAATTCTTTCTCGGGTATGCAACATCATGGCGTGAAAAAGAGCGACGTGCCCACGGTCTCCGTGAACTTATTACAGATGTTCATTCACCTGCAATTATTCGTGTAAATAATATTGTTCGTCATTTTCAAGAATGGTATGATGCTTTTGATATTTGTTCTTCTGACCCATTATTTTTACCAGTTGACCAGCGTATTCGTATATTTTAAAGGGGCCAAGCACCTTAGTTTGGTAGTATAATTAGATCACTTAGGCGCCAGTATTCAAATGTGCCATTTGGCATTGGTCGCTTAATAATATAAGGTAAGCGTCGCTGTTCCAGTTCCATTCGTGCAATTTCTTTTGGGTCAGTTATGTGTGGTTCAAGATTGATATATGGCCGTCCACCTTGCGATAGTTCATTTGCGCGATGACCAATAATTTTGGTAATCTCGTATTTGTTTAGGAATGGATATGACAGATGATTTTTATCTACAGTAATACCTTCTGCACGCGGTCCAGCCGGAATAATCTCTAAATGCAGTTTTGTTACAACTGTTTCAATATAATCTAGAGAACATTCAGGGTGTGCTGCGTATAGTTTTTTAAATGCCACATCTTGTGTAACTGCTGCTGCGACATCGACCTCTTCTTCGATTGGTTCAAGGCCGGCATCCTCAGCTTCTTCGTGATCATAATCAAAGTCTTCTTCTGTTGCCATTGTGTTGCTACCTAACTTCTAAGCAACAAGTTAAAAATCAATTTTGGAACACTGTAAAAGGTTAAAAAATGATGACTTGCGGCAGTTAGATGGGGGGCGGCGGGTACATTGGGAATTAGGAGTGTTTTGAGATGCTCCTTAATTTGTCGGCCCGCCTAAAAAACTTGATTGTTGTATCTGTAGTATGACCGACGCAACAACAAGCCTAACTGAATTAGTTGATAGTTTTACAAGCCAGCCAAATAGAATGGAGATTCCTTCTGTAGATTCTGAAATTAAGGTGTTCAATAGCTTCGATGATATGGGGCTACCTGAAGACCTGTTGCGCGGCATTTATGCCCATGGTTTTGACACGCCGTCAAAAATTCAGCAGCGTGCCATTGTACCAATGAAGGAGGGTCGTGATATTATTGCCCAGGCGCAATCGGGTACAGGAAAGACGGGGACATTTAGCATTGGTGCACTGAGTGTACTGGATCCTACTCTAAAAGTCCCGCAGGTTCTTGTCCTTTCTCCTACTCGTGAGCTTGCTCAGCAGACGGAGAAGGTTGCGCGCGAGATTGGGAATTATATGAAGGTCCAGGTTCATTCTGCAACGGGTGGGCCGCCTATTGCGGAGGACATTCGTGCGCTACAGCGCGGTGCACAATTCATTGTCGGCACACCTGGTCGCGTGTATGATCTGATTCGTCGCGGTGCTCTCAAGCTCGATGCAATGCGTGTGCTGATTATGGACGAGGCAGATCAGATGCTGGAGGATCGTTTCCGTGAGCAGGTCCATTGCATCCTGGAGTTCAAGTTCCCGCCGACAACCCAGGTTGCACTCTTCTCTGCAACGATGCCTCCTGAGGTAACGGAGGTTGCTGAGAAGTTCCTCCAGAATCCTTGCCGCATCCTACTTCCACCCGAGGAGGTGACGCTGGAGGGTATTAAGCAGTACTTTGTGGCACTGGATAGGGAGGACTTGAAATTTGCGGCTCTGATGGATCTGTATAAGCATCTGAACATTAATCAGCTGCTGATCTTCGTCAATAAGCGGGCGCGTGCAGAGTGGCTGGCAGCTCGTCTATCAGAGAATGGATTCACGTTGGAGTGCATTCATGGAGAAATGGATGTTGCGGAGCGTAAGAAGCGCATGGATGATTTCCGCAAGGGTCAGGTGCGTGTGCTAATTTGCACGGATCTGCTTGCGCGTGGTATTGATGTACAGCAGGTGAGCATGGTGATCAATTACGAGCTGCCATTGCAGCGTGAAAATTACATTCACCGTATTGGTCGCTCTGGTCGTTTTGGCCGCAAGGGTGTAGCAATTAATCTGGTGGTGAATGAAGAAATGCGCTCCCTACGTGATATTGAAACATACTACAAGACAAATATTACGCCTCTGCCTGAGGATCTAACAAATCTTAGTTAAATAAGCGGTTAAATAGCAACATAAAATAAATAAAAATATAAAAGTGCATTGCACGATATTATTTTTATTGGCATCATTATGGATTTGGATTGGGAGCACTTAGGAAGTCACGAATATCATGACGGCAAGTGGGGCAACGAACACTGGAATCAAAATGTTGCATAATACAATCATTATGAAATAAATGCTGACAATGTCGAATACGCCGAACAGAATTACCGACAACATATTCATCTTGGCAAATAACGCATATACCAGTTGGTGGCGGATCTTGTATTGTTTCGAGAACAGTTGCTTGGTTGATTACATCTTGACTAGGGCGTACGATGACGGGTGTTAGGAGATTTGCTGGAATGGTTGGTGTTGTGGCTGCAAGTCCTAAAAGTGTTAATAGAGCTGTTGCACCATCAATATCTGCCTGTGTAGTTGTGGCAGTTGTTGATGGTGCAGTTGTTGCAGCTGTTGCTGGAAATGTTGTAAATGTTGTAAATCCATTTCCTAAACCAAATGTATTAAAATCAAATAGGGGTGTTAGAGTTGTCAAAGGTGTATTTACAGTGGGAAATCTTGTTGTTATAGGTGTACGAATATGATCTGCTCGTCGTTGCTGTTGCTGTTGCTGCTGTTGTTGCCGCGGTTGTGCACGGTACTGAAAATGCCCTCGTGCATGAAATCGTGATCGTTGCTGCTGTTGCTCCTGGTGCTGCTGGTGCTGCGCTTGTGTTGTCTGCGTCTGCCTCTGCGCCTGTAGTCGTCCTGTCGCGCCACCTACTAACACCTCCCTCGGGGTCTGCGTATATACTGGCAAAGGGTAATATGTATTATTATATTCATCTTGTGCTTCATCAAAAATATTATAACGCTGCCGTGCTTGTGCTCGTATATATATTAATACATCTCGAACACTGAGAAATCTGTCAATATTATATAATAAATCTGGGAAATAATTATGTAAATCATTTAGAAGTTGAATGTCGTAGTAATCATTTTGTGGTCGTCTATTGTAATGTCGCCGCGCCATATTCCTAATTGCAGTTAGGATCTTGGGCAGTGCTCCGCGGACGCAGCAGATGTTGCGGAGTTAAAAGATTATTGCGTCTGCAATTAGGAGATGTCGGATTCTGATAATGCCATTGGTGTTGCAGGGACTGCTGCCACTGCTGCTGTGCTGCCGCCAACAGAAACAGTCGGTGTATGTGGTCTTATTAATCTTGGCAATACATGCTATCTAAATTCAAGTATTCAAATCATGCGTGCAATCCCCGAATGGGCCGCTTTCTGCGCCGAATATGATGCGAGCGGTAATACAACTTCACAAGCACCGATGCTTAAAAGTTATATTGATCTCACGCGTGGAATGTGGGGACAACGGAAACCAATGATCTGCCGTCCTGCACTATTCCTAAAAGACCTTCGTGCGGCTGTTCGTGGTACTATTTATGATCAGTTTGCATCTCCCATTCCAAATGATGGTCATGAATTTATGCAATATATGCTTGATCAATTTCATGAAGCACTTAAGATGCCAGGCCCACAGGCCGCAGAAGATGCGACGCAGGCAGTGAAGGCGTGGTGCGAACTTTGGCACCGTGATTACTCACCATTCGTTAATATGGTATTTGGTCTTGATCAAGTGCAATGTATATGTTCTAGCTGCGGCAAGATCTCAACTCGTTATGAGACATTTAATATGTTAAAAGTTGGCCTTAATGCAGATCGCAGTGTATCTTTTAGAGACTTGTTTAATGCTGAACGGGAGATAACGGATATTGAAGATTATGCATGTGAAGCGTGTGCACCAGTTCGGCGCCCTGCTAAAATTGTGCGACGTTTATGGCGTTTACCACGCAATATTATGCTTGTATTTCGTCGCTTTAATGAGAACCGTACTAAAAATAGCGCGGCGATCCCTAATTGCAGTTCAGTGAGTTTTAAGGAGTTTTTTGCAAATGATTCAACCGATGAAAGTACTGACTGGATTTATGAACCAATTGCAACATTAGACCATTTTGGTAATCATATGGGTGGGCATTATAGTGCTCAGACATATAATTGTGTTATGAAAAAATGGTATTTATATGATGATACAAATGTAAATGAAATACCAGCACCACAATTTGGTTCGTCTACATATATAGTTTTACTTCGTCGGCGCGAAGTTTAATAATTCCTAAATGCCTCTGTAATTGACGGGCCATTTAGTGTAGCTGATGGGGCATGTGCTTGCTCCCCTCCATGTACTGCATCACGTGTTACAATTGTTTTCAATTCATTCATTACATTTGTAATACCAGGCAGAAGTTTTACAATATCAGATAGGCGATTAGGATCTTTGGTAAATTCACTTAGGAATTTATTTTGATCTATTTTAGTTACAAATTCCATATTTCCTCCTGTAAATCCTTCAAGATTGTCTGTAGTATTTGCATGTGCTTTTATGAAGACTGTATTTACGCGTCCTAAAATACCATCTTCACCGCAAATACGATAATGAATATGGGGTTCAAGACGTCCCTTAAATGGTACGGAATATGCTTGTGGTTTACGCACTTCTAATGTTGCACTACCTGATTGATCTGCAGTAGTCACACCTGCATTACTAAATGCAGCGTAGGCGAGTTTCCAATCCTGAATGTTTTTTAATTCCTCGGCTGCTGGTTCAGCGGCCCAATAAAGGAGTTTTGCATTTGGAGAGACCTGGACAGTTACAGATGTGTCGGCACCGGAAGGAACACGGTCTTCTAGACCTGCACAAGGCATAACAGTTTCACCCAGAAAAGGTAAATAAAAGTCTCGACGAAACATGTGAAGTATACCGGCAATACCGATAATGAATAGTACAGTTCGCATTGAGGGGCCGGCATTTAGAGGGTTGAAATTAAAGACAGCCATTGCAAGGCAGAGTAAGGAGCCTGCAATTAGGAGTCCTAGTGTTATTTTTTGAATAGTTAAGTGCAGATATTTTGCATCCATCTTTTTTTATGTTTGAAAAAAAGATGGATTCAAGTCGCTATTTAGATGCAAAGCGACTAATGGCACTATGTAAAAGCAATTCTTCATGTTATGGAGCATGCCCCTCTACATGTAGTGGAGGTGAGGGAGCCTCGGGTGCAACTGGTAGCACTGGGGCCACTGGAGCAACTGGTAGCACTGGGGCGACTGGTAGCACTGGGGCGACTGGAGCGACTGGGGCGACTGGTGTAACGGGTCCGACGGGGGCTGCTGGACCTGCTGGCGGTGCAACTGGAGAGACTGGTGCTACTGGTACTACTGGTGCAACTGGTGCAACTGGAGCCACAGGTGCCACTGGTGCAACTGGAGCCACAGGTGCAACTGGAGAGACTGGTGCTACTGGTGCTACTGGAGAGACTGGTGCTACTGGAGCAACTGGAGAGACTGGTGCTACTGGTGCTACTGGTGCTACAGGCGCTACAGGCGCTACAGGCGCTACAGGAGCTACTGGTGTAACTGGAGAAACAGGAGCTACTGGTGCTACTGGTGCTACTGGTGCTACAGGGGCAACGGGAGAGACGGGTCCTATTAATTATACAGTTCAATACACAACAGCTGAACCAACAGGGCATACAGAAAGAACAGATTCAACAATTGTATTTGATGCATCGGCACTCCGTTTTACAATTAGTCCTGTATCAACTAATTTTGAAGTATGGGTTGGAGGGTATCAGTATACTAAAACAGCTGTTGAAACAACAGATATTTCATCTGTTTCTGGCCTTTATTATATTGCATATGATCTAAGTGGCAATTTAATAAATCAAACATCATTCTTTGTATGGAATGCACAAGCACCAACAGCATATGTGTATTATAATACTGCACATCCCGATGAATATATGTTATTTGATGAACGTCATGGTATTACGATGGACTGGGCAACACATGAGTATTTACATAGAACGCGTGGTGCTGCAATTGCAAATGGATTTGAAATAACGTATCAAGATCCTGAAACAGATCCAAGTCCAGGGGAAAATGATGCAGATGCACAAATTGGAATTGCAGCTGGTACATTTTTTGATGAGGAT
>JACCDO010534602.1_pt1 | contig 48578 bp, 22 predicted proteins | sample 7446101 | NCBI WGS metagenome assembly JACCDO01 (sample SAMN15323440, study PRJNA562643) | freshwater metagenome | isolation source: river surface water | place: USA:Blue River Watershed | collected 2017-08-16 | reverse complement strand
GACGATAGAAATCGAGCCATTAAATAATGCAGTTTACGAGCAGACAAAACTGTGGTCCAAATCTTTTAATCGCACGAGTATTTTTCCTGTTTCTTTACTTTTTGTAGAAAGACTTTACTTTTTGTAGAAAGACTTTACTTTTTGTAGAAAGACTTTACTTTTTGTAGAAAGACTTTACTTTTTGTAGAAAGACTTCAAAATGTTGGAACCTGGATGCCTGGAGATGGAGCCTGGAGATGGAGTTTACGCATTTTCTCCGTAACCCGGAACTTTGCATTTCAGGAGTATTTTCAAAGAAAGATGCGGAAAATAAATCATTCCCAACAATAACCATTACTAATAGAATTCTAATATTTATATATTATTAAATTATACTACATAGTACCGGTACTGTACAGGAATGGAAAATCAGGAACTCCGGGGCTTCCAAAGATCGGACCAAAGGAACGTCAACACAAGCAATCAAGCACAAACGCAATAAAAAAATCACACTTTGAAAACAACGTTTGAAACAATGGCTGATTCTAACCCAATGGCTCGTCCTAAAATTGCTGATAGCATTACTGATTTAATCGGTGCAACACCTATGGTACGCTTAGGAAGATTGGCTCAACAGGCTGGTGTTGTGGCCAACATAGTACTAAAATTAGAGTCTATGGAACCTTGCAGTAGTGTTAAGGATAGATTGGCTAAAGCATTAATTGAAGGCGCGGAATCTCGCAATGAAATTATTCCTGGTGAAAGTGTAATTGTTGAACCTACTTCTGGTAACACGGGTATAGGTTTAGCAATGGTTTGTGCTGCCAAAGGATACCAATGCATACTTGTTATGCCTTCATCTATGTCGTTAGAACGCAGAGTTATGTTAAAAGCATTGGGTGCACGATTAGTTTTGACTCCTGGTGAAAAAGGTATGAAAGGAGCAATCGCTAAGGCAGATGAAATTGTTGCTGGATTAAATGGTAAAGGATACATTCCACAACAATTTAATAATCCTGATAATCCAAAAGTACATCGTGAAACCACTGGACCTGAAATATGGTATCAAACTGATGGTGCAGTCGATATTTTAGTTGGTGGAGTAGGAACTGGTGGAACAATCACTGGAACAACACAGTTTTTACGCAGTGTTAAGCCATCATTACATGTCGTTGCTGTCGAACCAGTAGAATCTCCAGTCCTTAGTGGTGGCAATCCAGGTGCTCATAAAATTCAAGGAATTGGAGCTGGATTTGTTCCAAAAAATTGTCACACTGATCTTTTAAGTGAGATTGTAAAAATATCATCTGATAAAGCAATTGGCACAGCTAGAGATTTAGCAGTTAAAGAAGGCGTATTTGTTGGTATATCAAGTGGCGCTGCTGTTGCTGCTGCTATTGAAATCGGAAGCAGACCAGAAAATGCCGGAAAGACAATTGTTACCATAATACCATCATTTGGAGAAAGATACCTTTCTACTGCTCTTTTCGCCGACTTACACGCAGAGGCTGCTGCACAAGTACCAGAAGCAGTATCATTATAGAAAATTAATGAAAGTATTATATTATAATTGTTAATTTAATCATATTTTTAAAATATTTACACTAGTTCTACTGGGCACTTGATTTGAAACAGATTTATTCTCTATAACAGCAGTTTGTATCACACCACGATCAATAGGATGGATGTTGATCTGAGCGAAAGTACCACCTGTTGTTCCTTTCGAAAGATACCCTGGATTAATGACTAATGTTTCACTTAGGCCTTCAGATCCTTCCATTGCGAAAGGTTTTAATCTGGATGGAGTTATAAGAATATCAGGAGTCGAAGGCATTTGCCATCCTTTCATATTACGGAAGTCCATTTGTGAAACCATATTACTAGGTGGTGGAAATTGTGGTAAAAACGATTGTTGATAAACTAAATGACTAGCTAATCTGATTAACCGTTCTCCATCAACATTTGATATCTCCTCTGCTTGCATTGAAAACAGAACATCGTTTGATGTAACACCGAAAACAGTTTCATTTACTCTATAAACAATAATATTAAGTAAAATAAATATATTTGTGTATAAGATTACTTGCTTACCTGAACATACACGGATTAGGTAATAAGTGCACCCGCTTGCGGACATCTGAATCCTTTGAGAATGGTACGTCTAATGTTCCTAATCGTTCTTCGTAAAAAGGAGTATCAACTGGATCCCTATCACCGAAGGGAGCCTGGGGGAAAACATGTTCATGGTGAGCATCCAATAAAGATGGTATAAGTATTATATTTGTAGGAATATCAGGTTCCTCAATAAAAAATTGTTCCAATCCTTCCATAATAATTTTTTTAATAAATATCATCTCGTAGCTTAAAATCTTTTCAACATTGGTTTCCTCGTTTACTAACTTCGCTAGACCATCTGCTATACTTGGATGAGATGCATCAACAAATGGACCAACAAGTACTAAAACATCAGGTTTATCGTTTAACATTTTCCCAAGAAGTGCACGTAGTGGTTCATATTCAAGATTATCTGAAGTTGTAAATGGTCCAACTGCTACTACCAGAGAAAGTGGGGCACCTCCTTGGAATGATTTTGAATATTGAAATTTTAACAAATCATTCGGATCAATTTGTAATCTTGGCTGTGGAATATTACTTATAACCCTCTTTGCTACGAATTCGCGACCGGTAGAACATACTCCTTCGGCTAATACTATTTGACCTGGAAATAATGAATATGGTAAATTTTGATCTAACTTCAACAATACTCTTCTACCACCATCACGTCTACAACCTTCTAATTGCACAGATTTATCATTAAGTTTTCCTTGGGCAGTATCACAACATATTCTACCACATACCCATACAGTTTCTTGTGATGAAGTTCCTACTGGTTGTAAATCTTCAATTGGAATCTGAAGCACTCCACAGAAATGATTTTGTAATCGCAGTAAATGTTTATCTAAAGCTCTGGCCCGTTCGTCTATGGTAGTAAACATATATCTATAACGACTATTTATATTATTAAAATCATCTAAATTCCAATCAATTTTACACCTTAGTCCTAATGGTCTAGTATCCGACAACTCTATGTCACCCCTAGCGCTAAACTTATCTTGCTTATACCCTACAACTTGATTGCCGGGACCGCTACGTTCGGCAAACGATTGCGAGGATGTTTTAAATGTTCTCTCAATAGAGTTTGTATGCGTGGACTTGGATACTTTCGAAGAAGTATCTTCAATTTTCTGACGCTTAATATTTGGAACATTATTTTCTACTCCCATTTGTTTATGCCTTTCGGCGGCATCCTGGGTAATAATAATAATGATAAGAGGGTAATTAATAAATTTATTGAAAAATTCTCATTAGGAATTACCTTATTTTTCTGCAATTGTAGTTCAAATTTTGCTGTAAACTGTAATTGCTGATCATATTCACTAGGTATATCACCACTATTATTAACATGAGCTTCTAACTCTCCTGAGAGAGATGTCTTGTCAAGTTTATACTTATGACACAAAACCTGGACTGAAGTTTGATTCTATAAGTTGTGGGTAATTCGTTGATGATTATATTGCCTTACATTTTTGTACTATTATAGAGGTTTCATGGTTGTCAATTGGAACATTAAATTGTTTTAGCACGACACAAATGTCTTCGACAGACAATGATTGCATTATATCTAACAGTTGCGCGCAAAAATGTCTCTCCGATTACTTACAGAAGTATCGCAAAATTTTGAATTTTTTTGAAATATCGTGGCCGCACGGAACTTTGATAATTTAATGATATACAAACGATTAATCTAAAAGGATGTATCTGCCCAAATGTTCATAATCTATTAGAACAGCATTAATTGATGACATGTTGTTAGTAAGTAAGTAGACATCTAGTAATTATAAATTCTGTAAAGATACACTTTCAAAGTTCCTAAAATATTGGAAATATAATTTATACAATGAAAAGTATATATGCTGTGCTTTGTTAGTATTTTTTTTAGAAAAGGAACTTTCTGTCCGTTGATGGATTTCAGCGACCCAAAATTTTAGCATTCCAAAAATAATAGAGTCATCAACTGTTGATGACAAACAAAAATATAACAATGGAAGATCTAATACACAATCTTAATACAATGGATTGGTCTAATATTCAAGAACCCGTAAAATTGTTAATATCTTCAATGGTCGAGGTGATTTCGAAGCAAAGGAAAGATATTGAAGAATTAAAAGCTAACACTGGAATACTTACATTGAATAATATACAGTCAACTTTTCATAATGAATTAATTAAATATGGTGTAGCTAAATCTGATTTCGATTCATTAATTACTAAGGTTGATACAATTGAAAAAGTAAATAACGAGAACAAATTATCGATAAAAGAAATTAAGGTAGAAATGGATTTTTACAATGAACAAATTGACACAATAAAAAAAAAAGTGGATTATTATATAAAAACATTACAAACTATGGAATCTCATATTATGACTGAAGTTGAAACTAACATTTCTAATAAGATATTACACGTTAATAATAAACTACAGCAAATGGAAATAATGAATGCTAAAAGTTCTATTAGTAAAGATGAATTATACTTACTTTTATCTCAAAAAGCATCATTAAGTGAAATAGAGGGTATAAACGAAGCAATTGTGTCTTGTGTGGCTAAACATGAATTTCAACAAGAATTGAATTATCAGATACTACCTTTAACGAAAGCCCTATCTTCGTTAGAAAAATTAATACAGATTCAATCATCTGTAAAGACGGAGAAAATAAAGTTAAATTTTGATACAGCAGCACCTGATATCAAACTAATTGAAAATATTATAAATACCAATTTACTTGAACGAAATTTTTGTGAATGTAAATCTGTAGATATACATTCCTCAATCACAAAAATTTACGAAAGAATTCTAGCAGAAATAAGGTCATCCAATGAAATTTTAAGATTAGACATGGTCACTACATTTAATGACGAAATTTCACAGTTTGTTAATAATGTTGATAGTAAAATCAAATACAGCGAGACAAAGATACTAGAGAAATTAAAGAAAATGGTTACAAAGTCATCGCAATTAACCGATAAATTAGTAAAAACTGAATTTGAAAAATGGCAAAATAGCAATTCATCCAAACAATTTGTTGCATTCGATCAACAAATTTTTCAAAATGATATGAATAGCAATAATAATTTGGCACATCCTTTTGATAGTTTCAGTGAATATAGTAATATTTTAGATAAATCTGTGCATACCAATAATGCTAACAAAATGCATCACGAAATAAATGAACTTAAGGCACAGTTAAATAATACAAAGAACTCGGTAGAAAATCTAATTTTGAACCAAAAAGAAAATCATGCGCATACAAGTCCTGAAGATTGGCGGATTGCTCTCGGAGATATGACATCAAATATAAAAGCCGAATTGAAACAAAAAATTGCTCGAGAGGAAATGATATCAATAATAGATAATACTTTAAAAAATGATTTACACACCATTTCGCAAAACGTTGACGAAGTAAAGAAAATTATGGAGACTAAAACTAATGAAAAATCTACCCAATTAATCCAAGAAGAAGTTACCGCTCTGACTAAGCGTTTTGTTAATAATTTTGCTGAGGGTAGATGGTTATGTACAAATCATAACGACTCATGCATACGTGACGATGGTTTTATACTATGGGATTCCGAAATGTATAATAGCACTCCGTCTATGTTTTCATTCAAAAAAATGAACTCATACCTACAAGTTAAAGTGCCAGGGCTCTATAGGTAATCATTACAATTGATACATTATTTTAATTATTACCACTTATTAACATTTTTATCTATAGATTAAATTGTTCGATCTTTTCAAATTATTTTGTAACTCTCGAGATTTATTTAAACGGTGAGATAGTAATGTCGCGTACAAATAATTATGGAGGAATTAACAAAGAAAGTATCAGTGACATACACAGATATCAACACTCTGTAGGAGCTATAACAGGACTTAGTGTTGACGAAAATTTATCCCTACCGACAAATGGTTGCATCAGCTTGAAACTTATATCAGAGAATACAGATTTAAAAAAAGCTCAAGCATTTATTTCACTCAAAAAAATGTAATTAATTTAACAAATAATGAACAATCATACAAGGAATATTAAATAGAAAAATTATAACGATGATAAAATTGATATTAACAATTTGAAAGGACTGTACAAACCATGATACACCCGAGACCCCCATGATAACACCCGAGAGATGAAACTATACAACTATCAATATTGCTAGAGGTCACTCAATTATGATAATTATTCAATATATTAGATTTTGAGATACTTTTTCATGATATTGAATGCTTCACCCGTGGATCCAGATTTACGCAATATTAAAACAAGATTATGGGCGGCATCAAAGGTAACATTTAGAAATCGAATTGATTCATTTTCATCGGCCAATTTAAGCGCTAATTTATAATAATTAACTGCGATATGATGCAATCTTATCTCATGAAAAACTCTGGCGATATTGTAATAAACTTCTTGCAATAGTGCACTTGTTGTGACCTTATTCCCTGAATTATTTTTCACTCTAACAACTCTAGTTTTAGCATAGAATGAGAGACATGATATCGCTTTCAACAAAGTTTCATGTCTTCTTCTAACTAGTGGATGATTGCTCATGAAAGTCAAATAAGAAGCTAAGCATAGAGATATCAGTGGTTGATCTGGCTGCAATATGAAAGCTTCCAAGTATAAATCCAACGATTCGCCATATCTTCTATTGTGCGCTTGTTCGTGAGCTTCCACTAAACTTTTTATAAATTTATTATTACTGCCAATATCTTTAGATAAATTCACCCCATCGATAGATTTTTGTGTACTTTGCCGAATCAATTGATTCATGGATTGGATAGTGACACTTGCTACTTGTTGAGGTAAAGCTCCCCTTGATCGACGCCTTTTGTCTTGATTATTACTCGCAACCTCTATGAGATTAGACTGGTCTGACGAAGATAACGGATTACCCGTAGATTTACGCAATCGATTAGTTTCAGATTTATCTTGACGAGCATCGCCGACATATGCTTCTGTAGCAACAACTATCTCTGGTTCAACTACTTTCATCATAATTAAATGAGGGTAGATATTGTGCAATATGTTAGTGAGACTATCAGATAAAGTTAGCATTTGCATTACTTTGTCAACTAATTCGATATCATCTTTCCGTGCTAAAAATATAGAATGAAATTTGTCTTCACACAAATACTGCACAATTTGCATAATATTATCGCGCTCTACTACGATTATATTAACATAATGGTTTAAAAAACAAAGCAATTGTAACAAGCCAGAATATTCAAAGTTGGAAATTTGGATACCGCTAGATTTAATATAATCCACAGCCAGTTCTTCGTCTTCATACACGAGAACTTGACATTTAGTTTTTATTGTCAACGAATGGCAAAGTGTCATGGCAAAAGTGTAGTACATATATGAGTCGTTTAAAGTTTGAATACTATTTAGCATTTCAAAGAAGTATTTAACCTCATACTTAAATATGCTTGGAGCTAACTTTAATCCAAATCCTTTGTTGACTTTATCAGATTTAGCACCCATTACCAACTGAGAAAAATGAGCTCGAAGTATATCTCCTCTATTCACACTATATTCAATATTACATGCATCGAGTAATACCAATAAATTAGAAACATAAATAACATTGCAAATGTCAAAATTAATTGCTTTCAAAGCGCAAAATATTGCTTTCGAGTATTTCTCTATATTTTGAAATAAGTGACTACTGTAATACCATAAATCCGCGATGCTACTTAATTGCTCAATACCATTTTTCTCAGCATCACATTTACTCATAGTCTCCAATTTGTTGACAATATTATTTAATATTCTTTCTCCAAGCGTAGTCCTTTTCAAAATTATTAACTCATCTACAGCAAGTAATTGGCACTTCAGTACACTTATCAATTCTGATGATGAATCCGAAACTTTTTTCATGGTATACAATTTAGCATTATTATCATGTAAAATTAAAAAAATCAACTGATCAAAATCGGCTATTTCAGGTTCACGATTACTTAAAATGAGATTAGCGGTTTCAGTGAGACGAGTTGATTCCGTAAATAAATTTAACATTTTTTGGATAATAGTCAAGCCTTTTTCTTTATTCGTAGTATCAATACTTCGAATTAAAGTGACAGCATATATTACTTGTATATCTGTTGGAGTCGATACTGCATTCGTTGCATTATTCGTTTTATATTCAAACAATCGATCTAAAATGTCTAATGCCAATATATTGCTTTCATCCGTGCGACAAGAAAGAAAATATTCAATTATTTTCGACGCAGCAAAAAATAAATCACTAAACCTTTCATCTTCATTCGAAGCATCGGGTGCATTAACTATTAGTATGTTCGAATTGAGAAATTGTTGAAGTTTCGAGTCTTTGACATCGAAGTTACCTATACAATATGTAACATAGGATAAATAATACTTCAAAGCCTTTTTTTTATAACCAAATGTTTCAAGTGACAACGCAAACTCGACAACAAATGATATTTCTTCGGGAAATTTGGCCACAAATATACTATACAATCTCTCAGCTTCGGCAACATGTCCAAGATTCAACTCACACATACAATGCATATTCAGTGTTTCAAAGCCATAATACGTACTTTCTACCGATAAAATACGATTAATAGCAACCTTAGAATTATAATAATCTTCTAAATTAAATGCCAAATACGCTATTTTTTTGATTACTTCAATATTATCAGGGCACATTCGAGCAACTATTAGGTATGAGTTTAGTGCTAATTTTAATTCATTTAATTCTTCGTATATAATAGCCCTGATATTATAGAGATCAAATTTGTTTGAATCAATCCGGATAGCAGCATCTAATAACTCTAATGCAACATTAAAGTCACCTCGAATATAATTATTTTGAGCTTCTTCAAATAATTTAATAGCTGCTGGAATTTTTTTAATGAGCTTCGATTGTTTTTTTCTTTGCTGTTTCGTGCGTTTTTTCCATACAGTATCGACACTGGGACCAAACAGTTTCGACATGTTACCCACAGAATTTTTTCCAGCGCTTTGTTCCATTTGCTCATTTTCATCATCACTTTCGCTTTCTTCGTTTTCCATATCATTTTCTTCAGTTGCTACCGCAGTGGTATCACTGGCTAGTACAAACATCTCATTTTCGAGAAGTTTAAGATCGCCTAATTCGTACATCTTGGTAGTTCTATCCTATTCTAGGTAGTATAAAAATATTTTAGTTTTGAAAGTCGGCCGGCTTTTTCTTGAATAATTTTATCTTTAGATTAAAAAATCTAACATTAGAATAAATAGTTACATCCGAGAAATTATACATCTTTCAGTCACTTGGACGAGGTCACTTGGTGGTAATGATGATTGTTCTCCTCTACTTTTCAAACATGTCCGGCACCGATTATGGTACTTGGCAAGTTTCCCTTTGGAATACTAAAAATATAAAGTAAAACTCCGGGATACATGATATAAGTTTGAGTGAATAGTAGATGTCAACCGTTATTAATTTACCGTTTCCGGTATTAAATAGCATAATTTTAAAGTATTTAAATGCCACTGGTGAAACTGCATTGACCCAACTTAATAATGATTTGAAGTTATTATTTGATGATCTATTTAAAAATAAAAGTAACGATAATGCCACAATAAAACAATTAATAGATATATATACAAGTGCAATTGAACTTTTGAGTGGGTCTATTCCCAATAAATTGGCTGCATTTGTCATATTCAAATCAATTATTGATGTTGGATTTGATAATCAAGAGGTTGAAACAATGAGAAACAATATTATGAATGCATGCAGAGAAATCGATATGTTATGGTCATCAAAAGTCGCGGTAAAAATTGAAACAGTCGAAATTCTTTTACGTTATGTTGCATCTTTAATTGGTCATTACGCTGCTAAAAACAATGCTGATGACTTAAAACTGATAATTAATTTCAACGTTGTTAGAAAAAAGTTAAAGCATGATTGTGACTTTTTCCTTGCTGCTTTAATCATTGTAGAGTTAGCAAATAACAATCCAAGTACAATATTCAAAGATTATGATACTAATGCTAATGCAAATAAAGATATTAAATTATTTGAAGTATGTTTGAAATTAGTTGATCATAAAAAAGCTATCGTACAAGTTGCCGCTGCTGAAGCATTAGAATGCGTATTCCGCGTGGTAGCTCAGCGCAATCAAATAGCATTAGAAGGAATATTAAGACAAGGATTAAATAATATGAACTATGGAATCACTAGTGATGTTACAGAACGAATCATTGGGAGTTTGATAATATTAGAGGTCATGGTCAAAGGAGTCGTCACCACTAGTGAGCTTCATAATGCACTTAAAGAGTTGAAATATGACTTTAATGATGTAGTTTGGAAGGTATTATCACATAAAGACTCCAGCAATAATGAAATTAAAAGAAAAGTAATTGACATGATTCCATACCTAGCTGGTGTATTTCAGAGCGCTTTTACAACTAGTACAAGTAAGGATTCAAATGGAATGCTATTATTACAATATTGTTATAAGTATTTAATGGATATAATAAAGAAAAAAACTGTAGATCGTCCTTATGCGTACATTTCCCTAGGAAAATTAGTTGAGAAGATGGCAAATGCATTTAGAAGTACACACGCAAATTTAATCACCGAAATTATGACACATTTCATAGATGATGGATTTCGAGACCCTTTCTGTATTCAAGTACTTCAATGTATAGGCATGGTGTTAACGGCGTCCTCTTCAAGTCGAACTTTTATAAACACTAATTTTGTTAATAGCATGTTCAAAGGAGATTTGACAATTGATTTACTAAATTGTTTAAGAATTGTCATAAAACTTGTATCAAGTATGCGCAGTCATATACAGAATCGACTAATACATCACGTTAAATCAACTTTATTGCGTTATGTAGTATTGATGGATGAAACACATAAATACGCTAATGGACGTCCAAGGTTTAATGGCAAAGGCAATAGCTCTACTCATAGGTTAAGTTTCATAAGTCCCCAAAAAGCTAGTCCAGGAAAACATTACTTCGGTGTTTTTGGTTCTATGATTTCAGAATCATTGGCGGCTCAAACCACTGATACTGACGAGCTTATCATTTTTGCATTACAAATAATATCGAATGTTGATTTTTTCCCAAGGCTTATTAGAGACAGAGGTTCAGTTGTTTCCACGGAAACAGACCAAAGCTTAAATTTAATTTCTGTAGTCCGGGATGCAGTTGTTAGGTATCTAGATGATGCAAATCCGTCTGTGCGTGCAACTGCTGCAATGACATGTGTGTACGTTTTAGATAATGTCTCGGTTAGTATTGATCCAAAATCCAAAGAGTTTACATTTATGGTACAAATTATGGATCGTTTGTTAATAGTTGGTATTGGTGACGATTTAAAACTAAGAAGTTGTATTTTTAGTTCTATTACCCCCTCATTAGATCACATAGTTGCGCTATCGCGTAGTATTCATTGTATTATAGACAGTCTTGATGACGAATCTATAGAAATTCGCTCAGCAAGTATGGCATTATTATCCAGAGTAGCATACTTCGATGAATTACACATATTACCTATTATGACGTTACATCTAAAAAGATTACTGCGACAATTAAACGGCTCATCGGATAAAATGATCAGAGAGGACAGTCTACAATTGTTACAGTCAATGGTAAAAGGCAACAGTGCGTTAATTTTACCATTTGTCAACCAAATTTTAGTCCCTTTAATTTCTATCTTGAATGATCCTGTGAGAGATATTGTAAGTTTAGCATTGGCTCTGTCAACTATCGGCGAATTGGCGATATTATCTCCAGAAAGTCTTCGTCCCCATCATGATATTATATTCAGTTGTCTTATTAATGGGCTTAACGATGAATCATCCATAATGTTACAGGAGACTGCCGTCGTTGTTTTAGGTAAACTTGTTTCATCGTTAACAGCAGAGACAGAAGCGCCATATATTAAATATCCTGCTCTATTTGATGCAATTGTCCGTGCTATAAAGACTGTCAAAGTTAGTGCAAGTGATTTAAGATCACAATCAATTCGCACTGCGGGATTATTAGGCCCAGTTGAAGTTGACATATATCAGCAACATCTTCGAGAAAATGCAATTGGTAAGGATGAATTACTTGCATTAAAGAAAGTTGATGAAATTGATCACAAAGTTGATGACGACCATTCTGAGAAAAAAAGTATTACAAAAATAGACAGATATAACTTTAATGTAGTTATGCGAGAGGTCATTAGTGTGTTTCAAAATAACAATAAAGATTTGATTGTACATCACCAAGAAGCATTCAATATTGCTCAAAAACTTATCATTTCTGTCGGAACAGATTCATTTGAGTATGTAGACCTTTTAGTAAATACGATTATTCACAGGTTATCCGACACAGGTAACGAGCATTTGCTTTCGTTTCGGGAGCAGTCTTTAATACAGATTAAAATTCTTGTAGACATAGTGAAGCAACCGATCGTTAAGTATAAAGAAAGTTTGGTTAAAATAGTATGTGATTCTTTAAACTCACACTTGCAGCAATCATTACTTTTGTTAGAATCACTTTGTTTTATATGTACGGTGCATGAAGTTCAAGCAATTTTAGAGAGAGTTATGCCAATAATTGGACAAATAATAAAAGACGAATCTATATCTGATGCGTCTAGCTCCGTTTCAAATAATGAAGATTTAACCGTTGTAGAAGCCTCTACTTCAAATTACAGTAAAACCAAGAAATTTCAGCATAAAAAAATTGTAAGTATTGTCGAATTTATAGTAAATTTAGCTTTTCAATTAGGAAAATATTACAAGTTGCTCATACCAATGACATTGCGTATCGTAGAAAGCGAGGAGACAAATGTTGATATTAGAATCAATGCGCTTAAAGCCTTGATGATTTTAGGCAAATCGGCAGATTTACACGAGTTTAGTAGTTTAGTCATTCATTCACTGATGCGAATGCTTTCAACTAATGAGACTAGTTTACAAGGTTTAATATTAACCACTTTATCTTCGCTGCTGTGTAAACTTGGACCCGGTTATATTCCATATATCTTACCAGTGTATAGAAAATTAAAGTCAAACATTTCACACGTGGTACCTGGTAGCACAAAATTGCCACAACTAGAAGAATATGAGAGTTTAGTGTCACGACTTCTTAGTCATCGAACATTACCTTCTGAAGTTTCATCATATTCAGATTTAGAAATAAAGTTAGCCGTACCTAAGCATATGTACACTAGTTCTCATCACATTTATGATGATAGTATTCACCCAACGAATAATAACAATGAACTGGAGGTTGCTTACGCACTCACTGGCACTGGCCGAAACAATGAAAAGGAATTAAAAGGATGGGTTATTAATTTAGCAACAGCGCTTTTAAATCACTCCCCATCTAGAATTCTCAAGCAATGTGGTAGATTAGCGAAAATGTACTCCCCATTAGCTTTAAATTTATTCAATGCATCGTTTTACTGTGTTTGGGATGAGTATTATTATGCTGATGAGTGCAGCGCTAATATAATGGATCAGAAAGAAATTATAAAAAGTATTGAAAATGCTTTGAATAGTCCACACACTCCTCATGATGTTCTAAATATTTTACTAAACTTAGTTGAATTTATGGATATGCAAAACAAAAGACTACCTATAGACACTCAACTTCTAGCAAGGAGAGCTGAGGCTGCAAATAACTTTTCCAAATGTTTAAGATATCGAGAGTTAGAGTTTACCTCGGTACATATAATACCGTCGGATGAATGTGTCGAGGCACTTATAGCAGTAAATAATGAACTAGGATTGAACGATAGAGCTGCCGGTGTATTGACTTGTATGATGAAAAACTATCCAAATAGTCATATTCAACCATTGTGGCTCGAAAAATTATTAAGATGGGATGATGCTCGCAATGCGTATACGCAACAAAAATTAAAATTATTGAATGAAACACCTTTAGAAATAACTGCTGGAAATAGTGACTTAATGGATATAGAAATTGGAATACTTCGATGTTTACAGTCATTAGGCGAGTACGCGGAAATAGAAGAAAATGCAGTCAGACTCAAGGAAAATTGTTTAAAAATGGAAGAGAATGTTGAGGCTCGTACATATAAAGGTTGGATGGCAGAAATAACAGCAATGGGGGCTAATGCCTCTTGGATATTAGGCCATTGGGAAACAATGAGTGAATTTTTAGAAGGAGATAAAGTTTCAAATACTTATGATATCGAGTTAACTCGTAGCGCCTCATTTTATAAGGCAATATTGGCTATCCAAAATCAAAGATTTAATCAAGCTTTGGCTATTATTGCTGAAACTCGAAATGAACTAACAAATGACTTTCGGTCTTTGTTATCAGAGAATTACTCTAGAGCATACAGAGCAATGATTTCCATGCAAATTTTAGCTGAAATGGAGGAAGTTATTCAATACAAAGAAGCTGTCAGAAGTTCAGCCATGGATACAAAAGAAACAGCGTCTAATAGTTCATTAGGTGGTAGACAACTCAAGAAGACATTATCTGGCATAGGATTTAGTGATGTGAAAGATAGTAACAGTTCCACTATTGATTTAACCTTGACTAAATCTTCTTTATTGCGCAAGTGGAGAGGCCGTATGAAGTGGGCACCAAAAGATATAGACGTTTACAGACAAATTTTGGTAAGATCATTTAAAATACCTTTAACATTATATTAATATTCATATTTTATCTAGACGGTGCGTTCACTCGTTGCAGAGCCTATTGAAGATTTAGATAGTTGGTTAGAATTAGTAACATTATGTAGGAAAGAGGGAATGTTCTCATTGTGCGAGAATCTTTTGCGCAGACTGGGTGCACCGTTATATTCCAAGCGGAAGAACACAGATGAATTACTACTTGATGATAATTTAGTCATCCAAGAACCATTAAATATTGATGTTACCGAGAGCATAGGAGATTTAAATGGACCAGAATTAAGTGGCATCACAGATTCACCAACAGGAGTAACAACAAATTATAGAGTTATGTTTAGCACTTTCAAATATTGGTGGGCAAGCGGATCAAAACACACAGCACTATTCAATCTTTCAAAGTTTATTGACAATATTGATGTTTACATTTCAGAAAAAATTCCTCAAGATGATGTAAATTATTTCAAAGTTCAATGTTTATTACGACGAGCAGAATGGATGCGTGAACTAGATGAATATCCGCTTGACGAAGTACTTGAGACTGTTCAAAAAGCAACCACGATAGCCCCTGAGTACTATTCCGTATGGCATGTTTGGGCCGTGACTAATTACGACTATCTAAAAATGGTAGATACTAAAGAATCCAACGAATCGAAGTTACATTCACTTCTAAATCATAATATGTCACATAAATCATTGTCATATTCAAGTGTGAAGGGCAGTGCATCATTAGCTAATTTGCAAGCCTTAAAAGAAGAAGGTGGCGATAGTGCCATTGATACTTATATCATAAATGCAATCGATGGATTCGTCAAATCGCTTATGTATAGTAAAGGACAATCAATGGCGAACATTCTACAGGACACATTACGGTTGTTAACACTTTGGTTTTCTTACGGTGGCAAGGATCAGATAGGAAAAAAATTGAAATCTTCATTACAGAATATTGAGCTTGTCACTTGGCTTTCTGTAATCCCACAGTTAATCGCGCGAATGAATGTTAAATCAATCGAAATAAGCAAATTACTGAGAAAAACTCTCGGTGACATAGCCAAAAAAATGCCCCAAGCAATTGTTTTCCCTATATCTGTGGCACTAAATACTAATGATAACCAGCAAAAGCAATTTGCATTAGACATATTACATCAAATACCAAAGCATAAAAACATTGGAAGTTTAGTAGATGAAGCAGCAATGGTTTCGGTAGAGTTGATGCGTGTTGCTCAAACTCCCCATGAGCTATGGCATGATGGTTTAGAAAAAGCTGCAGCTCACTATTTAGAGTTTAAAGATATAAACGCCATGGTAGCCACTTTATCTGAATTACATGAAACCATGGTTGGTAAGCCAACTAAAAAAATGGAAGGTACCAGTTCGGCTATAGATAAATATGTCGGAAATATTAGTTTACGAGATATTTCATTTCGGCAAAGTTATGAACGTCAGGTCATAGAAGCCATGCATTGGTTAGATTCTTTCAAAAAATCTGGAAGAACCACGGATTTGCATCAATGCTGGGAAATATATTATTCAATTTTTCAACGTATCGTGGTTCAAATAGAAAAATTTAAGAACGCGAAAACGGAGCTGCCTCATGCATCACCTGCATTACAAAATGCTAAAGATTTAACTTTAGCAGTACCAGGAACATATACACCAACTACTGATGATAAAGCTATTATTAAAATTAGCAAATTTTCTTCAGAAGTAAAAGTAATGCCGTCTAAACAACGACCTAGACGAATAGCTATTTTCGGGTCGAATGGTAAATGGTATCATTTTTTACTGAAAGGAAAAGAAGATTTGAGACAGGATGAACGTGTGATGCAACTATTTGGACTGATAAATTTATGTTTAGATAATGACAGAGTCACTAAGAATAGAAATTTGGCTATCGTTAGATATTCAGTTCTACCACTATCTAATAATTCTGGATTAATTGGTTGGGTAGATAATTGTGATACAATTAATTCCTTGGTATTAGAATACAGGAAGTCAAATCAAATTAATCAAAATATAGAGAAAGTATTAGTGCAATCTTTATCTAGTCCAAATCCTTCGAAGAAAAATATTAATTGGAATAATTATTATAAACTTCCACTTTTACAAAAAGTTGAAGTATTTAAACAAGTTCTTGATGAAACAACTGGTAGAGATTTGGCTAATGTTATTTGGGAAAAATCTAAAACTGCTGATGTATGGGTTGAAAGAAGAGCCAATTTTACTAAATCTATGGCAGTTATGTCAATTGTTGGTTATATTCTGGGATTAGGTGATAGACATCCTTCAAATTTAATGTTAGATCGTGTTAGCGGTAGAGTTGTGCATATTGATTTTGGAGATTGTTTTGAAGTTACTTCGAAACGGCCTATTTGTCCCGAAATCATACCATTTCGATTGACCCGAATGATAAGTACCACAATGGAAGCGTCCGGAATTTTAGGTACCTATAGAGCAAATGCTCAACGAACCATGCGAGTTATCAGAATAAATCGTGATAGTGTCATGGCTATGTTGGAAGCATTTGTATACGACCCATTAATATCTTGGAGACTTTTAACTACTAAATCCAATGTAATTGATAGTATGAATCATAGTTTCCAAGATACTAATGTTCCTCAAAGTTCTATGGATAGATTAAAACAACATATGAATATAACCACAACAATAGGATTAGGCGCTACTATTAATACATCTGATATTTATGTCGAACAATTAAATGCTAGTGGTGCAACAATGGGACTACCATCCGAAACATTGCAGCATATGAGTTATTTTCAAAATGGTATCTCATTTAATGACACAAAACAACAACGACGAAAATCTGTGGTAGATGCCCCAACTACTGACGATACAAATGATGAAACGCTTAACACTCGTGCTTTAGATGTAATTACCAGAATACAAGCAAAGCTTTCTGGTAGAGATTTTTGCAAAGATGATGACGATGACGACCTTAATGTGGAACAACAAGTTGATAGACTTATTAAGGAGGCAACTTCCATCGAAAATTTGTGCCAACTATTTATTGGATGGTGCCCATTATGGTAATCCAGTATGATACTAATGTAATACTATATCCATTTATCACAAAAGTTGTATATAAAAATTTATCCTTTTTCAGCGGCCTCGGAGGGATTACCAGGTAGTAAAAGGACCGAGATTCAAAAATCAAATCTAAATATCACTACACTATGATAACACCCTTCTCTCTCGGGGGACGAGGTTCGCGGCAACTGTCAAAGGCACTTGAAGAGTGTAGAAAGAATTCACGCGATCACAGCCCTGCTTCAGATGATGTTTGGGTCTTGTGTACCAATAATCCTATATGTGTTGCAAAATATATAGCACCTTCACAAGATTCAACCAGTACGATACTTATTCAACCAATGAAATCTAGTTCTTATGATAGTGGTTTACTGATTCCATGTGATGGTCAATTGATATTGGCAAAGCGAGAAAATATTCAATCGATACAAATGATCCAGGAACCTGGTGGATGGAGGATAACAGATACCCCTAGAATTCGGCGCTTAATCCAAATGCTTAGTGTCAGAGGAATTAATTTTAATATTCCAATAAAATTAGGTAATGGACAGCAACTTATCCATGGTAATGACAAAGAAAATTGGGATATGGTTAGTCTCGAAAGTAGTGATTTCGACGAAGGAAGTGTTGAAAGTTGTCTATTTCAACATTTGGTTCATACAAATAATAATTCAACCAATATTCCTAATATTCTAGTTGAAACAGGATCTAAATTATCGGGAAATGTTTGCGAAATTAATGCAAAATCTGTAGGCACAGAGAAAAGTTTGGTAGATTCTCCTAATTATCTAACTCATTTAACACCAGTTTCAGTCACCGAATTGTCAAAAAGTCCTCTTAATCAACAGCATGATAGCAATCGAATTGTTTCCGGATCTAATTCACCTGCAATAATATTTCCAACATCAAGTGTGCGAACTCCTTCACCAAATATGATATCTAACTCTTTGTTATCTGCAAGTAACATTTCAACAAAAGTGACATCAAGAAATACACCTTACTTGCCATCAAGAACTGTTACTAAATTTATCGCTGGTAAACCGATAAGTTCTAACTTTAGTACCTCATCACCAAATATATTACCTACCAGTATTGATAATTTTCATAATTCAGTAAAAAATAATAATACTAATTTATTAGACGAGACAAGTATGGCTTGCAAATCTATCGAAACTTGTGATATCAAGATACTAGATGGTAGCGATAAAAGTAAAATAAGTGAAAATTCAAATGTCGCCTCTGATAGTTTGCAAGTCAAAGAAATGAGTAATAACAACCTTAAAAAAAAGCGACATGACAATCATCTTGATAGTCTTCAAATGCTGTTTCTTGCATCAAAAGTAAAAAGTAAGGATATTGCACCAAGTAATTTTTCTGAAATATGTATCGATGATGACAGCGTATGTATTTCCAATGAAACACCCGACGACAATATTAACTCAAGTAATAGTTACAGTAACGAGGAGTCAATCGATAATAGTTCTTTAGATCAAAGTGCTAGTAATAGTGATAGCGACAATACCCATGTAACAAAAAGTAATCGTCGAAAAAGAATGAAAGTTGATTCAAATAGTAGTACAACTTCAACCTTAACCTCAAGACCAGTTAGATCAGCTCGTATGGAGAGTTCATCATACGCTCAACGAAATGCTATTTTTGGTTCTTGGCCTACACGACTTCAATCTGCAGAGAAAGGAAGTTGGAAAATGTAATGATTGTTTTTATATGTATACACAGTTTAATTATGACTTGATTTATATTGATAGTTACTTGAATATTCATTTTTCTCACGAGTTGACACCCCAGTCAATTGGATTTTACTGTATATATTTTCATTTAATATACCACTCGAATTCAATTGAACATATTTGCTTCTATATTTCAAATCATTCCTTCTATCGTAAAGTTTATAAGCTACTACAACAAACGATGTTATCAACAAGAAAATACAGAATAAAATGATAGGAGATTGTATTAAAAATCCATGAAAATCAACAATATCATCAGTATCCCATATAATATCATTATAAGCATTGTACGCAAGACAACTTGGACCTGTACTATTACTATTACACTCACACTTTTTTTTATTTGAACATATACCAAATCCGCATTGATCATCGGTAGTACAAGCTGCTCCACCTTTTTGTACAGGTAACAGTGGAACTTTATCTCCATCAGACATGTAATTTCGTACGTGACCTTGAATGTACTTTTTTGTGGGGTGTGATTTCGTAGAACATCCTATAATTTGATTTTTATCATCTTCTGCTTGATATACTCTAACATATTCGATTAAAAATTCATTTGGAAAATTCTCACTCATTCTGCTAGGTACAGCACAAGCACATTCAAATTTTCTCGCATCAAAACAGTCACAAGGACAACCTTCGGGACAAGGTGTAGGAAATCCCCATGTCGAACTTATAGCTGTATTTAATATTATGTACATCGGTTCCTCTGGAATCATTGCCCCAGTTTTATTAAAAGCATCGGCATGAATACCATATAAAAATTTTCCATCTAGATGCCATGTAAGGTAACCATTTTCACCAGGGATCCATTCAAGTCGATAAGTATGAAAATCATTAAAATGAGTTTCGTATAAATTTGTATTTGCCGAAATGGCATCAGCAGTATAACTTTGTGCTGGTGTTATACCCTCTAAATTCATTCCATAGAAGAAAATATTCAAAGAGGTATCATTATCACCAGAATATGTTATTCCATCTTCATACCACATTCCTGGAGCTGGATTGGTAGCAACATCAGGTCGATAATCCTGAAATCCGGGAGCAACTTGATACGAACTTGAAAAATATGGCTTATTAATTGGAGTATTAATTAACTCTTCTTTACCTGGCATTGCTTCAAGAATATCCACTTCGGGAGCACCTCTACCATTTTTTGATAATAAATCATAATGATTGACTAAATTACATGCAGATATTGCTTGCCTGTGTTGTAAAGTTGGGTTACATTTATTGTACGACCAAGGCCATACATTGTTAGAAGATGCTACAAATGTTGCTCTAGCTAAATTACCAAGTAGCCACATAGCAGGCCATAGACCTCCAATATCATATTGACCGGGAAGTTTAGCAGAAATTTCAATAATACCCCCAGTAAAGCAAAATTTGTTCCATCCTTGTAACATTCCTGCTTGGTAATTTTTTGTTTCTTTAACATTCATCTTTTTTGAATCAAATATAGGATACGTTATATCTTCTATAATACTTGAAATAACTAATTTACCATCTTTAGTTGTTACTAAATTATCGTTGTAATATTGTAATGCAAAATTTGTATAATCATTCTTATTTATGCTTGTCCATTTAGGATCATAACCATCCTTAAACAATCTATCATTTATTTCAAACTCATCACTAAATACTAAGTTGTACTTTCTTCCATCATTAAACGATTCCAAAATTTTAGATTGAGGAGAGGTATCTGGATCTATCCATCCAGCAAAGGCCAAATAGATATGCAAAAGCAACAATAATTTGAATATCATAATGATATACCTAGTCATTGTCAACGACCAAACCAATTGTCGCCGAACGTAATTAGTTTTGTGATGATCTATGTGTCCAATGTCCTTGTCACGCGCATGTGCGAGTGCCTGGCCCGGGTTGCCTTTCACTCGACGAACATACAGCATAAATCAATAGAGGAAAGCGGGAAAATACGAACTGTCGAAATTGCATCCATGGATCTCTATAAAAGTATACAAATACTTCCATTTCCAAGATCTGTAGTTTTCTAATATTTTGCGGCCCACAATTTTTTTGACAAAACGATGTCACATACATGCAGATAATAATAAAAAGGGTTATATGAAAGGATTATTGAGTTTGCTTTGTCACTTCTTGTTGCTTTTGAGAGCATCATCATGGATTCAAAGACCAGTAAAACTAGTGCCTAGTATTGCAGTTAGTCTGGGTTTATTAATTACACCAGTTTTAAACCCATTATTAACTAATTCTCCAGCAGCGCACTTAATCCAGCCAGCATTTTCCATGCCTGAAGGAGTAAATAGACCCGATTTATTACCTAAAGAGAAAAATGTAGAATTAATAGATGTGGCAAATTTTCTGACTAAAGGACAGAGAAATAAACTAAAACTTACAATTCAAAATTTAGAGAAAGAAACTGGTTTTAAATTAAGAGTTTTATGTCAATCATATCCTAATACTCCAGGATTGGCAATTAAAGAATACTGGAATGTGGACGATAAAACTATTGTTTTGGTTTTTGATAAAGGAGAAGGATTTAAACGAAAAGGTTATTCAAATATAATTAATTTAAATTTAGGCAAAAATGTTGAAGATATTTTACCGAATCAGTTTTGGACAAGATTGTCAAATAAATTAGGAAATCAACCATATGTATCAAAAGTAGGAATTGACATAGCAATAATTAATACTGTCGAAGCTATTTCGTATTGCTTATCAAATAATAATTGTAATGATTTACCATTCTCCATAAACTAATATAGAAAAGTGTGTAAATGTTGTTATAATAATTTGTCCTATTGTTTTTTTGACCTAGCACTTTTATTATCTATCTTCCGGTCCAAATTATGGGTTCCTTAGTTTGTTCAGGTACAATATCATCCAACAATGCTAATTTTTTGAAACATAATGTTCTAATTTTAGAAGGTACTCTATTTCTTTTTGCAATTGCAATAGATTCACCACCTGGAAGTACCGTGGAAGAGTCTAATGTTTTAGGAACTCTAATAATACTTGCGGTGACTCTGTCCATTTTGTTGCTTGGAATCGGTACTCTATCTGGGTTTACAAAAGCCGCAGGAGCATCAAGTGATATTGATGTCTTCTGTAACTTTTTTCCATAACCACCAATCAATTGAGATCTCTTTTCAAAAGGAGTCGTGGATACTTTGGTCCATAACGGGGAAATTTTCTTTTCATCTGAAAATAACGATGCAAATTTTGTTGTTGGATGATTTAATATATGCTGTCTTGATGTAGGGAGTGAAAATTCTTCACGATATGTTGACATAACACGAGTTTCCATGATTTCTGGTGCCTAAACTGTAGCAAATTTATAGTTATTCAGTTTTTATCGCTGTCTGGTATGCTCTGTGTTACCGTTTCCGCCAAAATTTCCGGGCACGCGATCTAAATAAACAAATAGCATCAGAAATACATACACATATTAATTAATAAAAGTACAGTATATACCAATTTTTCATTTTTTATTAATTTATAGTTTTTTTCTGTAAAATCAAAGTTGTAAATAAATTCGATATTTTTTCGCATATTTTCATCCACAAACAGTATTTTTATTCTTATTCTTAGATTTGTAATTGATTTTGCCAATTTATTTTATTAGTGACAAGTCATTCTATGAGTGCGTACTCCTGTGGTTCCCCACTCTGCAAAAATGAGGGTGTTTTTTCGGCCTGTCTTCAATCCTCAGTTAATTTGAAGTTGAGAGTAACACAAATATCAAGACTTGCTACGACTAATTTCAGTCCATGAGATAGACTAGGTATTAAAACTACTAGTTAGCGTCAATATTGGGAAAGAGTTATGTCAAATAGGAAGTCTAGTCCATTTGCATCGATGAACTATAACTATAATAATAGCAGTGATCAAAATATGACACTTGATACTAATCCACTTCTTGCTGCAGCAGCACATGTCGCAGCAGCAGAGTCACAAGGTGTAAATCCTCAAGATTTTATAAACAATAGTTTATATATGGATAACAATGGATCGAATCATGTTGGAGGATCTTCTGGGAATGATCTTGATTCATTGATACAAATTCATCGTAGAAAAATGCTTCGAAGAGCTGCAAATAGAAGATCAGCACAACTATCTCGGGCTAGAAAGAAGGCACATATGGAGGATTTAAAAATTGAGAATTCAAGATTACAAAAAGTTTCAGATATCCTTGATGCATTGCCAGAATTAGTATTTTGCATGACAAAAAGTGGTAAAGTTACATATATCAGTGATAGATTGGTTAATACATTGAAAGTAGTATACCGTGATGATAATGATGATGATATTACTCATGTGACTCAATTTCTGTCAAACCAAGCTATTAAGGATTTACATGAAAATATTGCCCATTTGTATAATCAATCTTATACACAATATAATGATACTTTTGGAGGACCGATAATTTCTCCAATAAAAGAAATTCGTCTTCAAGATTCAAGAGGATTTCATATCATCGGTTATTTAAGATGTTCAAAATTGACTCGAAGTGATTGTGATGATAATATTTGTGATACACCAACAAAGAATGAAAGTTCAAATGACAATAAAGGAGAAAATTTAAAGCGTAGTAACAAAAGAGCCCGTGAAAACAGTACTTATCTAGACGATTATCACTCTTCAGATTCGTCAGTAAAAGTGGAATCAAATATGTTGACCAAACAAACGAACCATTGTGATGGGGCCAATGATGATTATAATAATGAGGAATTTATTTGTGTTATTCGCCTAACTGATACTGGCAGTGGATTATCTAAAGCATCAATGGTTGCTCATGATTTGGGACACAGGAGTTCGGTTAAGGAAGACAGGCGCAATAATTCAGCTACCACTGCGGGTACTTCAACCGGTGATTTTTCTAAAAGCGATACTAGTAATGGAACAAATATGTCAACTTCTTCAGAAACTGGTTCAGAAGATAACGGAAGTAGTGGAAGTAGAGGTTCTCGTGATAGTGGAAGAGAAAGTCGCGATCGATCAAGTTAAATTTGTTTATACTATTGAATGACCACAAATCAAAACCCCCTTAATGCAAACTAAAACTTTTCCTCCATGTTGTGATAATTCAACTATTCGAAATAGCTATTTTAAAATTATATGTGAAGTGGTGTATCAAATAAAAAAATCAATATATACAATATTTTCAAATAAATTATTTTTTCTTTTCAACCTCATCAATTAAACTTTTAAGATACTCCGTTTTATCCGCACCTCTACGTCTTTCATCAGGATTTAGCATATCACCGCGGTATTCTCGTTTATCACCATAAAATAATTTTGTAAAGAATCCAGGTGGCTCCATATTTTTCACTTGGGCTTGCAATACCACATCCCCTTGTGATTGTAGTGAATCAAGCATGTTCGCACTCTTAGTTGCTTTTTTCTTTGCATTACGTTTTGCCAAAATTTCACCTAACTTACCACCGCCATTAAGTGCATCAAATATGACAGTATCCCGTTCATAACAAGCAGCTTCGAGGTCATATTGTAACTTTTCAACCTGTTTAATTAATTCTTCAGCATTTTGCTTATGGACCATAAAGTTTTGCTTGTGTACCAACTCACTTTCACTCAGGAATTCCTCAGGTTTTTCAAAGGTCGTGACACCAGTTGTACCATTAACATAGTAATCACTCTCACCAGGTATTCTAGCTTTAACAACCATCCACCCTGCTTTAGCTCGTTTGTATGCAATACCTTTGTGAAGTCGCAAATTACCAGCATGATGAGCATATTTAAAGCAGTCATCACAGTAGGGATCCCAACAAGTATTACAGACCTTTGTGGCAGTCCTTCTCTTACAATCAATACAGTACACTTCACCAGCTTTCAAAACATCGCGCTCATATTCAGTCAACGACCAAGTATGGTTTTGCATGCTTTCATCACTATCTTCATTATGATTTAATTCATAACAAGTAACACAATAAGCAACATCACATTCTGCGCAATATCTTTGACCTTGCTCTCCACAAGAAACACAAGGCGGCAACCAACTTGATTCGCCGGTTTGCTGATTATAATAATATACATTTAACCTTTCATCCATATTTCGTATCCATGTTGTTAATGCCCTACCTTTCCATCCCTCCGGTGGTATCCAACTAGATTCACCAGTTACATAGTTATAGTAATAATTTCTACCAGTGGCATCTGAACCTTGATGCCAAGATGCAGCAATAGTTGCTTGCATATTCTCTTCCGTGCGCTTTACATCTTCTAAAGCTTCTTTGCGTTCGAATTCTGCTATTTCACGCGCAGTTTTTAATTCGGTATATACGTCCATCATTTTTTTACGCAATACGAAACGTTTATTTAATTGATACTTCTCTTTGTGCCGTTTCCAATATTTTCCAACAGTATTACTTGCTCTAGTATTCTCTCGTTTAATTCTTTCAGCTTCAATTCTATCATATTTTGCCTTAATTGCACGATTGTATCGTTTCCATGCTACTGCATATTTGACATATTTAGAAATGCTTATAGCAGATTTCTTTTCTAAATTAGCCCGAGCTATAGCTTTCCGAATCACATCAATTTTAATTATTAAACGTTTCCAATACGTAATATATTTAAAAAATTGTTGAATAAATCGTGCAGCCTTCATCTTAGTACGCAAATCTCTCTCAATGGCATCTCTCTCACGGCGCTTCTTTAATTGCCTTCTACCAGCAATGCGCACAGCAGAATAATATTGTGTTATTTTATTACTTAGGAAACGTTGAATTCTACGTACTGCATTATTCTGTAAAGTATAATAATTATTAATAGCCTTTCTTATTGCACAACGAAGTTTGATACATCTCCAAAACAAATATTTTCTAAAACATCTCTTCATAATCGTAGCAACTTTATTCTTTTTATATCTAGTTCCTTCAACACGATCCCATAGTGCTTGCTTTAATATATATGTTTTCGCAATCCTCCATATAGTATTAGCAGCTTTCAGCCGTTTCGCTGCCAATGCTTTATGCCTCTTATCTAACCACTTTCTAGCCAATCGTTGCAAATTCATAGCAAATATGTATAATTGAAGATTTTGTCTACGCTTTATTCTACGAACCGTCATAGTAACATGACGAGGAAATCCAAGTGATGTTGGGGGTTGCTTATTTCTCCTCCAATTAAGTTGAATTTTACATACATTTTTGATTACAATCTCCCCTTTTTGTCTTTGCTGAGCATAAAATTTGCGAGCTTCTTCCTTTTTCCACTTTTCCCACGCTACATGTGATCTATATGCACGCTGTATGTATATTGCACTCATGGTCTTTTTTGCACGAGTAAAAATAAGTAGCGCTTTTCTAAGCTTAAATCTAACTTTTAAAGTATATAACCAGTGATTTTTTTTTAATAGCTTCTGAATTCTGATAGCCATTCTATGTTTCTTACGAATTTTATTTGGACGAAGCCATTTTCGATATTGATAGTGACGGAAAACATGATACATTCTCCTAGCACGATTATTTGTAATAGCAGCTAACATTAATTTTATCCACAAATGGGAACGCCAACTATATTGTATCTTTGTGGCATTTTCATTCAACATTGCTTCATATGCCTGTCTAGCACGTCGAGCTGCAAATAACATATACAATGCCATTTGACCTTTACTGGCAAACCATGCTTTCTGTAACTGACTTATACACGCATTTACTCCTTCGAGAAATCCTCGAGATATATGCCGTGCGGGAATTTTAGGACGCACAACAGAATAACCACCACATCTTATAATCAGCAATATTAACATTCTGTCTTTCTCAGGTCGAGAAGCAACCATGCGTCGCCAACGTTGAATATGCCTAGCAGCAGCATTTCTAACTATTCTATAATGTGTTTTTCTTAGCAATAGTTTCCAACGAGTTATTCTTTCCATTGATCTGGATGCGAAATGACATCTTCTTCTTAGAGATATACATCGATGTATCTTAACTAATGCTTTTCTTCTACCCATTTCAAAGTTTAATAGACTTTTAATAGCCTTACGCCGATGCAAACACATTTGAATTGCATGCTGCAATCTCTGCCACGATTGCCTAGACGTTACCTTTACTGTCTTATACCAATTCTGAATTTCAGTAGCTGCCATATTCGCTCTCACAAATCGATGCTGATTATATCTACTAGCATATAATTGTGCCCAAAAGTTAAAATTTTTACGAATTAAAGATTTTAGCAATGCTGCAAGTGCCTGAGCTAATACCATATACCCAACTCTTATTTCATTCACCATTACTTCATCTTTCTTCTCAACAAGAGGCGGCGACATGGAGCGAGTTGGTGATCGATTCCTTGTCTCTTTCATACTCTTAATGGCCTTAACAGCACTCATCTTAACCAATGGAACAACTTATCAAATCAAACTTACTGCCCATATGATACAAAACAACTAAAAAGACGGCATTATGGCGTAAATATTTTAATTTTTTGGAAATTATCGAGAAAAAAAACCCTACCCACCGTTACCCGGTTATCGTTTTTTGGAAAATAAAAATTTTAACGTGTGTATCGAGGAGTATACAGATTTTGCTGTATTAAGTCCACATCTAGTGATTTCAATAAGTGCAATAGTGTAGTCTAGCTGTTGCAGCTGTATCAATATAATTGGATAGAAGCTTCGTATAATTGCAATTTATAACATAGATTATTTTCATACAAGAATATAATGGCTGACGAAGAAAAATCATTAGATGCACGTTACGATATTATTCGTGATCGCATTGCATCTGCATTCCCTAAACAAGCTGGTGCTAAGTTAGTAAAAGCTTTAGCAGCCGATGATATCAGGTATAAATTTATTTACTCAACAAATCTTATAATTTAACTAAAACTATATAATTATTAGGGAATGTTTCGCTAGATTTTTAGATGATGAACATGAAAGATGCTTAGTTATTCCCGATTCTTTAAAAGTCGATCACATTATACCGTCTAAATTAGCCAAAGGAAAAGTTTTAGTCATGATCAAATTAGCAGCAGTCACATTAACAACAGAAAATTTCTTGGGAAATGTTGTTGCAATGGAACTCGGCGGACCTAATCCTTTTGAACATTTAGAACTATTGGCAAATGAAATCTTTTTACCAGTATTATCTAATCCTCAGAATCAATCGAAATGGGGTGAGGTACCAACAAGAGAAATTATGGATCGATTTCATAATTTTTTATCTAGCACAACTATTTTATGTGGCCAAATTAAAGGTGAAACAAGACTACCAATGCCACCATTAGATTTAACAACTGGTCAAAGTGCGGGCAAAAACAGAATTTCATTATTAGAAGGTGCTATTATTACATGGACCAAACAAATTAGAAGTGTTTTAAAACAAGATCCAGAATTTCAATTAAAAAGTGGAATGCATCCTACTCCTGATGTTGAGATTGAATTTTGGCGAAATAAAGCTGGAAATTTAAATAGCATCTTTGAGCAATTACAAGGACCTAAAATTCGTCGGGTCTTACGAGCATTGGATCAATCTAAAAGTACTTATTGCACAACATTCGCTAGATTGTGTAAAGAAGTTTTTACTGCTCGTATGGAAGCAAATGATAATACGAAATATTTGCGCACTCTAGAAGAATGGTTTCAACGCTTAAATGGTGAAGATGATTTCCCTAAAATTGTGGAATTGTTTAAGCCTATGCTTCATATTATTTTACTAATATGGAAGAATTCTAAACACTACAACACTCCTGCCAGATTAGTTGTACTAATGCGTGAAATTTGCAATAGTTTAATTACTCAAGCAACAAAGTATATTTCTGGTGAAAGTATTTTTCAAATGATTGAGAGTGAAGAGGCCAATTTAGCTGTGACTATGTTAAAAACCACCTTACATGTTTGTGGTACTTTCAAGTCTACCTATTTCGATTATAAGACTACCGCCAACGCCGAATGCCCTGCAAATCCTTGGAAGATTCAAAATAACGCGTTATTTATGCGTTTGGACTCATTTTTAGAGCGATGCCATGATATTCTTGACTTGACTCAAACAATCGTTCAATTTACTAAGTTAGCTAAAATTGAAGTTGGTGGAACCAAAGGAAAAACATTAACTGCCTCAATTAAACAGATTTACGAAGACTTTCTTAATGCAGTGGCGAAATTTAAAGCAGTACCGTATGATATCATGGATGTTGGTGCTAAGTCTTTTGACGATGACTTTTACGAGTTCCGATGTGCGATAAAAGAGTTGGAACGAAGATTAGGCGCTGTTGTGTCTCTTGCATTTGATGATTGTTCAACTGTGTATGGACGCTTTAAGCTATTAGACAGTTTTGAAGGATTACTTGAAAGACCTATTATTCAAGATGAACTTGAAAAGAAGTATGTAGGATTAGTTCAATCTTATGGACACGATCTCAAGTCAGTGCAAGAATTATTTCTTCAATATAGAGATGCTTGTCCTACTGCTTGGAACTTGCCTCCAATCGCTGGTGCGTTAACTTGGTGCCGTGGTCTAGTCGAAAGAATTCAAATTCCTATGGCTAAACTGAATCAATTAGAAAGGTCTATTTTGGAGAGAGAAGAAGCTAAAGAAGTGTCAAAAGTTTACTTGACTATCGTCGCTTCTCTTCAAGAGTTCGAAAATCAAAAGATTGAAGAATGGGGTAGAGATGTTGAACTTTCATCCCATGCTAAGTTGAAGTTACCTTTACTTGTCCGAAATATGGATACAAGAACTTTAACCGTTAATTTTGATCCAGCACTTGTTAGATTATTGCGAGAAGTAAAGTATTTCTTACTTCTTGGATTGAACGTACCAGATACAGCTATTGAGATTTATCAACAAGTAGAAACTTTCCGCCGATGGACCGGTAATTTAGACCTTATTGTTAATATGAATAATGACGTCTTGCATTGCCTCTTACCAGTTGAAAAACCATTAGTACAACCATATTTATTGAAATTTGACCAGGTTGTCGAAAAAGGATTAACTACGATGAATTGGAAAGCACAAAATATTACTGAATTTATCGCGGAATCAATGGAACAAGTATCTAATGTATCCAAAATTGTGAAAGCAATGAAAGACAATCTCGGAAGTGTAACCGAACAATTGAATAATTATAACAAACCTTTATTAGTTCGCAAACCTAAACCAGTTATCAAAGACGAATTTGAGAAGGAGCACAAGAACTTGGTAAAAGAGCGTTACACAGAAATCAAAGAAGGTGGTAAAGCTATTCATCAAATGGTTAAAGATACAAACAAAGAATTACGCGTTTCTAATGCATCTAATGATTGGCGAGGCTATGTTGAATTCGTTAACAACATAGTCGTGGACGGTCTTGCTGAAGTCATACGCACTTCCCTTGATTATTTGTATGAACAAATTGATCCTGCAATTATTGCTAAGGAAGAGAAGTTGCCTATGATTGAAGTTAAATTGGACTTAGTTTCTGTGAAAGTTAATGATGTACGTGAAGATCACGTGAAGTTTATTCCTGACTTAAAAGAAGCTGGTGGTAAAGGTATTCGTGATTTGGTTAATAGCTGGATCGGTTCTTTTTTCTCAATTGCTACTCAGTTTAAAAGACTTGATAATGAAGGTACTTACTTACGTGAAATGCACTCTGATATTGGTGTTATGAATTTAATGGCGGTAGTAAGTGAAACATTGGAGAAAAATGAAATATCCTGTATGGCAATTAAAGAACAATATGACAAATACAATTACCTCTGGTCTACCGATTTAAATGTATTCTTTAGTAAATTCAAAGAGGAAGGATTGTTTACTACTGTAAATGGTCAGCTACTGGTAGATGTAAGTAAATTTGACGCCGCAATTTCAAAGTATGAGAATATTAAGGACTTGATTCAAAAATTACCATCGCCTGTAGATATCGGTTGGATTAGAATTAATACTCAACCTGTAAAATCGCAATTGATAACATGTACATCTAGATGGATCGAAATGTTTACATCTTTTATGAAATCATTCGTTGTTGAAAAATTATCTACATTAGATAAATTTATGGCTACAGTTAATACTGGATTAGATTTACCAGTTATTGAAGGTAAGGAAGGCACGAAAGCATTAATGTCTGTAATGGAAGATATCCGTGATGTACGTAAAACAATGGATGTGACAAAGGAAATGTTTGTTCCTCTTCAAAATATATTAAATGTTCTAAAGGCGCATGGTATAGATTTAACCTCGATATCAAAGATAGTGCCTGATAAAAGTATTCAAGATTATCTTGATGAAGCACCTATGATGTGGGAAGCAGTTGAGAAGAAAACATTCCGCAAAAAGGAGGAGATTATGCCATTACAAATGAAAGAAATGGATAAACTAAAAGAGGATCTAGAAAAATTCTTTATTTCGATTCGTGAGTTTAGAGGCAATTTCCGTGCCAATGCTCCATTTTCTTTTACAGGATCTCCTTCTGAAGCGTATAAAATGATGGATTCTCATGCCTCTGAGTTATCTATTAAAGAGAAAGAAGCTAGACGATTCAATGAGCTAGAGGAGTTATTTGAATTGGTTGTTTCAAAGTATCAAGAAACAGGGGATACTCATACTGAGTTGAAATTATTAAAATATGTTTGGGACATGAAAGCACTTATTCTCAGCACTTATCAATCATGGAATTCTCAGCTATGGAATGAAATTAAAACTGACGATTTAGAAGATATTAATAAAGTGTTGTTGAAAAATTTGCGTAAAATGGCCACTGATTTTTCTGTCATCAAGCAATGGGGTGTTTACAGGTCCATTGAAGAATCTATTAAGAACATGACAACGGTGTTACCTTTGATTAACGATTTGCATAGTAATGCAATGCGCGATCGTCATTGGAAACACTTGGCTAAAGTTTGCGGTGTAAAACATATTGATCCTAATGATCCTAAATTTGCATTTGAAGATGCTCTTGCACTAAAACTACATGAGCATACTGAAGACGTCGAAGAAGTTATTGAAACTGCTACTAAGGAATTAAAGATTGAACGAAAGTTGCGTGATATTGAGACTGCTTGGCGTGATCTCACTATGGACTATGTCCCACATAATGATACCGAGATGTTCTTGATTAAACCTTCCGAACAAGTCATTGAAAGTCTTGAGGCTCATCAATTGGAGTTACAAACGATGATTGGTATGGGTAAATTCGTTGATTTTTTCCGTGATAAGGTTTTGAATTGGCAAGGAACTCTTGGTGCCATTGAAGAGATTATTAAAGTATGGATTAACGTCTCTCGCTCATGGGGTGCGTTAGAATCTATCTTTTTAGCATCGGCTGATATTAGATCACAATTACCAGATGATACTAAACGATTTGAAGGCCTCGACTCCGAGTTCAAGGAGCTTATGAAGGATGCTATCAACGAACCTAATGTCACCAATGTTTGTAACGTTGATGGTAGATTTGAAAGTTTACAGTCCATGATGCAGAGACTCGATCAATGCCAGAAGTCATTGAATGAATATTTGGATCAGAAGAAGAAAATATTCCCTCGATTTTATTTCGTATCGAACGTTGCTCTTTTGGATATGCTTGCTAACGGTACTAATCCTCCAAAGATTATGAAATATTTGGGTGACTGCTATGATTCATTAGACGAATTAGTATTTGTAAAAAATGAAGATGGCACCAAAAACATAAAACTTGCAAATGAAATGGTCGCTAAGGATAAAGAAAGATTAATGTTATCGGAAAATTTCCCATTAGAAGGCGAAGTTGAAAGATATTTAAATAATTTAACAGAAGCTATGCGTCGCACTCTGATGTTAAAGATGCAAGAAGGTTACAACACTGCAGCTCATTGGGAAGTTGATAAGCCTAGACATTTATGGTTATTTGATTATCCTGCACAAGTGGTTGTTACGAATACACAGATTTATTGGACTGAAGAAAGTGAAGCTGCATTAGATGAAGTTGCAGGTGGACAAGAAGATGCTGTGAAACGATATCTGAATGCATTAGATGTCAGATTACAAGACTTGATTAAACTAGTTTTAGGAGAGCTTAAGAAAGGCGACCGTGTTAAAGTTATTACCATCATTACCCTTGATGTCCATGCTAGAGATGTTGTTCAAAAGTTAGTTGACGATAAAGTTGAAGGTGTTGATGCATTTTTGTGGCAACAACAATTAAGATTTGAATGGAAAAATTCAACTTTGGACACTGAAATCAAAATTTGTGACTATAAAACTAAATATTTCTACGAATGGATTGGTAATACTGGTCGTTTGGTTATTACACCATTGACTGATAGATGTTACGTTACTTTATCCATGGGTTTGAGATTATTTTTAGGTGGTGCTCCTGCAGGTCCTGCTGGAACTGGTAAAACCGAAACAACAAAAGATCTTGCTCGAGCATTAGCTTTGCCTTGCTATGTCTTCAATTGCTCTGATCAAATGAACTACCAGACCATGGCTGATATTTTCAGAGGTCTAGCACAAACAGGCACATGGGGTTGTTTTGATGAGTTCAATCGTATCAGTATTGAGGTGTTATCTGTCATCGCAACTCAAGTTAAAACAATCCAAGATTGCATTAAAAAATATGCTGTAGTTGCAAACAGAGACCCAGAATTCCAAAACGCCCCTGCTGGTCTTCCTCCATGCAAAGTTGGTAACTTCATTTTCGAAGGTGATGTCATATCATTGATACCAACTTGTGGATTTTTCATTACAATGAATCCTGGATACGCTGGTAGAACTGAGTTACCAGAAAATCTTAAGGTGCTTTTCCGGTCTTGTGCTATGATTCGTCCTGACTTAAAGCTAATTTGTGAAAATATGCTTATGTCTGAAGGTTTCCAAGGTGCAAGAGTTCTTTCGATTAAATTCGTTACTTTATACGAGTTGTCTTCCGAGCTTTTATCTAAGCAGGCACATTATGACTGGGGTCTTCGTGCAGTAAAATCTGTGTTAAGAGTTGCAGGTGCCCTAAAGCGTGGCGAACCTGAAAAAGGTGAAGATGAATTGTTAATGAGAGCATTACGTGATTTCAACACGCCTAAAATTCCAGCTCAAGATACTCCTATCTTCCTTCGTCTTATCGCCGATTTATTTATGGGTCTTGATGTTCAGTTGAAAGTGAATGAAAATTTGAAAAAGATCGTAAGTGTCGTTACTAAAGAGGAAAAACTACAACAAGATGAAGGATTTATTCTTAAAGTTTTACAATTTCAAGAATTACTTGATGTCCGTCACTCAGTTATGCTTTTAGGTCCTACTGGTTGTGGTAAAACATGCATTTGGAGAACATTAGTTGCAGCTCATAATTGGGACATGGAAAAAATGGCTCCTAAAGCTAAGAGAACTTGTGTTTATGAACCTGTAAATCCAAAAGCAGTCACTGGAGATGAGCTGTATGGTTATATGACATTATCTAAAGATTGGAAAGACGGCGTTCTTTCTATCATTATGAGAGGTATGTCAAAAAATATCCCCGATCAAGGATTCCACGATTATCAGACATATAAGTGGGTTGTTTTAGATGGTGATATCGATGCTGTCTGGATTGAAAGTATGAACACGGTCATGGATGATAATAAAGTTTTAACACTTGTGTCGAATGAACGTATTCCACTGAGTGACGCAATGAGAATGGTTTTTGAAATTAACTCTTTGAAGAACGCTACCCCTGCAACAGTGTCTCGAGCAGGTATCTTGTATATTAACGAAACAGATGTTGGTTGGCGCCCATTTGTGGAAAGTTGGATGCAGAAGCGTGAACTCATAGGAACTGATCCAAGTGGAACTGAACGGAATATATTACCTGGTCTTTTCGATAAGTACATCGATGCTACTGCGGAGATGACTCGTAAAGGTCACAAAGAATATTTCCCACTATTCTTGTTGAATAAGGTTTCGACCATTATATATTTATTAGAAGGTTTACTAGAATCTATACCATATGATGGTAAGAAGCCTGAAATAATTGAAAATGTTTTTATTTTTGCTGTTATGTGGGCATTTGGTGGTCCAATGATAGTTGACAAACAGGCTGATTACCGTAAAGTTTTTAGTGAGCGTTTGGCTGAAACTTTTGGACAAAAGTTTCCTAAAGATCGTCAATGTTTCGACTACTTTTGGTCCTTTAACGATGATGCGTTCCTTGAGTGGGGCACTAAAGTTCCTAAGTATACTCCAATTCCAATTGGCGGTGGTCCCGGTGAAACCCCTTTTTCACAATTGTTCGTTCCTACTGCAGATAGTGTTAGATTGACCTATTTAATGGATTTATTAGTTCGCAAAGGTAGACACTGTATGCTTGTCGGTTGTGGTTCTGGTAAAACATCTCTAGTTAATCAATATCTCCATGGTCTAGACAAAGACGCTGATGGTTTACTAAGCGCGAATATCAGTATGTCATACTACACTGATTCCAAGAGATTGCAGACTGAGTTGGAGCTTCCAATCGATAAAAGATCTGGTCGTCGTTTCGGTCCTCCTGCATCTAAGCGATTGATTTTCTTCATTGATGACATTAATTTACCATACATAGAGACTTATGGTACTCAAAATGCTATCGCTTTGTTAACACAACACATGTCATATGGCACCATATTTGATCGTTCTGATTTAGGTTTACGCAAAGAATTAGTAGACATTCAGTATATTGCTGCGATGAATCCAACTGCTGGTTCCTTCACAATTTGTGACCGTGCACAACGACACTTCGCAACTTTTGCATGCTTAATGCCTTCTAAAACTGATCTTACCACAATTTTTAAGTCACTTATGGCGGGTCATACAATGGGTTTTAACCAACCTGTTGTTGATAGCATTGACAAGATCGTAGAAGCATCTTTAAGTTTATATGAAGATGTCAGTAAGCGCTTTTTACCATCAGCATTAAAATTCACTTATAACTGGTCTTTACGTGATTTGACCAATATATTCCAAGGAATCTGCTTGATGCGCAATGGAGACTATCAAACCGTTCCTCAGGTCATGAGACTTTGGGTCCATGAATTTACAAGAGTAATATCTGATCGCTTCTTCACAGTTGAAGAGATTCAAGAATTTGAAGAGAAATTTTTGCGTGAAACCATGAAAAAATCACTCGGTGTTGCTAATTTAGATGAACTATTAAAAGCACCTATTGTGTACACCAGTTTCGCAAATTCTAATACTGGTGCATACTTACCTGTTGATTCTGTTGAATCCTTGAAGAAAGTTGTGGACAATAAACTTCTTGAATACAATGAATCATTCGCTATGATGGATTTAGTGTTATTTGAGCAAGCAGCAGAGCATATCACAAGAATAAGTAGAATTATCATGAATCCACAGGGAAATGCCATGCTTATTGGTGTTGGTGGATCTGGTAAACAATCCTTATCTCGTTTGGCTGCTTTCATTAGTGGTTTTGAAGTGAAACAAGTACAAATATCTGGAAGTTTCAAAGTTGACGACTTACTTGAAGCATTTAGGGATATGTTTAAGCTAGCTGGTGTAAAAGGTATTCCTATCGTATTTTTAATGACTGATACTCAAGTCATTGATGAACGATTCTTGATTTACATTAATGCTATATTATCATCTGGATGGATTTCTGGTTTATTTGCAAAGGATGAAATTGATGGAATGCTTGGAAATTTAAGAAACGAAGCAAAAGCATGTGGAATTCCTGATGTTCCTGAAGCAATGATTCAGTTTTTGATTAGTCGTGTCCGTACTTACCTTCACGTAGTATTATGCTTTTCTCCAGTCGGTGATTTATTCAGAATTCGCGCTCGTCGTTTCCCTGCATTAATCATGAATACTGCGATCGACTTTTTCCATCCTTGGCCTAGAGATGCACTTATTTCTGTCGCATTCAAGTTCTTAGAAGAGGTAGAGTTACCAAGTCCTGAAATCCGTACCTCATTATCTGTTCACATGGCCGAAGAGCATTTATCTGTTACTGCTGGTTCTAAGAAATATTTCGAGACTCAAGGAAGATACAACTATGTTACACCAAAATCTTACTTAGAGTTAATTGGATTTTACAAATATCTTCTTAACCAAAAGCGAAGTGATGTTATGAAATTAATTGATCGCTTGGATGTTGGATTGTCTACCTTGAGAAAAACAGCAGCTGATGTCGCTGAGTTACAGATTGATTTAGGTCACAGAATGGTAATTGTCGAAGAAAAACAAGTAGCAACAAATATTCTTATCGAAGAGATTGGTGTACAACGAGCTGATGCAGATGTTCAAAATGAATTAGCAAGTAAAGAGGCAGAAAAAGCCGGTGAAGCGACTGCTGTTGCAGCGGAAATTGAAAAACAGGCAGAAGGTGAGCTTGCTGAAGCCAAGCCTGCAATGCTTGAAGCTCAAGCAGCTGTAGACTGTTTGAGTAAGAGTATGTTAACAGAGTTAAAGTCATTAAAATCTCCACCAGCTGGTGTTGACTTGGTGACTTCCGCCGTGCTTATTTTATTAGAAAAAGAGTACAAAAATCAGAAATGGGATCGTGCACAAAAAATGATGGCTAACGTTGATCAATTTAAGCAACGCCTACAAGCATTCAGAGGTGAAGATATCACTGATGATGATGTTGCTAAGGTCCAGCCACTCCTTGACAATGACATGTTCAGCGTCAAAGTGATGGAAACTAAATCTGCTGCTGCAGCAAATTTATGTAACTGGGTTGTTAACATAGTCAGATTTAACAGGATTTACGTCAAAGTTAAGCCTCTTATGGAAAGATTAGAAGCAGCCCGTGCATCTAAAGCTGCAGCGGAGGCATCACTTGCCGCAGCAATGGCTATTGTCGCCTCAGTTGAAGCGAAGTTAAAAGCATTGGGTGAGAAATTTCAAATTGCTTCAGACGAGAAGGCTGAAGTTGAAGCCCAAGCTGCAGCTGGTAAAGCAAGATTAGGATTAGCTGAACGCCTTGTCAATGGTCTTTCATCTGAGAATGAACGTTGGGGTAGAGAAATCGATATTTTACGTGATGCTTCAACGACATTAATTGGCGATTGTATGTTAGCGTCTGGATTCGTTTCATACGTGGGCTCATTCGATCAAGAAAATAGAGAGGCATTATGGAAGTTAACATGGATTCCTGATTTAGAAGAGCGTAAGATTCCATTGACTCCATTCACTAAAGGTGGTGATCCTTTGGCGATGTTGACTAACGATGGTAAAAATGCTTTGATGATTTCTCAGGGACTTCCTGCAGATCGTATCTCTATTGAAAATGGTTCTATTATCAATAACTGCAAACGTTGGCCACTGTTAATCGATCCTCAAGTTCAAGGTATCAAGTGGTTACGGACTAAAGAGGAAAATAATGGACTACAGGTATTCCAACTTAACCAAAAAGGATGGCAACGTAAAGTCGAACAGGCTTTACAGAATGGACAAGTTATTATTATTGAAAATATTGGCGAAGACATTGATGCAACCATGGATCCAGTTCTTTCACGTGCTTGCTACAAGAAAGGCAGAGCTATGTACATCAAGTTTGGTGGTGAAGAAATTGAATATGATAGTAAATTTAAGTTATACTTACAGACTAAGTTGTCTAACCCACATTACAAGCCTGAAATTGCTGCTCAATGTACTATCATCAACTTTATTGCTACAGAAAGAGGTCTTGAGGATCAACTTTTAGCTAAGCTTGTCGGTAAAGAGCGCAGAGAATTAGAAGAGCAAGCTCAACAATTGCAAGCAGCTTTCCAACAATACAAAATTCAATTAGTACAATTGGAAGATGATCTTCTTGAAAGATTAGCAAATGCTCCTGAAGATATTCTCAGTGATATTCCGCTTATTGAAGGATTGGAATCAACAAAGAAAGCAGCTAAAGAAATCGCAACTGCTGTTGAAGTTGGTAAGAAAACTGAAATTGAAATTAACCTTGCCCGTGAAATTTATCGTCCAGTTGCTTCTGAAGGAGCAATGTTGTATTTCTTACTCACAAAGTTGTGTCAAATTGAGCATATGTATCAGTACTCTTTAGATAGTTTTGTTAATTACTTCTACAAAAGTATTGATAGAGCAGAAGTTGCTGAAAAACTAACTGATCGTGTTGCCAATTTACGTGCAAGTTTACGCATTACTATGTATACAATGGTTAGTAGAGGTTTATATGTGCGTCATAAGTTGATTTTCTTGGCCCAATTAACTTTCAATTTAATGAAACGTGGAAACTTGGGAGAGGAAAATTTATTAAATGATACATTTTTCCAATTTTTACTTCGCGGTCCTAGACGTGAAGGTGAAGAAAATCCATTACCTTGGTTATCTAAGTTGGCATGGGATTCATGCTTGGCACTTACTGATATTGAAGAGTTCGGTGAAAAGTTTAAGACTGATCTAGTTGAAGCAGCTCCTCGATTCCGTGAATGGTTTAATCATATTACACCTGAAAGTGAGAAATTACCACTTGAATGGTCACAACTTGATAAAGAACCTATCAAGAAGATGTTGGTTGTCCGTTGTTTACGTCCTGATCGTGTAGCGACTGCATTAAATGAATTTATTCGTGTCGTTTTACCTAACGGTAGTCAATATACCGATTGTGATAGTGCATTAAGTAGTAGAGATATTATAGACAATTGTCTTGGAGATTCATCACCATCCGTACCTATTTACTTCATTATTTCGCCTGGTGCAAACGTTATGGGTGATTTAGATAAGCTAGCAATCAAGTATGGTTTTGTTGCAGGTGACTCGTATCACAATGTTTCTATGGGTCAAGGACAGGATATTATTGCTATGCGTAATCTAGAAATGGCTCATCGACAAGGACATTGGGTAATTTTAAATAATGTACATTTAATGCCTCGTTGGTTAGTCGAATTAGAGAAAAGACTTGATGAATTTGCTTTAGAAGGATCACACAAGAAGTTTAGATTATTTTTATCCTCAGATGCATCAGACGCTATTCCAATTGGAATTTTGAACAGATGTATCAAGATCACTAACGAACCTCCTGCTGGACTTAAAGCAAATATTAAACGTGCATTTGCTAGTTTAAGTAAGGAGACTTTCGAGGATTATGACTCTAAAATGAAAAGTATTTTATTCGGCTTATGTCACTTCCACGCAGTCATGCTTGAACGTAAACAGTATGGACCTATGGGATTCAATATGATGTATCCATTTTCTGTTGGTGATTTACGTGATAGTGCTGTTGTTTTGAGTAACTACATGGAAAATTCTGGTGGTGGAAAGATCCCATGGGCAGATTTAAGATATATTTTTGGTGAGATCATGTACGGTGGTCACATTGTCAACGACTTTGACAGAAAAATGTGTAACACTTATTTAGAATTTTTCATGAAGGACGAATTATTGGATGAGACTGAGATGTATCCATATAACGATGAAGAAAAGGGTACATCATTCATGTGCCCTGCTGCTACAAGTTATGATAACTACTTAGTCCATATTGACTTGACTTTAACTACCGAGTCTCCAATTGCATTTGGATTACATCCTAATGCTGAAATTGATTTCAGAACAACACAATCTAATCGTATTTTAGCAACTGTCTTAGATTTACAAGATCGTGTAGTTAGTGGTGGTGAAGGAACATTATCTCCTGATGAAGTAGCAAAGGAATCTCTTCAAGCTATGTTGGATCTATACCAAGAAAAGAAATTTGATACTGAAGATATCATTAGATCATTGGAAGAGCAAGGACCTTACCAGAATGTTTTCATTCAAGAAATGGATGTCATGAACAATTTATTGTCTGAAATTTGCAGATCATTAATTGAGTTGCGATTAGGTTTGGCTGGTGAATTGACTATTAGTGATGCCATGGATAATCTGAAGAATTCTATTTATTTAGATCGTGTTCCATTAACATGGAAAAAAATATCATGGCCTTCTTTAAGAGGTTTACAATCATGGTTGAATGATTTCAATAATAGATTGACTCAACTTGATGAATGGCAAAATAATCCTATTGATATTCCTAAAGTTACCAACTTGGCACTTTTATACAATCCACAATCATTTTTAACTGCTATTTGTCAAGTTACTGCACAAAAGAATCAGTGGGAACTTGATAAATTAGTTACATGGACTGATGTAACAAAGAAAATGAGTGTTGAAGAAGTAGAAGGTGTATGCCGTGATGGAGCATATATTAATGGATTAGCAATGCAAGGAGCTCGCTGGGACTCACAAGGTGGTACTATTGATAGATCAAAACCTAAAGAAATGTTCTGTAGAATGCCTATTATCAATGTTAAAGCATTAGCATTAGATAAAATCGATGTATCAGCTGGAATATATGTATGCCCAACATATAAAACTGAACAGAGAGGTCCAACATATGTTTTCTGTGCACAATTAAAGACCAAGGCACCATCTGGAAAGTGGGTGTTAGCTGGTTGTGCATTGATCTTAGATGTTATCGCATAAAATAGTAGTATAGTAATTATAACAATTTAATTTTAAGTAAAATCTTTATATAAACAATATTATAAATTAGTACATAAATCTAGCAATTTCTCCCTCATTTGTTTGAAACGAATTATACAAAAATACTTTGATACTTATGAAATTAAATAAAACAAAAATTGAAATTAAAAGAATGTAACTCATTGGCAGTTCAAAGCCTTTTTTAGAAGAATATATTGGGTCTAAAGAAGTGTTTAAGGATGCAATGATGATACCGGGAGTGAAGTACCTTGGTTCAAGCAATCGAGCTGGAACCAAGTTAAGAAATACACAAACTAAATACATTAAAACCCACATTGGTCCTTTTGTATTTGCAACTTTACTCAAGTATGAGTTGATTGCTATGTAATATATTGGTGATAAAAACATTCGGACAACATTGTGGCGCAGTATTCGTTTCCAAATATAAAACATATAGTGTCTATTATCCGAGAGCAAAAATGGATGATCATAACTGCCATAATAAAGCATGCAAAATATTATACATAAACCAATAGAATGTTTACATAATGATCCCAGAGTGGTATTTGATCCAGTGTGTAAAATATTCTTGAATTCATTAAGAATATTCATGGGATCCATAATAATTGAAACTATAAAAAGCATATGCAATGGCATAGCCAAGTGAGTTGAAACTTCGTGATTTTCCTTATCTCCTAGTACAATACTTCCATTGTAGTATATAAACATTATAAACAAAAAAACAGGTAGTAGTAACGGTAGTGCATCATATATTAATTGTTTTGCATCCTGAATGAACATTGAAATTAATTCAATAATACCTTTTATATTAAATTTTGCCCATGTATCTTGATAATTACTTCTTCTTTTTAAACCGTCTATTACAAAAGTGCCGGCAATAAATAACATCCATATAGCATTGGTTTGTCTCATTAATATGGCCATACATGCAGCAATAAATGTTGATACCAGTAATAATACATATTTAATATTTGAAACGTTATTCACTTTATATTCATGGTGAAGTTTCATGGATAAATAATATACGAGTAGCAGAAAAAAAGTACTCGATGTATCAGTGTAGTACATAAAATAATAAAAAAAGTTCAGGGGATATAAAAAAAGTATCGTGGCAATTAACAAATTTTCAAATTTCATTTCTAATGATGGATGCAATTTACTTCTACACTTAAAGTATAATATTAATGATAATGTGGCTAAAACAATATTATGGCCTCGATAATAGATAATTGAACACGAAACATTATTATTTTCATCATTTATTCCAAATAACGTTAATGGTAATATCGTAAACATCCTAAATATATATGAAATGATGTACAATCCAGGAAATGTAGTTATTTTAGGATCCCATGTATAAAATTTATTATGGCAATATGCAAGTCCTTGAGGATAATGATATATTTCATCCATATAAGGATCAACATTACCGTATAATTGTAAAATGATAAATAAAAACATAAAAACAGTTAATGATGCACAACATATTGTTACTTTTTCCATGCTATAGTCGTAGTCCACCTTATCATATACCGTACCTCAGAGACAGTCTACTGTAGAAGTACTAAGTAGGTAGTAAAATGGTACCTTTTTAATTTTCATTTTGTACCGGCGCGGTAAGTGCTTGATAATAATTAAATTTTAATTAGTAGATAAGACAAAGTGACTAGCATTCCGGGATTAACAAGATATACTTATATTTGAGTTCATAATTTATATTTTTCTGGTTGTATATTCCCGAGTCAGGAATCGCTGGATCCGGAGTCCAATCGGAGACGAAGTAAGGTAATAAAATACAAATCCATTCACACTCTTAGTGTGCATTTGCTATGCTGCATTACTGCATATTATTTGCTTTTATATTTATTTCCGTATGCGGAAAGAAAGCAGATGGAAATGACAAAGTGCATCAAACTAATTTACTCTTGATAATGTTTGACGATTTACGTCCTGAATTATCAGTATATGGTAGAAATCATATGATTACTCCAAATTTTGAAAGATTAGCAAAAAAATCTGTTGTTTTTGATCAATCATATACACAAGTATCTGTGTGTAATCCTGCTAGGAATAGTTTATTAACTGGTTTACGACCTGATACAGTAGGAACATATGGATTTGAATCAAGTTTTCATCCTCATGTCACATTTCCCACCCAATTAGTACGCTCGGGTTATAATACAGCATCATATGGTAAAATCTTTCATTGGGAAGGTAATGATCGAAATATATGGAATTATGAGTCATTTGAGAATGGTTGGTATGATTTTCAAAACAATGAACGAAGTTGGATGAATAGTTCAACCATGCCTGATAAAGTTCATCCCGAAGAATGGTTTCGTGACTATCAATTTACTACAAGAGCTATTGAAGGACTTCACAAATTGGTGAAAGAGAATAAATATTTTATGTTGGGTCTAGGTTTTAAATTACCTCATTTAGCTGTTCATATTCCACATAAATATTATGAAATGTATAAAGGAAAAGAAGAATCATGGAGATTGAATAAAAAAGAATTAAGATTTCCTTTATCAACTCCAGAAATAGGTTATAGGTGTTGTGCTGAACCAACATTTTACTTTATGGAAGAAGAAGGTGCTAAACGTGCTACAAAAACAATTGGTATTGGTCCACCTGATAATATAAATCAAATTGTTTCAGAACAAATGCACAACGAACTAATGATTGGTTACTGTGCTGCTGTTACCTTTGTTGATAAACAATTAGGTCGTTTATTAGATGCTGTTGATGAATTACAGTTATGGAATAATTTAACTATAGTATTATCTGCTGATCATGGTATGCATAATGGTGAAAAAGGTATTTGGGAAAAATGGACACTTTTTGATGAAGCTACTAGAGTTCCATTGTTTATTTATCATCCTTTATCTCCATTTCAAGGGAAACATTTCCGAGATCCAGTAGAATCATTAGATATTTATCCAACAATTATTGAACTACTTTTAGCACCATTTGATCCAAAAAAAGTTTGTACTCATGGTGTTGAGTGTTATCCACTTCAGGGCAAATCATTAGCTCCATTAATTTTGGGAGATAAGAATTATAAAGATTTTAAGAAAATTATTGACGTAATTCAGTTACCCAGAGCTCATCATCATAACAGGCGACTTGCGTCGAATCAGTACTTGAACATAATTGATAATTCCACTCTCGTCAATGCAGATGAAAACCATCGTAATTTACGATTATTTCACCGTATAAATCCAGTTGAAGTTGATGAAGCAAACAATACAGTAATATATAAATTTGACCATAATTTTGCAATTAGTCAATTAAATAGATGCGCACATAAATCTAAAGCTCAAGAAATGAAAGAATTAGCAAAAAATAGTCCACATGCTCCTAGACAACATTTTTGGTTTGACTGCGAGAGAAATATAAATCCACCTGATCAAATTAGTTTATTAGGATATTCTATGCGTACAATAGACTTTCGTTATACTGCTTGGTTTCATTATAATCGAGTAAAATGTATTCCTACTCTAGATGTTGCACCATTTGAAGAGGAACTTTATGATCATAGAGGTGAAACATTAGCTGATTATACCCATCAAGAAACTATTAATGTTGCGCATAAATTAGGATATGAAACTGTTCGAAGAAATTTACGTGAAACTTTAATCGATTTTATAAAGAAAAAAGTTGTATTTAAAGGTTGTTTCGAATAATGTATTAATGAATGTAAATAAATTGTCGCACTATATATAGATATGCATTTTTATGACGCACACGGCACCACCTCTCTCGCTCCACCTTCCAAAATAAAAACACTCCCTAAAACATATAATTTTGTTATTCACCGTGTGGACAGTGTAACTAAGCGAAATAGCACAAAGCGGGTGCTTTGTTAGTTGTCACGAATATGATGAATGATTCTGAGTCAGATGTTTCAGTTACAATATTAGAAAATTTGTCAAAGGAGTTAATGAATGATCAACCAAGCATTGATGATGCTTTGAAGAATACAATATCCTTGTTAGTAGCGAAAGGCATGACCACAACTGATGCTAAAATAGCAAACGGTGAGTGTGTAATTAATATAGAAGTAGCGTTTTCAATTGCGCGATTTATTAGTAAAAGTATTAATAGTTTAGACTTACCATCACTAGAATGTTGGATTTTAGAAAATCCACAAGGTGACGACCAATTAGCAACAGATAGAATTGATGAAGTTACAAAAATGAAGGTTTGTAAATTTCTGTATGATAAAGTTAAATCTTCTTCTGCGAAAGATGTTAATGCAAAGGTAACAAAGCTATTCGGGAAAAAATTTATAATCTGGACGAAAACATGGGATAAAATATCTGCTAAAGTGTTAGAAACTTGTGAAGGAATGATTAATACTCAGGAAATAGAATATTTTCTAAGCACATTTAAGCAATCAATTGATATTGAAAATATCTCTTCGAATAATGAAATATTAAATTCTTCAGAATTAAGTGATACAAAATTAATATGGTCTAATTTAACAAAATCATTAGAGGTTAGAAGTGAAAGTCGCAGTAGAGAAATTAATGCAGATGTATAGAAATTGCCGATAGAAATAATAATAGATTTGTATTTATAATAATATCCTCGTAAAATTGTAATATAGTAGTAAATATAAGAACATAATTATTGATTATTTTAAACACAAATAATTTTACCCGTTATCTGTATCATGTATCATGTACTTCCTATGTTCTTGGAAACTTTTCTGCACACACATGGAAAACAGGAACTATCCTACGTCATGGTTGAACTTTCTCGCCCAAAACATTCCACCATTATCCAATTTTAAATTAGCTTTGAACAATATAGGATGAAAGAAGTATCAAATCACGGACTAACATTGATGGGACAATTGACTCATGCATCTTCAGAATTGTTTGAACAAAGCGCAGAAGTCATAAACTTATTTGGTGGAATAATTCTTCTGTATGCGTCTTTGAAAGCCATAGGGGATACCATAATAATGCTAATACAAAAAATAACTAAGAATCAAAATATGTTTGGATCGCCAAAGTCGTTAAATAAGATTAGACTGCATTTAGGTAAGCTTATAACTTACTCGCTCGAGCTATTAGTAGCGGGTGATGTTATTGAAACATTGACCAAGAGTGTAGATAGCTATAAAATCGAAACACTATACAAGATAGGATTAGTCGTTATTATACGCACTGCATTATCGTATTTCCTAGGAATAGAGATTAAAGAAATAGAAGAAACAGAATCAATGAAACATCTGAAACATCAAGAACATAGCATTCCTAAGGCACACCATGAATAAAAATTATAAATTACATTGTATATAATATTTTTCATTCTTATCATTACCATTCTTCAATTTGTAATGCTAATTTATATATTTTTGATTTACTTATATCTGGGAACATATCACTGATTAACCGTACTGCTTCAGAACGTGGAACATTATCGTCATGCATTTTTCTAATTAGAATATTAAGTTTCTCAGCATTTAATTCCTTTTCATTGCTGGTAGATGTACCATTATTTGGACCGATAACTAGAGTAAATTCTCCTTTAACTTTGTTTGTATCTGTATTTGATATATGATTTAATAAGTTTTGGGGTTTTCCCCGAATTATTTCTTCATGAAGTTTTGTTAATTCTCTGCATAAAACAATTTCTCTATTTTCATCACTTGACTTTAAGTCTTCGAGTGTCTCAATTATTCTATGTGGCGCTTCGAATATAACTGAGGTGTGATCAGTATCGATAATTTTTTGTAATTTTACTTTACGTTCATTTCCTTTGGGTGGTAAAAAACCATAAAAAGTAAAACATGACGAAGGAAATCCGCATACTGATATAGCAGCAGCAACAGCAGATGCACCAGGAATAGGATGAATATTGATTTTTTCTTTGTGTAATTCAGCTACAAATTCCGCTCCTGGATCTGCTATTCCTGGGGTGCCAGCATCAGTGACTACAGCCACAGACGTGTTGCTTTCTTTTATTAGTTTTATTATTACTGGTATTTCTGTTTTCCAGTTATGCTCATGTAAACTAATGATTTGTTTATTTTTGTACGAAATATTCAACAAATTTAGTAGTTTCTTTGTAAGCCTTGTATCCTCTGCACATATTACATCAACACTTGATAAAATATCAATTGATCTATTAGTAATATCTTTTAAGTTTCCTAATGGAGTGGCTACCATATATACATGCCCTTCAATAGCATTACTGTTGGTATCAATAGCTTTAATGCAAAAACGTTTAAAGTTATTAATCTTTATCGTCCGATGGAATACATTATTAAATGCGTGAATCATAATGATCTGAGTGATCACGTATAAGAAAAAAATGTTATAATTCATAACATTTCTTATCGATTTGATTTCGATTGGTCTGGTGTTACCTGTGGTTGAACATGGAAGCAGCACGGCATGGTAAGGAACTTTCCTTTGTTCTAAGGTAAGTGGTAATTTAAAAAGAATAGGATTAATCAGATCGAAAGTAAAATCAGGCTCCAACTAGTAACATTTGGTCGCACAATACCTCTAAAAGTATTTGCTTCTTTTATAGTTAGAATTCAGAATAATCCGAGCCCCGTTAGCGAAAATTCAAAAATTTGTTCAATTTAAAAAATATTACTAATAGATCAATTGATATTTTATCAAGTGTTGATGTAAAAAGTGCAGAGGATACAAGGCTTACAAAGAAACTACT
>JACCDO010805628.1_pt1 | contig 48592 bp, 50 predicted proteins | sample 7446101 | NCBI WGS metagenome assembly JACCDO01 (sample SAMN15323440, study PRJNA562643) | freshwater metagenome | isolation source: river surface water | place: USA:Blue River Watershed | collected 2017-08-16 | reverse complement strand
GAAATAGAAATATATAGTAATTATCGATACTTAGAGATGTATAGACTTCTATTTTAACGGAGAAAAAAGGTGAAAAAGTGTACCGGGGTAACCCGGTACAACCCGGCACACCCGGCACAACTTGCTCCGTTTTTTGTCAAAAAGCTACTTAAAAGTAGATCGACATCGAAAAGATGTACAAAAAGTTGACAGATGTACAACTATTTGATTGACAGATGTCAAAAGATGTACAAAAAGTTGACAGATGTACAACTATTTGGTTGACAGATGTGCAAATATTTAGTTGACATTAGACCCGACACACTTTTTTTGAAGAAAAAAGCGAAACTTCAAAATTTTCATTTTTGGTGAAAACGGATTGTACCGGGTCTAATGTCAACTAAATATTCGAGCAATTTTCAAAAACACGCGGTAATTTTTTGGACATCACCTGCTCAAAAAAGATGTCTTTGTGCTGCCGTCACCTGCTTAAAAAATCTTTGGAAAATGTTGCCAAAAGACCCGGCACACTCGGCACACATCTATTTAAATAATTTTGAAACTTCCATTTTTTGCTTTTTTGGGCAGTATCATATCTACTCGGCAAATGTCATTACTTTTTTTACAAGGGTAATCTACACCGAAAATACTTAAGAAGATGGTTGGGATTTTGACACTAGGTTTAATCTAAAATGGACTCATACTTATAAAATTGGTATAAAAACTTGTTGGGTAAATATACATTTAAGGGTAGGGGTTTTACAGATATTCTTATTTCACATGGAGGTTCTAGATGGCGATTATTAAAAAAACACCACAATCTATTCAAGCTTATGAAGTTTGGCAAAAGATTCAAACTGATATGTGCTACTTGATGCCACATATTTGTTATCACAATAGTGACGATGTAGACTTTTTGAAATATGCTTTGGATATGTTTTATGATAGGATAAAAGTCTATTCCTATAACTTCTGTAAACCTTGTAAGAATTGTGGCAGACCAACAAATGATGTTTTGCTTTGTTCTGCAAAAGACTTCAAAGAGAAATGCGAACCTAAAGATGACGAGCATTATTCTTTTGAGCAATATTTCAAGCGAGTAGATACCCAACCCGATGATACGATTCCTAAATTAAGTGTCGAAGATATTCAAAATAGAAAAAAAGATGAACCTACTGAATAGGGTTAGAATCCTCATCTAAAGACAACATCCAAAGTATATCTGATATTTGCTTTTCATGTCTACATATTAAATTATACCATGATTCACAATCAACACCTAAATCCCCTGTATAATATAAAGCGTATTCTAAACCCGATGTATAGACAATCGACTTAGATACAAAAGCTACCATAAACTTAAGCAAATTTTCCTCTACCTCAGGCTCCGTAATAAAAAGCACATCTGTTTCGGGGATTGAAAAACCCATTCGCATACCTTCACTTGTCTTTACTGTTACGAGTTCTGCTTTACTAGGTGTTTTTTCAAAAAGATTTGGGTAACTAACAGGAATGATAGACGCAAGGAGTTCCCCATACGACATATCTTTCCCTAGTTCCTCCTGTATCCTATCACTACTTTCCAAAAGCAATTCTCTGTTCCTTGCTTTAGCCTCTTCTGATCTTTTCTTAGCCATGTTCTTCTCCCTATGTTTTTTCAAGAGAATAGCACAATGTGGCTTGTTTTGTGAAAAAGAAATCAAAAAACTTCGGTCTGTTTCAAAATATCTTGTAACTCCCCCCAATAAGACCAATGTTGTAATTTGGTGTTGATGTTTTTTATGCGACCATTATTGGGATTGCTTAGTGGGATACAATACCTACCTACACATTTCTCAGTGTCGGGTTTTGCCATGAGCACCACATCCCTAGACGAATAAAAGTTGTATATGTTTCCTTGAATACCTTTCAGTATGATACCCCAATCTATTTTTTCCGTACTCGCAGCACCCGCCAAAAGTATAACATGATTGATTCTTAGTTCTTTAGCCAAAGATTCATTCTCTTCCAAAGCATTCAAGATCATCCTTGCCCCTAAAGAATGTCCAATGAGATTCACTTTGTTGGTTTGGGTAAGCTTTTCCTTTATAAACGATGTCACTTGTTGCAAAAGTATTCCGTTCCCCATTTGTTCTGCTTTTCCTTGGTGTGTTCTAAAATGTTCAAAAAGTTCCATTGTTCCTTGGACACCAATCGAAATTCGCTCTAGGTTGCTTTTTGATTTAACCAAACGATAAGCGAGAGCCATGTTTTTTGGTTGGGCAATATGTTTGATTACAGACCCTGATTTCCAATAAAAAAGGAAACTTCTGTGGTTTTTGTCCGCACCAATACTTTTCTTGATTGCATTCAAATCGAAAGGTGTCTCTACTGCTGAATACCCATGCACATATATATTAATGTCAGCATTTGGGTCATCCGACCCACCACAATCTATGAAACTAAAATCTTCACCTTGTTTTTCCTCAACCCAACCACTTAGCTTTTGGGTGACGGCTTTTTTCAATTGCTCAAACATCTATAAGTCTCTTTATTGGCTAAAAGTTCTATTTTTACAATTCCTTAATACCAATACCACAAATATTAGAAGTTGGATATTATTTTGAAGACCCTTCCTTCAATTGCATATTTTTTACAATACGAAACCCTGTCCCACCGAAGTCAAACCAATCATCATCCCTCGTGAAGGTGAAACCTGTTGTAGACTCGACTGTACACTCATCCGCAGCCTCCCTAAAAGACCCCCCTTTTTTCCCTACATACCCAAGTTTATCATCATCCACTTCGAGTAGGGGTTCGCCGTACCTATCACTAGGCCAGCATATATCCCATACACCCCCCGACATCCCATACAGACCCCATTCATTTGGCTTTTTGCTCTTTGGGTCTTCATACATCCCTTCTTCTGTGTACATCCCTTCACCATCCTCTTCACTATAATATATAGCGTATCTGTTCAAAAATCTTTCATCATTACATCCCGCCCAAGTATTGTTAGTTCCCGCTTTAGCACAAATTTCCCACTCTTTTTCGGTAGGCAATCTAAAGCCGTTTGCATTTTGATTCCATTTCACAGTTGCACTAGTAATATACTGGTAATCCCATGTTTCCTTATCGTTTATATCATACTCGGGTGTCGATCCCGGTCTCTCGGGGTCTGCATAGTATCTTATAATATCCATTGTGTAACAAGGTTGATACCCAAGTTTCTCACTTAATTTATTGCAAAAGAGAATACAATCGTAGAAGCTTATGTCAGTAACTGGTATGCTAGTTCTACTACCCCTATAAAATATGTTAGGGTATGAATAGTGACCCGTCACAGCCATATAATTACCTAAAGTAACCTCCGTCTCACCCACGAACAGTGAGTAACTCCCGATATTACACACAACCATGCCAATATTCACCTTACCCGTCTTGAAATGATACTTTTGGTTTTTAACTTTTTCGCCCCGTATTACATTTTGATTATCTTGTTCTTGGCTGACAATTTTGGATCGATGTTTAGTCAAAAACCCACTCCATGTCAGTATTTGAACTTGTGGGTTATTACTATTATACAGCAATGTCTCTACCAAGCTAGTATAGAGTCTCTTTAATGCATCTTCACTTATAGTTGTCTGCTCAAGAAGCCCTTCCATATCTTGGTAAACCTTCATAGATTCCTTATGTCTTTGCCAATCTTCAAGAACATCATCTTCCAAATACAGATTTTTTACCACATTGGGTAATTCTTTATACGCCTTTTCAAACTGCGACTCTGTCTGAATATCGTCTTGAAACTTGTCGTAAAAACCTCGGATAATTTTACTTAGTGCAACCATCTCGGTATCCACTAATTTACGCCCTTGCCCGGAAAGAGAATGTTCTAGCCATTTATTGAAGGTTTCAACTTGATTTTTCACTTCTTTATCTGTGATAAAGGGGGATTTGATATCTGCTAATAGCATTTTGAATCTATCAAAATATCTTTGTTTTACATCATCTGTCATTTTCAATATAACCTTTCGTTATAAGCGTTTCGTTTTTAGTGTATAAAATTATTTCCTTATACGCTTTTTAGTTAATTTACCCAACTTACCTTGTTTATTCAACCAAAACAAACCTCCTACGACACCACAAAGAACAACACCCCCAATAATCAAGCCCCCCGCAGAAGAGTTGCTTGGACTTTTAGGTTTGGAACTACGAATGGGTGGTTCGTCGCCCTTTTGTTTACCCACCCCTTTAGATTGAGAATCCCAACCAGGGTCAAAAGATTGTTGTTTCTCTTCTTCTATAATCTTTCGGATATTTTCTTTACAAGCATTCCCACATTCCCAATGCCAAGGCTCAACAGTGTATGGTGCCATTTTATATTTATTGTAAGCCAAATCTCGCCAAGCCTCAAATTGTGGTGTGCGTTCCATGGCAGGGATATTTTCACTTTCAGTCCCACCACCTAGTTGGATATCAATAACTGCACCTGTTTGGTGTGCAGATACTTTAGCAACATAGTCTCTCGTTGCAGCCTCGTCCCCACCCCTTTCTTTGAGTTCCCTATTGAAAATAACATCTTGTTCCGCTTGAGTCCTATAAGATGATAGTATTCGGAAAAGGTCATCTTGCCCCACAGGAAATCCTTGATCTTCCAAGTCCTTAGTTATTCTTTGCATCACTTCTTCGACATAAGGTTGGACCAAGAGGTTTCTTCCACGAGCCCCATATTTAGTACGAATAAGGTTTGAAGCATCTTCTGCCCAAACCCCACCGGGCTGATCTTTGATTCTTTGTATGGCAGTCATTTATAAACCGATCCTTTATAAAGTATTATTTTTTGTGGCGTGATTTTGGGTTTTTTCTACTTGTAGTCTTTTGACCCTTTTTGGATTTCATGTACCAAAAAGCACCACCCACCAAAGCAAGACCTACAACCCCTAATCCGATTGTCATACCCATAGAAGAATCGTCAGTGCTTGTTTGTGGTGGTAGAGGATTATCCATAGGTTTTGAAGTCTTTGCGGGCTTTTTCTTTGTTTGTGCTGTCTTAGATTGGATTGTGTTTTTCAAAGCAGTAGCATTAGCAGATGTTGCAACCTTAGATACTTGTTGGGCACTTACAGAAGATACATTTACCCCTGTTGATTGTTTAATTTGCTTTTTAGCTGCAGTAGTAGCTGCTTGTGTGGCTTGTTTCTTAGCATCGCTTGCAGATTTTTTTACGGCTTTTTTCCCACTGCCAACAACTGCTTTTTTCACAGAACCCGCGGCACTAGATACACCACTCTTTATAGTATCAAAAAGTCCGTGCATACCTGACACCAAAGGAACTTGATTATAATCGCTCAAACCCCCACTGATATTAGATGCATCTAAAAGGTCTGTTGTGTAAGCGGGAGTTCCATAACCATTGTAAGCAATACCTGAGTTCGTCATCGTTAAAAGGTCTGTTGTGTAAGCGGGAACTTCTATACCGCTTAAACCATTACTTGCAAAAAACCCTTGTTCATCATATTCACCCAAACCAGAAAAATCTTTATAACCATGTAAGAATTGCATATTCTACCTCTTCATTTGTTAGGTTCATCATTTTCTTTATGATAAAAAAACAAATAAAAGAGTTCTAGCATATTTTTTAGTTTATAAACCAATCCTTTATAAACCAATCCTTTATAAACGAATCCTTTATAAACGCTGACCCAAAATTAAAAAAAGTGCTTGGTCGATCATAAACTCAGCGTTTTTGAACAACGATACATTGGTATTCAACTTCACTTCCATGAAGGGCTTCAAATAATCTTCCACATCACCTTTGCTTTGAAAGTGTTGTAATGTCAGCCCATCATCGTAGTTAGGATATGTCAATAGGATATTAGCACCACTAGGCAACACTTCTAGGAAATGACTCGCATTATTTTGGTATTCTAAAACCTTTACAAATACATAAAGATCGTAATCGTGCTTATGTTGGACCTCTCTGAAAAAATTGGCGGTGTAGATACTACCTTTTAAATTGGGGCAAAGTTCTATACCTTTTTCGATTAACTCTATACGGGGATCAATCCCTTTGACATTTGTAAAACCTTGATCTTTTAGATATTTCACAAGATAACCTACACCACAATTAATGATAAGTATTCTAGCTTGTTTATTATCCTGTAATAATTTAGGGATATGCACCCAAACATCATTCAAAGAATGGTTTTTCATATTGAACTCAAAAATATTGTTATCTGCCATAATGCTAAATCCGATCTATGTAAAAACCTTGAAAAGTGAAACAATGTGAACACACTTAATAATATATTGATTCAGCTTGTTTTGTAAGCAAGGTATATTTGAAATCAGCTTATTTGTCAATAACCAATATAACATCGTTTAAAGGTAGAATATGTTTGACAACACTTTTATAACATGATACACCCAAAAAGCATTTGAATAATGCGTATGTTTTTCCATTAGATAGGATTTTATTATGGTTGTAAAATTTTTAGATTTATTTGCGGGTATGGGTGGATTGCGATTAGGGTTTGAGAAAGCTTTTGAAGAAAAAGGCATTACCACTACTTGCATTGGGACATCCGAGATCAAAGCACACGCAATAGAATCACTCTCAAAAAACTTCGTTGAGAATCATTTTTTGGGTGATGTTTGTAAAATCGATACTGACGCTTTAGAAGATTTTGATGTGTTATTGGCGGGATTTCCCTGTCAGGCGTTTAGTTTTGCTGGGCATCGTTTAGGCTTTTCCGATACAAGAGGAACATTGTTTTTTGAAGTAGAAAGGATTTTAAAAGCTAAAAAACCTTACGCATTTATTTTAGAAAATGTTGAAGGGTTGATTAAGCACGATTCAATTTCAAAGACTGACAAAATTGGAAGAACTTTTGATGTTATTTTAAACTCATTGAAAAGCTTAGGATATCAAGTATCTTGGAATTTATTGGATGCATCTGATTTTGGCGTTGCTCAAACTCGAAAAAGGGTTTTTATCGTGGGGACAAAAGACACCTTCTGTAAGCTAAATGATTTCCCCATAAAGAAATCTTGTTTTGAAGATGTTATGCAAAAAGGCTTACCTACGATCAATAATGACTTCTCAAAAAAACTTTTCAGTCGTTTTTCCCCAGAAGACTTATATGGGAAAGCCATTAAAGACAAAAGAGGTGGTAGTGAGAACATTCATAGTTGGGATTTGGGTTTGAAAGGTAGTGTTTCAAAAGATCAAAGTGATTTATTAGGGCAAATTCTAAAAGAGAGAAGAAAGAAAAAATGGGCAATTCAGCGGGGTGTTGAATGGAAAGATGGTATGCCACTCACATTGGGTCAAATCCAAGCATTCAATAATCTTCCAAACCTAAAAGATTTGCTAGATGATCTTGTTTTGAAAGGGTATTTACACGCAGACAAAATAACAACCAATAAGGAAACACAGGAACAAGACACACATTTAGAAGAAATAGGTTATAATATTGTGGTTGGGAAATTGAGTTTTGAGTTTACCACCATTTTACACCCTAAAAAAAATACGCCAACATTGGTAGCAATGGATTTGAGTAAAATAGGTGTAATCGATAACAATGGGATCAGATGCCTTTCCTTTGATGAATGTTTAGGTTTGTTTGGTTTCCCAAAAGAATACTCATTAAGTTTTTTTGAAGATCGAAGGAAACTAGGTTATGACTTATTGGGTAATTCTGTGGCAGTTCCTGTTGCCCAATGGGTTTCTTCTCAAGTATGTGGGATCATGCAAAACCAATAATGATATTCTAATTCTAAAAATAAAATAAATATTTTGACTACACTAATATAATATGCTACACCTATTTAGCCGATCACTTTCTATACGGCATTAACCATTCGTTAAATAGGATACTAAAGATGACTCTTTACGCAGAATTGCAAAAAGCAAAATCCGAGCAAGATGTAAAAATGGCATACATCAACGCTCTTAAGCTAAAAAGCTTTAATCAAACTTTGATCGATATTCAAACACATGAAGTTTGGTTTGAAGCAAAGAAAAACGCTACATCAACATACGCTATGTTTACTCAACTATTGCATTATGTTGTTCAAGCTAAAAGAAAAAATGAAAGAATCCCACCTTTACTTTGTGTGATTGATAGTGTGAAAGCCGCACTAATGCGAACAAGTGATGTTATGCCATTATTAGAACGCACTTCTATTCAATGGGGTAAATCTGCAAGTAGTTTTTCTCAAGAAGCTTTGGTTGAAGTATCTAATTTCATTGGTGTTCATTTTGTATCCTTTGTAATAGAAACACATGAAGAAGAGTTTTTGACAACAATGCGAGATGCAATTCAGACAGGGCAGATCAATAGAATTGCTATCACACCTGATAACTTAAGGCAGGTTTTTGATCGTTGGGTGGATTTGATAGGAAAAGAATTAAGAGAAGTAAAAGACACGGACTATGCTTTATTGTTTTTTGCTGATATCATGAATGATGGCAGTAAAGCAGTTTACAATCTACCTGCAGAAGTATATCATACAGGAAATGGTCCTGTCTTTTTCTTTGATGACAAAAGGTATTCTTTAAAGAATCAAGAAGGCTATCGTAGATTTTGGGCGGTATATGATAGACCCCCTAAGCAAGAACATCGTAAATACCTTTTAGAAAGAAGAGATAGCTTGATTCCTAATTTTGAGAGAATGTTTAAAGGTGCTTATTACACACCTTTAAATATTGTAAGTGAAGCATACAATTATTTAGATGAAACATTGGGGAAAGATTGGGAAAAAGAATACATCATTTGGGATATGTGTTGTGGTGTTGGTAATTTGGAAGCTAAACACAGCCACCCTAGAAACATCTTCATGTCTACATTAGATCAACCCGATATAGATATCATGAAATCTAGCAAAATATGTGTAGGGGCAGAAAGATTCCAATATGACTACCTAAATGATGATATTGCAGATGATGGTTCTATAGATTATTCTTTGTCTAACAAACTACCCAAAGCATTAAGAGATGCAATCATAGAATCTAAAAAAGGCAACAAAAAGTTGTTAGTGCTTATCAATCCCCCATACGCTGAATCAGGCAATGGCGTTATGTCGGGCGAGGATAATAAAAAAGGTGTGTCGGATACAAAATGGGCATCACTTGGTATGCAAAATCTAGGAAAAGCCAAAAACGAATTATTTGCACAATTCCTAACTCGTGTTCAAATTGAGCTTCCAAATGCCATTTTGGCGGTTTTTTCAAAACCCAAATACATCACCACAGAAGCTTTTAAAGCATTTCAAAAATCTTGGATAGCCGAATACAAAGCTGGCTTTGTTGTGCATAGTAAGACTTTTGACGGATTGAAAGGTGATTTCCCAATAAGCTTTTTAATTTGGAAACTAGGGCAAGGCAATACTCTTCAACAGGGTATTGGGTTGGATGTAGATGTTTTGGATAGAAAAGGCAAATATTGTGGTAATAAAACCTTTTATCCTTTGTGTGACAATAAGCTTTTGAATGATTGGTTTGATCGTGAAAAGGCTCAAGACACCCTTTGTATCCCACTAAAAAATGCAATTACACCTGCAGAAGTTACAGCTAAGACAAAAAGATGGCACAAAGATGCTATCGGATATATGCTTTGTCATGGGAACGACACTTTTCATGGGCAACAAAAAACAGCCATATTTTCTTCCACCTATGGTGGTGGTAGTGGCTTTTTCATAACATCTAACAATCTTGCAAAAGCTTCTATTGTTTTTGGTGCTAGGCGGTCAACCAAGCATAATTGGTTGAATGATAAAGATCAATTCTATACACCCCAAGAAGAGCCATCATTTGAGTTAGAAAACGATTGTCTTATTTATATGCTATTCTCTAATAGCAATCTAACAGCCAGTGCAGAATTGGATTGGGATGGTCAGAAATGGAACTTAATCAACCACTTCATCCCCTTCAAAGAGGATATGGTTGGGGCGAATGATCGTTTTGCATCTCACTTCATGATTGATTTTCTTGAATCTCGTGGTGAATTATCTGATGAAGCTAAAGATGTAATGCGTGAAGGTCAAAAACTTTGGACCGCTTTCTTTGATATGAAAGATGATTTTGATACCTGTGAAAAACTATGCTTATTATCCGCTGATGTTGGTTGGTATCAAGTTAGAAAAGCTTTAGAAATGAGAAATGAAAAAAGCCACGGTGTTCCCAATAACTTTGATGCCTTTGGACTTGCCTACAAAAAATTGGAAGATAAAATACATCCCCAATTCCGTCAATTAGGTATTATAAAATAACAAATCCGATTTGAAGTAGCCTTAATTTTTAACTCTTTTCATAAGAATCATAGCTTTATCTTCCGTCAGTGCTTCCCATATTTCCGATTCTTTGTTGAACAAATGTGAATACTCTTCGGACATCAAATCTTCCCTTGTAATAAGAAAAAAATCTACACTTGCATACTCATGCATATCCAAACCCTGATCTATATCAAAAATGAGATTGTAAAATTGTTCATCATCATGCTCATTACATATACCATGATTCATGGCAAACTCACACTCTATCCTAAATAAAATACCACTAACCACTTGATTGCAATCCACCATATCAAAAACATCTAATAGCTTTTCAAAACATCTTCTCTGCAGGTCGCAATCTTCTGCAATGGCTATGTTTTCCAAATTGAAAGAATATGTATTATCATCATCTTTGAATAGATTGTATTCCAAAGGCTTTCCCTGATTCGCATACCATAAGTATAACCAATCCACAAATGCGATCTCTTGTGAATCCAAAGCAGTATTCCCCTTAAAAACATTTCCTAATGTTGAAATGGACCAATCCTGTAACCTATTTGTAGGCTCTTCAAGGGAACACCCCAATGCCATAAACTCATCGTAAAAACTTCTCTTTAATCTCAAGCTACTAACAAGCCTTTCAAATACACCTTCGTAATACCCGCTGAATGCTTTATCCAAGAAATCAGTATCAAAATTTGCCGTATCATCGCCCAATTCCACGCTGACGCTATAAGATGCAAAGCCTGTCATATTAGGAATCAACACCCATTCCTCTTTTTCACTTACATCTTCCAAAGCTTTAAAATCCAAAACTTCCATGAATATGCTATCATTGATTCCTTTGTGTTTTATGTGAAAAGAAAAAAAACCCGAACATTCATCTATATACTCTTTCAATACCTCTTTTTCACATCCGTATTGCTGATCGCAAACCACATCGATTTCCAAGATTCCATCCCCAATTATTGTTTGGTGTTTTAGAATCTCACTCTTTACCATTTCCAACATTGCGTCAAGATCGGGCATTAAAACAACATCTGGCAACATCAAATAATCTTCTACTTCACTAAACTCTCTCATAACTACCCTACCTATAAAAGACCACATTGAACACTTTGTTTTTATAGGAAGTTATATCACCATTTTTTAACCCGTCCAATAATACTTAATACCTATGTTGAAAATTTTAAATTTTAATATTCTATTTATACTTACCTACCCAATTTCTATTTACGGATAATATTTCTTGCTTCTTTATTATCCAAAGCCCCAACAAGCAAGGGAAACGAATCACCATCGAGATGCCGTGCAAAATCCCTTTCTGAAAGTTTATTCATTTCTTCTAAAAGATCATCTATGCCATCACCTTGTGCAATAGTAGTATCCATTGAGAAATGCAAGATACCATCACCAAAAAAAGTATCTGAATCAACTTCAAAAGTGAGTTCTGCTTTTAATATTAAACTTAGTTTAGCTTTGGCAATATCAAATGTTGGAATCTCAAAAGATGTGTAAGCATTGGATTCTAAAAAAGAATAGGGGATCACAATACCATCTGAAGCAATTTCAAATCCAGCGACACCTTCAATCGCAATATACCATCTATATTGGATAGGACGCTCATTATAGACATCGCTTTCATTTACATTGAAAAAATCTTCTTCTATATTGGTTAAAAGATTACCACAAAAAGTATCAATAGCTTGTCTTTCTGTATCATCAGGGTATTGTTTAACTTTTTGTGTGCCTAAAGATTCGACTACATTTGTGTTATCGACTACATTATTTGATTCAAGCAATGTATTTAAGCCTTTTGCTCTCTTATTGATTTTTTTAGCAACCTTAACAATATCTGCTGTTGGTGCGGGGTTTTCTACCTCAAGCAATGTTGTTAATTTTTGGGATTGTTTAGCGATCTTTTTTGCTAAAATCCCAGCATCTTTGACTTTTTCTGTTGCAATGTTTTTAAGATCAAACATACAAGAAACCTTTGTTTTTTGGGGTTGTAGGGAACAGATATAAAAAACAAGAATTGAATACTTTCTTATTTCCACCACCTGTGTTAATAGACAGATAACACCCTTTTTTAGCATTTGCAAATAAAAATTAAAACGAATAAAAAATATTTGATCTTGCTTTACACTATGCTACTGAAAAATTTAGCTTATACAAATTTCTACGATACATACCTTATGAGAAGTTATATTGTTATCCCTAATCCTATTTGAATGTGCTTATAATAAATATTCTTTAATTCTCTTCCAAAAACAAAATAAACCCTTCAAAGTCAGCTAAAATTTCAACATCTTCCCCATTAAGTTTGGGCAAGGCTACTGATAAATCATCATTTGTGATAATAAAAATATTTTCTTTGGGTGTGGATATAGCATTGACTAACTGATAGTCAGTATATCTTCTTCTGTCCTCTTCATCAAAAGAAATCACGGTGCTTTGTGCAAAAGCCAATTCATCTTCAAAAAGTATATTGCCAATCAAACCTTCTGAATCTGCCAAATCAAAAAAATCTAAAAGGTTGTTTAGGTGTTCCCCCAGATAACCCGCGTCAAATTCTGCCAAATTAGGAAAATCTAAAATTTCTTCGTCCACACCACGAAAGATATTCAAATTATCCGATCCACTAAGGCACATCTCTTCATATAACCAATCCACAAAATCGATCTCATCTTGAGTTAGGTATTTCCCCACTACCAATTCACCCAATGTAGATTCCACCCATTGATCTAATCTATCCAATTGATCGACATTTTGCTTCCCAGCATACGCCATATAAGATTCAAGAACACTTTGCTTCAATCTCATGCCACTTACAATTTTTTTGAAGTTAGGGATTGCATCTTTGGATCCGACTATAACCCTTTCAATAAATTCATGGATGTTCGCCATATTTGAATCTAAACTTTGCTCGGTGAGATATGATGCAAAGCCTGTCTGATTCAATACCAAAACCCATCTATCCTCTGATATTTTCTCTAATACATCTTGATTAAGTACTTCAGCGAAAATATTATCTTCAGACAAGCCATTATGCTCAATTCCGAATTGGAAAAAACCTAAAACATCTTTTTTGTGCTTATCCAAGCTAATAGAATATCCATGAAATTCGCCAAAACATTCCACCTTAATATCAAACAAGCCACTTAGGGACGATTGATATCTTTTAAGAATTTCTCTCTTTGCAAATTGGATGATCTCATCCTGTCTTGCGATACGAACACCTTCTGAACTTAAGACAAGTTCGGGTGTAGCTTCCTTTACATTTTTCATCTTTAACTACCTTTTTAATGGTTGTGTTGTTTTAGCTATAACCTTATTTCACTTGAAATAGGTGTATTTGGTTGTTGTTTTGTTTTTTGTTTTGAATCAAAGCATGGGAAATAGGGGCAGTGATTCTTTCCCCCAATAAACCACATAATGCGTTTGAATAATAACCTTTTGGCTTACCGACAATATCTTTTTCCAAAAGCTTGTTAGCCAATTCTACAATATCTCTTTCTTTGGGTATGCAAATCGCTTCACTTCCTTCAAAATCGAAATAAGGATGTCTGGGTAATTCCTTAAAAGATATTCTCTTTTTAGGATCCACATTCACACATCGACTCATACCAAAGCTTTTTAGATCGGTAATATCCAATCCGATTGAACGCTTGAAAAAGGCTGTCGCCAAAGATGATACTTCAAATGTGGGAAAGTTAATCAAATCTACCAACGAGATATATTCATCACAATCGCCAATCCACTCTTGTAATGCAAGTAGGAAAGGGTGTGTATGTGCATACCTTTGTGCGTTTTCAGTAAAGAACGTATTCAGCCATTCAACATTGACGGCTAATTCCGTAATATCGACTTGTGCAATCACTTTGATTAGTATTTTAGGCATATTACCTGCGATCAATAACTTGCAAATCAAATCGAATTTTGCCTTTTCTAAGTCTTCATCGGTAAGATAAGCCACAAAATCTAAAATATCTGGCAACGCACCTTGTTTGTTCAACGCCAATCCGAAAATACCCATCAAGTAGGGATTTACATGAATCTTACAAAGCCCCGCCAAACTTCTTTTATTTGAATACTCAAAATCCACAAAATCGGTGAGTTTGGGGCTTTTATCGTTCAGTAGATTTAATGCAAACTTGCGACAAACTTGGTTATCAATGAGATTTATGCACAAATCTTCAAATCTTTTTCTAATATCGTTTTTTAACATTTTTGTAGTCTTCTACCTTAATCGAAAAGTAATTCACTCAAATCTTTACAACAAACAATATAATTACCATCCCCAAACACACTGCTTTTAATATCTACATTCCATGCATATATGTAGTCATTTAATATAGCACGAACAGCACCTGAATCAGCTGGATTATGATATAAAGATTCAGCCAAATCGTCCAAGCTATGAATCTCTAACTCACAATCTTCTAGGACATTATCTTCACTCAAAAGAGTGCAAGAGAAATAAGCACCATCATCATACATGGCGATAAATGATTCATCGTCCAAATCGATATCCAAACCTATTCCCATTAAGAAACAATGCAGGAAAGCACAAATAGGAATACATTCCCCACCATCTTTTTTTGGATCGCCATAAAACAAATCATGAAGGGCAATACGATCTTCACCTTTAAGCAAAGCCTTTTTCAAAACATCTGTGAATCGTTCTTCAATTTGCTTTGCTTTTTTGTATTCAGATGCACAAACGCTTTTGAGGGACCAATCAATATCTGACTCATAATTACTTTGGAAACAATTCACCTTCTGTAGAACAGCCGAAATTTTTCTTACCCAAACTTCTCTATGAGATTTGACATCTTCTTCCATTACGCCAATATCCCAGAACATTTTTGATAAGAATTTTCTAACCAACTCACATTCAACATTAAGATGTTCAGTAGGATTATTTGTATAACTCAATAAAGCTAAAGGCATTTCCCCTTCTTCCCAAATTTGAAGATCAAAGAATATACGACCAATAGCATCTTTTAACAAAGACTCTTCACAAAAATCGATAGTAAGAATCAATGCATCATCAAACCTTACACAATCAATCAAATCATTTCCTTTTCGACCCCTGATTTCCAATCGGCAACTTTGAATATCCTTGAGTCCAATAATAGATTCCCCATTCTCATCGTGTGCGTATGAATCAATGTTGTTTTTGGTGAAATATAGGAAATCATGAGAACATTCAGCAAATGGGCAGTGATCGAACAATTCCAAAATAGGAAATTTCTTTTTTGATACCTTTTTTACGGCTTTTTCTAATTCAGTGAGAGTTTTACCCTCAAACGCAACGATCTCATTGTTAAAATGCTTTAACAAATAAGCTTTATCAATGTTTTTTTGCATATCGCAATATCCTTAGCTGGATTGTGGAAAATTACCCTTTTCATTGGGTAGATGTTTTTCTATCTTATGTATGCAACTGATGTCAAATTTATTTTTTTACTTTTTACTCTGTCCTGTGGATTGGGGCAAATAAAAAACCCCTGCTTTGAAAGGCAGGGGCATTTGAAATTAAAGATAGTGTTTAATAATATACCTAATCATCACACAATTCCCAATTACATATAAACGCAGTAAGTTTTTCACCATCTGAATCTTGAACCAAACCTTCAATATCATCTAAAATCCCTAATGTGCGTGAAACATCTTGCAATAAACTTTCACAACTTCCGATATTGTCTTGCAGTAAAAATATCAATTCCGCAGAATCTTTTACGATTATGTCTTCACTAAGACTATCATTCCGTGTATTAGTCAAGAAATGTATAACATCGAAATAACGATCATCATAGGACGCACAAGATTCTTTCAAATCATGTCTTGTATCAAATTTCATACAAAGAAATAAATGTAAAAGGTGGCAAATAGGCACACAATTTCTATGATCTACTTCACCAAGTAGATCAGCAACAAGGACAAAATCATCTGAATGAATGCTCAACATATTATCTTGATTCACACGATCCTTTAAGAGTTCAATAAAAGCTTTCTCTCTTGCTAGGTGGTCCGCACCATCAACACCTGTAAACAACTTCATGAAATATTCATTTAATTGCAGGACCTGTTCTTCATAACTTCCCCTTCCTTTAGGGACAAGAGATTGGCAGTCCACGTAGATTGCATATAGACGGGAAAGCCTACTTACAAACCCTTGTAATTGTAGATCAAAGCTTTCTTCAGTATTCTGAAGTTTAGTATCCCAGAATTTATCCCATTGCTGTTGTATAAACCCAAAAACTTTTTCCTTTGCGATAGCAAGGTGTTCACCTATATTTTCCTCAAAATACCAAAAAAGGTGTGATCTTATAACATTATTTGAATCCTTAACCATATCGCTAAGAACATCAAAAGTTTTCCCATCTCGCCAATCCGGACCTTGAAACATAATATCAAAAGAAATAGGATCGCCAACATCTTCACATAGAATGAAACCTTTGGGCAATGAGATACTTAATTCACATCGATAAACAGATTTACAATCTTGTTCAACATTACCCGTGCATTCCGATTCGTCATCTAAAAAATATTCAAAGGTAAAAACCCATTCTTCTGTAGCAAAATGCTTAAAAGACTCTAATACATAGAATGTTGAAATCCTAGACTCAACCAAATCTTTTACTGATGAAACAGCCCTATCTTCAAAATCAAGAAGATCATCTTTGTAGTAGCTTAACAAATCTTCTCTGTTTAGTTTGTTTTGCATAATGCAATATCCTTTGTGGATTGTGTTGTGTGGATATTCACAAAGTGAAATAGGTTAATTCCTATACTCAAAAAGTGAAGTATCTTATCTATATCATCTTAGGTAGTTAAAGCAAGTATATTTTTTATTTTTTAATTACATCTGCAAAAAGGTATATTGAATATGTTTTAATCCTGTGCCAAATCCCAATTAATAACGATTGCTTCTCTGGTTGGCTCTAAACTACTAATCCAATCACATATCCCTGTGGCATTGTTCAAGCATTCGGTCAAATCTTGACCACAAAGCCGTCCATAAACAAATTGGTGTGCAAGTGCTTTTGCTAATGGATCACAATCAATTAACATTACATTATCGTTTTCCGCTAAACTTAAGAAATGCTTATCAGTATCTTCATCTATCTTTTCAAAAAAATCTTTTTTATCTATCTCTTCAAAAAAACCTAAAGTAGATTCCCCACTTAAATCGAGATCAAGCTTAAGAAATTTTTTGATGAAAACCTTTAGCAATGGGCAGGCACTTTGTTCAAGTGAATATTCCTCAAACAAATCAGCTATTAGGATATAATCCGAATCTTTGTCATTCAATCGTGCTTGTAAATCCAATGCGAATTTCTCACATGATAGTAATGATACAATACATGGGTTAGCAATCAAAAACTTTTTGACCCCTACTTTTTTGACGGCAAGATGATCTTTAAGCCGTCCACTACAACCTACAAATAAATACGCTAGAAAATCTTGTTCCCAAAGGATTTCCCCAAAAGATCGTGCATACACATTAGTGATATTTTCTCTTTTTCCATCCTTAACATCAGTATTGAAAATGATGGTAAAGAACAAGGGTTCGTAGCCTTCGGTAAGTAGGCAATCCATAGGAACAACTTCCAATACACAGCGTTCAACATCACTTAAAGTAATTTCAATTTCACCATCATTGTTTTTGGGGTAGGTTGAAATATCATTCTCTAAAAAATACTCAAAATTGAAAGATGAGTCATCTGGCGAAACATTTTCAAAGACTTCAACTACATCATTCCTTCCAATAGAATCCTCAATTTTAGCTTTTACGGACGCAATAGCCTCTTCTTCAAAAGTAAGAAGCTTCTCTTCATGGGACTTTAACAAGTATTCCCTGCTTATTTTGTTTTGCATAATGCAATATCCTTTATGGATTGTGTTGTGTGTATATTCACAAAGTGAAATAGGTTGATTCCTATACTCAAAAAGTGAAGTATCTTATCTATATCATTCTAGTCAGCTAAAGCAAATATATTTTTTATTTTTTAATCGTATTTATGTGGTATATTAAAAGTGTTTTAAATTTGAACTAGATCAGGGTGAATAACCAAAGCAACTTGTCGTGGGTTTAAACTAGGGATCCAATCGAATATCCCCACTGAATCTTGTATATATTTACGCAAATCTTCACAAAAATCACCATATAAATAATGATTTGCAAGTTTCCCAATCAACCCTTCCCAATCGATCAATGTTATGTTCTTATTACTTACTAGGTATTCAAGACATTCTATTGGATCACTGGTATCGCCATCACGCATAATTTCAAAAAAATCAAAATCTGAACACATATCCACTTCATCTTTCAAATGCATCTTAACACCCAAAAAATCGCAAACAAAAATATCTAATAGTGGGCATCGAACAACCCATCCTGTTGATGAAGAATTATCTACACATTGAGATAATAAGATATAATCCGAATCACAGTCATCTATTTCATCTTGTAATTCCAATGCAAAGCATTCACTTGCTTCCACTAAATAAGCATTAGATTCCAAATACTCATCTTCTTTGTGGATAAAGTCAGTAGGTAATAAAGATATATTGGGATAACGCTTGTAGATTTGTCTATAGGCGTTTGCCAAATTTTCTGCGAATCGTCCAGATAAATCACAAACACCATCTTCCACAAAAGCATGATAATTCTTGGATAAAAACTTTTGGACGGCAATTTTTTTAATTGCAAGGTGGTTAGGAAGTTCATTGATACTAAATGCAAATTCATAGGGCATGAAAGATGCACCTTTAAACATTTTTTCTAATGCTTCTTCATACACTTCCTTGTTATCAAACCCATCATTGAGAACGATTGTAAAGGACATAGACTCATAGTTTTCAGTAAGTAGCCAAGACGCAGGAACAACTTCCAATACGCAACGATGAACATCTTTTATATCAATGCAAGGATCACTATTTTCATTTTTAGGATAGCTAGAAATATCGTTCTTTGAAAAATACTCAAAATTGAAAGATGATTCATCCAAAGATACAATATTGAAAACATCAACAACATCTGTAATTCCTTTGGCGTATTCAATCCTAGTTTTTACGGATTCAATCACTTCTTTTTCAAAACTTAAAAGCTTGTCTTCATGGGACTTTAACAAGTATTCCCTATTTATTTTGTTTTGCATAATGCAATATCCTTTGTGGATTATGTTGTGTGGGTATTCACAATGTGAAATAACTGGATTTCTATATCCAAAGTGAATCATCTCATGTATATCATTCTAGTCAGCTAAAGCAAATATATTTTTTATTTTTTATATTTTAAAACATAGACCCTTCTATACAAGGGTAAATTCATTAGGATTATTTGATTTTCCTTAAAGCATTTTTCATGATGGGAACGATTTTTTGAATATCATCAAGTTTCTTTATGGGGATATAAGTATCTTTTAGGTTGTCCCATGCACAAGGTATTGACCCCCTATTCCTTCCACCAATGAGATCGATCAACCAAACGCAACCTTTATTTGCTTTGATTAGCTGTTCGATTTTTTGTGATTGATGGTTTGTTGATTCGGATGGTTCGCCATCTGTAATAATAACCAAATCTGTTCCCTTTTTCAATTTACCAGCGGATGTTAAGGCATCGGATAATTGAGATAACCCACGATAGCAGGATATAATATCAGTGCTACAATGATTAGGTTCTTGCAAATTTGCAAACGCAATATCATTTTCAAAAACAACTGAATGTGATCCCCACCCCAATAAATGTGTCTTTTTCATTGTATAAAGACAAATTGCGATTGTTTTTGCGAGATCGAAGTAGGAAATACCTTCTTCAAAATGAGAAGACATTGACCCTGATATATCAACTGATAGGATAAAATCGCCATTACCATTGTTTGAACTTGATCGGATAACTGGTGCTTTGTTTTCTGCAATATCTGCTATTGCTAGAATGGGGCTGATTTCCAAATCTGTCGCAAACTTCCCAAATCTTACTTGAGAAAACTTTCCCCGTGTAGCAACAATATCATCGTTGAAGTATGAAGTAGGTAAACCCCTTTTCAATCCATCCAAAACTTCTTTACACACACCCAATAGCTTTGGAACTTCCCATAGCAATTTACGAAATGCTTCTGGCATTTGAACTAGCTTTTGACCCTTGTTCAAATATTTGAATAAATTTGTTTTGTCTGTGAAATCTCTTACTTCATCGGATTCTTCTAATTCCTCTTGAACTTCTTTTTTTGACTTGTAATCCAATTGATCTATTTCTGGGATTCCTGTATCCTTTTGGAACTCTTTCTCAATTTCTTGTTTTAATGCTTCTAGCATTTCTTCTGATAGATTATCCAAATCTAAATTATTGAATTCAACACTTTCATTACTTCCCGTCCCCGCTTGACTACTTTGGGATTGACTGCCATTTTGTGATGAATCACTTTGAGATTGACTGCCATTTTGTGATGAAGCACTTTGAGATTGATTATCACCTTGAGCATTACTTTGAGATTGATTATCACCTTGAGCATTACTTTGAGATTGATTACCACCTTGAGCATTACTTTGAGATTGATTACCACCTTGAGCATTACTTTGAGATTGATTACCACCTTGAGCATTACCTGATTGATCGGCACTTTGTGATTGACTGCCATTTTGTGATGAATCACTTTGAGATTGATTACCACCTTGAGCATTACCTGATTGATTACCACTTTGTGATGAATCACTTTGAGATTGATTACCACTTTGTGATTGGTTGCCTTGAGATTGGTTGCCTTGAGATTGGTTGCCTTGAGATTGATTACCACTTTGTGATTGATTACCACTTTGTGATGAATCACTTTGTGATTGATTGCTTTGTGATTGGTTGCCTTGAGATTGGTTGCCTTGAGATTGGTTGCCTTGAGATTGGTTGCCTTGAGATTGATTGCTTTGAGATTGGTTGCCTTGAGATTGATTGCCTTGAGATTGATTGCTTTGAGATTGGTTGCCTTGAGATTGATTGCTTTGTTGTTGAGAAGAGTTATTAACACGATTTGCTATATTTTGCATCATCTGTTGCACTCTATTATTTTGAGCATTGCTGGATTGGTTATTTTGAGCATTGCCGGATTGGTTATTTTGAGCATTACTAGATTGGTTATTTTGAGCATTGCCGGATTGGTTATTCTGACCATTATTTTGAGCATTGCTAGATTGGTTATTTTGAGCATTGCTGGATTGGTTATTCTGACCATTATTTTGAGCATTGCTAGATTGGTTATTTTGAGCATTGCTGGATTGGTTATTCTGACCATTATTTTGAGCATTGCTAGATTGGTTATTCTGACCATTATTTTGTGGTTGAGATTGACCATTATTTTGTGGTTGAGATTGACCATTATTTTGTGGTTGATTCCCTTGTGATTGCTTCTCTTGGGGTTGAGATTGGCGATGATCTTGCTTTTTTTGAGTAGCCTGTTGGATATCTTTTAGTTTATCCTTTGCAATTTTTCTCATACGATCTACAAATTCATCATGGGCGAGTTCTGCCACATCGGGTGCGATACGATTTACATCGTCTAATTGTCCTTGAATATACAAGGGTAGTAAAGGATGCCAAGCTGACATTTTTTTATCCTTTGTTTGTGTTGAAAAAGAAATCTTGGTTGCGAACAACACAAGAGTTCAGATAGGTATATCATTTATCTTAGTGAAAGCAAATTTTTATTCATCTTTTTAGGTTTGAACAATAACGCATTTTTGCTACAAAAATTTGGTTGTAAAAATGAAAAATGCCATCTTGCATATAGCAGACGGCATTTTTAGGGATGATTATTTTTTTCTATTCTTGATTCCGAATATTTACTAATTTAAGACACTATTTTTAATATTATTAGAAGTTTGCAAAGCTCTCTGAAGTAGATTTTGCAAATCGATTTGCCAGTGGATAGGTAGATTTGGCAAAGCATTTTCTACTGATGTCAAATCTGATCTTGCACCCCTTCTCAATCGATCTTTTAAAGCTTCTAAAGTTTCAGTAGATTTCAACAATTCCTTACAAGATTCTTGATAGATAGTTTGATGTTCAAAACTTCTTGCCAAAAATCCGAACGCCCAAGCATCTTCCAGCATTACTTCTGTTCCTTGACGCATTACACAAGATGTTGCCAAAAGCCTTGCACACTGAATCAATGATCTATCGGATAGTTTGGCATCTTTGAACACACCTGCTTTTTTATCGACAATATCATCAAATCGCATAAGGGTATCTGTGATCTTGTTTACATTGTTCTTCAAAACTTCATCGATCTTGGCACTTGTTTCTCTTAAGAATTTTGTTGTAATCATTCTTAACTCTTTGCCTTCGCTATCTTTCTTAACAAGACTTTCATGATTACCTGCTTCATTCAATGCGAACTGTAGAAAAGCTTTTTTATCCTTGCAATAAGACACGGGGATAAACATTGCAAAACGATCAGCCAAAGCACCTGACTCTTCATCAGGAAATTCATTTGACGCACCAATGATAGCTTTTAACAAGGTGGGTTGTGCCTTGCCTTCTTCCATGTAAACTCTTTCATTCAACAAGCTTAATAACGCAGTGAGCATTGCGGACCTTGCCTTGAAAATTTCATCGATAAACGCATATTGCACACTTGGTAAATATCCAGATGTATTTCTAACTCTTCTATCTTTTTTCAATTCAGTGAGAGAAATAGAACCTAATGTATCATCGGGGTCAGAGAACGCATGAAGTAGACAACTGAAACTTGGTGCGGGTAAAGCTTCTAAAACTCTTTTAGCCAATGCGGATTTTGCAGTCCCGGGCTGTCCGATTAACACGGCATTATAACCAGCCAATAGGCAAGTGAGCATAGCGGTTGTTTCAGTTTCCCTTGCATAAAAGGGTTTAGTGATTTCGGAAATAATCCTTGCAAATGGGTTTTGTGTATTTAAACTCATTTTTAGATTCCTTTGTAGGTGTTGAAGTTTGAGCAAATTGCTCGGGTAAAACTAGCTTTAACACTGATTGTAAGTGATGTCAAAACTTTTTTGGTTTTTTTAAGATTCTCAAATTTGTATCACAAATCCGAATCATCTTTTTAGATACAACAATATTCTTTGAGAGTATTGTGTATTTTGCCCCACCTATCCCCCTGCTATTAAGCTTCTTCTAAAAATCCTTTGTAGTTAAACACATAATTTTCAGTAATTGCTTGATCTACCAATCCACGCCCGTATATCGCTATGGCATCTTCATATTTTGCTTCCCTACCATCCTTTGCTCTATCCAATACCCATTTTTGAACATCCTTAAGGGTGTTATTCACAATCTTAATCTCTCGACTGTTGTCAATCACAGGGGTGTTATTGGATGCCCCAAAGAAATCATCTTCTATTGGCTCTTCATTCTCTTCTACATGATCTTGATTTTCTTCACTAAAAGTAGAAGGAACGCTAAACTCTTCATCATCATTTTGATAGAAATCTAATACATCACTCTCATGTTGTTCATCAGATAATTCAGTATCATCATCTGCCATTGAGTCAATTTCTATTTCTATCCTTTGATGGATATTCACTGACCCTGTATTGAGATCGACACTTTGAATCTCTTGAGAATCTTTTACCCAAACTTCCAACCCCGTGTAGCCTTGTAAATCAAAATGGAAATCCCCAAGACTTGTTTTGTATTGTAATTGCTTTGTAGCAGGTTGATATTCTACAAAAACAACACCATTAAAGACTTTAGGCAAATTGCCTTTGATAAAGACTTCACAAGGATTTGCCCAGCTGAAAACTTGCATTGGTATTGGTGCAATCCCAGAAATGCTAATAGGATTGTCGTCCACTACCTTTGTGCTTTTCTTTGACTTGTTCTTAGCTTGTTCTTGTTTTAGTTTTAGTTTAGCAACACTATCATCAAGCATTTTATCTAATCTTGCAAACTCTTTAATGAGAGTATCACTGATCCCATATTCATCAACGATTGATAGCAAATTTTTTAAATCCTGTTGATCGTTTTTTAAGGTGCTTTCTCTAGCATTCTCATTGGCGATCAACTTAGTTTCTAAATCTTTTAAGTGATTCACTGCGTGATCGTGATAAGCATTTTGCAAAGCATTGAAATCAGCATTGGCGAAAATGTTCCAAGCACTGACAAACTTTTCATTTACGCCTAAACATCTTAAAGCTTGTAAATATCCATCCACATAATCCTTCAAAGAAGGGTGGATAAGCAATGTGCCATTGTTCATCTTAATTGCTTTCACATTCAAATGACTTTCAAATTTGGCAAATGATCTTCTCAAAGCTAATGCATCAACAATTCCCCTATGCTTCTCAAAAATTGCAATAGGTTCAATATTATATCTCTTGCACATCATACTAGCTGAAACTGACACTAGAACATTACGAGAAACACCAGACAAAGCAATAACACCTTCAGGCTCGGCTTCATGTCCTTCATTACTTGTGATTGCATGAAGAATTGAGAATGCATCAGTGATAGTTTCATTAAAACAAGTCCACTTGGCTAAATCTTCAGTTTTGCCCCTATTTGTGATCAATCTGCCAATAGGTGTCTTATGACCATCCAATTCATCTTTTAACTTGTTGAACGCCGCCTTATCAGAAGTGATTGATGGCAAAACATCTTCATAGTCAGGGAAATCTCTAATGACCTGCTCTAATACAGATGGGGAAATGGGATCGAAGTTTAGAAATCCTGCACAAAGCAAGATATGTTGAGAATTTTCTGCAAGTTTTTGCATTTTTTAACCTTTCTTCTTTCTTGAGATGGGTAAAAGGTATTTCAAACAAAACACACCTTTTTAGTGAAAGCAAATTATTTTTAGAAACTTCAAAAATATTTTTGACAATCTGTTTAATGTATGACAATACTTTTTTTGCAATAAGCAAACCCCTTACTTTTACCAAAGGATCACAAATGTCCGATGATAATAAACCCGAAGATAAGAATCTTCAAAACAAGCTTAACAATAACTATTTGCCACATATTGTTAAGCTATCCGCGTCTGTCGATAAAGCTTTTGATCAATTACAGGATATGGATTCTTTAATTGCTAAAACTTTAAACTTGTCCGAATCTCAAACATCCAAGTTTGAGCAAATCAAAAATGCATATTCCCAATTTGTCAAAGCAGATGCGAAATCTCAAAATCAAAAACTATCAAAAGTTTTAGATTGTTTTCAGCGTTATTGTGAATCTTTAGACAAACAACCACACGCACACCCCCCATTTTCCAATGATCTCACTTACTATCATATCGCAAAAATCGTTTTTGATACAAGAGTTCAAACACTAAAAAACTTCCTAAGAGAACGAAATTTACTTTTGTTCCAAAACCCAACACTAAACAAGGCAAAAAGGAAATAAAATGATAGCCGGCAAAACTTCTGCTTTAGCACTTCTTAAAGCTGTCGCACCAGAACAAACACATTCTTCATATTCATTAGAATTGAAATCTTGTGAGAATGTAGAACGAATTACAGCCCTTGCGAATCTCATTGAGAATACTGCAAAAACTTTTTATCCAAGCTTATCCCTGCCCCATCATGTTCTTCAAACCCCAGCATTACGGGATACCGAAAATTCCTATGACTTTGTGAATATGGGTGCAAAAGATTTCTTGTTTGGCATCGTGCTTTTAACATCCGATACTATGTATATCGGTGTAGTAAATGAAGATAGCTTAAACATCAAAGCCCCACTTGATACAACCGCTATTTTTGAAAGTGTTTTGATTCTAACTAAGATCGCAATCCAAAATCCTTTCTTAACACCCATTGGAACATCTTTAGTGTCAAACAATCTTTTATTGGCATTCCCTTTGTATGTTCAAAATCTTGCAATAAGTTCCCCACATACAAATAGGGTAGATGCGGTGCGAGCACAAGCTTTTCATTGTTTTTTAACAAAGCTTTTGAATAACTTTAGTAAGAATGAAAGTTATTCACTTGATCTCATTATAGCTGATGATATTTTTGCCAAAGATAATTCTCTTGTGAATTACGCGGGGATGCGTGTTGAACAATTGGATAACCATCCTGATTATTGGGTAATGAACGACAATTATGGAAACCCTATAGAAAAAAGAAGAGATTCAAATACAATACTTGTCCTAGATAACCTTCCAATCGAGATCGTTCGTAAATTTGAGAATCTTCTATCTGCCAAGAGATTTGTGAAGATGAACAAAGAAACACTAAAAGAAGTATCCTTACAATTTGATATCGCAGGTGCTTGTGCCTACAAAAAACACTATCTTTCAAAAAATCGTCTTTTCAGTATGAATGCAGAAGGGTGTATATTTTCCGCATCTGAAAAAGCTATTGCCAGAATCGAATCTAAATACGCAAAGGATTTCTACTTAGATATTTGCAAAACTATAGATATTAGCAAAGACACCTTTCAAATCCCACATACACACGGACTAATATTGCCAAAATTTCTTCATCAAGCTAAAAAAGGTGGATACCTTATTACAAAAAGTGAAAATATGGCTAATACCAAATTACCCGCGTTATTGGCAGTTTCATTGGATAGCAAATCAAATAAATGGTCAGAGATTGATTCATCTAAATCCCAAATAGCTTTATCTTTCTTGCTAGATAATGTCCTTATCAATGTTCCCATCAAAACTTTCACTTTCCCATCAAATGAGATAGATCAACTCTTTGCATTAAGAGATGATGTTAAAACTTGGCGATATGTCAATTTACCTGATAAGGCAACTCAACTAATCATGGAAAAATTGGCTACAATCCCCAATATTGCCACAGATATTCTTTTGTATCTTAATGTGAACGCCAAGCAAAAAGAACGCATATTACATGGGAAAATCGTTTACACTTCTAATAGCGATCCTTCTAAGGCAGAATTTTTGGAACAAGATATTTTTGAATTAAGGATAACAGAAGAAGTTTTTGCCGGACTCTTTCATACGGAAGTAGAAGATCATACAGGTGTATTTAAAAGGGTTATCAATTTGACACCCTTTCACGCAATTTACCCTAGTTTGCTACCCATAAATTGTGTTTTGCAAATCCCTTATGCACTTACAGAAGCCGAATCCCCTGAAAGAAAAAAGACAATCGGTGGTATGCTTTTAAAATGTATCTACTTTGATTCAATAGGTAATTTTTTAGGCTCTTCCCTATCTTCTATGGAAATATCATAAATATTCACAACCTAATTTTGAAATAGCATCTGGCATAATTTAAAAATCTAAAAATAATTTTGACATCACTTATTTGGGAACATATCATCGACAACGCCATGCATAACTCGCTGGCTTTTTTCAACCTAAAACAAGGATACTTAAGAATGTTCGCTGATAGAAGATTCCACAAGCTAAGTATTAAGACTAGCAATCCTATTTTGATTCAAAAGCTTTTAGCCTTTGATCTACAAGTTAAAAGTAATGAAGCTTTACCACTTATTTCGAGTTTTTTGTTAGACGCTGATGATGTTGCACTAAAACGAGATTATTCTTTAGGACACACACACGCATCATTAAACACATGGTTAAAATGCAATCCACAAGATATTATGATATCCAAAGACATGATTAGAAGAACCTGTTTAGAAAACAATAAGCTACTCATGGATATTCAATTCTCTTCAGATGATACACCCAAAGAACTTTTTCTTTTCTTGTATTTTGCATATAACCCATTAAATACACCTACTAAGGCTGATTCTAATTGGGATGATGATATTGAAGGGATTGATACCCGTATTTGTGTTCTTTGGGTAAATGCAATAGGCGATTGTTCTTATTGGATGGATGGCGAAGAAGCCCATGCTGTCCCAAGAAATATACACTATGATCGCTATGATACTTTTGCTCAAGACATCAAAGCAGAGTTTAGGGATTATTACGACATCGATATTCAAAATGTTCTTGAAGATGATGATGGGTATGATTGCCCTGAAGATTGTAATTGCATTGCGAACATTGGCAGGGTTGAAGATGAATCAACAGCAGTTTATCCTGAATCCGAATTGCTTTTAGATTTATTTGCACACATCGAAAAAACTTTGGAAGTGAAAAACATTCTCAAGGCTGATTCTTATGGGTTTTTAGCACCTAACAAACTTTTTTTTGACTACAAAGAATCAAACGCAAACCCAATTAGTTTTTTTGCCCTTTGTTGTGTCAATGCCCAAACATCTGAAATTGAGATTGCATTAAAAAGCGGGTATAAAGGCAATTTCTATATTTCCTTTCCCAACAACACATCTCTTAATGTGATTGCAGAAAAAATGGAAATAGAAGCTCACAACTTTCTCGAATTCATGAAACAGGATTAAAAAGGAAGTAAGCTACAAATGGATCAGAACCTTTTCCACAAAGACATTTTTTGGGATATGCCAAAATTCTTTGATCGTCTATACGATGCAATTATGGATATAACCCTTGATGGCGAATATCTTACAAAAGTATCTAGCTTTGGTGTGCTAAGTGAAACTAACTTCTTTTTAGTTATTGATACGCACGATAAAGCTAGTCGATATTTCCCTTGCTTTGACTTGCAGTTTTCCTTTTATCCAGAAAATAGATCACTTTATACTTCTATCAGTGATTTGGACGGATTGACTTTTTCAGAACATCATTCTATTGATAAGGCTTTGGAAGAGATTTCTCAACTCGTTAAAAGCTATGCAACTTTTGATATTTTTAATAACGAAGATCAATATTAAATCCATACTGATAATAATCTAAAAACATAAAAATAAATTTGATTTTACGCATTACATGATATACTAAAAACATAACTCATTTATCTCAAGTGAGATTTGCATCAACACAAGGTGATTTATATGCAAACATTTTTACCATTAAAAACTTATGCACAAACAGCACAAGTTTTAGATTACAGAAGGCTTGGCAAACAGCGTGTGGAAGCTTGGCAGATTCTACAAGCTATTGAAAAAAGAAAACAAGGCATTACAACAGGTGCATGGATTAACCATCCTTGTGTCCTAATGTGGCAGAACGCAGAAATCCAGCTTATTACTTACGCTATTGCTATTTGTAAAGAATGGATTGATCGTGGTTATCAAGACACAATGCTATCTCGTTTTGAAGAGAAACTAGCATTTTATCAAACTTTGGATTTTACAGATGCTTTGCCAATTTTTTTAGGTAATGAAGATTTCCATCAATCCCATAGATCAAATCTACTTAAAAAAGACTTTGACTACTATTCACAATTTTTCAATGACCCTACCGATTTGCCGTATCTTTGGCTGATCGAACAAAAATAGGATTAAACAAGATGAAAAATTTAAACATTCTTTCGCCAGAAGAAATTAGGCATAGAAACAAAGATAGCATTAAACCAATTCTCACATTTGATCCTTCTCGTTGCACTTGTGCTAATGGTGGGAATCTAGGTATTTGTGCATTTTGCACAAACAATGTCAATGCTTTCTCAAAATGTGGCACAATCATTTTCAATACTCTTTTTGAGAAATGCAATCATGATTCAACCTTTCCTTTTAGAGTGATTACGCCCGAACATAATGGTGGTTTTAACTTAAAACAATTGCTTTTCCTTGACGCTAACCCATTTGTCCATCTTTCCCAAAGCCCACGCGGGATCAATAAATTATTCGATGATCTTTTTCATGTGATAGATTTAGAGATTGAAGGTTATATTTCATTTTTCACTTTTGCAGAACATAAAGATTTTTGCCTTTTAGAGTTTCGCACACACATTGCGCAATGTGTAAAAGTAGCTTTTCTTGTAAATAATCAGTGCTTTGCCGGTGAAGATATTGATTTAGAAGAATTAGAATTATCTAATATTTTTCTCAATCAAAATGCAATTAATGAGATCGATAAACACACTAAGAGATACCAAGAATCTTCTTTCATGGGAATCAACGATACCACGAACCTTCTGGATTGTGAATATATTAATGATACTATGTATTCAGACAATTTACTTGGCAAATATCTAATGGATCCCCCCATGTTTTTCAAAGGGAAGATCATTTCTGATGATTGCGAGTTATTTTCAGAAGTTGTAGAAGAAAATAGGTTATGGCTAACACCAGAAAACTTGGGAACAAAATGGTGCGATCATGCTTTCAATATAATCAAATGGATGCATTATGGTGCAGACATTAGGAATGCTGATAACAAAGAAGAATTTATCGATCAAGGACAATATAATTTCATCCGAGAAAACTATTTAGAATTTTACAAGCTAGTTAGTTTGCACATTTTTCGCATGGCAGAAGAACATGATCTATCTTCTAGGATACCTGCAAATAAAATGAAAGCACTTTTGAATAACCAATTTAATGTAGAAATTAGGCTTAAGAGTATTAACCTACTTATACTTGCAGTTGCCTTGAAAATTCAAGGTTGTGTCGCCAATGATACAATACAATTCAACAAAATAAGATTGCCAATAGATTGTTGTTTCCCCACAAATAGCAACACTTCAGGTGAGTTTGTGATTGCCCATGATGATTTGATTCTCTTTCAAATACAAGAAAGCTTCAGAGATTCTCAACATCCTTTATACAATATCATCAAATAACAACCTTAAATCTTTATTAACTTATACCCCTTAAATCTTAAACAAGATCAACACACCTAAAAACAAAGGTTAAACATGATACCTACACAAAATATTGTTTATATTACAAAACAACAGGCGATTGATCGGAACGCAGAACCCTTAGAAAAACTTGCTTTGAATTTTGACCAAAGGCTCTCTCATGAAGAGATTGAAAATTTTGGAACTAGGATTGCAGATATTTTAAGAGATTCGCTAGACCCTTGCGAGTATGCCTGTTTTATCCCTTCAAGTTTTTATAGTGATTCTGGAAATTACTTGGACGATCTGACATTTCATGCTTTTGATAACATTCTATGTTTAGACAATATCCAAAAAGACCTTGAAAATTCTCTATACTCATTACTGATAAATACACGACTAGCGTATAATACTTTCAATTTAACACTGGGACCCATAGTGTTCTATAAGTATTTAGATTTTTGCAAAATGGCGATAACCACAAATCTTTTAGGTAATGTAGATATTTACTTTGTCTATACGCCAAAATCCCACACACCTTTAAAAACTCAATATTTGGTTAAAGAAGAATTGCAGTTAGGAAACTTCAAATCCAAGCACCTTGCAGATTCTATCCATGCACAAGAATCCTATGATAAGGGAAATGCGTTAAATACTGATGTTATTCGATTGAACATGGTAATTGAGTTATTTGGCAACGAAAAGGCAGATCAATGTGAGTTATTTACAGAACTAATAGATACTTCACTTTTTGGGCATGAAGCACCTAACTTCCCATTGGAAAAGGTTTTAGGTGATTTTCTTTTTTTCTTTGCCAATTTCATTGATAGACATCATAATCAGGAATCCGACAAAACCTATAACGATCATTATCTTTCAGATATTTTCACTTGTGTGCAATTAGTGTCTAATTTTACTTTTAGTGCAGATATATCATTTCTCATTCTTTTACTCTTATGGGAATCCTGCGACAGATCAAAGAATGAGTTTTTAACACCCATGCACTTCTTAGCTTGGTTTAATACCGAACACATCATGCAACAATCATTGACTATTTGTTCAATCCCCTTATTCAACCTTGATAATATCCCAATGAAAAAATATTATCCTTGCGTTATCCAGCATCAAAGCTTTGCTTTGGTTTTATCTTGCATTCGCCCAAATGGAATGGCAACCAATTTAGGATTGAGCCGATTAGTTAAATAATAAATGCGAACATATTATTAAAAAATATAAAAATATATTGCACACCACATTGAGAACATGATACATAATATTTGCCTATTTTTTATCCTTTAATGGATAGATCAAAGGTAGAAATTTTACCACTTTTTCAAGGATTATATGATGCCTGATTTTGAATCCCCCATCAGATTTTTTTCCCAAAAAGAAAGCGAAGAAAGAAATAAAAAGCCCATTCAAAGCTTGAGTTTTTCTTTTAAGGATTGCCATTGTGAAGATATAGCTTATTGCGATGCACATGACGGAAGTATTAGCGAATGCCCCGATAACTGCGATAAAGCTGTGGAATTTTATGAGTATCATGATTGCAACGATCATGTAGAATTTGCTTATGAGATATTTCAAGATGATGTTGCAAATATTTTAGATGATGCTTTAAATTTTGATCATGGGACATCCAGATATTATGAATGTGTTATTTCTTCCGATTATTCAGATAACATACATTGCCATGATACAAAAACATTTTATGTTGATGGGCTGAATGCAAAAGATTCAAAGGGAAAACGAATACAAACCTTTGGTGGCTTTATAGAAGATTTGCGTAAGAACGCTGACCGACACACAAGAGATTTTTCTATTGAAGAAATAGAACTCGAAGTTTATGAAGATTTTTGCAAATTGTTCATATCCTTCGATGATATAAATTTGGAAGTTTATTTTTTATCCGTAGTAGACAGCACAAAGAAAATCCCTACACATTTTGTCAAAGAAGAAGTATCATTACAGGCTTTTGGAAACAAATATGAACAAAGCTTGGCACGGCATTTTGAACATTGCGTTGAGTATCATCTACATTTTGGCGATGTCTGTAATGTTTTAGATGATGACACATTATCTTATGGCAGTTTTGGGTTTTTATTTTATGGGGAAAGAATCAATGATATTTTCGATGTTTTTTGTGAATTGTTTGACGATTTAAATACAAATGGGGAAAAGGGAAATCTATTTTCACATAAAAAGGTAGAACATAGCTTTAAAAGAGATTTATATCAAGCTTTGAAATGGTATTTTCGCTGGTATGCTTATACAAGAGATTTAGCTGATGATCGCAAGGCTTTTGCCGATATGCAGGATTCTGAACTAAGAGAAATATTAAAAGATGATGATGACGCAGAAATATTAGTATCAACAATTTGTATGTTCTTGGATTTTTTGAGAACCAAAAACATATCAAGCGATGTCCCAAGCCTTTTATACCTTCTTACTTGGATAGCAACAGGGGAATCAGAAAACTTTGAAGGGTGGTTTAATTCTCGGCATCCGTGCTTAACTTTAGATGTATGCACATTGCCTTTGTTTAATCATCTGGATGAAAGATACCAACCTTTTCTCATCTCTTGCGATCACTTTGGGATTGTAGTTAGCATATTGGTAAATGGCAGTTCAACCAATTGGGACGATCTAAAACTATCTAATCTTCAAAAAAGAAGCTTTTTTTAGGAAGGTTGTTATATGAAAAAAGTAGATGTTATCATCATTTGCATTGATGGATATAGGATTGACACAAAGATCACTTGTTTCCAAGATTTAAGAACAATCGTAGGTGGAAATCTAGCATTTAAGGAAGTAAATGGCTCTTCATTGGTTGTTTGCTATAATTCTTTGAATCCAGACGATCTACCCTTGAATGAAAAATTTCCAAAATTCAATGGCACTATTGCTTTTATTGAGTTTAGTGAAATGCAGACACTTCCCATGACAGACGATAATATAAATATCCAATAAACAAGCTAGTTATCACTGAATCATGATACAATCATAATATTTTTTACATTTTCATTTGCATATCAATATAAAATTCATTATACATATCTCACCTACCGACAAAGATTAAACAGAAATTAAAAACAATCCTGTTTTTCTCGGTGGTCCCTTCAATCCCCTAAAATAAAGGATTTTTTAACATGGGATTAGATAATTACTTCACTCGCCCAATTCAAGAAAAAGACAACTTGGTGCGATTCTACAAAGCCCAAAAAGAGATGTTATATCTAGCAAACGAAGATAATAGCTTTCTCGATCACACAGAAGATGAAGACCTTTTTATTCAAAATATGGGATTCAGATTAGAGCCTGCCAACCCAAGAATCAACCTTGTTTTGAAAGGCGGTGGCTTTAGTTCCGGTGAAAATGGCACTTTTCGTGGCAAGTTTTATAGCACTCTTTGTGATGCTCTTTTGTCTGGATATCGTGATGATGATACACATGGCATTGTTCATGATTGGTTGTATAGAAATCACTTTAAACATGAGATCGATCAAGCCTATAAGATCATCGCAACACATCAACAAAAGCTAATACAAGATATTACATATTGGGAAACCTTTAAAAAAGACTATCTAGCAAAAGCCGATAATTACTTTGGCTTTGCTGAAGATTATACATTGCAGATTGTGTTAGATTTTTGTGCGTTCATGGGCGATTATGCTACTATGGACGATGATACAATTTTCTTAAATGCTTGGTATTAACAAACTTTTAATTTTTCAACCAGATACAATATAATTTTTTTCAAATCATCAAAAAATCATCAAATCAAATAATCAAAAACACTGATAAAATCTAGCTTTGCAACATGATAGCAACATCCCCTGTCTTAAATGCTCTCACTTCTAAAAAACATTGATATGGGGCAGATCGTATAGCCATAAAACAAAAAGATAAAAATACATTTGACATATACACATATCTTTGATAGTCATTGTTGCACTAGCCTTTCTTTTACTGAATCCCCTTGCTAGTGGGGAATAAAGGATTTAAATATGAGTAAGTTATCTCAATTAAATCAAAAATCTCAATTACGAGAAAAAGCACAACAATTGGTTGAGTCAGAAGTATTCTGTTCTTTGCCAACCATATTCTCTAATCCTGCGAATGCGTCAAGACTTCAAGACCTTTCAGAAACCACCCGCGACCTTTTTAGCGATGCTGATGTTCTTCAATACAAAATCATTCTTGAGCAAGGTATTGCCGATGCCCTTAAAGATCAAGGTGAAATTGTTCATCATTTCATTACATTTTCTGTTTGGGGTAGAACAACAGCAGGTCAATCTGTGTATATGGATGGAATCTTCCAGAAAGCATTAGATTGTGATGATGAAGAAGCAAAAAAGGTCATTGAAAGATGCGTGTTAAAATTGCCACAACCTTTAGAAGATGCACTCTTTAGTTCAAACCTTGATGATCTTGCTGATGCCTTGCAACATTTAGATGAACAATCTTTCTGTGATGATGATGATAGCCGTGATGATATTTTGGAATATTGGCTAGTATCAAGTGATCTCGGTAAAGATTTACTAGACTTAGATGAGTATGTTGTTCCCTTTGATAATTGCTATCTATGGGGCAGAACAATATCAGGACAATCCGTGTATATGGATAGCGTTATATTAGAAATTGCACATATTCTACTATCAAAGATCGATAGCAAGAATTAGACCTTAACCCCTAAACCCTAAACCTTTAACAAAGGAACAAATGTAGTTATGAACGCCAGAATTGAAGCTACACAAAAAGTTCTTGATATTTATGCGAATACCCATTTAGACGCAGAATTGAAAAGAATTGAAAGCCTTTACACTGAAGCAATGCAATCCGTCATGGGATATGTTGATCAAGTTATCATGCCCCAAATCGATGATGAATTTTTTGGTAATGTTTACGCCCATAATCAACTCTTTTTGCAAATGCGATTACCTTTGAATGCTGATTCACTTGTAATTCTTAATATTGAGAATTGTTTTGAAAAAAAATTGGATTGCCAAGAATGGTCATTACAAATCCGTGATAACGATAGCCCAAAGGAAGAATATAGCTTAGTTTTTGATGCGAGAATCAGAAGCTATAACAAGTATGCTGAAAGGGAATACACTATCATTTGCGATTATGCAAATATCACTGCTGAAAGCTTGGGCGAATTTTTGAGCAAACTTGCTGAAATTCAAACTGAAGATGATTTACTTGAGTATTTAGATGAATTTGAAGAAGTTTTGAATCCAGATAACCTAGACGAAACTTGTGGTCAATTTCTTAGTAGCTGTGATGAATAATAAACACTTAAATAATATCAATCCTTAAAAACGATACCAGCCCTACAATGTAGGGCTTTTTTGTTTTATGGTGTAAATGGTTTAAAAGAAATAGCTGATAGATAACCCAATAATCCAGATAAAACATATATTCTTTAAAAATTAAAACTTCTAAAATATCGGTGGAATCATGATTACTATCATGCAGTAAAACCAGCTATCAAAAAAAATTTTTATTTTTATTTGCGAACAACCTTGAAACTTGTTATATGTTTTTTACCGAAGATTGTTAGGCAAATCCCAGAACACCAGCTAATTTGCCAAATCCGAATCGGTAATTTTCAACCCCAAAAATAAGGAATCCGAAATGGAAAACTTAAATTTAAATTGTGTTTCTCTTACTGATGAGATCAAAGCACAAAACATCGCCACTTTAGAAAAGATGGCTAAAAAGAATGGTTATGCTAAAGAAAATTTAGTGCGTTGTTTCACTGCCTGCCACCCAACAGAAATCGTGAATCTACTGCTTGAAATTACTCGTAGGGCATTGCGCATTGTGGGATGGACAGAATCTCAAGTTTCAAAATTTACAAAGATCGCTAGTTCTGGAACACAAAGAGATATGCTTGAGTATTGTTATGTAGTGCAATCACAATCATCTGAATATGCTGAAGATAACAAAGTTGTCGCATACCAAATCAATGTAATTCTTGACGGAATCGAATTAGAAGCACTTAGAAAAAGAACACTTGAAGTTGCATACAAGGGTTTAGATGATAGACTCAAAAACATTCTTCAAACTAAATTGGAAGAAAACCCAAGTATCTTGACCAAGCTAATCGAATCTTTAACTGAATAAATTTTAATCCGTAATATATCCTGGATTTTTTTAATATATCTAATTCAACACAAGCATAATATAAATTAACTGACGCATAACAAATACAAGATACCACAAAAAAGCTTGTAGCATGGTAAACAAGATTCGTCTGGGATAAATCCCCGTGCCATAATAATACATACTTCACGCAAACAAATATGAAAAAGTTATTGACAACATTTTGAATCATAGTAGAGTAGTCATCCTAGCCATGATCTACCACTAGCAAATAGAAAGGATTCTAGCATGAGTAGTTTTTTAGATGAGTTTAGAGATACATATCTTTATCCGGCAATCAAGCAATTTCACCCCAATTTGACGCATTTAAAGATTGAGCAAAAAGGTGAGTTTGTCTTTAGTGCAACGATCACAGAAGAAGGACAGGGGCAGAAAATTTGGCACTATGATATTGTCGTTAGATTCACGCAGACCCCCAGAAAACCCCATTTTGTAGGACACTTCTCAAAAGATACACAATCTCGGATTTACACCCTTTTTGTTTTTATCTAAAAAAGTAATAAAAAGATTTGACACTTTTTTTATTATGAGATATGTTGTTTTTACCTTGCCGATAAACAGGCACTTTTTCAACCCCTTGCATAAAGGATTTTGCCAATGTTCCCTAAGAAACTTGTAGCAAAAGCATACGCACACGGCTTAATGACTCGCCAAGAAGATGTCAAAGAAGCAGTAAATCAAACCCAAGTAGCATTTGAAACATTTTTGAATGAAAATAGTTTTAAGTTTGGCGTAAAAGAATTGACCATCAGAACCGCAGTGATTCTCAATGATGAGCCTTACCCCATCAACGCAGATGAAGAACCAGCAGATGCAGATGAAATTGTAGAAAATGCAGTGCTTGCCTTACATATCACTATGGTTTTGATTGATTTTGAAGCATTAGAGAATGAAGATAGCAATCCTACTCGTAGTTATATGTTGAATGCGATTGTCCCTACACCCGATCACCTTGTAGATTGTTTTACGGGTAAAGAGAATATCTTGATTCAAGCATTTTTGATGAGCCTTAGCGAAGATAATATCATTCAATAAATTGTCAAATAGTGTGCAACCTAACCCATAACCCATAACCCTAAAAATGTCCGCTAGAAATGGTGGGCATTTTTTTTTACCCATTGGAAAAAATAAAAATGGCTTCCGATACCTACTTAGATACTTTAATCAGAGAAGAGATTCTGGATAAAGATTTTCACGCCATCGCCCATTCATGTATTGTCAGCAGTTTCTTGGCAAAACTTCTTACAAAAAGAGATGAAAAGATTCTTGCATACGATCAAAAAGATTTTATCTGGATTCGTAAAGGTGCTTCCCTATCCCTAAAAGATTGCTTGGCAGTAGCCTTACTTGACAAGCTTACAATCGAGATCACTACTTTCAAAGACATCTTAGAGAAGAGAGTAAATGGAAGTATTGAGATCACTAGAAATTCTATTAGTATCATGGACAATTATGAGTTTGATTTTCTAGTTAGCTTGGCAAATGGCAGAACTTTTCATTTTGGTTTGATCTTATGCGTTAATCCAGATGAAAAGCGATTATGTTTAGCCTATTGTGGCAACTCAAAAGGAACTATTGCTTTTGATTTTGAGCAAATGCCTGTCTTATTCGTTTCTACTGAATCCAAGCATAAAATGATTAGCGATCATTGTGATGAATTAGTGAATTTTTTTGCTGAACTGATTTTATTTAGAAAACATAAAAAATAGATTTGCAATAAAAAACCCACGAATCTGTATTTAAACCACAACACAACCCCAACCCCAAAAAGCAAGGTTAAAAATGAGAACTGATACTCATAAACTTGAAATCCTACAAGCTTTTGTAAAAGACGATAAAAAGTATTTTATCATCGTCAACACCGCAAAGAATGCACCAGATCACAAAGCTTTAGTAATCCCCAAATTTCTATTAAAGAACAAAGATCAAAACGATCCCGAAGCCATTCAAACTAAATTGGTAATTCACGCAGAAAAAATTGTGTCTTTGACTGCAGAAAAAATGGAAATCCCACTTGTTTTCAAAGGTAAAAAATTTGATTGCGTGATTCCCTTGTCTTTGATTTTCTGTGTTCAAAAATATGAAAACATTTTAGAAGCAATCCCCTTCCTAGAAGATATGCCCGCTCTCATTCGAGATATGCTTGTCCCTGAAGATCATGATGAAGATACTTTGGATTTCCTTTCTTTGATCCCCCAAGAGAAAAGCACCGAGATCATTGCGCACTTGGATATTGATGTGGCGAAAGATCGAGTAAATTCTATCACAGAAACTGCTGAAGGCATCCCCTATGAAGTGATCTATGATGAAGTTCAAAAAGCTTTGGAAGAGATGAGCAAACAGGACAGACCAAAAAGGGAAAACACAATCCCATTCAAAGCACCATCAAAGACCAAACCTGCTGAAGAGAACAATGGTGTTTCCCTAGAAGATATTTATTACGAGTTAAAAAATTGGGAAAGGATGAGAGAAGAAGAGAGAAACCCTAAACCTTCCAACACAATCCCTTTCAAAAAACCCAAAGCACCAAAAAAACGATAATTTGAAAATATACGCTGATTTGATAATATCTTAAATTTTGAATGTAAATCTTAAAATCTATCTCTTAAATAATCCAAAACCCCAGCTATCACTTATACAAGCTAAGAATCCAGTTTTTTTTTAAAGTTTTAATTTTTACTTGCGTAAAAAGTATTTTTTAGTTATGGTATAAATACCTTTGGAAAGGTAGCAATCCACTAAAAACAAAACAAAAGCTATCAATCCTAGTATCAACCCCCTTACCGCAAAGGATTATGCTCGTATGAAAAATATCATCGAACACCAGAGTGAATTGGATAACAATAGCAATATCCGTGAAACTCAAAATGCAGAAAGCCCCATCTTTACTGATGTGGAAACTAAGAAATTACGCCAATTATTGTCCCCAATCCAATTCACAAATGCTGAAATTCGCCATTTACAAGAAGAATTGACCAATTTGGCAGGTTTATACAAAATTCATGTAGATCAAGAGTCAATCTCAATTATCAGTGATACTTGCAGTGGCACAGCAGTTCGCACAATCTTTATTTTTGAAGATCAAGAGTCCCCTGATTATTACACATATATCGCTATTGGCATTGATGGTGATGAATTTTCCGCCAAAAAATATGGTATCCAATCACTACAACGCTATGAGATTCTAATGGCGACCACATGGCAAAAAGAAATTGATTGTTTTGAATATGAAATTGGGACCGATCACAATGATGAATCCGATGATGAATCCAATGATGAATCTAATGATGAATCCGATGATACACCCAGCACTTTAACAATTGAAGAGTTAGCTGATTTGTATGTATGGGAATATCCACATATTTTGCAAATTGCAGATATGATTACTCGCAAATTGACAAGGTTTTACGCATGGATGGAAAAAGATGGGGATTGTGCTACTATCGAAGCTGAAGATGAAGAGAATGCAGTAAAATACATCATCAACATCGATTGCTTTGGACTTGGTTTAATTATCCAGCATAAAGGTGCAATTCATTGTATCGATGATTCAGAGATATTGATTGAGAATTGGCTCACAGCCCCAATAGAGTGCCTAAAAAAAGAGTTTGCTCTTTCTGAAAAAGATGGGGCTTTTGATGATGAATCCGATGAATCCGATGATGAATAGGCAGATGATTATGTTTTTAGATTTTCTACTAATGACCTTGCAAAAACGCCTATCAGAGTTAGGCGATTATGTAGTGATAGGCACATCATCAGATATGATTGTCGTGGTGCATCGTGGTATCAGTGATATTGCAACTATCCACACCCTGCCCAATCGATCATATTTTGTGCAAATGGGTGATACACTTTATGATCTCTTTGATATGGCTGACCTTGAAGGACTCTTGGTTGATATTGCAAGGAAGCTTAGATAATTTCCAATGTGAATAATACTAATCGATACTGAAATCTATATTATCTCAATAAAAATAAATCGAATCCACCAGCTAAAACGCATAAAAAGTAAATAAAGCAGTCAAGCACTATATTATCAATTTTTGCTTATTTTTACTTGCGTAAAGCTTGAGAAATCTTGTATATTGGACGCACCACGAAAATAAGACTGAATCAACCTTATAAGATCGATCTTATTCATCTGGTAATAAACAACCCTTAAAAAAGGATTTACCTATGGAACGCAATAGCCCCGATTACAACAAGGCACACTATGATGCAAACAGAGAAAAGATTGCGGAAAAACGCAAAGCCTACTATCAAGCGAACAAGGATAAAATAATCGCTAGATCAAAAGCATACTACCACGCAAACAAAGATCACGCAGACAAAGAAAAAATCGCAGATCAACAGAAAACTTATTACGAATCAAATAAAGAAGAGATCAAAGAACAACAAAAAGCTTACAGGGAAGATCGTAAGACAGAACTTAATGCAAAACAAAAAGCCTACTACCACAGAAATAAAGGAAAAATTGCAAAGCAAAGAAAAGAACTTACGCCAGAAGAAAAAGAGAAATTTGCACAATACCAAAGAGAATATTATCGGGCAAACAAAGAAAAACTCGCACAAAAGCAAAAGGCTTATTATGACGCAAATAGGGAAAGTATTCTACAAGCAAACAAGGGAAAAAACACCGAATATCGCAAAGAATACTACGAAAAAAACAAGGAAGAACTTGCTCAAAAGCACAGGGAATATACTGCAGAACACAAAGATGAAATCTCGGAATACAACAAGAGTTATTTCCAGAAAAACAGGGAACGAATTCTAGCACAACGCAAGAAAAACAGAGAGAATAAAAAATTGGCAACGATACAGGATGATCCCAAATAAGATAATTACGATCTTTTGATTATACAATATAAATTTTGAATCCTACCCAAAAAAGCACTGGCGATCATATCATTAAAAAAGAATCTTTTAGTTTTTTTGCTTTTTACTTGCACAAACCCTTCGGCTAGTGTATTTTGATTTTACCGAGAAAGACAGGGACCCAAAAATCTCAATATCCCGTCCGATTGGTATTTTTTCAACCCCTAAAGCAAAGGTTTGACCCATGCTACAAGAAGTTATCACAGACGCTGAAAAAGATGCGATTCTACAAACTTTCCACTTCCGCAGACTAAATGCCAAAGAGTATATTTCATGCGATTTTCACGCATACGAAAACGCAAATCAAGGTTATATTGGTGGCACAAGATTTAGTGAAGATAGAACAAAATTACTAGGTCATTTTTCACTAGCGATTCAAAACGATGATCCCTATTTTTGCCAAGAATACCCCCTATCTTTTCAAGCTGAAAAAACATTGAATGATGCGAATAGTATCGTGGTTAGTGTAAGCTTTTTAGGTCAGGTATTGACAATCATCTTAAATGCAGATTTATTGGTATCTGGCGAAAGCACCTATCAAATCTCTTATAGGATCACTGATTTCCTTGAAGGGATTCTTGAAGGTGAATTGCCTTTTGCCTTTATTCGCTAAAACACGGAAATATCGATCTTATACAATATAAATTTTGAATCCTATACAATATAAATTTTGAATCCTACTACCCAAAAAGCACTGACGATCACACTATCAAAAAAGAATCTTTTAGTTTTTTTGCTTTTTTATTTGCACAAATCTTTTGATTGATGTATTTTGATTTTACCGAGAAAGACAGGGACCCAAAAATCTCAATATCCCCTGTCCGATTGGTGTTTTTCAACCCCCTTAAAAAAAGGAAGTTTCGATTATGTGTAAAGAATCACGAATCAAGAAACAAAAATTGATTAGCCATGCTAAAAAGATCAAAAAAGCCGGTGAAAGATTACAAGATTTTGCAGTTTTAATTAGCACTTTCCACTATGGCGAAAGCGATAAAAAAGATGCTGGACTCACAAGGTTTTCAACAATTAAAGCAAGTAAAAAACTAAAGCAGATCAAGAAAAGCCACAAAAAATTATTAGATTTGTTTAGTGATGTGTATGCAGAAACTTTTGATTTTACCGGCAAAACACAAGATCAAGCTGAAACACAAGATCACGCTGAAACACAAGATCACGCTGAAACACAAGATCAAATCCCCGACCCCGAAGATTGCCCCAATGGTGTTGGGATCACTTCTTGGAATAGCAGATAGGATAGTTAAATCATGTATAAAATCGTAAGAGTATTTTTTGATACTAACAGAAGCCCCCGCACTATCGCAACACACTTGACCCTAGAAGAAGCTCAAGAACATTGCCGTAATCCAGAAACTTCATCATCCACCTGCCAAACACCAGCGAAATTGCGATATACCCGTAAAGTAGGAAAATGGTTTGATGGCTTCCGTAAGATGTAATAAATAGCTGAATGTAATAAATAGCTGAATTTAATTTATACCTATCTAAAATCTAATCTAAAATCTAATAAAACGAATCCCTAGATAAAGCCTAAATCCACTATCACACAAGCAAAACCCAGCTACTATTTTTATATTTTTATTTTTGCTACAACATCCTTAAACACCCATAAAATCAAGTTTTGATGATGTTGATTTTCATTGAGTCAAGATCGATTCAAAAATTCTGTTATTATTTTTTTTTGCAATAAATCTTGGCTCTTGCTATATATAGATCACCCAAAGCATGAAAATGCGTTTTTTTTACTCTTACAAGGGAAAATAAGAAGATGAGTTCTACTCAACCCAACCCCCCAAAAAAGCTGACTTTTATTGAGTTATTTGCTGGTGTAGGTGCGTTCAGACTTGCACTTGAAAAAGCAGGTTTAACTTGCACTTTTGCTAGTGAGATCAATCCCCATGCTCAACGCACTTATGCCGAAAATTTTGGTAGCGAAGATTTACATGGGGATATTTTATGCCCCAAAGTCCAAGCAAAAATACCAGAAAGCTTTGATGTCCTAGTAGGTGGATTTCCATGTCAAACTTTTTCAATTTTAGGGCTTAGACAGGGTTTTGATGACCCACGCGGAAGACTTTTTTTTGATGTGATGAGAATTGCAGAAAAACATAGACCAAAGGTTTTGTTTTTGGAAAATGTAAAAAATTTATTGACTCATGCCAAAGGCAAAACTTTTGAGATTATGCGTGAAGAGATGATTAAGATCGGCTATACACCCTACTATCAGATTCTAGGTGGTGCGAGTCATGGCAACATTGCGCAAGGCAGAGAAAGACTTTTTATCGTAGCTTTTAGAGATGATCTCAAAATTGAAGATTTTGGATTCCCAGCAAAAATCCCCTTGACTCAAAAAATTGCAGATTGCCTAGAATCCACAAAGGTTGATCCCAAGTTTTACTATACCCCCACACGACCCCACTTCACGAGCATGGATACAGGCATCACTTCAACAGATACCCTGTATCAGTGGCGTAGAAGCTATATGAGAGAAAACAAGAAAAAGCTTTGTCCGACCCTTGTCGCTAGTATGGGCAAAGGTGGAAATAATGTGCCGATTTTGAGAGATGCAGATGGGATTAGAAAGCTGACCCCTAGAGAATGCTTTAATTTTCAAGGATTCCCCCAAAGCTTCAGATTTCCGACTGATATGGCAGATACTCACCTATATGCTCAAGCTGGAAATTCGATTATCGTCCAAGTGATCGAGAGAATCTTAGAAAAAATCCTAGAAAAAATTTAATTTTATATCCTATCTAAAAATCTAAAAATCTTATTTAAAATTGAATCCACCGATAAAAACAATTTAGCCATGCCAGCGGCATCTTTAAAAATGTAAAAAAATAAAAGCTGGGTTTTGTCTGTGTGATAGTGAATCATGGCATCATGCAAAGGATCAAAAAATCTCATTTATGCAGTCAAGACCGATCTAAAAATTTTTTTATTATTTTTCAAATTTATTTGCATAAATTCCACTCTTTTTTGTATAGTGATCGCACCCCATAGGAAAGACGGACTTTCAACCTTTTCAACACCCCGTCAATCCATACACACAACCCCTAAAATAAGGAAATCCAAATTGGAAAACTTAAATTTAGAAGAAAAAGCAAGATATATTGCAACAAATAGCCCCCATTTTGCAGAAGAAACTGATGCATTTGACATTCAAGGTGAAGCCCTTTGTCATGCCCTAAATTCCAAAAAAATCGGTGTAAAAAATAGAATTCGTAAGGGTAGCTGGTATTGTCAATATGCTGGTAGCATCGCTTGTGGAAATCAAAGATATGTGCTGACAATCGTTGGTTTTAATGAAGTCCAATTTGAACATTTAAGTGTTCGAGATGATGAACTCGATTCTTTTTGGATGGACAGCAAATACACTTACCTAGAACTTTTGGATACCCCCCAGCTAGTAGCTGAAGAATTTTTAAGGCTTAAAGATTTTGTTGCTCAAGAACGATCAAGAATGTTTTAATCCAGAAAATCAAATCAAATCAAATCAAATCTAAAATCTAAAATCTAAAATCTAAAATCTAAAATCTAAAATCTAAAATCTAAAATCTAAATAAAATCCGGCAAAAACCAATTTATGCAGTCAAGATCAATATAAATTTTTAATCATTTTATTTGCATAAAAATTTGATTTCTCATATAGTGATCGACAACACTATCGGAAATATGGGACCCATGCACAACACCCCATAAATCCACAACCCAACCCATTATCATAGGATTTATACCCATGAGAAATTTAGTGAAAATCAATCGTATTGCCGAGCATATCGCAGAATCCCTAAAAAGATCATTCCCCGCTTGCGTGGTGGAAGTCATGAGCGAAAGAGATTTTAGCGTAAAAAATGCAGATTCAGGCGTTTTTGTCTATGTAAGAAAAGACCTTTTTGTTGATACACATATTTGGATCACTACTGACCAAAAAGCTACAAAAATCGATATTCAGACCCCATGCGTAGCGTATGAAAGAACTTTGTCTGGCGAGTCCTACACCACCGAAATCAAATGGCATGAAGATATCAAAAGCATGATCGAACTCATTGGCGTGATCGATATTGCGACCACAGACATCAAAGCACTACTAGACCTATAACCACTACCATACACGGATAAACAAAAAAATGATTCGCATTGATACACTCAAAAAAATCATCAAAAATCAGTTTGTAAATGCTCACGATAGGGCAAACCTACAAATCGATTATATCGCAAAAACCACTGAATTAATCGTGAGTTTTACCTATGGCGATGTTGCCATGAGATACACTTTTCAATTGCCAGATACCCATGAAAAAGCCTTTATTGTCTATTCACTGCACACACCATCTTTTTATCTTGTCGCCCATGTCCTAGCCGATGATGTAGAAGGATTTTTGAGTCAATTTTTTGATTCCATAGCTTTTTCTGGTGAGATATCTGCACTCTACCTACTGCATATCAATCGACCCACGATCCACCTAGTAAGACCCACAGGACAAACCCAAGCCATGACCGACAAGATGATTGAAAAAATTTGTGATGAAGAGATCAAAATTTTCAAACAAAAATTTTTCTATCTTTTTGAAAACAAAAGCTATCATGTCGTCCGAAGACACGCCAAATCTTTTGTGATCGAAGACCAAGCTGAATCCAAACCCCACGCCTAAATTTATACTCATATACTATCTAAATCGAATCCCAGCATAATCCGAATTTCATGGCTAAATCCAATCCCAACCAAAGCCCTAAATCCACTATCATACAAGCAAAAACCCAGCTAATATTTTTATTTTTTTAGTTCTGCTGCCACCATCGCTAAACGCCCATAAAATCGCGTTTTGATGATGTCGATTTTTATGTAGTCAAGACCGATCCAAAAAATTTTTTATCATTTTTTTTATTTTTATTTGCATAAATCCTGATCTTTTTTGTATAGTAATCGCAACAGGCGGATATGGGGAAACTCAAAACACAACACCCCCCCCCATAATCCACAGAACTCAACCCCCCTTTTTTAAAGGATTTTTGTATGTGTAAAATCAACACTATCAAAAGAAAAATTGAAGCACGAGCCAAGCTACTCGCTCGTAAACGCAGAATCGCAAACCCCTATATCACTTTAAATGTGGACGAAATGGAAGCTTTACACGAAGGTTTGATGGCTTTAGCTGGTGATCGTTTTTCCATTGAAGTGAGTCAAAATTCTATCACTATATCCGATGACGCAGATCATAGTAGGACTATCACAATCCTCAAAGATGCCAATCGCAAAAATTACATTTACATGGTAGAAAAACTCGACAAAGACAGATATGTAGTAGGACACACCTATACTCGTGAAGAGATGCTTAGTGCTGAAGGCTGGAAGGCTGAATTGATCGATGGCTTTGTATGGGAACTCAATCAACTCGAAAATGCAGATGAATCCGATGAATCCGATGAATCCGATGAATCCGATGAATCCGATGAATCCGATGAATCCGATGAATCCGATGAATCCGATGAATTCAAAGATGATGATGATATTGAGATGGATTATGAAATCGTGAGATACTTCCAAACTCGTGGTGAAAGACCAATTATTGTGAAACGCTATTTGACTTTAAAAGAAGCCAGAGAGCATTGTCGTGATTCAGAAACTTCATCATTGACTTGCACAGACCTTGAAAACATCAGATATACCGCACAAGTAGGACATTGGTTTGATGCCTTCCGTAAGATGTAATTTTACCTATCTAATTTAATTTATACCTATCTAAAAACTAATTTAATTTATATCTAATCTAAAATTTAATCTAATCCACAATAAAACGAATCCCCAGATAAAACCCTAAAATGCTATCATACAAGCGAAAACCTAGCTTTTATTTTTATATTTTTGATCGTGCTGTTGATGAAAGCATAGCCCCAAATCCAAAGCTACAAAATCGATTTTTAGCCACGCCAGCGGCATCTTTAAAAATATAAAAAAAGTCCAGAACTTTTTTTAGCTTGTGATAGCGTTGTGTATTGGTATGGTGCAGTCAAGACTGATCTAAAATTTTTTATCATTTTTTTATTTTGCCTTGCATAAATCATGATCTTTTTTATATAGTGATATGACAGACGGCATGGGACCCAAACCCCATAAATCCGAATCGCAACCCTAAAACAAAGAAAGGATCGTGCCATGAAGAACGCTACTCAACGCATGACTATTTCAAAGCTTGAATCAATGGACTCTTGGAAGAGATCGCATATTCAATTGATCGCCCAAAGACTCAAAAATCGTTTAACCTATCCTTGTGAGTCAGTAGATCGTGGGGATAGTATCACGCTAGAAATCACCCATATTGACGCAGACTTTCAGATCGAAATTTCTAGTGCCGGATTTGAAATTGAAGCTTATCAGGATGGAAAATGCTTTAGAAATCTCAAACCTGCTTGCAGTTTAAGAGAATGGCTCACAACCCCCGATCAATGTATCGATTTAAAAGCAAATAATATAGAATAGCTGAATCGAATCTCAATCAAATCTCAATCAAATCTCAATCAAATATCAATCAAATATCAATCAAATCTCAATCAAATCTCAATATTGAATCCTAGCTAAATCGCGATAAACACCTATCCTGTATCATATCAAACTCAACATAACCCCTATTTTCTTGCCTTGTGGTGCAAGTCAGTAAAAGAGCATTGATCCCCCATGAAAACGCATAGAATCATCGTATTTCGCTTTGTGGTGCAGTCAGTAAAAGAT